>Ga0315278_10005542_pt1 | contig 11444 bp, 10 predicted proteins | sample YL17G06_0_MG_FD_203880 | JGI IMG/M metagenome (GOLD analysis project Ga0315278, IMG submission 203880) | Sediment microbial communities from Yellowstone Lake, YNP, Wyoming, USA - YL17G06_0 | ecosystem: Environmental > Aquatic > Freshwater > Lake > Sediment | place: USA: Wyoming | collected... | reverse complement strand
GGAGCCGGCGACCAGGGGATGATGTTCGGCTACGCGTCGAACGAGACCGAGGAGCTGATGCCGCTCCCGATCCAGCTTGCGCACCGCATCACCCATCGGCTTTCGGAGGTTCGGAAGGCCGGCGTGCTGCCCTACCTGCGGCCCGATGGGAAAGCGCAGGTGACGGTGCGCTACGAGGTCGACGAACACGGCCACCAGCGGCCGGTCGAGATCGAGCGCGTGCTCGTCTCGACCCAGCACCGTGACGGCCTCGACCCCGAGACGCTGATCAAGCCCGACCTGATCGACCACGTGCTGCGCCCGATCCTGCCGCACTCGCTCTACGACGAGCGGCGTTTCGAGGATCACGACTTCGTCTACGTGAACCCGACCGGAAAGTTCGTGATCGGCGGGCCGATGGGAGACACAGGGCTGACCGGCCGCAAGATCATCGTCGACACCTACGGCGGCGCCGCCCCGCACGGCGGGGGAGCCTTCTCGGGCAAGGACCCGACGAAGGTCGACCGCTCAGCCGCCTACGCGGCACGCTACGTCGCAAAGAACGTCGTCGCCGCGGGTCTCGCCGACCGCTGCCAGATCCAGGTTGCCTACGCCATCGGTGTCGCACACCCGCTCAGCGTGCTCGTCGACTGCTTTGGAACGAATGCCGTGCCGCTGCCGACGATCGAGTCGCTGATCGCCGAGCACTTCGACCTGCGACCGGGCGCGATCATCCGCGACCTCGACCTCCGCCGGCCGATCTACCGGAAGACGGCCGCCTACGGCCACTTCGGACGTGACGACGCGGACTTCACCTGGGAGCGCACGGACAAGGCCGACGCCCTCCGCGCCGCTGCAGGTCTCGCCGCACCCGCTTCCGTGTAGGGTGCGACGCGGGAGCGTCGTCCGGGGGTGCCGCCCGGCGTCGGGCCCGCGGGTGCGCGGGGTGGGCGGCCGTCGAGACGCCTACGCGGCGGGTCTCACGTACAGGCCCTGCGCGAACTTCTCGTCGATCGAACGCTCGTCACCGTCGAGCGCGACGGTGAGCGGGTCCTCGGCGGATGAGGTCTGCCGCAGCACCGTGACGCCCGGCGCGAACCCGTTCTCGTAGAACCAGTGCAGTAGATCGCCGTCGTGCTCTGCGAGGCGCACGATTTCGGCTACGCGGCCAGGAGAGAGGTCCGCGAGCGAGACGAGCTCGGCGTTCTCCGCCTGCTCGACATCCGTCGCGATCGGCCAGCCGTGCGGGCAGCGGTCGGGAAACCCGAGGCGCTCGTTGATCCGCTCCACCATGTCCTCCGAGAAGGTATCGCCGAGCTCGTCGGCATGAATGTGCGATTCGGCGGCCGTATATCCCATGAAGTCGGTCAGAAAGCGCTCGATCAGCCGGTGCTTGCGGACGACGCGCTCCGCCCGCTCGATGCCGGTCGGAGTCAGGATCGCCTCCTTCTGCTCGCCGCGCTCCACGAGCCCCTCGGCCTCGAGCCGCTTCAGCATCTCGCCGGCGGAGGCCCGCGAGACCCCGAGCATCTCGGCGACGCGAGATGCGATCGCGTTCGACGCGGTGGCCGGGCGGTACTCGCCGATCGGGAAGGCGAGGAAGTAGATCGTCTCGAGGTACTCGTCGACCGAATGCCCCTGTCCGTGCGCCATCGTCCCATTCAAGCACGTTCTCGAGAATCCCAACCACTTTCCCTTGTTTCTTCCCTTGTCTCAGCGGTCTCGGTATCGCCGGCACCGCCAAAGACCGGGTGATCATCGGTCGCCTCGTTCGACTATTGCGACCCGTGTGATGGACTCGACTCTGGAGGCGCCGGGTAAGAGGTAGCGTGCGGTTGCGTGTTTACGAACCCTCATCCGCTCACGGCCGCGGAGGTTTTGGCCCTTTGCGGCGGTGCGGTGATGGTGGCTGTTCTCGTTCTGCTTCTCCGGCGCAGGTCGCTTTCGCTTCCGACGCTCGTTGCGGCGTCGTTGCTGGCGAGCGTCCTCGTGAGCGCACCGTTTACAGCCTGGGCCTTCGTCAGCGACGTGCGCGCTGCACGCGACCTCTCCCCTTTCGACGCGGCTCGTGTGGGGGCCGAGAGCAACGGCATCGATACCACGGTGATCGATCGTATTGCTCGACGAATCCCGGAGCAGGCGAGGTACGCGATCGTTTTGGCGCCGGGTGCCGATCCCGATATCACGTCCGTGTTTCGGATCTGGGCGCTGACCGTTCTCCTGCCTCGTGTCGCAGTCGCCGACGCCCGCAAGGCCGAGTGGGTCGTCACCTTCGGCGCCTCTCCGGCTCGGCTCGGCGTGTCTGCGAGCGGAGTGCGTCGCGTGCGGTCAAACCGGAGCCGGCGTCTGGACGCGTGGGTCGGTGTTGCCCGATGACAACTGCCTCGAAGGTGCTCCTGATCGTCGTCGCAAACGGATGCCTGTTCGTTGCCGGCGCAGGGGTGGCCCGGGCACTCGGTGCGTGGTCCCGGCCCGCCGAGCTGCGGCGCATGCTCGGTGTCTCGTTCATCGCCGGGGTCGCTGCCTACGGGGTGGCAGCGCAGCTTCTCTACGTCCTGGGCTTCTCCCTCCGCCTCTGGCAGGCGCTTCTCGTCTGCGGGATCCTCGCGGCCACGGGTTTTCTCGGCGGCAGCGGGTCGGCGCAGGGGACACCGTCACGGCCGTTCTCGCGCCTCGAGATCCTTCCTGCCGCGCTCGCCGCACTGATGCTGCTGCTGCTGGCGCTGGACTCGATCTTCCAACCGCTCGCATCCTGGGACGCCTGGACGCAGTGGACCGCGAAGGCGCGTGCGCTCGTCGTCGTGAACGGGCTGGACCCGAACGTGCTCGGCAGCGTGGTGTACAGCGACTGGCACCTCGACTATCCGCTGCTCGTCCCCGCTCTCGAGGCCTACGGTTTTCGTTTCGCCGGCATCGACTACCGGATCGTCCACTTCCAGCAGTGGTTTCTCCTGCTCGGTTTCGCGCTCGCTTTCATCGATCTGTTGCGGCCACGCGTTCGCCCGCTCTTCATGTGGGCCGGCCTGCTCGCGATCCTCTGGGCTCCGAAGGTCGGGAGCGAAACCATCGCTGCGAATGCCGATCTGGCGCTCGCGGTGTTTGCAGGCCTAACGGGAATCACCGCCTTCATCTGGATCACCGAGTCGAGCCGAGTCTCGCTCGGCCTCTGTGCGCTGTTCGCCGCGGCCACGATGGCGACAAAGATCGAAGGGGCGTATCTCATTGTCATCGTTCTTGCGTTCACCATGGTCTACGTTGCCCGCCGCTCGCGAAGGCTGATGTGGGCGACCGCCGTTGCGGGAGCGATTGCATTCGTCGGCATCGTCCCTTGGAGGATCTGGGTCGCGATCCACCACCTGCCCGCCACCTATTCGGTGAGCGCGGCGCTCGACGGTCCCGGGCTTCACGAACATTCGCGCGGGCCGATATCGACCCTGGTCGTGTTCGGCCAGCTCTTCTCGCCGCGCGCGTGGCTCTTGCTCGTTCCGCTGTCCTTCGTCGCAGCGGCCGCGCTCGCTCGAGCCGGCCTGCCGTACCGCCGGAGACGCCTTCTGATCGTCGCGGCGGCAATGTTCCTCACCGTGGGGACCGTCAACTCCCTCCTGATACCCGGGCCGTCGTTTCCGCATAGTTGGCGTGCGTCGGACTCGCTCCTTTTCGTGCTCCTGTTCGTCACCGGTGCTCTCTGCTTGATCGCCGTCGCCCGTTCACGGGGTCTTGCCGCATGGACGATCGGCGCCGTGACAGCGATGACGGGGACATTCATCATGATGTACGTGCTGACGCCCTACCCGTTCACGTGGCACCTCGGCACGTCATCCGCGCGCGTCATCCTTGGCCCCGCCCTCTTCCTGGCGGCGCTCGCGCCCCTGATGCTCGAGCGTGCCGCCGCCGGCGGGGGCACGCCACTCGTCACGGCTACAACACTCGGCGGCGATCCGGGCAGCCGCTGAACGGGCGCCGCGATCAGCCTCTTCGGTTGACGTTTCCGATCGATTGTCACTATAGTGCGACGCGAATGTAAGGCAGCCCTTACAACGAAGGGATGGGATGGGCTCTGGGCTCGTAGTGTTGCGCGAAGGATTCGAGGCGTCGCTCGTCGTCGCGATTGTGCTTGCGTTCCTCGATCGCAGCAACCGGCGCGACGGCTTTGCCGCTGTCTGGATCGGGATCGCTCTCGCACTCGCCGTCAGCGCCCTCGTCGGAATCGCCCTGTTTGCCGTCGGCGCCGAGCTCGAAGGCACCTCCGAATACCTGTTCGAGGGGATCACCACGATCACCGCCGCCGCGCTCCTCGTGTGGATGATCTTCTGGATGCGCAGGCAGGCCCGCTCGATCCGCACCGACCTCGAAGGGAAGACCCGTACAGCTCTCGCCGAGGGCACGGCGGTCGGGCTCGCGGCGGTCGCTTTCGTCGGTGTCCTTCGCGAAGGCGTCGAGACCTCGCTCTTCCTGTTCTCGACGACCGGAAAGTCGAGCCCGATCGTCTCCCTCATCTCGGCGCTCGTCGGCCTCGCGCTTGCGCTCGCCCTTGGGTACGCGTTCTACCGTGGCTCGCATCGCCTCGACCTCCGCCGGTTCTTCACGGTGACGAGCGCGCTCCTGCTCGTCTTCGCCGGCTGGCTCCTCGCCAAGGGCCTCGCGGAGCTCGCGGAGGCTGGAGTGATCCCCGAGAACGACCTGATCCTCTGGGGCTCGTTCATCCTGCTCGCCGCTCCGACTCTGTGGTTCTTCTTCCGGCCCCAGAGCCGTAAGCCGGCATCGGCTTGACGATCATCTAGCTAGCCTCGGCGGGTGCCACTGGCCTCCGTCTACCCGCTCGTCTCGTCCCGCGCGGTGGCGCGTCCGTTCACGTACGAGGTGCCGGACGACGTCGGGAAAGGGGCAATCGTGCAGGTGCGCCTCGGGCGCAGCACGACGCGGGGCGTCGTCGTCGAGGTGGGGGTCGAGGCGCCGACCGGGATCAAGATCGCCGAGGTCGGAAGGGTGCTCGACACGATCCCACCGGCGCTCGTCGACCTTGCCCTCTGGATCGCCGACTACTACGGCACAACTCCGGCCCGCGCGCTCGAGCTCGTCGCGCCCTTCCGCCGGGCGCCTCGCGGGGAGCGTGCCTCTCCGGCCGAGCGCGAATCGCTTCCCGGTGAGCCCAGCCCCGAGGTGCTGACGGCGGAGCAGAGCACTGCCGTGGCACGGGTCGTCAGCGGGCTCGATGAGAAGGTTGGAGCGCATCTCCTGCTCGTCGGGCCGACGGGGAGCGGCAAGACGGAGGTGTATCTGCAGGCGTGCGAGGCAGCACTCGCGAGAGGGCTCGGCACGATCGTGCTCGTACCCGAGATCGCCCTGGCACCCCAGACCGTCGGCAGGTTCCGCCAGCGGTTCGGCGACACGGTCGCGATTCTGCACTCGGCCCTCGGGCAGGCCGAGCGACGTGACGAGCGAGATCGCATCGCTCGCGGCGAGGCGAGAGTCGTCGTCGGAGCGCGGTCGGCGATCTTCGCTCCGATGGGTGATCTCGGGCTCGTGATCGTCGACGAGGAGCATGACTCCTCGTACAAGCAGGAGTCCGATCCGCGCTACGACGCCCGTACCGTCGCTGCGAAGCGTGCTGCCCTCGAAGGCGCCGTTGCCGTCTACGGGAGCGCCACTCCGAGGCCTGAGAGCTGGGCCACGCTCGAGCGGATCGTCCTCTCGGTCAGGATTGGAGCGCCGATGCCGCGGGTCAGAATCGTGGATCTCAGGCGGGAGAGCGGCTATCCGCTCTCTGCGCCCCTGCTGACCGAGCTCGGCCGGGTCGCGGAGCGGGGCGGCAAGGCGATTCTCCTTCTCAACCGGCGAGGAGTGACTCCTGCGATCCATTGCCGTGCCTGCGGTCTGTCGCGCCGCTGCGGGGACTGCGACGTCGCGCTGACGTTGCACAGCGACGGAGGGCTGCATTGCCATCACTGCGGGCATCGCGAACCGGTACCGGAGACGTGCCCGGTCTGCGGGTCTGCCGAGCTCGCGCACATCGGAGCAGGTACCCAGCGGCTCGAGAATGAGCTCGAACGGAACGTTCCGGAGCTGGAGCGGATCCGCCTCGACGCCGACACCGCGGCGCGGCCGGGCGCGCTTCGCGAGACCATCGAGCGATTCCGAGGCGCGGAACGTGCCGTGCTGATCGGCACCCAGATGGTCGCGAAGGGCCATCACTTTCCCGGCGTCGACCTCGCTGCCGTCGTGGATGCCGATACGGGTCTCGCGATCCCCGACTTCCGCGCCGAGGAGAAGACGTTCCAACTCGTCACCCAGCTCGCCGGCCGCAGCGGGCGAGATGCACCGGGGCTCGTGCTCGTGCAGACGTTCCAGCCGGATGCGATGCCGTTCCAGTTCGCCCAGCGGCACGACGTCGGCGGGTTCCTGGCCGAGGAGCTCGAGCGGCGCGCGGCCCTTGGCTACCCACCGGTGAGTCACCTCGTCTCGATCGTCGCCTCGGGGCCCGATGCCGTGGGGGTCGCGCAGATGCTCCGCGAGGTGCGAAGTGGCCTCGAGGGCGTCGAGGGAACGCTCCTCGGGCCGGCCCCGCTTCTGCGCCTCCGTGGCCGTCACCGCGCCCAACTCGTCGCAAAGACCAACGAGCCACGGGCACTCGCCCGGCGTGCGGCTGCGCTGCTCGTGGCCGCCAGTCCTGTCTTGCGCCGACGAGGGCTGACGGCGGTCGTCGACGTCGACCCGCAGTCGCTGTAGCGCCGCGGCTAAACTCGCAGGCATGAGCGACGACGACCACGACGAGCACGATCACGAGCACGATCACGGCCACGACGAGCACGATCACGGCGAGCACGACCACGACGACCAGGCCGAGGCCGAGCGCCGTGCGATTCGCCAGATCGCGCTGTCGCAGGTGCGGCAGTACGGCGACCCGGTGCTGCGAATGCGCGCCAACGAGGTCGAGGCGTTCGATGAGGAGCTCACGCGGCTCTCGGACCGGATGATCGCGCTGATGCACGACGCCGACGGCGTCGGTCTCGCCGCCACGCAGGTCGGGATTCTGCGGCGAGTATTCGTCTTTCATGACGCGGGAGAGGACCGCATCATCGTCAACCCGGTGCTCTCGAGCACAGGTGGAGGGACCGAGGTCGACGAGGAGGGCTGTCTCTCGCTCGGGCCGGTACGCATGCCTGTCGAGCGGTCGGTCGAGGTGACGCTCGAGGGGGTCGACGCGCAGGGTACGTCGCTTCGCTTCGACCTGGAAGGGCTCCCCGCTCGTGTCGTCCAGCACGAGCTCGACCACCTCGACGGCAAGCTGATCATCGATCGCACCGATCCCGAGTCGCGGCGCGAGGCGATGGCGCAGCTGCGGCCGAGGCTCGCCCTGTCGAGGTAAGAGTAACCGTGCCCCGGATCGCCGTCGCGGCGACGGCGCCGTTCGGCGCAGACGTGCTCGAACAGCTTGCTGCCCTGCACGAGATCTCAGCGCTTCTGACCCGTCCCGATGCGCGGCAGGGCCGTGGACGTCGGGTGGCACCGTCGCCAGCGAAAGTGGCCGCGGAACGGCTCGGGGTGCCTGTCCTGCAGCCCGATCGCCCCGAGCCGGGGCTCGATCTCGGGGCACCCGTTGTCGTCGTCTGCGCCTACGGTCTGCTCATTCCCGAGGAGATGCTCTCCGAGAGGTCGTGGCTCAACGTCCATCCTTCGCTCCTGCCGCGTTGGCGTGGTGCAGCACCCGTCGAGCGTGCAATCCTCGCCGGGGACATCGAGACGGGGGTGACGATCCACGAGACGGTGAAGGAGCTCGACGCAGGCCCGATCGCCGCCCAGGAAGCATTCCCGATCGGCGACGGCGATGCCGGCTCGGTGTTCGAGCGGGCGGCGAGGGTCGCCGTGCAGTTGCTCACATCGGTCCTTGCCGACCCGAACCCCTCATTCTCGCCTCAGAGCGCAGAGGGCGTCACCCACGCCGACAAGATCGAGCCGGCCGACCGCGTGCTCGATCTCGGGCGCCCGGCAGACGAGCTCGTTCGGCGTGTCCGGGCGCTGTCGCCCCACATCGGCGCGCGCACCGAGTTGCACGGCCGGCCGGTGACGGTGTGGCGTGCCCGGGTGGGAGAGACGGGGGAGTTCGAGCCAATCGAGGTGCAGCCCGACGGCGGCAGGCGGATGGACGCAGCAGCGTGGCTGCGCGGCCTTCGGTGAGAGCAGCCTCGATCGCGCCCGCGCGTGCCGCTGCGTTCGAGGTGATCCGCCGGGTCTTCGAGGACGAGGCCTACGCCGACCGCGCGCTGCGGACTGCCGCAGCGGGGCTCGATGAGCGTGACCGCGCACTCGCCCGTCAGCTCGCGTACGGCACCGTGCAGCGCACGCGGACGCTCGACCACCTGATCGAGACCATCGGGCGTCGTCCCGTCAGACGGCTCGACGATCCTGTGCGTGCGGCCCTGCGGCTCGGTGCGTTCCAGCTCGCCTTTCTGGATGGGGTGCCGCGGTATGCTGCGGTCAACGAGTCCGTCGAACTCGTTCGTCGAGCGCGCCTCGAGCGGGCGGTTCCCTTCACGAACGCCGTTCTGCGCAGGCTCGCAGACGAGGGCCGGTTGTGCGTCGAGGCGCTGCCGGAGTCGACCTGGCAAGAGGCAGCGCTCCGCCATTCCTATCCCGACTGGGTGGCCGAAGTGTGGTGGCGCGATCTCGGCGCCGAGGGGGCGCTTGCTCTGATGAGGGCCCAGAACGAGGCCCCACCGACCGTCGTCCGACTCATCCGAGGCGAGATCGACGGTGTGCCCGACCCTGACGTGCCCGGTGCGTGGCATGTCGAGCACGTCGACGAGGGTGCGCTCGCCGGGGGGCGAGTCTGGCCTCAGAGCGTCGGCTCGCAGCTCGCCGGGCTCTCGGTCGGCTCGGCGGCTGGAGAGCGGGTGCTCGACCTGTGCGCCGCGCCGGGGGGCAAGGCGACGATGATCGCCGGGAGCGTCGTCGCAGTTGAGGCGAACGAGGCTCGGGCTCGGGAGCTCGAAGTGAACAGCCGCCGCCTCGGTGCCTCGAACGTCCAGGTCGTTTGCGCCGACGGACGCGATCTGCCTCGGGAACTTGCGGGTTTCGATCGCGCGCTCGTCGACGCGCCGTGCTCGGGTCTTGGGGTACTCGCTGCTCGGCCGGACCTGCGCTGGCGCTCGCAGCCCCTCCCCGAGCTCCAGCTCGAACTGCTGCGCGCCGCCGCAGCTCGCGTGCGCCCCGGCGGTACCGTCGTGTACTCCGTTTGCACCGTCAACCGCGACGAAGCCGAGGCGGTCGTCGACGCGTCGGGACTCGACGCCGACGAGTCGCTCGCCGAAACCTGGCCACAGTTCCGTCATCCAACCCGCCCTGAGTTCCTACAGACCCTGCCGCATCTGCACCGCACGAGCGGGTTCTTCATCGCGCGCCTTCGGGTCGTCTCACCGTAGGATCGGGCCATGGGATGGGCAACGTGGACCCGGGGTGGGAGTGAGATCGAGCCGTCTCTCTACGCCGCCGACTTCACCCGTCTCGGCGAGCAGATCGACGCACTGCTCTGCGCCGGCTGCCGCGTCTTCCATTTCGACGTCGGCGACGGCCACTTCATTCCACCGGTCACGATCGGCCCGGTCGTCCTGCGCTCGATCGCCCCGTTGATCCATTCCGCCGGCGGGGTGCTCGACTGCCACCTGATGGTCGCCGATCCCGCCCATCATCTCCCGGAGTTCGCGGCTTCCGGGGCCGACTCGGTCACCTTCCACGTCGAGGCGACCGATGATCCCCGTGGCGTTGCCGAAGCCGCACGCGCCCTCGGGCTTGCAGTCGGCGTCGCCTTCAATCCGGGCACCGAGCCTGCCCGGGCCGCCTCGTTCGCCGAGCAGGCTGCGGCCGAGATGATTCTCTGCATGAGTATCGAGCCCGGCTACTCGGGACAGGCGTTCATGCCTGCTGCGTACGCGCGGATAGCGGAGCTCGCCACTCTGGTCGAGATCCCGATCCAGGTCGACGGGGGCGTCGGTGAGGCGAACGCGAAGACCGTGCGCGGAGCGGGGGCGACGCTGCTCGTCGCCGGGAACGCGGTCTTCGCCGACCCTGATCCGGCCGACGCCTACCGCCGTATCGCCACCGCAGCAGCAGCATGAGCCTCGACCGCGCGCTCGAGCTCGCCGGGGCCGCGTCCGGGGTGGCGTATCCAAACCCGACGGTCGGCGCAGTGGTCGTCGCCAATGGCTCAGTCGTCGGCGAGGGCGTGACCGAGGCGTACGGCGGCCGCCACGGCGAGATCGTGGCGCTTGCTGCCGCAGGCGAGTTGGCGCGAGGGGCCACGCTCTTCGTGAGCATGGAGCCGTGCTCACATCACGGGCGGACGCCACCGTGCGTCGATGCGATCGTGTCCGCAGGCGTGACGCGCGTCGTCGCAGGCTGTCGCGACCCCAACGCGGAGGCAGCTGGAGGCCTGGAGAGGCTCCGTGAAGCCGGTATCGCCGTCGAGTTGGACGATCGGCTCGAGGCGCGGCGCCAGAACGAAGCGTGGCGCACCTGGAAGGCCCTCGCGCGCCCCTTCGTCACCTACAAGGTTGCGACGACGCTCGACGGGAGGGTCACCGTACCCGGAGCGCGCTGGGTGACGGGAGAGGACTCACGACGGCTCGTGCACGAGCTGCGCGCCGCCTCGGACGCTGTCGCCGTCGGCATGGAAACCGCTCGGGTGGACGCGCCACGACTCGACGCACGGGACGTCCCGTGCGTGCGGCAGCCGCGCCGGCTCGTCTTCGGCCGCGGGCCGCTGCCGGCGGGCTCGGAGCTCGAGTTGCGTGGCGGTAGCGTCGCGGACGAGCTCGGCGCGCTCGCTGCGGATGGGGTGCAATCGCTGCTGCTCGAGGGCGGGCCGACGCTCGCGACAGCATTCCTCGAGGCCGATCTCGTCGACAAGCTGCTCGTGTTCGTTGCGCCGATGCTCTCGGGCGAGGGGCCACGCTTCGTGGGCGATCTCTCCGGCCCGAGGCGGTTGATCCACGTCTCGACCCGGCCGGTCGGGGATGATCTGCTCGTCGAGGCCTACCTGCGCGAGCCGTAACGGCTGATCATCTGACGACCGCGAGGTGCGTTTGCCCGGCGATGCCTGTGCCGGCGATCCGGGCTAGCGTCGAGAATGCAGGCGTGGCGATCACCCCGTACGACGAGCTCACCGATCTCGGCAAGGCACGTCGGCATCGGATCACGGTGCAGCGGGCGCTGGCGCTTTATGACCTGAGGGCCGCTCACATCAGCCAGCTCGCTGTCCACACGAACTTCGTCTTCCGCGTGACGACTCACGATGGCCGGCGCTTTGCGCTCCGGGTCAGTCGCAACGGGATCCACGATTCCAAGCGAACCGACCTCGAGCTCTGGTGGATCAGTCGCCTGGCTGCGGACGGGCTGCCGGTCGCTGCCGCAGTGGCGAACGCGGACGGCGCGCTCGTGACCTCCGTCCCGGCAACCGAGGACGTGCCGGA
>Ga0315278_10005541_pt1 | contig 11444 bp, 4 predicted proteins | sample YL17G06_0_MG_FD_203880 | JGI IMG/M metagenome (GOLD analysis project Ga0315278, IMG submission 203880) | Sediment microbial communities from Yellowstone Lake, YNP, Wyoming, USA - YL17G06_0 | ecosystem: Environmental > Aquatic > Freshwater > Lake > Sediment | place: USA: Wyoming | collected... | reverse complement strand
CGGCGAGTTTCACCGAGGCCGGCTTCGCCGGGACGTGCGCGTCCACGACGTACGCGCGGCTCGCCGGCATGCCGGCGTACTTGCCCTTCGCCGAGCCCACCTTCAGGATGATCGTGCCGCCCGGCGCGTCCAGGGACTTCGGCGCGTCCATCTCGACGAGCGTCCGCGCGAACGCCCCGGTGCGGTACTCCTGGGTGACGCCGTCGTCTTCGTAAAGCGAGAAGCTCGACTGGCCGAACGGGTAGACATCGAAGGTGACCGGGTCCTTCGGCTTGTCGCGATCGTGCAGCATCTCCGGGTACATCGGGGTGATGGCGCCGGCCTTCACGAAGAGCGGCAGCTTGTCGAGCGGCGCGGCGTAGCTGTTCACCACCGTCGAGCCGAAGTACTCGGTGCCGTCCCAGTAGTCGATCCACTTGCCCGCCGGCAGGTAGATGTCGTTGCGGATGGGCGAGTCCTCGTAGACCGGCGCGACCAGGAACCATTCACCGCTCATGAACTGGTACTGCGTCCGCTTCGACCACGTCGCCGCGTCGTCGGAAAACTCGAGCACCATCGCGCGCACCGTCGGGACGCCTGTGTCGAACGCCTCGCGCGAGTAGGTGTAGAGGTACGGCGTGAGGCGCATCTTCAGCTTCATGTAGCGCCGGTTGTAGCCGGTGTACGGGTCACCGAAGATCCACGGCTGCTTCATCAGATTGGTCTGCTTCGACCAGCCGCTGATGATCATCCACGCCGGCGTGAAGACCTTCCACTGCAGGTCGCGCACGTAGGTCTGCGCGCTGCCGCCGAAGATGCCGTCCACGTCGCCCGTCGCCGTGTTGAAAGCCGAGAGCCCAGCGCCGATCACCGTCGGGATGTGGAAGCGGATGTACTCCCAGTTGCCGGCCTGGTCGCCCGACCAGATGGTGGAGTACCGCTGACCCCCGGCCCACGCGCACGTCGTCCACACGAAGCCCCGAGCGTTGCTGTTCTTCTCGATGCCCTCGTAGGTATCGCGCATGCCGTTGAAGGCGAACTGGTAGCCGCGGCCGACCCAGGCGACGTCGAGCTTCATCACGCGCGAGCCGGACACGCTCACTTCCTGCGCGATGCGCTCAAGGCCCTTCTCGGTCCAAAGACCCGTGTAGAACCCCCGCTTGTGCAGTTCCGCGACGGTGTTATCGAGATCCTGGTACCCGCACCCGTAGCCGTCATTGGGCAGGATCCAACCGCCCGGCATGTCGTACTCGCGGTACTTGTCGGCGACCTTCGCGATGACGTCCGGCGTCTTGCCGGTCTTGTTGTAGCAGTCGGCGTCGCCGAACTCGAGGCCGTAGCGCGGCGGGAAGAACGGCCGGCCGGTGACCAGCGTGTAGCCGTCGAGGATCTTCTTCAGCGACGGCCCGTAGAAGTAGTACGCGTCGAAGCGGGGCTCGTCGTGCCCAAGCGCCATCGGCGACAGGAAGTCGTACTTGCCGGGCGCCATGGTGTTGCGGAACACGCCGTAGCCCGCCGTGCTCATGTAGAACGGCGCGGGGTTGGGCGAAGTGCCGTCGCCCCAGCCGCGGGTGTTCAGCCGGATGTTGATCGACGTGTCGCGGTGCGAGAAGTAGCCGTTCTGCATCCCGCCGCCGTAGAAGTTCTCCGTTTCGCTTCGCTTCAGCGTCTGCGTCGTCGTCGGGCCGTACGTGAGCGCGCGGCTCTCCTGCCAGACCACCGAGACGTTGTCCTTGTCGAACAGCGCGAAGCGGAGCGGCTTCTTATAGACGCGCAGGACGCACGCCTTGCTGTCGAGGCGGTAGTAGTCGCCGGCATCCCGCCACGGTACCGCGATCGCGGGCCCCTTGAAGACGACGATTTGCGCATCGGCTGGATCGGGTTGGGCCTCGGTGAACGTGCCGTCGGGTCCGAGCCAGATCCGGAAGATGTCGTCGCGGTAGAAGATGACGCGCACGACGTCCTGTCCGGCCGTGACCGTGAAGATGTTCTCTTTCACCTCGGCGTTGGTCACGTCGCCCAGCGTGATGCTGCGGCCGCGCGGCGGCGTCTGGCGGGGGGCGGCCTGCGGGCTCTGGGCCGCGGCGGCCGGCGGAGCCTGCGGGCTCTGTGTGGAGGTCGCCTGCAGCAGCGCCAGCGGCGTGCCGATGAGAATCGCGCCGATCGCCAGGAATCGTCTGAGCGTCATGGATGACCGTCCTTTGTCCCCAAGTTCTACTGTGCAGCGGCCTCCGGCGCAAGCAGGATCGAGAGTATTCTCGAACCATGACATTCCCGCGCGCCGCCGCCGTCCTTGCTTTCGGCGGCCTGCTGACCCTGCTGCCCGTGCTCGCTCCTGCAGCGTCGGGCCAGGACCGTGTGTCGCTGGGGCCTGCGCCCACGGGCACCTTCGACTTCCGCGTGCTCGGCCCGGACAACCAGCCGCTGGTCGACATCAAGCCGGCCGAGGTGTCCCTGAAGGTGAACGGGCGCGCCCGGGAGGTCCGCGCGTTGCAGCTGTACCGGTCCGACCCCGCGCCTGGTGGTGCCGCGGGCGCGGCGAGAGCTGCGGCCCACCTCCCGCAGCCGGCCGATCCGTTCGGGAGCAACTACGCGTCTGGCCCCGGCCGCGAGATCCTGATCGTCGTAGACGACGAGTCGTTCGCCACCGGCCGCGAACGATTCCTGAAGCCGGCCATCGCCAACCTGCTTGCGACGCTGAACGCCAACGACCGCGTGGGACTGCTGGGTATTCCCGCGGGAAATCTCAACATCGCGCCGACACGCCAGCACGACGTCGTCGAGTCCGCGATGACCCGGATGGTCGGCCGCGGGACGCGCAGCGTCGACGCCTCCGACAGGTACTGCCGCGCGCTGATCACGCTGAGCGCGCTGCAGGGCGTGTTCGATCGGTACGCCGGCGCGAGCCCCACGACCATCGTCTTCTTCTCGGGCGGCATGGTGGCCTCGAACACGGAGTTCTCTGCCAGGGTTGGCCAGCCAGGCGAAACATGCGAGCTCAAGGCCAAGCAGTTCCAGGACCTTGGACTGGTCGCCCAGAAGGCGCCGGTCGACTTTCACGTGGCGTACATTCCTGACGACGCCGTGGCCGGAACCGGCGCGACCAACGAGATGCTGGCCGGCCTCGAGAACCTCTCCGGGGTGACAGGTAACGACCTGATCAGGCTGGCGGGGGAGAGCGCCCACCTGATGGACGCGCTGATCGACCGGACCTCCGCCTACTACGTCGCGACCTTCGATATCGATCCGGCCGAGCGGAAGGGATCCGCCTATCGCGTCGATCTGAAGATCGCCCGCGACGGCGCGAAAGCGCATGCCAGGCAGTTCGTCACCTTCGAGCGTGACGGTGCCGGAAAGTCGGGCCCGTCGGTGAAGGACATGATCAAGGTCGCCGCCGGCGCGCGCGAGCTGCCGCTACGCGCGGCGGCGTTCGCCGCCCGGGAGGCGGGCAGTGACAAACTGAAGGTGGTCGCGCTCCTGGAGCCGCGCGACCGCGGCAAGGCACTCACGGGCGCGACCGTCGCGCTCTTCGACGGAGCCGGCAAGCTGGTCGCGCAGTGGACGGCCGAAGCCGCCGACCTGGGCCGGCGCCCGATCGCTGGCGCCCTGCTGGTGAAGCCCGGCACGTACCGGATGCGCGCTGCCGCCATCGATGCCGAAGGCCGGCGCGGCACCGTGGACGAGATGGCCAACGTCGAGCTGGTTGCTGCCGGCACCGCGTCGTTAAGCGCGCTGGTGCTTGGCTCGCGCACGGTCGACGGCTTCGTGCCGCGGCTGCTGTTCGGCCGCGACGACGCGATGGTGTTCGGATACGTGGAGGTCTACAACGTGCCGAAGGACGCCCCGATCGGGTCGTCCTTGGAACTGGCGATCACCGCGGACGGCCCGGCCGAGGTCACGATGCCCATGACGATGTCGCCCGCAAGCCAGGGCGATATGCGGGCTCTCACGGGGTCCCTCCCCATCAGCGCGCTGCCGCCCGGCGACTACGTCATCCGCGTCAACGTGAGCGTGGCCGGCCAGCCCATCGGCCGCGTCATGCACACGCTGCGGAAAGCGGGGCAGTAGCTACTTCCTCTTCCCCCACGTCGGCGGCGGCGGCTCCTTGATGGCCCGATCGACGGGCTTCGCCTTGAGCTGCTTCATCGCCTCCTCGACCGCCCGCTCGAGTTGCGGGTCCTTGCCGCCAATCACGTCCTTCGGAAAGTTCTCGACGGCGATGTCGGGCGCCTGGCCTTCGTTCTCGACCGCCCACTTGCCCTCGCGCGTGAAGAACCCGCCGCGCGGCGCGATCATCGAGCCGCCGTCGATGAACCCCGGCGTATCGGCCGTGTGCACCAGGCCGCCCCACGTGCGCGTGCCCACCAGCGTACCAATCTTGCGGTAGTGGAACATCCACGGCATCAGATCGCCGCCCGAGCCCGCCATCTCGTTGATGATCATCACCTTCGGGCCCCAGATGCCGGCGGCGGGGCTCGTGAAGGGCATGCGATCGCCGGCCACGTTGTTGAAGTAGCCGTCGAAGCCGCGCTGCAGCACGTCGATGATGTAATCGGCCGCCGACCCGCCGCCGTTGAAGCGTTCGTCGAGGATGGCGCCCTTCTTGTCCTGTTGCGCGAAGTAGTAACGGTTGAAGCTGGTGTAGCCCGGCTGGCCGGTGTTCGGCAGGTAGACGTAGGCGAGTTGCCCGCCCGAGAGCTGATCCACCCGCCGGCGGTTCGCCTCGACCCAGGCGCGCGTGCGTAGGCCCTGTTCATTGGCGACGGGCACGACGGTGATCTGCCGCGCGCCCTCCATCGCCGGTTTCGCGCTGACCGTCAGCACGGTCTGGCGATTCGCGGTGCCGTCGAGCAGCCGGTAGATGTTGTCCGGCGCCCGAAGTTCCGTGCCGTTGACGGCGAGGATGTAGTCGCCCACCGCGACGTCGACGCCGGGTGATGCCAGCGGCGCACGCAGTTCAGGGTTCCAGCTCTCGGCGTCGTAGATGCGGGCGATCTTGTAGCGCCCGGCGTCGATCGTGAAGTCGGCGCCGAGCAGGCCGCCGAAGGCCGGCGGCACCTCGGGCATGTCGCCGCCGCGCACGTACGAGTGGCCGATGGCGATCTCGGAGCCCATCATGTCGAGCAGGTAGTTGAGATCGGCGCGATGCCGCACGTACGGCAGCAACTGGCCGTACATCTGCTTCATCTTCGGCCAATCTGTGCCGTGCATGTTCGGCACGTAGAGGTAGTCGCGCTGGTTGCGCCAGCCTTCGTTGAAGATCTGCCGGAACTCCGCCTTCGGATCGAGGTCCATCCGCAGGGTGAAGGTGAGGCGGCCCGTCCCGGCCTGCGGCGGCGTGCGATCCGCGTCGACCAGGAAGAGGCTCGGCCCGCTTGCCGCACCGCCGGCGCCCGCGCCGCGTCCACCACCACCGCCGCCCGCGCCGCGATAGACCAGTTTGCGGCCGTCGGCGCTGACGGCGTAGTCGGCCACGCCCGACGCGAAGGCCGCTGCCTTGCGGTCGCTCAGTCGATAGCGCTGCAATGTCGCGCCTCCGCCACCCGGGCCGTCGGCGGCTGCGGCTGCCGCTTCGAGATAGAACACCGTGCCCGCCGCGCCGGCCTTGAGCGAGGCGTACTGTCGCACCGGCACGCCGAGCACGGAAATGACCCGCTGCTGCAGGCCCGGAAAGTCGATGGTGACGCTGACCGGCGCGCGGGGCGCGCGCGCGGCCGGCGCGGGCTGATCACCTGCCGGCGCTGCCTGATCACCCGCCGGTGTGTCGGCGCCGCCGGTTCCACCTGTCCCCCGTCCGCCGCGCCCGCCTTGCCCTGAGCCTGTCGCCCCTCGACTTTGCTCGGGGCGACCCTGAGCTGGTCGAAGGGTCGAAGGGCCTTCCACGCCCGTGTCCTCGTCGCTCTCGGGCAGCAGCGGGCTCGGGTCGCCCTTCTTCAGCACCGCCACGTAGAGCCCGAACGTCTCGTTGTGGTCGTACGACGTCATGTCGAGCCACTGCGACTTCAGGCCGTAGTCGGTCGACGCCAGGAACCAGAGATACTTGCCGCCCGCGTCGAACACCGGGTACATCGCGTCGGCCAGGCCGTCGGTGACCTGCTTGGTCTCGCCGGTGTCGACGTTGGCAACGAAGATGGCGCGGTAGAGAGAGTTCAGGTGGCTCGCGTACCCCACCCACTTCGAATCCGGGCTCCACGTCGGGAACATCGTCCGCTGCGGCACCATCCACGGGTCGTTGCCGACGACCTTCGCCTTGCCGCTCTCGACGTCGAGCACCCACACCTTCAGGTTCGTGTCGTGATAGAGCAGCTTCTTCGAGTCCGGAGACCACGACGGCGTGTAGTAGTGCGTGGGCTGCTGCAGCACGATCTCGCGCGGCGGCTTGATGCCGTCCTGGTCTTCGATGACGAGCGTGTACTCGCCCGACTTGTCGCTGAAGTAGGAGACCCACTTGCCGTCGGGTGACCACGCCGGGTCGCGCTCGGCGGACGCAGCGGCGTTGGTGAGGTTCCGCACGTCGCCCTTTTCGGCCGGGATCGTGAAGATCTCGCCGCGCGCCTCAACGACGACGCGCTTGCCGGTGGGCGAAATAGCGAGGTTTGTCGCGCGCGCCGAGACGTCCTCCCAGTGCGGCATCATCCACGGAAAGTCGCCGGCGACGGTGATGTTCACGACGTGCTCGCGGCCCGACTTCGCGTCCATCTCGTGGATGTACCCGGCCTGCTCGAACACGACGGCGCCGGCTCCCGCATCGAGCGATTTCACGTCGAAGTCGTCGAACTTCGTCGCCTGCGACAGCTTCTTGCCCTTGGTGTCGTACGCCCACACGTTGGCCACGCCGTCGCGATCGGAGATGAAGTAGACCGTGTCGGCAATCCACGCGGGATCCACGTCTTTCGAATCGGTCCACGGCGGCGTCGTCAGATCGTAGCTCTTGAGATCGACGATCCAGATGGGCCGGTTCTGGCCGCCCTTGTAGTTGCGGCGCTCCTCGTCCCACGAGTTGTTCATGCGGTAGGCGACGCGCGTGCCGTCGGGCGAGATGCGCCCCTGATAGGCGCGGGGCAGAGGCATCGGCTCTTCCACGCCGCCGTCGGCCGGCACCGTCCAGAAGCGCGGCGCGCCGCTGGGCGCCCAACTCGCGCGGCCCGACGCGAAGACGACGGCCTTGCCGTCCGGCGTCCAGCCTTGCACGGCGTCGGCGCCGGGGTGCCACGTGAGACGCTTCGGCTCCCCGCCCGTGGCGGCGACCACGTAAACATCCGTGTTCCCTGCGTAGTCGCCGCTGAAGGCGAGCATCTTCCCGTCTGGCGAGAAGCGCGGGTTCGTGGTCTGACCCTGGAAGCTGGTCAGGCGCCGGGCCTGGCCGCCGGCGCGCTCCACGACCCAGAGGTTGTTCGCGTAGGCGAACGCAATGTGGGTGGCGCTGACCGTGGGCGTGCGCAACAGGCGCGTGGCCGTGGTGTCGGGGGCCCCTTCGACAGGCTCAGGGCGAGCGGCGCCAAGCGTCGCGGCGAAGATCCACACCGCGGGCACGGCGAACACGAGAACACGGGCAATCCGGCGGACGGCGGACGTCAGCATGGTGCGAAGCCTCTCGGACTGAAGGTGAACTGGCAGGGTTTCCAATGCGCGGATCCTACCTCAGGTGGCCCATCCCGAATCCCGAATCCCGAATCCCGAATCCCGCCCCTCGACCTTGCTCGGGGCGGCCCTGAGCCTGGTCGAAGGGCCGAATCCCGAAGTTGTGCCACCATCAGCCATGCGCATCCTGGCCGCCCTGCTTCTCGCCGGAGTGTCGAGCACGATGATCCTCGCCCAGTCGCCCGGTGACCGCCCCGCGGGCAATCCCCGCGCCACCCGATCCGTCGTGATGGCCCGCCACGGCGTGATCGCCACCAGCCAGCCGCTCGCGTCGGCAGCCGGCCTCGCCGTCCTGCAGGATGGCGGCAATGCCATCGATGCCGCCGTCACGGCGGCGGCCGTCCTCGCCGTCGTCGAACCGACGATGAACGGCATCGGCGGCGACCTGTTCGCCATCGTCCACGATGGAAAGACGCGGCAGCTTCGCGGGTTGAACGCCAGTGGTCGCGCCGGGTCGGGGGCGACGCCGGAGGCGTTTACCGCGCTCGGGCTGAAGGAGATGCCGGTGCGGGGCCCGCTCGCCGTGACCGTGCCGGGCGTGGTGGACGGCTGGGCCGAACTGCTGAAGGCGCACGGCACGATCACGCTGGCGCACGCGCTGGCGCCGGCCATCGCCTATGCGCGGGAGGGCTTCGCGGTTTCGGAGATCATCGCGGATCAGTGGATCGCCGAACAGCGCTTGCTCGCGCAGGACCCGGAGACGGCCGCCACCTTCCTCCCCGGCCGGCGCGCGCCGAGGGCAGGGCAGGTGTTCGCCAATCCGCGGCTGGCTGCCACGCTCGAGATCATTGCGAGAGACGGGCGTGATGCGTTCTACCGCGGCGCGATCGCGCAGAAGATTGCGACCGATCTCGCGCGCCGAGGCGGCCACGTGACCGCCTCGGATCTGGCCGCGCATCATGCCGACTGGGTCACCCCGATCTCGACCAACTACCGGGGGTACGACGTCTACGAACTGCCGCCCAACAACCAGGGGCTCGTTGCGCTCGAGATGCTGAACATCCTCGAAGGGTTCGACCTCAAGTCGCTCGGCCACAACTCCGCCGAGTATCTGCACCTGATGGTCGAGGCCAAGCGCATCGCGTTTGCCGACCGCAACGCGTACCTGGCTGATCCTTCGTTCGTACCTGATGCGGTGCTGCGCCGCCTGCTGTCGAAGGAGTACGCGGCCGAGCGGCGCAAAGAGATCGACCGGGCGCGCGCGGCCACCGACTACAAGCCCGGCACGATGCCCGGCGCTGTCGCAGCGCCTCGGCATGACGATGTGATCGACGGGCGCGACCACGGCGACACAATCTACCTCACGGCGGCCGACGACAAGGGCAACGTCATCTCGCTCATCCAGTCGCTCTTCGAGTCGTTCGGCGCTGGAATCGTCGCCGGGGACACTGGTATCGTCCTGCACGATCGCGGCGCCGGCTTCAGGCTCGATGCCGGTCATCCCGATAGAATCGCGCCAGGGAAGCGGCCCATGCACACGCTGGTGCCGGCGATGGTCCTGAAGGACGGGAAGCCCTGGCTGTCGTTTGGCGTGATGGGCGGCGACATGCAGCCGCAGGGGCACGCGCAGGTGCTCGCCAACCTCATCGACTTCGGGATGAACGTGCAGGAGGCGGGCGAGGCGGCGCGCTTCCGCCACATGCCGGCCGGCCTCGCGCTGGAATCGGCGATCTCAGCCGATGCGCGGGCCGGCCTCACCGCCCGCGGTCACCGCGTCATAGAGCGGCGCGGGGCCTACGGCGGATTCCAGGGCATCCTGATCGATCCCGCGACCGGCGTCCTGATGGCCGGCTCGGACCCGCGCAAAGACGGCCTCGCCATCGGGCGATGACGGGTCCGCGTGAGATTGGGGTCAGACTCGAATCTCCGTTCGGCCGAGATTCGAGTCTGACCCCAATCTCAGACCCCGATCTCACCGAGGCGTCCGCGGCACGGCGCGGCAGTTCTTGTACTCCGCCTTTCCCTCAATCGTCTCGTAGCTCCACGTGTCCCCTGTCTGGTGCTCCATGGACACCGGCAGCCGCAGCCCCGTGGCGCGATCGGCACCAAAGGTGACCGACATCCAGTCGAATCGAGCCTTGCTGGCGGAATCCGCGAACTTCAGCCTGCTCGAGTGCACGCTGCCCGTCACCTGGTCGATCCAGATCGATCCGGACGCTGGCATCGTCACTCGTCCCAGCGGGCTCTCCAGACTGGTCCACCCCTGTTTCGTTTCGAACCGGACCTCGCGAAGCGTGACGCCCTTCCTGGTGCGGGTGCCGCCCATCTCGAACACGAATCGCGGCTGGTTGACGGCGTGCAGGAAGAGCGCCAACACCCGCGGCAGCAGCACGGAGCGCCCGAAGGGTCCCAACCGGGCCTGAGCGCCCTGCACTTCCGTTCCACTGTTACCATCGAATCCCAGCGCCTCGAGCTCCGGACTCGCCGCAATTGCAAATGCGGCGACCCACGGCTGGCTGCCGAGCTTCACCTGCTCGAACTGGCCCTCCATGTTCTGCTTCAGGCGATAGCGGACCGGCTTGTAGTGTTCCGCACAGTAGATGACGCGGGCCGCATCAACGTAGGTGGCCGCTGCGGTGGCGGCCCGCGCGAGGACGTCGGCCAGCGTTGGCTCCTGCGCGACGGTCGGCGCTCCGGCGATGCCCGATCCCGTCAGGGTCGCGGCAGCGATGATCAGGCCGCTCAGGAAATGTCGGTTCATGGGCCCTCCGTTCGACAATGCGGCCTGCTGCTCCAGACGCACTTGGGGGCGCTTGCCGGGGAGGCTGAAGATCGGGGTCAGACTCGAATCTCGGTTCGGCGGAGATTCGAGTCTGACCCCGATCTCTGTGCGGACTATCTGTACCCGACCGGCTTCGACCGATCCTCGTACGGCCGGAGGTTCCATTCGAAGAACGTCCACGTGCGGTTCCAGGAGTCGATCTGCGCGGGCGAGTCGACGCGCTCGAGCGTCTTTGGATCGACGCGTCGGCTGAACGCGTGGCCGACGCTGGAACCCCACGGATGGGGATCGATGTACGTCTTGGTCTCCGCCAGATCAGACTTGCGCGACCGCAGCGCGTCGACGATCTGCTGATCCTCGACGTAGTTCACGTCCTCGTCGTTGGTGGCGACGTGCACGAGCAGCGGCACCTTCAGTTTGTCCACGTGGTAGAGCGGCGAACGCTCGATGTAGATGTCGCGCTTCTCGAACGGCAGGCCCAGGACGCGCTTCTGCGTCGAGAAGTCCCACTGGTAGCTCGGGCCCTTGTAGGACAGCCGGAACACCAGGTTCGTCACTGGCACGATCGCAGCCGCCGCCTTGAACGGCGTCTGGTCGCGGAAGACGGAGAACAGCGTGATGTAGCCCCCATGGCTCCAGCCCATGATGCCCAGCCGGTCCTGGTCGACGTGTGGCAGCGTCTTCAGGAACTCCACCGCCGACATCGTATCGTCGACCTCGTAGCCGCCGTAGTCGATGGCCTGGTGGTGTGCTTCGCCGTAGCCCGTGCTGCCGCGATAGTCCGGCGCGATGACGACGTAGCCTCGGGCGACGGCCTCTTTGATGAAGGGGAACATCGTGATGCCCCAGTTGCCGTGGACGCCGCCGTGCACCCAGACCAGCGCGGCGTGTCCCTTCGCCCCGCGCTTCTCGATGGGCTGGAACAGGTACGCGGGGATGTCCATGTCGCCGACGCTGCTGCGGTACGACACCTTCTTGTAGTCGATGATGCCCTTGCAGAGCTCGGGATAGCGTCCTTCGGCGGCGACGCGCGCGTCGATGTCGCGCTGGTAGTTGGTGCCGAGCGACTGGTCCTTCGGGTCCTTCGAAACGTAGAGCTGCC
>Ga0315278_10005536_pt1 | contig 11450 bp, 9 predicted proteins | sample YL17G06_0_MG_FD_203880 | JGI IMG/M metagenome (GOLD analysis project Ga0315278, IMG submission 203880) | Sediment microbial communities from Yellowstone Lake, YNP, Wyoming, USA - YL17G06_0 | ecosystem: Environmental > Aquatic > Freshwater > Lake > Sediment | place: USA: Wyoming | collected... | reverse complement strand
CCACATGCACCACGTACGAGGAGCCGCCGGTTTCGGTGGTGTCAACGTGGCGCAGCTTCAATCCAAGGTAGTCGACCATGCCGAGCGCACCCAGGCCCGGCACATCGCCGGCGCAGAAGTAGCCGTCAACGTCTCGCAGCGCCAGGCCGGCGTCGGCGAGTGCGCCGCGCGCCACTTCGGCGTGCAGTTGCGCGACCGATTTGTGATCGGCGCGCCGCGTCGGGTGCTCGAATGCACCTGCGATGTAGGCTGCCCCTTTCAAACTCATTGGGCGTGGCGCGCGCCCAAGACCGAAGCGGCGGATGAGGGGGCTGAGGTCATCGGTTGCGGCGCGGGGTGAGATCAAATTCTAGGCTTCGCGCATGCGCGTCCGCCTTCCAGCACCACGCGGCCCGAGTACGCATAATCGGCGGCCCCTGTCCCAACGCCGATTCGGCCAGCATCATGCCCGTCAACCTGCTCCCTCCCGACCCCGCTGCATTGTTTCCGGTTCGCGGCGTGAGGCTGGGCACCACCATGGCGGGGATTCGCAAGCCCAATCGCCGTGATCTGACGGTGATCGAACTGACCCCGGGCGCCTCGGTCGCAGGTGTCTTCACGAGCAACAAATTCTGCGCCGCGCCGGTGCAGCTGTGCCGCAAGCACCTTGGTCTGACGCTGGGCATTCGGGCCCTGCTCATCAACACCGGCAACGCCAACGCCGGTACCGGCCAGGACGGGCTGGACCGGGCGTTGCGCAGTTGCCGGGCGTTGGCCGACAGGCTCGGCATCGCGCCCGAACAGGTGTTGCCGTTTTCCACCGGCGTCATCATGGAGCCGTTGCCGATCGAACCCATCGAGGCCGGCCTTCCGGGCGCGCTGGCGGACCTGAACGAGGGCCATTGGGCGCAAGCTGCGCAGGCCATCATGACGACGGACACGGTGGCGAAAGCGGTCTCGCGGCGGATTCAGATCGGCGGCAAGACGGTCACGATCACCGGCATGTCCAAGGGCGCGGGAATGATCCGCCCCGACATGGCGACGATGCTGGGCTTCGTCGCCACCGACGCGGCGATCGCGCCGCGCCTGCTGCCCGAGCTGCTGCGCGACGCGGCGGACCGGTCCTTCAACCGCATCAGCATCGACGGCGACATGTCGACCAACGATTCGTTCATGCTGATCGCGACGCACCAGGCCGGGCATGCGCCGATCACGCAGCTCGAGTCCAGCGACGGCGCGCTGCTGCGCCAGGCCGTGATCGAGGTCGCGCAGCACCTGGCTCAAGCGATCGTGCGCGACGGCGAAGGTGCCACCAAGTTCATCACGGTGCGCGTGGACGGCGGCAAGAACAAGGACGAGTGCCGGCTCGCGGCCTATGCGATTGCCCATTCGCCGCTGGTGAAGACGGCGTTCTATGCGAGCGACCCGAACCTCGGGCGCATCCTCGCCGCGGTGGGCTACGCCGGCATCCCCGACCTGGACGTGAACCTGATCGACTTGTTTCTCGACGATGTGCACGTCGTCGTGCGCGGCGCTCGCCACCCGGCCTACCTGGAGTCGGACGGCCAGCGCGTGATGCGACAAAGCGAGATCACGATCCGCATCGACCTGCACCGCGGCGCGGCGCACGCCACGGTGTGGACCTGCGACCTGAGCGTCGACTACGTGAAGATCAACGCCGACTACCGGAGTTGACGGCGCCGCGCGCGAACGGCGGCGTGCACGATCCACGCCGCGGCCGCGGCAGCGAACAAGTGCTTCAGCGTGTGGCCGCTGACCCAGCCGGTGGCGGCAAGGATTGCGTGGTCGGCCACTTCGGTGGCCTTGGCCGCGGCGTAAAGGCCCAGCACCGCCCACCACGCACTGGCCGGAGTCGAGCCCGCGTCCAGCGCGGGCAGGCGCAGCAGCAGCGCCAGTGGCACGAGCAGCATCGGCAGGATCTGCACGAAGAGATAGGGCCGCAAGTCGCCGGCGCCGCGCTGCTCGGTGAACCACCAATACGCCACCGCGCCGGTGGCGATGAGCGCTGCGGCTGCGAGCAGCGACGCGCTGGCCCAGCGCGGGTGCACGTGTTCGGCGAGCAGCGCGCTGCTCAGTGCGACGCAGGCCCAGGCGATGGGAATGCGGTCGAACACCAGCGCTGCGTTGTTCGGTGCCCAGTGATAAAACGACGAACCGGCGCTGGTGCACATCAGTGCCGCGCAGAACAGCAGCCACGCGTTGCGTGAAGGCCAGCTGCCGGAACATCGCGCCACGCCGCGCAGGCCAAGCGCACCCGCGAGCAGAAACGGCAGATTGCTCAGCACGTCGGCCGCATTCGGCAGCGCAAGCCAGGCGCGGGTGTCGGCAAAGGCGTGATAGTTCTCCCATTGCGCGACCGGGCCGTGCAGCAGCAGGCCGACAAGCAAAGCCAAGGCGGCAAGAGCGAGCCACCACGCGCGCGCGGCTGCCACAGCCGCGCGCGGCGCAGGGGTCGCGGATTCAAGATTCATCGGTGTGGTGGACAGGGGAATTGGACCGGACTGGGCCCCCATTTTGCTTGCTAACCCAAGCGACCGGCCGTTATGATGGCGGCTCGAAACGTGAGGATCGACAGCCATGAAGTTGAACGCCCCCCATACACAGCACGCCGCCTGCGCGGGCGGGACCGCTGCGTTGGTGCATTGGCGCTTCAGCCTGGCCCGCACCAGTGGCATGCGATCCCAACGCGTCAACCCGAATCTGCTGCCGCAGATTCCGGCGCGAATCTAGTCCTCTCAGCACCCACTTCGAACCGAAGTGCCGCTGAGAGTCTCAGCGGTAAACGGTCTCCAGAAGTCCTTTTTCCGCTGCTTTGGGCCCAACCGCCCAATCGTCACGCGAGGTGTCCACAAGACGCCCGCAGAAGAAGAAGTGAGTGGTGATGTCATGAGAAACGGTTTCAGAATGTGGCGTGCCGCAATGCGCGGCCGCTTTGCCCTGGCCCCAGGCGATTTGCTGCGCGACGCGGTGTACCGCCGGCTGTGGACGTCGATCCTGATCAGTTCGATCGGCGGCCAGGTGACGATGCTCGCGCTGCCGCTCACGGCCGCCGTGTTGTTGCACGCGAGCCCGACGCAGATGGGCATGCTCACGGCGATGGAGATCTTGCCCTTCGCGCTGTTTTCGCTGCCCTCGGGCGTGTGGCTCGATCGGGTGCGCAAGTTGCCGGTGTACGTGGTGGGCGAAAGCGTGCTCGCGTTGGTCATCGCGAGCATTCCGCTCGCGTGGTGGATGGGCTGGCTTGCAATGCCGTGGCTCTACGCATCGGGTTTCGTCATCGGCACGGTGTACACGGTGGCCGGCAGCGCGGCGCAGATTGTGCTGACGCAAGTCGTGGCGCGTGAACGTCTGGTCGAGGCGCACGCGAAGAATGCGCTCGCCGGCTCGGGCGCCGAAGTCGCCGGCCCGGGCGTTGCCGGCGCGCTGATCAAGCTCGTCGGCGCGCCGCTGGCGCTGCTGGTCGATGCGGTTGCGCTGCTCGTCTCGGCAGCGATTTTGCGCGGCGTCCGGGTCGCCGAAGAACAGCGCCGGCCCGCACCCCACGACTTCTGGCGCGACCTGAAGACCGGCGTGAATTTCGTCGCCAGCAATCGCCTGCTGCTGACCTTGGCGGCGGCCGTGGGTGTATGGCAGATGTGCCACCACTCGGCGGTCGTGGTGCAGATCCTGTTCGCGACACGCACGCTGGGCTTGAGCGAGCAGCAGATCGGCCTGAGCTACATGGGCATGGGGGTGGGCACGGTGCTGGCGAGTGTGTTCGGCAACCGCATCAGCCAGCGCATCGGCCCCGGGCCGTGCCTGGTGACGGGCTTCGCGATTTGCGGCGGGGGTTGGTTGTTGCTGTCATTCGCACCGGCAAATCATTGGGGCGGGCTGATGTTTTCGCTGATGCTCCTGCTCTTCGGCTGCGGCGCGGTGCTGGTGTTCATCAACTTCCTGGCATTGCGCCAGGCGGTCACGCCGGCGCCGCTGCTGGGCCGCATGACGAGCACGATGCGCTGGCTGATTCTGCTGCCGGCGGGCCCTGGTGCCCTGCTCGGCGGTTGGCTCGGTGAACACATCGGCTTGCGCGCCGCGCTCGCGTTCGCGGGTGGCTCTGCGCTGCTGATGGCGCTGGTGGCGTCGCGCATTCCGCTGATTCGCGATCTGCGCAAGCTGCCCGAGCCCGAGCCGGAGCGAGACTGGCTTGGCGCCGAGGCGATGGTGCGGCCTGCCGCGGCAATGGACCCGACCTGACAGCGGCCGTGATGCCGGCGCACGCGCCGGCATCACGGCCCTGCCGAGTCTCTACGGCATGAAGCCCAGGCCGCCGGCTGGCGCGAACCTGTCCACCGCGTCGGTGATGATGCCGTCGATATTCAGCGCGAGCAGGCGCTGCGCATCGACCGCTTCGTTCACCGTGTAGACCAGAGCCCGCAGCCCGGCGCCGTGCAATTGGGCGATCAACGCGGCGTCCATCACGCGATGGTTCGTGATCACGGCCACGCATGCATTGTCTTGCGCCACTTCGAACCAACCCGACCAGAGATTGTCGAGCAGCAGGGCGCGCGGCAGTTGCGGCGCGCTCTGCCGGGCGCCCGTCAGCGCGATGGGGCGAAACGAACTCAGCAGCGGCGCCAGCGCCCGATGACCGGCCCAGAGCCGAGCCGCTTCTTGCGCAACGACGCGGCCGGTGTTTTCCTCATCGCCCGGCGTCGGCTTGATCTCGATGTTCAGCGCAAAGGCGTTGTGCAGGCAGTAGCGGGCGATGCGGCCCAGGCTCGGCAGCGGTTCGCCGGCGTAGGCGCGGCTGTGCCAGGCACCGGCGTCCAGGCGTGCCAGCTCGGCCCAGGGGCGAGCGCCGGCCGTGCCGCTGGCGGGCGTGGTGCGCTCGAGCGTGTCGTCGTGCAGCAGGAACGGCACGCCGTCGGCGCTGAGTTTCACATCGCACTCGAACGCGCGATAGCCGAACGATGCGCCGACGCGAAACGCCGCAAGCGTATTTTCAGGCGCCAGTTTGCCGGCGCCGCGGTGCGCAATCCAGAGCGGGTAGGGCCAGTCTTTCACGTCTGGATGCGCTGCTGCGTCGCCGGGTCGAACCAATGCAGGCGCTCGGGTGCGGCGTGCACTGAAACCGTCGCTCCCACCGCGGGCGGCACGCGGGTGCCGTCAATGCGCGCGGTAAACAGCGCGTCGCCGAGCTTGCCGTAGACCAGCCGTTCGGCGCCAAGCATCTCGACCACGTCGACTCGCAACTGCCAGCCCGCGCCCGCCGCGTCGACGAGTTCGCAGTGCTCGGGCCGCAACCCAAGCAGCAGTTCGCCCGAGCGCGGTGCCGGCCGCGGCAACACCAACGCCTGGCCGCCGGTGTAGAACTGCAGCCCCTCGCCACGACCCGAAATCAGGTTCATCGGCGGTGAACCGATGAAGCCGGCGACGAACGTCGTCGCCGGTGCCTGGTACACCTGTTCGGGCGTGCCGATCTGCTCCATGCGCCCGGCGTTCATCACGATCATGCGCTGCGCCAGCGTCATCGCCTCAACCTGGTCGTGCGTGACGAACAGCGACGTGACGCCCAGTTCGGCGTGCAGCTTCTGGATCTCGAGGCGCGTCTGCGCGCGCAGTTTCGCGTCGAGGTTGGACAGCGGTTCGTCGAACAAGAACACCTGCGGCTGGCGCACGATGGCGCGGCCCATCGCGACGCGTTGCCTCTGCCCGCCCGAGAGCTCGCGGGGGCGGCGTTCCAGAAACTTGCCCAGCTCCAGGATCTTCGCCGCCTTGTCGACGCGCGCCTTGATCTCGGACGGCGGCACCTTCGCAATCTTCAGGCCATACGCCATGTTTTCGAACACGCTCATGTGCGGGTATAGCGCGTAGTTCTGGAACACCATCGCGATGTCTCGCTCGGCGGGCTCGACGTCGTTCACGACGCGCCCCGAGATCGAAATCTCACCACTCGAGATCTCCTCCAGCCCGGCCACCATGCGCAGCAGCGTGCTCTTGCCGCAGCCCGAGGGCCCGACGATGACGACGAATTCGCCATCCTTGATCTCGGCGTTCACGCCGTGGATGACCGGGTTCGCCTTCGGCCCGTGGCCGTAGCGCTTTCCCACATCGCGGATGCTGATCGCTCCCATCTTTCGTTGCCTCTATTTTTCAGTATCGACCAGGCCCTTGACGAACCAGCGCTGCATCAGCATCACCACCAACGCGGGCGGGATCATCGCCAGCATGGCGGTGGCCATCACGGTGCCCCATTCCGTCTGCGCGTCGCCGCCGGAGATCATGCGTTTGATGCCGATGACTACCGGGTACATGTCTTCGCTGGTCGTCACCAGCAGCGGCCACAGGTACTGGTTCCAGCCGTAGATGAACTGGATCACGAACAGGGCGGCGATGCTGGTCCGCGAGAGCGGCACCAGCACGTCCCAGAAGAATCGCAATGGGCCGGCGCCGTCCATGCGCGAGGCTTCGGTCAATTCGTCGGGCACCGTCAGGAAGAACTGGCGGAACAGGAAGGTGGCGGTCGCCGAGGCGATCAGCGGCACAGTGAGGCCGGCGTAGGTGTTCAACATGCCGAGGTCCGACACCACCTTGTAGGTCGGCGCGATGCGCACCTCCACCGGCAGCATCAGGGTGACGAAGATGGCCCAAAAGAAGAACATCCGGAACGGGAAGCGAAAGTACACGATCGCGAAGGCCGACAGCAGCGAGATGGCGATCTTGCCAATCGCAATCACCAAGGCGGTGACCAGGCTGACGATCATCATCTGCCCGACCGATGCCTTCGAGCCGCCGCCTGCCTGCGTGCCGGTCAGCACGGCGGTGTAGTTCTCGACCATGTGCGAGCCCGGCGTCAACGGCATCGGCGGGTGGATGATGTCTTCGTTGGCGTGGGTCGAGGCGACGAAGGTGATATAGACCGGCAGTGCGACGATCAGCACGCCCAGTATCAGCACCACATGCGCAAGGATGCCCAGCGCCGGGCGGCGCTCAACCATGGTGGTTGCCTTTCATCAGTAATTCACCTTCTTCTCGACGAAGCGGAACTGGACCACCGTGAAGATGACGACGATCACCATCAGTACCACCGATTGCGCGGCCGAACCACCGAGGTCCAGCGCCTTGAAGCCGTCGTAGTAGAGCTTGTAGACCAGGATCGAGGTGTCTTTGCCCGGCCCGCCTGAGGTGGCCGCATCGACGATGGCGAAGGTGTCGAGCAGGACATACACGACATTGATCACCAGCAGGAAAAACGTCGTCGGCGACAGCAGTGGAAACTGGATCGTCCAGAAGCGCCGCCAGGGCCCGGCGCCGTCGATCGCCGCGGCTTCGATCAGCGATTTTGGAATCGACTGCAACCCGGCCAGGAAGAACAGGAAGTTGTAGGCGATCTGCTTCCATACCGCGGCCATCACGATCAATGCCATCGCGTGGTTGCCATTGAGCAGATGGTTCCACTCGAAGCCGCCTTCGCGCAGCATGTAAGACACGATGCCCACGCTGGGCGCGAACATGAACAGCCACAACACACCGGCCACCGCAGGGGCCACTGCGTAGGGCCAGATCAGCAGTGTGCGGTAGATGCCCGAACCCTTCACAATGCGGTCGGCAAACACCGCCAGCAGCAGCGACAGCGACAGACCCAGCGATGCCACCAGCACCGAGAACACCGCGGTGGTCACGAACGACGCCAGATAGGTTTCGTCGTTCCACAGATTGCGAAAATTCTCCAGCCCGACCCATTCCACCGAAGTGCCGAAAGCGTCGGACTGCTGCAACGACTGCAGCAGCGCCTGCCCTGCGGGCCAGAAGAAAAACAGCGCGATGATGACGACCTGGGGCGCGAGCAGCGCCCAAGGCAGCCACGGGGAACGGAAGGTGACGCGCTTTTCGGCGGCCATGTCGTCGACAGGGCAGCGTCAGCCGCCCTTGCTGGCTTTCTCGAATCGCTCCAAGAGTTCGTTGCCGCGCTTGACGATCGAGTCCAGACCCTCTTGTGCCGTCTTCTTGCCGCCCCAGACGTTCTCGAACTCTTCGTCCTCGATGGTGCGGATTTGCACGTAGTTGCCCAGACGGATGCCGCGCGATTTGTCGGTGACCTTGCGCACCATCTGGTTGACGGCGGTGTCGGTGCCGGGGTTCTCCTTGTAGAAGCCCGACTTTTCGGTCAGCGCAAAGGCCGCCATGGTGATCGGCAGGTAGCCGGTGCGCTTGTGACTGGCCGACTGCACTTCGGGGCTGGACAGGTAGTTGAAGAAGGTTGCCACGCCCTTGTATTCGGCCGGTTTCTTGCCCGCCAGCACCCACAGGCTGGCGCCGCCGATCACGGTGTTCTGCGGCGCGCCCGGCACGTCAGGGTAGTAGGGCAGGGAGGCCAGGGCGAAGTCGAACTTGGCGTTCTTCTTCACGTTGCCGTAGAAGCCCGAGGAGGTGGTGATCATCGCGCACTCACCCGAGACGAAGCTGGCCTCGGGCACGTTGGCGCGGCCCTTGTAGATGAACAGGCCCTGCTTGCTCATGTTGGCCAGATTTTCGATGTGGCGCACATGCAGCGGCGAGTTAGCCACCAGCCGCGCATCCAGGCCCTTGAGGCCGTTTGACTTGGTGGCGAGTTCGACGTTGTGCCAGGTCGAGAAGCTCTCCAGCTGGGTCCAGCCCTGCCAGGCGATCGTCAGCGGGCATTTGTGTCCGCTGGCCTTGAGCTTGGCCGCCGCCAGCGCCACTTCGGGCCAGGTGGCCGGTGCCTTGCTGGTGTCGATCCCGGCGGCCTTGAAGGCGTCTTTGTTGATGTAGAACACCGTCGTCGAACTGTTCAGCGGGAAGCTCAGCATCTGGCCGTTGGGCGCTGTGTAGTAGCCAGCGACGGCGGGGATGTAGGCGGCAGGATCGAACTTGAAGCCTGCATCCTTCATCACTTGGGTGACCGGAACGACTGCCCCCTTGCTGGCCATCATGGTGGCGGTGCCGACCTCGAAGACCTGCAGGATGTGCGGCCCCTGACCGGCGCGGAAGGCCGCAACCGCCGTGGTCATCGATACGTCGTAGGTGCCCTTGTAGGTCGGCACGATCTTGTAGTCCTTTTGGCTGGCATTGAAATCGTTGGCCAGGTCGTTAACCCATTCGTTGTTGACGGCGGTCATCGAATGCCACCAGTGGATTTCGACCTGCGCATGGGCCGGGGCCGATAGCGCCACTGTGACCGCGATTGAGGCGAGAACGAGAGGTCTTGATTTCATAGGTATTGCTCCGTGAATTTCGCTGTGAATGCCCAGCCCGATGCCAAGCCGGCAGGCCAGTCTGGCCCGCAAGTGTGACAGTTGCGTTTATCTCGTGGAAACGGGCCGGCGGCAACGGGGGATAACCCCGTCGAGTCGAGTTGTCAGATCGGCGCAAGCCGGGATCCACCCAGCGCAATGCGCTAGATCAACCGCAGTGCCATGGCCATGGTCGGCAGTGGATCCCGGCGTGCGCGCGCGGCGTGCGCGACGGAGGTGGTGCTTTCGCCGAGGGTCGTGCAGGATCCCGCGTGCGCGCGCGGCGTGCGCCGGGATGACGACCCATAGCTAGCGGCGGCTGCGCCGTGATGACATGCGCCCATGCTGCACTGCGGTACGATGCCCCGCCCCAGCCAGGACGGGCGCCCACAGCGGCCCCGGCGCCGATGAATGCCCCACTTGCGTTGAACCGTATTTCCGCTGCGGTAGCGGCCGACAGCGTGCCGCGCCTGCGCGAGATTCCGTACAACTACACCTCCTTCTCCGATCGCGAAATCGTGATCCGGTTGCTCGGCGCGCGCTCGTGGGAGGTCTTGAACCAGTTGCGCGAAGAGCGCCAGACCGGCCGTTCGGCGCGCATGCTGTACGAGGTGCTGGGCGACATCTGGGTCGTGCAGCGCAACCCGTACCTGCAGGATGATCTGCTCGACAACCCGAAGCGTCGCGGGCTGCTCATCGGCGCGCTGCGCCACAGGTTGCGTGAAGTCGAATTGCGGCGCAAGCCCGGCGCCGCCGGCGTCGATTCACAGCGCGACACCCATGTCGGCGAGCTGCTGCGCTCGGCCAGCGCCGCGGTGCAGCGCTTCGAGGCGCATTTCGAGGCGGTGGCCGAACTGCGGCGGCGCGCGACGCGCGTGCTGCGCCGTCACACGGCGCGCGACAACGTCAAGTTCGACGGCCTGAGCCGCGTCTCGCACGTGACGGATGCGACCGACTGGCGCGTCGAATACCCCTTCGTCGTGCTCACGCCCGACACCGAGGCCGAAATGGCAGGCCTGGTGGCGGCCTGCATTGAACTCGGTCTGACCGTCATTGCGCGCGGCGGCGGCACCGGCTACACCGGCGGCGCGATCCCGTTGACGTGGGACAGCGCCGTCATCAACACCGAAAAGCTGGAAGCGATGAGCGCGGTGCAGATGCTGCGCCTGCCGGGCCTCGCGCACGACGTGGCGACGCTCTGGACGGAAGCCGGCGTGGTCACGCAGCGCGTTGCTGACGCAGCCGAACAGTCCGGCTTCGTGTTTGCCGTCGATCCGACCTCGGCCGAGGCCTCGTGCATCGGCGGCAACGTGGCGATGAACGCGGGTGGCAAGAAGGCGGTGCTGTGGGGCACGGCGCTCGACAACCTGGTGTCATGGCGCATGGTGACGCCGGATGCGAAATGGCTCGAGGTGATCCGCCTGAATCACAACCTGGGCAAGATTCACGACGCGCCGGTCGCGAGCTTCGAACTGCGCTACTTCGACGCCAAGGGCAAGACGCTCGAGCGCGCCGAGCGCCTCGACATCCCGGGCGCAACGTTTCGCAAGCAGGGGCTGGGCAAGGACGTGACCGACAAGTTCCTCGCCGGTTTGCCGGGCATCCAGAAAGAAGGCTGCGACGGCATCATCACCTCGGCGCGCTGGGTGCTGCACAAGATGCCAAGGTTCACGCGTACCGTGTGTCTTGAATTCTTCGGCAACGCCAAAGACGCGGTGCCGGCCATCGTCGACATCAAGGACTACATGTTCGAGCAGGCGCGTGGCGTGAGCCCGGTGCTGCTTGCCGGGTTCGAACACCTGGACGACCGGTACCTGAAGGCGGTGGGCTACGCCACCAAGAGCAAGCGTGGCGCATCCGGCGGCGCAGCGAATGGCTCCGCATCGGTTCTGCCCAAGATGGTGCTGTTCGGCGACATCGCCGGCGAAGACGCCGACGCCGTGGCGCGCACCACCTCGGAAGTGGTGCGCCTGGCGAACAGCCGCGGCGGCGAGGGCTTCGTCGCCGTCAGCGCCGAGGCGCGCAAGAAGTTCTGGCTCGATCGCAAGCGCACCGCGGCGATCAGCAAACACACCAACGCCTTCAAGGTGAATGAAGACGTGGTGATCCCGCTGCCGCGATTGGGCGAGTACACCGAGGGCATCGAACGCATCAACATCGAACTCTCGTTGCGCAACAAGCTGGAACTTGCCGACGCGCTGCTGGAGTTCTTCG
>Ga0315278_10005535_pt1 | contig 11453 bp, 12 predicted proteins | sample YL17G06_0_MG_FD_203880 | JGI IMG/M metagenome (GOLD analysis project Ga0315278, IMG submission 203880) | Sediment microbial communities from Yellowstone Lake, YNP, Wyoming, USA - YL17G06_0 | ecosystem: Environmental > Aquatic > Freshwater > Lake > Sediment | place: USA: Wyoming | collected... | reverse complement strand
CCGCGCGCGTCCTCAGCACTCGCATGACGAAGACCATCCGCGAGGACAGGCAGCTCGTCTACAGCATCGACGCCTCCTCCGAGCCGGCCGTCGTCTATCCGGGCTTCGGGCTCTTCGCTGCGGTCGCGCCCACCGACCCGGAGAAGGCGCCGACGCTGGCGGTGGCGCTGGAGGAGATGTTCGCCGAGTTCTCCAAGGATGGGCCGACGCCCGAGGAGCTCGCCGTGGCCAAGAAGCAGACGGCGAATCTCCTCGACGAGGTGTTGAAGACGCCGAACTTCTGGCTGGGCCGCCTGTCGACGCTCGACTATCGCGGGCTCACGATCGACGACGTGCTCGACGCCCAGGCCCAGTACCAGCGCTTCACCGCCGAGGAAGTCCAGGACGCTTTCAACCGTTACAACAAACCCGAGGCCCGCTTCCGCTTCGTCATCACGCCCAAATAGTGGCAGGCGGCTGACAAGGCCCGTCTGCTGAAGGTTCCCGCCTCGGTTGACTTGGCTAGCCCCCCGGCCTAGCATCCCCGGGGGAGGACCACATGGCCTACGACTACAAGCGCTACTTCGACGAGATCGCGGTCATCCGTGACCTGACCAATACGCCCGAGGAGGCGAGGTGGCGCACCGCCGCCCCCGCGCAGGACGGCGAGCGCCACCGGGTCGTCCTCTACCTCGGCTGCAATGTCTTCCGCACCTCCCACATGATTCAGACCATCACCGCGATCTTCGAGCGCCTCGGGCTGGACTACATCGCGGTCGGCGGGCCCACGTACTGCTGCGGGATCGTCCACCATCAACAGGGCGACACGGCCGCGGCCGGCGGCATGGCGGATCACACCATCAAGCTCTTCGAGCGGTACGAGCCCGAAGAGGTCGTGATGTGGTGCCCGTCCTGCATCTATTTCTACGATGAGGTCCGGCAGGCCCGGCTTCCCTTCAAGGTCAGCCATGCTGCCGAGTTTCTCGTGTCGAAGCTCGCGGAGATCCAGTTCACCCGGCACGTCGATGCCACGGTTGCGCTGCACTACCACAACGTGAGTCAGCCCCGGCGGAGCGAGGGGCTCGCCGGGCAGCGGCTGCTTGAGGCGGTGCCCGGGCTTCGCTTCGTGGACATCGAGCCCGACCCGCGCTTCGGCCGGAGCTGCACGCCGTCCGTCCAGCAGCAGGTCGGACCCGACGTCTGGAACCAGATGGCGCGGGATGAGATCGACCGGGCCCGGGCGGTGGGCGCCGACACCCTCGCCACGATCTACCACGGCTGCCAGCGCTATCTCTGCGTCTTCGAGCCCGAGAGCCCCATCGCCATCGAGCACTACCTCTCGGTCTTCGGCCGGGGGCTCGGCATCGAGTTCGAGGACAAGTTCAAGAAGTATCGCCTGTGGCAGGACCCGGAGCGCGTCCTCGCCGAGACGACGCCATGCCAGCGCGCGAACAATGTGGACGCCGAGCGCGCCCGCGCTGTCGTGCTTGAAGCCTTTGGGCCGCTCCCTGCTGCTCGCGGCCCGGCCAGTTCCCCGCCTTCGTAGCGGGGTCAGGTCTTGAATTGCAGCATCTGAGCCGCTGCCCCACCGTGGTGCGGCGGAGATCCGTTCGGAAATGCGGCAATTCAAGACCTGACCCCTTTTGGGAGGACAGATATGTACGAGGTCTATGCGCTCAAGTACTCGGAACGGGATACGACGAAGTGCCAGTTTTTCTATCGCGAGTCGTCGCATGACAAGCTCACGCTGCACTATTTCGTCTGGCTGATCCTGGGCGGCCCCCAGCCTGTCCTCGTCGATACGGGCTTCCTGGACGACGAGGCCAGGTCGCGCGGGATGCGGAACTACGTCACTCCGGCGTCCATGGTGGAGCGCGCAGGGATCAAGGCGGCCGACGTGCCTCTCTGCCTCATCACTCATCTCCACTATGACCACTGGGCCGGACACAGCCTCTTCCCGGGCGCGGAATTCTGGATCCAAGAGGAGGAAGTCTCGTTCTGGACGGGGCCCTACGGCAGCATGCCGGCCTTCCGCGGGTCGGCCAACGTGGACGCGCTGGCCGGGATGGTGAGGCTCAACTACGGCAATCGGATCCGGATGATCGACGGCGACCGCGAGGTGTTTCCCGGGCTCCGCGTGCACCGCGTCGGCGGCCACACGGCGGGGCTCCAGATCGTCAGCGTCGAGACCAAGCGCGGCACGGTCGTGCTCACCTCCGACGCCTCGCACTTCTACCACAACGTGGAGACGCGCCAGCCCGTGCAGATCATCACGAGCCTGCCCGAGATGCTCGACGCATTCGAGACCATCGACGCGCTGGCCGGCAAGGAGAAGTTGATCGTCGCGGGCCACGATCCGCTGGTGGCCGACCGCTTCCAGCAGATGGAGCCCGGGATCATCAAGATCGCCTGAACCGCACCCCGAGGACAGGAGGGAAGACATGGCAACGCCCGCAGCAGCATCGCCGGCAAGGGAGGAAGTCCGTGGGGTTGTCCCCAAGCTTATCGAGCTCAGCGAGAAGGTGCTCTATGCCGACGTCTGGGAGCGTCCCGGCTTGTCGAAGCGCGACAGGAGCCTCATTACGGTCGCCGCGCTCACCGCGATGTACCGCGGCGACCAGCTCAAGGGGCATATCGAGCGTGCCCTGGCCAATGGCGTGACCAAGGAGGAGATCGGCGAAGTCATCACCCACATGGCCTTCTATGCCGGCTGGCCCACCGCCATGACGGCGGCGCGCATCGCAACGAACGTCTTCGACGTGAAGAAGTAGGAGGTCGCGATGAAGGTCGGGTTCATCGGGCTGGGCATCATGGGCGCCAGCATGGCGTCCAATCTGCAGAAGGGCGGCTATGACGTGGTCGTCCACGACATCCGGCGCGATGCGGCGGCGCCCCACCTGGCCGCGGGCGCCACATGGGCGGACACGCCCCGGAAGGTCGCCGAGGCGACCGAGGTGGTGCTCACTTCGCTGCCCGGGCCTGTCGAGATGGAGTCGGTCGCGCTTGGTCAAGACGGGCTGCTCAGCGGAATGATCAAGGGCAAGGTCTACTTCGACCTCACCACCAATTCCCCGTCGGTAGTCAGGCGCGTGCACGGCATCTTCGCCGAAAAAGGCGTACATCTCCTGGACGCGCCCGTGAGCGGGGGGCCGAGCGGGGCGCGCACGCGCAAGCTCGCGCTCTGGGTCGGCGGGGACGAGGCCGTGTTCCTCCGCCACAAGCCGGTGCTCGACGCCGTCGGAGACCAGGCCGTCCACGTGGGACCCATCGGCGCCGGCTCCGTCACCAAGCTCGTGCACAACTGCGCCGGATACGCGATCCAGACCGCGCTGGCCGAGGTCTTCACGATGGGCGTCAAGGCGGGCGTGGAGCCGCTGGCGCTCTGGCAGGCGGTGCGGCAGGGGGCGCTCGGGCGCCAGCGCACCTTCGACCGGATGCCGCACCAGTTCTTCCGCGGGAAATACGATCCGCCGAACTTCGCGCTGCGCCTGGCGCACAAGGACGTGAGCCTCGCCACCGCGCTCGGTCGCGAGCAGCAGGTACCGATGCGCATCGCGAATCTTGCGCTTGCCGAGCTGACGGAGGCGCTGAACCGGGGCTGGGGCGAGCGTGACTCGCGCATCGCCATGAGCCTGCAGGAGGAGCGCGCCGGCGTCCAGGTCCGGGTCGAAGAGGCGCGGCTTCGCGAGGCGCTTGATCGCGAGGGGCTGACCAACTAGACTCCTGCCTACCCACACAGCAAAGGGGACGTCATGACAGAGCGGCTCATCTCCGGCGACAACCACATCGACCTGACCTACTGCCCCCCTGATCTCTGGTCGGCGCAGGCGCCGGCCAAGTGGAAGCTCGTTGTCCCACGCGTGGAAGAGCTTGAGGACGGGCTCCACTGGTTCGTGGAAGCGCAGGACAAGGGGATGTGGAATGGCGTCGGCCCCGGCTTCCTCAAGTACCAGAAGGGGTCCTTCGGACACATCGACGAGATGAAAGACTATGGCTTCGAGTGGGACTATCGCCGGGGCGCCCAGCCGAGGCCGACCACTCCCGAGCTGCGGCTGGCCGATCTTGACCGGGACGGGGTCGAGGCGGAGATCGTGTATGGCTGTCTGATGATCAACGACCTCATCGTGGGCGGGGAGCAGCGGGCCTGGGCCAACAAGGTCTACAACGACTGGGCCGTGGACTTTGCCAAGCGCTCGGATCCGAATCGGATCTTCCCGCTCGCCATTATCCCCAATAACGATCCGCTCGTGGCGGCCGCTGAAGTGCGCCGCTGCGCCAAGATGGGGCTCAGGGGCGGGGACCTGGCTTTCAAGCGCATGAGCCTGCCGATCTACCATCACGATTGGTATGCGCTCTGGGAGGCCGCGGCCGAGTGCCACTTCCCGATCTCCTTCCACTCCACCGGTTTCAAGGGACTCCGCACGCCGGACACCCCGGAGATGGAGAAGGAGTACATGATCCAGTGGCGCCTCGTGCGCTCGGCCCTCTTCCAGCTCGACACCATGGAAGTGTTCGTGTCGCTGATCGCCTCGGGCGCCTGCGAGAAGTACCCGGACTTCAAGTTCGTCCTGGGTGAGTCCGGCGTGACGTGGCTGCCGTATGTCTTCGACCGTCTGGATACCGAGTACGAGGACCGCGGACGCTCGCTGGGCTTCAAGCTGAAGCCCAGCGACTACTTCAAGCGCCAAGGCTATACGACCTATCAACAAGATCAGTATATGGAGCCGATCATCCCGCTCATCGGCGAGGACAATATCATCTGGGGCGCGGACTACCCACACCCGGACTGCCTCTGGCCCGACTCGCGGAAGTACATCGAGAAGAACCTCGGCATGCTGCCGGAGAGAGTGCGCCGGAAGATCACGTCGGAGAACGTGATCAAGCTCTACAACCTGCGCTAGGGGAGAGGCTGCATGGGGCTCCGGCACCTTTCGGTCGGCGGGCAGGTAGTGCTTGCCCTCGGCGTGCTGCTCGTCATCTTCGCTTCGCCGCGGCCGGTGACCGGCGAGCCGCCGGCCGGCAAGGTGCTGCGCATCGGGGTGCTGTACGCCTTCAACCATGCCCTCGATCCGGTTTCGAGTGCCCTCGATCGTGCGATGATAGACGGACTTCGCGCGAAAGGGTACGAGCCGGGGCGCAACTTCACGCTCGAGTTCAGGAGCGCCGAAGGAAAACCTGAGCGGCTCCCTGAGCTTGCCGCTGAGCTCGTGCGGCTCAAGGTCGATGTCCTGGTGACGGCCGGGACGGCACCGACGCTGTCGGCCCGGGAAGCGACGCAGACCATTCCGATCGTGATGGTCGGCGTGCCCGATCCTGTGGCCGCCGGAATTGTGGCCAGCCTGGCGCGCCCGGGAGGCAATATCACCGGCGTGAGCGTGAACGCAGTCGAGATCAGCGCCAAGCGTGTGCAGCTGCTCCAGGAGGCGCTTCCGAAGCTTTCCCGCGTCGCGGTGCTCTGGAATTCGAGCTTCAAGTCGATGACGCTGGGATTTCAGCAGATCAAGCTGGCGGCACCCAGCCGCGGGGTGACCGTCCAGTCCGTCCGAGTGTCCGGATCCGGCGACTTCGACCAGGCGTTTGCCGCGATCAGTCGCGAGCGCCCCGGCGGGCTCATCGTCCTCTTCGGGCCTATGCGGGGCGATGACTTGCCCCGGATCATCGAATTCGTGAACCGCAACCGGCTGCCGGCGATCTTCGAGCTGGGACGAGGCGCGAAGGAGGGCGGTCTCATGGAATTTGGCCCGAACCTGCCGGAGCTCGCCCGCCATGTCGGCATTTACCTCGACAAGATCGCGAATGGGGCGAGACCCGCCGATCTTCCTGTCGAGGAGCCCACCCGGTTTGAGTTCGTCATCAACCTCAAGACCGCCCGAACGCTGGGGCTCACGATTCAGTCGTCGCTGCTGGCGCGCGCCGATCGCGTCATCGAATAGCCCGGCACGCGATGACGCCGTCCGGCACGGAGGAGAGATATGAGTAACGCCGCCGCGGCGAGCGCGCATGGGCTGCGCCAGGTGGCGTACTTCGACTGCCCGGGCGGCGGCCAGGTGGTCGTCGACGGGCGCGTCGCGTACATCGCGCATATGCGCGCGCCGCATGGCACGACGATCGTCGACGTGAGCGATCCCGCCGCACCCCGGCAACTCGCCGCCCTCGAGATTCCCTCCGGCACGCACTCGCACAAGGTCCGCGCGGCCAACGGCCTCATGCTGGTGAACCGCGAGGCCCAGCCCGCGCATCAGCCGCCGGCGGGAGCGCAGGCCGGGCTCGGCATCTACGACGTGTCGCAGCCGAGCCGGCCTCGAGAGATCGCCTTCTGGCGTAGTGGCGGGGCCGGGGTGCATCGCTTCACCTTCGACGGCCGCTATGCGTACATCTCGCCCGAGATAGACGGCTACGTCGGCAATATCGTGATGATCCTCGATCTGCTCGACCCGACCCGCCCCCAGGAAGTCGGGCGGTGGTGGATGCCGGGGCAGTGGACCGCCGGGGGCGAGACGCCATCGTGGTCCGGGCGGCAGCACCGCTGCCATCATCCGATACGCCTCGACAATCGCCTGTACGTCAGCTACTGGCACGGCGGCTTCGTCATCCTCGACATCGAGGACATGTCGAGACCCCGATTCGTCTCGGGGCTCGACTGGAGCCCGCCATTCATCACCCCAACCCACACGGCGCTACCGCTGCCGTTCCCGCTCCACGGCCGGCGCCTCATGATCGCGGCCGACGAGGACGTGGCGAAGCTCGAGCCCGGCCCGCCGTCCTTCCTGTGGCTGGTGGACATCACGGATGAACGGCGGCCGGTTCCCTTCGCGAGCTTTCAGCTGGCCGGCATCGACGGCCAGCCGCAGCCGGAGTTCACCGGCTGCCATCAGCCCTGCGAGCGTGTGACCGGGACGGAGATCCCCGTGGCCTGGTTCGCCCACGGCCTCCGCATCGTGGACATCGCCAAGCCGCATGCGCCCCGCGAAGTCGCGCATTTCCTGCCCGACCCGCCGGAGGGACACTCCCGCGTATCCAGCAATGACGTGGAAGTGGACGATCGCGGGCTCCTCTATCTCATCGACCGGGGGCGCGGGCTCCACATTCTCGAACGCATCTGAGGTATCCTCACGCCCATGACAGTCACGAGCGAAGTCGTCTGGACCACGGAAGCCGTCAAGCTGGCCGGATCGGCGCTGCCCTTTCGGAAAGGCGGCGCGGGCGATCCGCTGCTGTTGCTGCACCATGATATCGGCAGCCTCGATCGTCTGCCTTTCTACGATGCCCTGGCGAAGCGGTTTACCGTCTATGTGCCATCGCATCCGGGATACGACGGGTCGGAGCGGCCGGGCTGGATGCGCGGCGTCCGCGACATCGCGGTGGTCTACCAGTCGCTCCTGGCGTCGCTCGATCTCAGCGACGTCTCCCTCGTCGGCCTCGGCTTTGGCGGTTGGATCGCCGCGGAGATGGCGACCATGTCTCCCCGGGCGTTTCGCCGGCTGGTCCTTGTCGGGGCCATGGGAGTGAAGCCGCGACACGGCGAGATTCTCGACCAGGCCCTCCTGAGCTATATCGCGTATGTCCGTGCCGGCTTCGAGGACCAGAGCGTCTTCGATCGGCTCTACGGCGCCGACCCGCCGACCCCGCTCCTGGAGCAATGGGACCTGAACCGGGAGATGACGTTTCGGATCGCGTGGAAGCCCTACATGTACAACCCGACGCTGCCGCATCTGCTGGGCGGCGTGCGGGCCCGCTCGCTGATCGTGTGGGGACGGGGCAACAAGGTCGTCCCGCTCGAATGCGGCGAGGAGTATGCGCGGGCCCTGCCGGGAAGCCGCCTCGCCGTCGTCGAGAAGGCAGGGCATTTCGTGGACATGGAGCAGCCCGAGGCCCTCGCCAAGCTCATCACCGAATTCGCCGCCGAATCGTGAGGCGGGACGGGCCCGTCGCGGCCCGATTCTGACCGGGAGACCAGCATGCACCTCATGTACTTCACCGAACAGCCGATGTCGGCCTATCCCGTGGACGCGGGGCGGGAATTCGACGCCACGGCCCTCATGTTCTCGAACAAGCACTTCGATCCCGTCGCCGGCAGCCGGCTCTACAACGAGTACCTCGAGCACTACAAGCTGGCCGAAGAGGTGGGATTCGACGGCATCATGCTGAACGAGCACCACAATGCGCCGTTCTGCATGCAGGCCAAGTGCAATGTCTTCGCGTCGATCCTGGCCGCGATGACCAAGCGCGTGAAGCTGGTGCTCCTCGGCAATCCGCTGCCGCTCAGCGACAACCCGGTTCGGCTCGCCGAGGAATTGGCCATGATCGACATGATCTCCCGCGGCCGCCTCGTCTCGGGCTTCGTCCGCGGCGGCGGCCAGGAGCAGCTCGCTACCGGCGTCAACCCCGCCTACAATCGCGAGCGCTTCGAGGAGGCGCACGAGCTGATCGTCCGCGCGTGGACGCAGCAGGGGCCCTTTCGCTGGGAAGGCACGCACTACCAGCACCGCGTGGTCAACCCCTGGGCATTGCCGCTCCAAAAGCCCCATCCGCGCATCTGGGTCCCGGGTGTCTTGAGCAAGGAAACCATTATCTGGGCCGCCCGCCAGCGTTACCCCTATATCGCGCTCAGCACCGCGATCGACGCGACCAAGAAGATCTGGGAGCTGTACGATTCCGTCGCCGCCGAGGCGGGGTACACGTCCGGACCGGAGAATCGCGGCTATCTCCAGCGCTGCCATGTCGCCGAGACCGAAGAGAAGGCCATGGCCAATGCGCGCCAGTTCATGTGGATGCAGGGAGAGTTCACGGGTCTCGCGCATCCGGTCTGGTCGAGCCCCTCGGGTTATTTCTCGCCCTCCTACCGCAAGGCGTTTGTCGAGTACGCCGTAGGCCGCGGGGCGAACCCGCGGGCGGCGGCGTTCGAGGACCAGATCCGGGAGCAGCAGATCATCGCCGGGACGCCCAAGACGGTGATCCCGAAGCTCCGCCGGCTGCTCGAGGAGACCCGGCCGTCCATCGTGGGTTTCTGGGCCAGCGACGGCTTCGTGAGCAACGCGGACACCATGACCTGCATCCGCCTGCTCGGGCAGGAGGTACTTCCCGCGGTCCGGGAAATTGGCAAGGAGCTCGGCCTCTGGAGTCCGTTCGAAGCCAATGCTCCGGTGAGCATCGCCTATGCGAAGGGGCCGGCGCCGGCCGCTGCCTGAGGAGGGAGGATCATGCGATTCGACGGTCGGGTAGCGCTCATCACGGCGGCGGCGAGCGGTATTGGTCGCGCCACCGCTGAGATCATCGGCGCCGAGGGCGGCATCGTCGTCGCCGTGGACACGGACGAGGGCAGGCTCAAGGACGCGGTGGCCGCGATCCAGGCCGTGGGCGGCCGCGTGCACGCGCACCGGGCCGACGCACTGGACGCGGGGCAAGTCGACGGCGTGGTGGAGCGTGCCGTCCGCGAGCACGGACGCGTCGACATCATGGTCAATGCGGTGGGCGGAAGCACCATCATCTCCAGACCCGCGGCCACCGTGGACGAGCTCACGCTCGCCGAGTGGCAGCAGCTTCTCACCTTCAATCTCGACGGGACGTTTCTCTTCTGTCACGCGGTGGCGCCCGTGATGAAGCGCCAGGGTGGCGGCAAGATCGTGAACATCTCGTCCATCGCGGGCCGGGGGATCAGCGTGAGCAGCAGCAGCGCTTACGCGACAGCCAAGGGCGGCATCATCGCCTTCACCAGGAAGCTGGCGCAGGAGCTGGGGCCGTTCGGCGTCACGGTGAATGCCATCGCGCCCAGCATGACGCTGACCGAGCGCATCCGGCCGCGCTGGGAGAAGCGGACGGCGGAGGAGCAGGCGCAGGAGATCGTTCGCACGCCGCTGCGCCGCATGGCCGAAGCGCGCGACCAGGCGCGGGTGATCTGCTTCCTGGCCTCGAGCGACGCGGACTTCGTCACCGGCGTGACCATCGACGTCACCGGGGGGATTTAGCGGTCCGCGGGGGTGTCAGCATCGTGCTAGAGTACCGGGCACTGCGCGAGGAGTAATTGCCGCAACTCATCGAGAGGAGATAGCCGCCATGGCCGACACGGCTCTCAATATTCCGTCGTTGAAGGACAAGGTTTCGCCGGAGGAGTGGGCCGTGCGCGTGGATCTGGCCGCCTGCTATCGCTTGGTGGTCCGCTACGGCTGGGAAGACCTGGTCTTCACGCATATCACGGCCCGGGTGCCGGGGACGAAGGACCAGTTCCTGATCAATCCCTATGGTGTCTTCTTCGACGAGATCACGGCCTCGAGCCTCGTCAAGATCGACCAGGAAGGCCGGAAGCTCGACGACTCGCAGTTCCCGGTCAATCCCGCCGGTTTCATCATCCACAGCGCCATCCACGGGGCGCGGCACGACGCCAAGTGCGTCCTGCACACGCATACCGCGAACGGGGTGGCGGTGTCGACGCAGCGGGCGGGCCTCTTGCCGATCTCGCAGCATTCGATCTCCGTGCTCGCGAGCCTCGGCTATCACGACTTCGAAGGGCCGGCGCTGCGTGACGACGAGAAACCGCGCCTCGTGGCGGACCTGGGCGACAAGAACTCGCTCATCCTGCGCAACCACGGGCTTCTCACGGTGGGCGAGACCGTCGCCGAGGCCTTTGTGTCGATGTACTACCTCGAGACCTCCTGCGCCATCCAGGTGCGTGCTCAGTCGGGCGGAGGCGAGCTCATCCCGGTCCCCAAGGAAGTCCTCGACGACTCCTATGCGCGAATGATGAGGACCGAAAGGCCGGGCGGCGGCAGGGGCGGCCTGGTGTGGCCGGGTCTCCTCCGGCGGCTCGATCGCATCGATCCCTCGTATCGCAACTGATTCGGGCCCGGGCCCAAATGGCTCTGGGGGACACGGCGGTCTCGATCGTCATCGACAAGCTGGCCGACGGGCCACGGCCGCCCATGGCGGCCACCGGCGCGTGGCCCAATGTGCTGCACACACGCGTGGCCGAGCTCGTAGCTACCATGGGTCCCGCGCCGTGGGCGAAGCGCATCATCGCCGATGAGCGGCAGCTCGTGACGCTGATCGCGAGCCCGCCCGGGGGCGGCAATCGCCCCCACTGGCACCGGGAGTTCGACGAGTGGTGGGTGGTCCTCGAGGGGCGCCTCGAGTGGGAGCTGACCGGCGGCACCGTCTTCCAGGCGATCAAGAACGAAATTGTCTGGGTGCCGCGCGGCACGGTGCACCATATCCGGAATGTCGGCGATGGGCTCTCGCTGCGCCTCGCCGTCGCCATGCCGCCGGCGAACCATTACTACAGCCCGTGCGAGCAGTGCGGCTACGCCGACGACGGCCCGCGCGAATGGTGCGCGTGAGCGAGTGAGGGAGGCGTCATGAAGGGACGGGTGGCGGTGCTGCGGGCGTACGGCGGCGAGTTCGAGCTGCGGGAGTACCCCGTGCCGGAGGTCGAGCCCGGCGCTATTCTGGTGCGGCTGACCCGAGCGGGTGTGTGCGGCTCC
>Ga0315278_10005534_pt1 | contig 11454 bp, 6 predicted proteins | sample YL17G06_0_MG_FD_203880 | JGI IMG/M metagenome (GOLD analysis project Ga0315278, IMG submission 203880) | Sediment microbial communities from Yellowstone Lake, YNP, Wyoming, USA - YL17G06_0 | ecosystem: Environmental > Aquatic > Freshwater > Lake > Sediment | place: USA: Wyoming | collected... | reverse complement strand
TCGGCGATCTGGTCGCGCACGAACGGCTCGCCGCGCTTCTGCAGGACCAGGTGCAGGCCGAGGTAATGCGGGTTGCGGAACAGGGCCAGGATTTGCTGGGGGTTGTGGCCCATTCGCATGAACTCCTCGACAAAGCACTCGCACATCGCGCCGGTGGTGTCTTCTCCGGTGAGCATGGCCACGCCGTTCAGCTCCAGCGGGTCTTCGAGGTCGATTTCGTCTTTGGGCATGATTCAAAAGTCCGAAGTCCGGGATCTGAAACCCGAAAGAAGACCGAAGGCCAAAGATCGAAATGCAACTCGGGACACGAGCCCTTCAGTTTTCGGCTTTCGGATTTCCTTCGACATTCGGGTTTCGGGTTTCGGATTTGTTACTCGTAGCTCTGCGCCTTCGCCTCGCCGGTGCCGGTGAAGCCACCGGCCAGGTACTTCTTCATCGCGTCATTCTCGGCGTCGGGAGCCATCCCGTTCAGTCCCGGCTTCCACGGGCCTTTGCCACCCAGGCCGCCGTCCTCGGCCTTGGTGACGCGAATGAGACATTCCTTCGGGACGGTGTTCACGGCGTGGTTGTCCGCCTCGCCGCCGAAGAGGAAGCTCATGAACGCTTTCGATTTGTGGAACAGCGTGTCGGTCTGATGCATCGGCATGTGCCAGTTGCGGGTCACAGATTGCTGCGAGCCGAAGCGGAAGTTCGAAAGGTAGCCTTCCTCGGTCAGCGACATGCCATCCGGGCGCGTTTGCTGGGCCTTGACGGTCTTCTCCGTCGCGATGAAGGAGCCGTGTTTCATCATCACGACGTTGTAGGGGTAGGCCCCGTTGTAGGTGAGCCGCAGCATGAGGCGGCTCACCTTGTAGAATGGATCGCTCGGCGTGGCGCCGAGGTAGGGGCGGTCGGCGGGGTTCGCATCGACATAGACGTAGTCGCCGTCGTTGATGCCGAGGTCACGCGCGGCCTGCGGGTTCATGTGGAGCTGGTGTTCGCCCACATTCGGCAGGCGCTTGTCGATGCGATACGGATCGCCGAAGTTCGAGTTCCAGATGAGGTGCCAGTCCACGTTCGCCCAGGAGGAGTGGACGCTGTGCCGCGATTTCGGAGTGAGGCAATAGAACTGGAAGCCCTTTTCCCACAGGAAGTTCTTCGACTTCTTCGTGTCCGCCCAGGACAGCTTCACATTGCGCACGGTGCGCTCGTCCCAATGCTCGGCGTCGAGGGCGATGCCGTAATCGTTCGGGCGAACCAGCGGATTCGAGCTGACGATGACGTTCGGCAGATACGGTGTCGCCTCCGGACCTTCGCGGTGGACGATGAAGTTCTCGCCGCAGCTCAGCGCCGTCGGATCGTCGCTGTAGGAATGGAGCCGGCCCGTGTCGGTGTAGAACGGATAGGCGTTGTGAATCTGCTCGTAGAACGGGATGCGCGGATAGGAGCGGAAGAGCATCAGCGCACCCCCGGGCGGGCCGTATTTGCCCGCCATGATGTCCTCGAGCCGGTAGCCCGCCGTGGTCGTGCAGGTGTCGAGCAGGCGCTGGAGGTAGATGCCGCGCCGGCCTTCGTGTTCGAACTTGAAGTGGTTGTGGAAACGTGGGTCGCCGGTCACCTGGCCGAGCGCCTCCGCGATCCCGGCGAGAATGCTGAGGTCGTCCTTCGAGTCGTAGAGCGGTGGGATGCCGCCTTTCCAGATCTGCAGAAACGGATTCGAGCAGCTCGCGGTGATTTCCAGGTCCTGGAACTCGACCCAGGAATTTGCCGGCAGGCCGAAGTCGGAATACTCCACCGACGCGGTCATCTGCGTGTCCAGCGTGACGATCAACTCGACGTTCGGGTTGACGTTCTTGATCATGCCATAGGCCCACTTGGCGTTGTTGATCAGGTTCACGTTCGTCGTGAAGATCGCCTTCGTGGGCGTCGGCATGTGCGACCTGCCGGTGAAACACTTGCGCCCTTCCCTGGGCGTGTTGACGATGAGCGGCCGGTCCCCGTGGTTCCAGTAAGCCGGCTCTTCATCCTTGGTGTAGCCGTGGGTGTGGACCGCGCGGCCGTGCGCCTTGGGATCGAGGTTTTGCGCGAAAGGATCTTCCGCAATCCAGCCCTTGAACCCGGGACCGGTGAGCTGGCTCCCCTGGAAGAGCGCCGCCTTGTAATTGCCGGCCCAGCCGTGACAGCCAGCGCCGGGCCGGCCGATGTTGCCGGTCAGCATCAGCGGCAGATACGCGGCGCGGTTCGCTTCGGTGGCGTGGAACCAGTGATTGATGCCCTCGCCCTGATGAATCGACGTGGGCTTGATCGTGGCGATGTCCTGCGCCAGTTGCTGAAGGAGTTCCTTCGGCGCGGACGTGATTTCCGAGACGCTGTCGAGGTCGTAGTCTTGCAGGTGAACCTGGTAGAGATTCCAGGACGTGGCGACTTCCACTTCACTTCCGTCGGCGAGCCGGACCATGCCCTTGAAGTCGAGTTGCGGATCGATGCCCGACCTCGCAAACGTCTCGCCCATCAGGTCGCGGGTGAGCGCTTTCGGCGAACCTGACTTCGCGTCCCACACGACAAAATCGCCGAGCTTCCGGTGCTGCTCATCGGTGAGGCCCTGGACCTTCTTGCTCGGACTGTCGGCGGACAGCGCGCTGGCGTAGTTCGGGAACACTTCGCTGGCGCGGAGGCGCTTGAGGTTGTCCGTGCGGATGAGCAGCGGGAAGTCGGTGAACTGCTTGACGAACGTCTCGTCATACCGCTGGTGGTCGATCATCCACCGCGTGACGCCGAGCCACAGCGCCGCGTCGGTGGCCGGGCGGACGGGGATCCAGTAATCCGCTTTCGTGGACGGCGCGCCGTATTCGGGCGCGATGACGACGATCTTCGCGCCGCGCTCCATGGCTTCGACGAACCAATGGGCGTCGGCCATCTTGTTCTCGACGAGGTTCTTGCCGTTCATGATGATGAGCTTCGAGTTACGGAGATCATTGAAATCCGTCTCGCTGTTCTGCAGCCCATGCACCCACGGATGGCCGGGAGCCTGGTCGCCGTGCCAGGTGTAGTTGGACCAGATGCGGCCGGCCTTCGCTTCTTCCGGCTTCACGCCCCGCACGTGAACGTCGAGCAAGGCCAGCGCGTTGCAGAGCCGGTACATGCCGTATTTGCCGAGCACGCCGAGCAGGCCCATGCCGCCGCGCATCTTGATGGTGCGCGTGCCGGCGCCGCCCATGTCGTCGATCATCTCCTTGGGGTAACCCTGCGCTTCGAGGAGCCTCACGCCCGCCTCGCCGCTGTAGCGACTCGCGATCGCCTTGGTCGCCCGGGCGATGTAGGCGAACGCGTCGTTCCATGCGATGCGCTCGAACTTGTCGGTGCCGCGCGAGTCGAACTTGTACCTGGCTTTGACTTCGGGGGTGAGCGTCGGGAAGCCGTCATCCGCCCAGCGCTTCCAGCCCCGCCGGACGATGGGATGCTTGAGACGATACGGCCCGTAAAGGATGCGATGGAATGTGTAGCCCTTCGCACAGTGGCGGTTGCCCCAGGCGGTCGTGGCGTGGTTGCCGTAGAGATCGCGGTAGGTGGCGATGTCGAACTCCTCTCCGAGCCGCACGATGACGCCGTTGCGGACGTGCGCCGTGAGGCGGCAGTTGTGCGTGTCATTGGGCGCGCACACCCACGAGAAGGCGTGGTCGTAGGCGTACTGGTTGCGGTAGAGCTTCTCCCAGTCCCGGCCCGGGTAGTGCGCCAGGGGATTGAGGAGTTCCTCGGCGGTTTGCGCCTGGAGGAAGCGCAGCGGCAGCATTTGCACGGCGGCGATGCCCGCGCCGGTCAGGCCACTGCGCCGGATGAAGTCTCGACGGGAGAGGGGGTCGGTGCTCATGGGGAGTACGGTTCGAGGACGAGCTGATACCAGTTGCTGACCACCTTGCGCCCGTTGCGGTCACGCTGCTCGCCGTTCCAAATCGCAAAGGCCACGGGCACCTGCCTGCCCGGTGCCAGCTTCACGTCCTCCGCGTCCTTCGACTTGAGGTCGCGGAAGAACACCACGTTCCACGAGCCGGCCGCCCAGAGGCCTTTGCCCTGCACGTTCTGCTGCTCCCGCGCCTGCGACTTGAACGAGCCGAAGCCGCGCGCGTTGGCGTCTTCGACGGCGGACTTGTGCGGCCGGGAAATGAGGTTGCCCGCCTGAATCGACGTGGCGAACTGGCGCTCCGGTTGGAAGTACGTATCGACGTGCATGGCCTGGTAAAGGTCGCGTTCCTCCTCGCGATGCCCCTCGGCCTCCGCCTGCCAGCCCGCCTTCCACTGCCACAAGTTCACCGGGTTCTTCGCGTCGCCCATGCCCAGGAACGGGAAATCGCCCGTGAGCGAAAACTGAATCGACGCCGCGTCCTGGAAATCCTGCACCCGCACCGGCGCGCCGTTCGGCAGGTCGTCCTTCCACTGGCATAGGATGGCCACGCGCCTGCCGTCATGCACCGCCGTCACGGCCACCGCGTAAACCAACTCCGGTTCCGGCCACAGGGGATTCAACGGCACCCGCACCGGATCGAGCGATTCCCAGAATGGATCCATCGGCTCGGTGGGGAGCTTCTTCACTCTCTGCGCATGGATCAGCGCATCCTCCGGGGTGAGGATGTCATTGACGGCCACATCGCTCCGGCGCAGCGATTGCACGTAATGCACCAACGCCCACCGCTCCTCCGGCTTCAGGAGGTCGTCGCCGTAGGGCACCATGGGTGTGCCGGCCAGACCGTTCAGGATGCGCAGATACAGGTCACGTCCCGTGGAACCGCCGCGGAACTGGCTGGTGTTGAAATCGCGGGGTCGAGCGGGCAGGCCCAGGCTGTCCTTCAACGTCGGCACCTGCGGTCCGTCTCCCGCACCGGTCTCGCCGTGGCAGTTGAAACACTGCATCCGGGTGAACATCTCCCGCCCCAGCGTGAGCGCTTGCAGGCTGGGCGCCGGCTCGGGCGGCACCTCGACGGGCGCAACGAGCCGACCAGCCGCCTTGGCCTCATCGAAGCGGTTAACCCGTTGCCCGGCGTTGTTGGTGTAGGCGGTGAGTTGCTGGACATAGCCCACGGCGTCGAGGCGCTGTTGTTCGGACAGATAATTGAACGCCGGCATGGAACTCCCGGGCAGTCCACGCGTCACCGATCGCAGCAAATCGTCGTCGGTCGGCAACGAGCCGGCGGGCGTGGATTGAATCTTGAACAAACCGACGCTGAAATTGCGCGGCTTGGGATAGAGCCAGACGGCCGCCGGGCCGTTGCCGTCTCCGTTGGTTCCGTGGCAGGCACCGCAGTGTTGCTCATACACTCCTCGGCCACGTTCCAACTCCACGGTCGCACGGGCCGCGGTCAGATTGAACCCCTGCAACAAGAACAGAAGGGCGAGACCCCCGACGCAGAGGGGAGGCTGAGACATCTTCGCGCTCATCGCTTAACTCATATCATACGTCCATGGCCATTTCTTGACACAAGTCAACAGCCCGGATGCTTTTTTCCAACGGCCGAGGCGTGGGGCGAGAGGCTCCGAGAGTCCGGATCATGGCGGCGGCCAGGTTTGACAGGCCGGGCTCCGGGCGAGTCGCAGGAGAGCGCGGGATGAGCTTCGTTTGCCCTCGTCGGCAAGGGCGACCAGATGCTGGGGTTGCTCAAGGGGTCTTAACGATGTCACCTGCTGCAAGGGGCAGCCGTACCGTTTGCACCCCGCTTTGGTGAGGATTGTTGGCGTCATCATCCAGACGATGAACTGAATCGGAGGTCAGGATGCTCCGGCCCAAGGATCCGGTCAGCGCACCGGTTCCTGCCCAGGCTCGGCGCGGACGTAATGGACCCCCGGCCCGCTGAGGAGTTGGCGAAGTTCTGCGTCGGTCAGGTCATGCCGGATCGCCACGGACAACGGCTGGCCGTAGAAGAGCTTGCGATTGCACTCGTTGAGCTGGGTGTGGATGCGGCCGTAGAGCTGGCTGACCGCGCGGTCCACCACCACCGTGATCCGGCGGTCCTGGCAGGCGATCACCCGCACCTCGGGGACGCGGGCGACTTTGCGCACGAACAGTTCCAGCATGCGTTGCGAGTGGTGACGGAAGTGGCGGTACGCCAGCAAGCCGACGATCGCCGGAAAAACGAGGCTCCCCAGACTCACATTGGAGGCCAGCAGATACACGCCCGCGGCCGTCGCTCCGAGCGCGCCCACCAGCCACGCATACTGGGAGGGTTTGAGCTGCCGGAGGCGGGTGACCGCGTCGCTCACGCGCTCCTGGAGCGATGGGGGTCGTGCGCGGCCGGACTCGGTATGCCGCCGCAACTGGCGCAGTTCCTGGGCGAGTTGCCGGGCGTTGGGATAGCGGTCCTCGGGCCGCTTCTGCAGGCAGCGGGCGAGGATGCGCTGCAGGTCAACCGGGAGATTCGGCTGTCGCGTGTGGATCGATGGCGTGTCCTCGAAGGCGACGGCATGCATGGTTTCCACCGGGGTTTCCCGGCGGAAGGGCACCTCACCGGTCGCCATCTCAAACAGCATCACGCCCAGTGAAAACAAATCGCTGCGGGCGTCCACGGGGCCGGCCTTGATCTGCTCAGGGCTCATGTAGGCGGGCGTCCCCTTGACCGCCCCGATCTGGGTCTGGGTCATGGTGGATACATCGACCCCGGCGGCCGCGGCGGTGAGGGTCGATTCGGTGGGATCGGTGAGTTTGGCGAGGCCGAAGTCGAGGATCTTGGCGTGTCCATCCCGCGTGACGATGACATTGGCCGGTTTGACATCGCGATGCACGATCCCCATCTCGTGCGCCCGGGCCAGGCCTTCGGCCACCTCGATGGCGATGTCGATCGCCCCCAGCAGATCCAGCTCCTTGCTCTGGACCAAGGCGGCCACGGTCCGGCCCTCGACGAGCTCCATCGCGATGAAGATGATGCCCTCGTGTTCGCCCACGTCATATACCTGGGCGATGGCGGGATGGGTCACCCGCGCGGCGGCGCGCGCTTCGAGGAGGAACCGCTTCCGACGTTCGGGGTCCGCGGTCAATTCCGGCGGGAGCAGCTTGACGGCGACCGGGCGCTGCAGCTTCAGGTCATGCGCCCGATAGACAATCCCCATGCCCCCCTGTCCCAGCACGCCATCGATGCGATACGCCCCGAGGGTCTTCCCGACCAGCGGGTGCAGCACGACGGTTTGCGGGCGTGGGTCCATGAGCGTTCGCGTCTGCATTTACCTCAGAAGCCCAGCGGCGTCGAGCCAGAACCATCAATCCGTGCTCCCCAAGAGCGGCGAGGCAGGGTAGATTCCCGTCCCATGAACCGGTTCCTGGGCCCAAAGCATTCCGTTGTTGCAGAAAGGAGACTCGCCATGACCGCCCCACGTTGGATCGCCACCCTCCTGGTCACCGTCACTCTGCTGCCCCGGCCTGATCTGCAGGCGGGCCCGACCAACCTCCTGCTGAACCCCGATTTCGCCGAGGTGGCCGAGCGGGCCGGCCCTCGCCACTGGACGGCGTGGTCGCCGGAGTGGTCGCCCGCGCGCTGCCGCGTCAGGCCGGCGCGAGAGGGGCTCCTGTTCGACGCCCCTCAGGCGCCCTATGCCGTCGGCGGGGTCAGGCAAACAGTGAGCGGCCTCCGCGGCTGGCAGGCCTACGCCCTCGAGGTCACCTGCGAACTCCGGGACATCCCGGACCCGTATCAGTCGGTGCTGGTGCGCGTGGAATGGAGCCGGGCGGGCGAGCTACTGCATCCGGCCGGGATGCTCGTTCGCGGTCCCCTCCTTGAAGGCACTCACGCCCGGTTTTCCGATGTCCTGGTCGCTCCCGCCGACACCGACTCCGCGAACGTCTCACTCGAGCTGCGGTGGCCGCGCGGCGGAAGCGTGCTCTGGCAGGAAGCACGGATGTGCGCGACGGACGCCCCGGCGCCCCGAAAGGTCAAAGTGGGTACGGTCTTCTTGCGGCCCAGGGCGAGCACACCGGCGCGCAACCTCGACCTGTGGTGTCAACAGATCGACGCCGCCGGCGAACAGGGACTGGACATCGTCTGCCTTTCCGAGGCGATCCTCCTGGTGGGAACGCAGGCCAAGGCGAGCGAGGTCGCCGAATCCATTCCCGGCCCCTCGACGGAGCGTCTGGGCGCCGCAGCGCGCCGGAACCGCTTGTGGGTCGTGGCTGGCCTGCTGGAGCGCGTCGGTGACCAACTCTACAACACGGCTGTGCTGCTGAACCGTGAGGGGCGGCTCGCCGGCCAATACCGCAAGGTTCATCTGCCCCGTGAGGAATGGCAGAAGGGGATCGCGCCCGGTCACGAATACCCCGTGTTCAAGACCGACTTTGGCACGGTGGCGATCCAGATCTGTTACGACTTCTTCTTCCCGGAGACGGCCCAACTCTTCGCGCAGCAAGGTGCGGAAATCATCTTCGCTCCGACGTGGGGCGATACGGCCCCCGACACCGACGGTACGGCGCGGGGCGAAACGGTGTTTCGCGTCCGGGCCCGGGACAATGGCGTGTATCTGGTGCCGTCAGTCTATGACGGCAACAGCCTGGTCATCGATCCGATGGGGCGGATCCTGGCGTCGAGCAAAGGGCAGACGGGCGTGTTTTGGTCCGAGATCGACCTGAACCAGCGGGAGCCCCTGTGGTATGTCGGCTATTGGCGTTCGATCGGTCCCCGGCATCGGATGCCGGACACCTACGCCCCGCTTTTGCAGCGGCCTTCCCAGCCGAACTATTGACCGGCGCCGTCGAGCGCCGGGCTGAGGGAAGACGTAGGGCCGGCGATACTCGTAGCCCTCGCTGAACAGGTAGAGCGTGCCTTTCGTTCCGCGCAGTTCGATCTCGGCGCCATTGGCGCAGGCGGGCGGGGCGGAGGCGTTGTACTGCGAGAACGCGACCAGCGTTCCGGCCGGATACTGCCACAGCACTTCCAGGGTGTCGGGGATCTCGCGGTTGTCAACTGACCGCGATGAGCGCGACGCGCTCGTTCTTCTCGTTCCGGGCCACGCCGGTGGCGCGGGGGTCGAGCGTGGGCTTGCCGTCCACGAGGAACTGGTAGCGGTGGTGTCCGTGGTTCACCGGCACCACGACGTGCCAGGAGCCGTCGGGTTGGCGGGCCAGGGGATGGGCTTCCGGTTTCCAGTCATTGAAGTCGCCCACGAGGCAGACCGATTTCGCCTGAGGCGCGACACAGAAGAAGTTGATCGGCTTGGCCATGTGCTTGGCCGAATATCGGTTCTTCATGCCGATCTGGGGCCGACCGCTGGTGTGCATCGCCAACAACATATCTACAAACTCCCCCGGCACAGCCGACCCCAATTCCAGCCGGCGTGCGTGACGCAGAAACAAACAACAGCCGGAGCCGCGTCGCAAGGGGGAATCGCCAGCAAGAGGCAACTTTTTTCGCAGAGAAGATTTGACAAGGAAGCCGGCCCGATTCGCGCCGGCCACGACGGCCCGGTTCCGCGGAAGACGTCGCCGGTTACCCGCCAGCCGTGCGCTCGGGCGCCGGCACCAGCCGGACCTGGAGCGGGATGTTCGCCTCGTGCCGACCGTCGATGGCGATGGCGATGGCGTACTGTCCGGCGCGGTCGAATTTCAGGTGCTGGATGTTGATGACGAAATTCCGGGAGAGGAAATTGCCGTCGGGCGGGAAGACCACGTCGGCCGGCAGATCGATGCTGGGCATGATCGAGCGCCCGTCCTCGTCCACGAAGTTGAGACGCGCCTTGTGCGGGCCTTCCTCGATGCGATTGAACACGACGCGCAGGGCAATGGAGCACTGGGGATGGATCGCCGGCAGTTGCTGGGTGACGATGGTGTCGAACGTGCCCAGGATGTTCAGCTTGCCGTGATAATCCGTCGCGGCATCGCACAAGACGGCCATTTGCACTTCCATAATCGCCTCAGAGAATCCGCATCGCCGGCACTCTGCCAGAAACGCCGCGTCGCGGGTAGCGAAAAACCACGCCGGAGATTCTGCGTCGCCGCCGCCACCTTGCCTCGCACCCAACACTCTGGACGAACTGGTCACTCACGGTTACCCGGACCACCTCCCCGAACCCCCAGCCGGGAAGAGATTTGCGATCAACAAGAACCTCGAAGTTCATCTGACGGACCGCTGAGGCCGCGTGGTTCGGCGAGAACCTTCCGTTCCTGGGAGCCGGCCGGGCAGTTCTTGGGAACGCGCTATGGATTCGGCGGAGGCAATGCGTCCTGCAACCCGGGCGGCCCGGCCGTGCCGGGAGCCGTAACTGGCGGCGCGGGCAGGGCAGCTGTGATCACTCCACAGCCGAGGACCGCAGCAATTCCTATAAACGTCGCTTCAATCTGCACACCGACAGCCGCGATGCTAGCCCCGACCAACGCCCCCTCCGGCCCTGCCTGGCTCCCTGCGAGGGCGCCCGTGGTGAGGTCTTTGATGGCGCCTCCCCCTCCGGCCGCGGCTCCCGCCAAACCGGCCAGCGCCGCTTGACCAGGACTGGCGCCTCCACAGGTCGCGATGAGCGCCCCCGAAGCTGCCCCGATGACACTGGATTGGGCAATACCGGTGCCGGCGACCAACGCCGTCAGCGCGACGTACTCCAGCGCGCTGACCGTCCCGTTCGGGTCCGTGTACCTCACGGGGTTGTTAAGCGCGTAACGGTAGAGGTTCGGATCGTCGCCGCCGAAAACGAGCGGATCTTCGCTGATGAAGCGGCCCAGGTCCGGGTCATAATATCGGGCCCGGTTGTAGTAAAGGCCGGTGTTCGGATCCCACTCGCGCCCGGCGAAGGCAAAGCGACCGGCGGCATCCGGCTTCGTGCCCGTGGCGGAGAGTGGATTCCCGTAGCTGTCGTACGTGAGTGCCGCGACCTCAGCGCCGGTGTGGTCGAGGACGCGCCGGACGGAGCCAATCTGATCGGTGAGCGCCCAGAAGACTCCCTCCCCTTGGCGCCAGATGACCTTGAGCCGGTCGACATCCTCGCCGTGGTAGTAGAGAGCAAGCGGATTGTCGTCGTCATTCACGTATTCCATGAGAGGCTGCTGCAGATCGTAATAGGTCCAGTTCGTCTGGCTGTTGTGAATCATCGCAATACGGCGGTTTAACGCGTCGTAGCGGTATTCGGTCAGGTCGCTCGCCGGGGGCGGGCCGGGGACCTCCCGCTGCACACCGGTCAGCCGGTTGCGATAGTCCCAGGTGAAGGCGAACACCACGCCACTGGCGCTGTTGGATTTCCTGACCAGGTTGCCTTCGTCATCGTAGGTCAACGCCCAGGCGCCGGCTTGGAGCAGGCGGTTGGCGGGGCCGGTCACATGGCTGGTGTGCAGGTGGCTTGCCGTGCGGTTGCCATTCGCGTCGTAGCTGTATTGCTCCGACGCAACTCCGTTGCGAGTCACGCCGGCCAATTGCACCGCCGGATCGTAGGCGAAGACCAGCGAATTGGTGCCCTCCTGAATTTCAGTGATGGCGCCATCCAGGTCACGCGAGAAGGAGAGCGTCGCGTCCGGGAGGGGCAGGT
>Ga0315278_10005533_pt1 | contig 11456 bp, 9 predicted proteins | sample YL17G06_0_MG_FD_203880 | JGI IMG/M metagenome (GOLD analysis project Ga0315278, IMG submission 203880) | Sediment microbial communities from Yellowstone Lake, YNP, Wyoming, USA - YL17G06_0 | ecosystem: Environmental > Aquatic > Freshwater > Lake > Sediment | place: USA: Wyoming | collected... | reverse complement strand
CATCATGCCCGTCTTGTGGATCGCGCAGCGACAGTTCGGTTACCTGTCTCCGGAGGTCCAGCGGTACGTCGCCGACTTGATGGGGTTTCCGATCGCTTGGGTCAGCGGTGTCGCATCCTTCTACACAATGTACTACAAGAAACCGATCGGGAAGCATCACCTCCAGGTGTGCACGAACGTTTCGTGCATGCTGCGCGGCTCCGACGAGATCGTTCGCGCCATCGAGAAACGGCTCGGGATAAGCCCCGGCGAGAGCACAACCGACGGGCGGTTCTCGCTCGACGAGGTCGAGTGCCTGGCGTCCTGCGGGACCGCACCGATGATGCAGGTGAACGAAGACTACCACGAGAATCTCACTGCCGAGAGCACGGTCCAGCTTCTCGATCGGCTCGGGCGCGAGTGACGTAGGGCACGGGCGAGACGGACGGGGATGGGATTGGAGGTCGGTATCGCGGCGGTCAAGGCGCTGGTCGTGGTGCTGATCACGCTCCAGCTGACCGTGTTGTTGCTCTGGGTCGAGCGCAAAGGCTCTGCGCTGATCCAGAATCGCATCGGCGCCAATCGCGCCAACATCTTCGGTGTCATGCCCTTCAACACCGGGCTCGTGAACACGCTGATGGCCGATCCACTGAAGATGTTCACCAAGGAAGACTTCGTTCCCGAAGGCGCCGATCGCCTGCTGCATTTCCTCGCACCCTTTCTCTCGGTATTCCCGATCCTCGTCACCTTCGCCTGCGTGCCGTTCGGCGACGAGTTGCGCGTCGGCGGCATGACGATTTCGCTCCAGGTCGCCGACCTGAACGTCGGCATCCTCTATATCCTCGCCGTCGCGTCGATGGCGGTGTACGGCGTCGTGCTCGCCGGTTGGGCCTCCAACAACCGCTGGGCGCTGCTCGGCGGGATCCGCGGCTCGGCGCAGATGATCTCCTACGAGCTGGCGATGGGTCTCGCGCTCGTGTCGATGGTGATGACCTTCGGCACGCTCGACCTCCAGACCATGGCGCGGGCGCAGGGGAGCGGGCTCGGTAGCTTCCTCGGCTTCGGCAAGCCGGTGCTCGACTGGTTGCCGGCCTGGGGGATCTTCTATCAGCCGTTCGCGTTCCTGCTCTTCTTCACGGCGGGCATCGCCGAGAGCAAGCGCATTCCCTTCGACTTGCCGGAGAGCGAGTCGGAGCTGATCAGCGGTTACTATACCGAGTACTCGGGCGGGAAACAGGCGGCGTTCATGTTCTCGGACTTCGCCGAGATCGTGCTCGTCTCGGCTCTCGTGGTGACGATGTTCTTCGGCGGCTGGCAGATCCCGTTTCTCGGCCGTGAGGGCTTCGCCTTTCCCTGGGGCGGAAGGCTTCCGCTGCCGCACCTCGTGATCGTCGTCGGCCAAGTCGTGGCGTTCCTCGCCAAAGTATTCTTCTTCTGCTGGCTTCAGATCCTCATCCGCTGGACGCTGCCACGCTTCCGCTACGACCAACTCATGCGGCTCGGCTGGAAGATGCTGCTGCCGCTCGCGCTCGCCAACGTCGTCCTGACGAGCGTGGTGATCCTGCTCGCCCAATGACATGACCATGGCGCTCGGTGAGGTCATCTTCTTCGTCGTCGCAGCGATCGCCATTCTTTCCGCGCTCGCGGTCATCCTGCACCCCCATCCGGTATATTCCGCGCTGGCGTTGATCGTCACGCTCCTCCAGGTCGCCGTGCTCTTCCTGCTGCTCGATGCGCAAATGGTGGCGTTCCTGCAGATCCTCGTCTACACGGGCGCGATCATGGTCCTGTTCCTGTTCGTGATCATGCTGTTGAATCTCGAGCGCGAGCAGGAGCCTCCGCCGCTGTCGTGGCGGCTCGGCATGCTCACCCTCGGCGGCTTGCTCGCGAGCGAGCTCGGGTGGTTCTTCCTGCGCCGTATTCCGCCCTCGCTGGCGCGTACAGCGAAGCTCGACGCGGATTACGGATCGGTGACGGCGCTCGCCCGCACGCTCTTCACCGATCACGCCTTGTCCTTCCAGATCACCTCGATCCTTCTCCTCGTCGCCGTGGTGGGCGCCGTGGTGCTCGCCAAGCGAGGAACCGAATAGCGAGATGGTGCCCGTCGAATATTATCTCACGCTCGCGGGGGTGCTGTTCGCCATCGGCGCGGCCGGCGTGGGGCTGCGGCGGAACGTGATCGTCATGTTCATGTCAATCGAGCTGATGCTGAATGCCGCGAACCTGGCGTTCGTCGCGCTCGCCCGCCATCTCGGTTCGATGGACGGCCAGGTGACCGTGTTCTTCGTGATGACCGTCGCGGCTGCCGAGGCGGCAGTCGGACTGGCGATCATCCTCGCCTCGTTCCGGAACCGAGCCACGGTCAACGCAGACGAGTTGAGCTCGCTCAAATGGTGAACGCCGCGGCGCTGCGCTGGATCGTCCTGTTCCCGCTCCTGGGGGTGCTCTTCCACGCGTTCGTGGCGCCGCGCCTCGGGCGCCGCTCGTCGTCGATCGTCGGACCGGCGGTCGTCGGGTTTGCCTTCGCGGTTGCGGTCGGTGCGTTCTGGCGACTCCTCGGTCTCGAGGAAGGCGGGGCGCTCGTCGATCGCCTGTTTCCGTGGATCGAAGTCGGGCACGTGAAGGTGGCGATGGGCCTCCGCTTCGATGCGCTCTCCGCGGTGATGACGCTGATCGTGACCGGCGTCGGCTTCCTCATCCACGTCTACTCCGCCGGTTACATGGAGCACGACGAGGATTCGGCGCGCTACTTTGTCTACCTGAACCTCTTCATGCTCTCGATGCTTCTCCTCGTGCTCGGCGATTCGATCCTGCTCTTTTTCGTCGGCTGGGAGGGTGTGGGGCTCTGTTCGTATCTCTTGATCGGCTTCTGGTACGAGAAGAACGAGAACGCCGATGCCGGGAAGAAGGCCTTCATCGTCAACCGCGTGGGTGACGCCGGCTTCCTGCTCGGCCTCATGCTGCTCTTCTGGACGCTCGGCGCCAGGGGCACGTGGACGCTGGAGTTCTCCGAGCTTCGCGCGCACGCCGAGCTGATCTCGCCGTCGATCGCGACGGTGGCGGCGCTGCTGTTGTTCGTCGGCGCCACCGGCAAGTCGGCGCAGATTCCGCTCTACGTGTGGTTGCCCGACGCCATGGCCGGCCCGACGCCGGTTTCGGCGCTGATCCACGCCGCCACCATGGTTACGGCCGGCGTCTACATGATCGCGCGGATGAGCTTCCTCTATTCGATGTCGCCGACCGCGCTCCACGTCGTGGCCGCGGTTGGCGCGACGACCGCCGTCTTCGCCGCGACCATCGGCCTCGTCCAGAACGACATCAAGAAGGTGCTCGCCTACTCGACCGTCAGCCAGCTCGGCTACATGTTCCTGGCGATGGGCGTCGGTGCCTACGCCAGCGGCATCTTCCACCTGATGACACACGCGTTCTTCAAGGGGCTACTCTTCCTCGGCGCCGGCAGCGTGATCCACGGCCTGAGCGGCGAGCAGGACATCCGCAAAATGGGCGGGTTGCGCGAGAAGATGCCGATCACGTTCTGGACCTTCGCAGTCGCTTGCTGTGCGATCGCCGGCGTGCCGCTCTTTTCCGGCTTCTTCAGCAAGGACGCGATCCTCTACCACGCGTTCAGCAGCCCCGAAGGTCATCCGGCGCTCTGGGCGATGGGGCTCGGCGGCGCGATCCTCACCGCGTTCTACATGTTCCGGCTTCTCTTCCTCACCTTCTTCGGCGAATGTCGTGCGGATCATCACGCCGCCGAACATATTCACGAATCGCCTCCGTCGATGACGATTCCGCTGCTGGTCCTCGCCGTGCTCTCGGTCGTCGGCGGCTACGTCGGCTTGCCCGAAGGCTGGGCCTCCGGCGATCGCTTCTCCGAGTTCCTCGCGCCGGTCTTGTCGCATCCGGCGGCCGCACACGCTGCCGAAGAGGGCTCTCTCGAAGGGGTCCTCATGGTGTGCTCGGTAGCCGCCGCCTTCTCCGGAATCGCGCTCGCCTATCTCTTCTACATGCGCTCGCCGGCGATTCCCGAGAACCTGGCCCGACGCTTCCGCGCCGTCTACGAAACGCTGCTCAACAAGTACTGGGTGGACGAGATCTACGGCGCGACGGTGGTCGCGGGCACGGTCGCGCTCGCCGACGGCTTCTGGAAGCTCGTAGACGTGCTCATGATCGACGGGATCGTGAACGGCGTCGGCAGCTTCGTGCGCGCGCAGAGCGCGATTTGGCGCCGCGTGCAGACCGGCAACGTCCAGCATTACGCGCTCACGTTCCTCGCCGGGGCGATCGTCGTCGTCGCCTATTTCGTGTTCCGCTGAAATCGAGACGCCGACCATGAGCGAGATCGTTCTCACTGCCCTCATCTTCACCCCGACGCTCGGGGCGATCTTTCTCGGATTTCTGCCGAGCGACGAGCGCGTCATTCAGCGCGCGGCGCTGGTCTTCTCGATCGTTCCGTTGCTGATCTCGCTCGGCGTTCTCGCGACCTTCGATCCCTCGCGCGGCGACTTCCAGATGGTCGAGCGCCATCAATGGCTGCCCGACTTCGGGGTTCAGTACCTGCTCGGCGTCGACGGCGTGAGCTTGTTCCTCGTGCTCTTGACGACGCTGCTCACGGCGCTCGTCGTGCTCGCCGCCTTCGGTGACATTCACCGGCGCGTGAAGGAGTACATGATCCTCATGCTGGTGCTCGAGACCGGCATGCTCGGCACGCTCCTCGCCCTCGATCTCATCCTCTTCTACGTCTTCTGGGAAGTGATGCTGGTGCCGATGTACTTGCTGATCGGCGTGTGGGGCGGGCCGCGGCGGGTCTACGCGGCGATCAAGTTCGCGCTCTACACGATGTTCGGGAGCCTGCTGATGCTGGTCGCGATTCTCTACCTCTCGGTGCTGCACCGCGAGGCGACCGGCGCGATGACGTTCGATCTGCTGAAGCTCTACGAGCTGCCGATCGCGCGTCACACGCAGCTTTGGCTCTTCGCGGCCTTCGCGCTCGCGTTCGCGATCAAGGTGCCGATGTTTCCGCTGCATACCTGGTTGCCGGACGCGCACGTCGAGGCGCCGACCGGCGGCTCGGTGATCCTCGCCGGGGTTCTTCTGAAGATGGGCACGTACGGATTTCTGCGGTTCGCCTGGCCGCTCTTCCCCGCGGCCGCCGTCGCCGCTACCCCGTACATCATGGCGCTGGCCGTGGTGGGCATTCTCTACGGGGCGCTGGTGGCGATGGTGCAGCCGGATCTGAAGAAGCTCGTCGCCTATTCGTCGGTGAGCCACCTCGGGTTCGTCATGCTCGGGCTGGCTGCCATGAACGTCGAAGGCGTGTCGGGCGCGGTCTACCAGATGCTGAACCACGGGCTCTCGACGGGGGCGCTCTTCCTCGCGGTCGGCGCCATCTACGAGCGTCGGCACACGCGGCAGATCGCCGACTTCGGCGGCCTGTGGAAGATCGTGCCGATCTACTCGGTGTTCTTCCTGATCACCATGCTGTCGTCGGTCGGGTTGCCTGGCTTGAACGGCTTCGTCGGCGAGTTTCTTTGTCTGCTCGGCGCCTTCGGGCGTGCTCCCGGCTTCGCCGCGTGGGCCGTGCTCGGCGTGATCCTCGGCGCGGTCTACCTCACCTGGATGTACCAACGGGTCATCTTCGGACCCGTGACCCACGAGGAGAACCGCGGCCTCGAGGACCTTTCGATTCGAGAGATCGTGGTCTTCGCGCCGATCCTGGCGCTCGTGTTCTTCATGGGCATCTACCCGAAGCCGCTGCTCTCGCGCATGGAGCCCTCGATTCGAGCGATCGTCGCCCACGTCGAGAAAGGCGCGAAGGCTTCTGGAGCGGCGGCTGCGGCGGACGGCGGGTCGATCACCGAAGCGCGCGTCACCGTCCCCGCGCCGGCGCGGAAATCGCTATGAGCCTGCCTACCGTCGATTGGGTGCCGCTGCTTCCGCTGCTCGCCGTCACGGCCACGGCGGTCGTCGTTCTTGTCGCGGATCTCTTCCTCGAGGGATCGGACCGCGACGCGCTCGCCTGGTTGTCGGTTCTCGGTCTTGCGCTGACCGCGATCGTGGCCGCGGTTCTCTGGGGGCACCACCCGGCGAAAACGCTCGGCGGCAGCTTCATCCTCGACAAATACGCGCTGTTCTTCGATCTGCTCTTCTGTTTCGCGAGCATTCTCGCCGTACTGATGGCGGTCGACTTTCTGACGACCACCTCCGTGCGGGGGGGGGAGTACTATTCGCTCGTGCTGTTCGCGACGTCCGGCATGATGACGATGGCCGGCGCGACCGACCTCATCGTGATCTTTCTCGGCCTCGAGGTGATGTCGATCGCCGTGTACGTGCTGGCCGGCGTGTGGCGCCAGGACATCCGCTCCAACGAGGCGGCGCTCAAGTACTTTCTCCTCGGCGCGTTCGCCACGGGGTTCCTGCTGTTCGGCATCGCGCTCGTCTACGGCGCTACGGCGAGCACGCGGCTCGACGCGATCGCCGCACACCTCTCGCGCCGCGGCGGCGAGGGGCAGGAGATGTTGATGCTCGGTATCGGGCTTCTCATCGTCGGCTTCGGCTTCAAGGTCGCCGCCGTTCCGTTCCACGTTTGGACGCCCGACGTCTACGAAGGTGCGCCGACGTCGGTCACCGCGCTCATGGCGGTCGGCGTGAAGGCGGCCGCGTTCTCCGCGTTCGCCCGCGTGTTCCTCGAGACCTTCGCCGCCACCCGTACGGACTGGAATTCGGTGCTCTGGTGGCTCGCCGTAGCGACGATGACGGTTGGCAACCTGCTGGCGATCACGCAGTCGAACATCAAGCGCATGCTCGCCTACTCGTCGATCGCCCATGCGGGGTACCTCCTGGTCGCCATGGTCGCGGGCGGGCGGCAGGGGGGCCCGGCGCTGCTCTTCTACCTCCTCGCCTACGCGGCGATGAACCTCGGGGCATTCGCGGTGGTGATCGCACTCGGTCGGACGGGCGAGGCGAACGAGGAGATCGAGCGCTACGCGGGAATCGGCTTCCGCCGGCCGCTTTTGGCGATGGCCATGGCGGCGTTCATGCTGTCGCTCGCCGGCGTACCGCCGCTGGTCGGATTCGCCGGCAAGTTCTACGTGTTCCGCGCCGCGGTCGAGAGCGGCTACGTCGGCCTCGCGGTCATCGGCGTGCTGAACAGCGTGGTCAGCGCCTACTACTACATCTGGGTCATCGTCATGATGTACATGTGTGAGGGGGATCTCGAGCCTTCGTCGCTCGCCCAGCGGCCCTATCTCGCGACGACGATCGGCATCTCGCTCGCAGCCACCGTGCTGCTCGGCATCTTCCCGGGTCTCGGGTTCGCGCTCGCCCGCGACGGGTTTCTGTCGCTCGGGTGAGAAGACGGTGACCGGCTACGGGCTACCGCTGAAGACTTCGCGGTGCCTTTCCCGAAGCCGGCAGTCGGTAACCGATACCCGATACCCTCCCTAGGGCTTCTGCCCGATCAGATAGAGGCATCCCGCGGCGCCCGCGAACGCCGTGTGGACGGTTCCCTTCGGCAGGATCAGCCGGTCGCCGGGCTTCAGCGTGTGGCGATCCGCAGCGATGCCGAAGGTGATCTCGCCCTGGATGACCCACAGGCTTTCGTCGTGGTCATGTGCGTGCGACGGGTAGTCGGCGCCCGCCCCGTCGCGCCAGCGGAAGACCTCGAAGCCTTCGTCTTCGAGGCGGCGCGTCAGCGTGCCCTCACGCGGCTTCACCGGCTCGTTCCAGCGTATGACTTCGAGTTTCACGCCGCGTCGGCCTCGACTTCGAATCTGCGCTTTGCGACAAACGTCGGCAAGCGATGAACGCCTCGCGTGACCAGGCGGCGGATCTCCTCGGCAGCCCGTGGCATCCTTGAGCCGGTCGACGGCCGCCCGCGGGCTCGTCGCGGTCGCGGCGATCGCGGTCCTCGCGATGCTCGGACGGGGCGCGGGCGGCTACGTGCCTGCGTTCGCGGCATGGGTCGACGCACTCGGAGCATGGGGACCGATCGTCTTCATCCTCGGCTACGCGGTCGCCGTCATCGCGCTGGCGCCTGCGGTGCTCTTCACGTTGGCCGCCGGCGCGATCTTCGGGCTCCTACGCGGCACGGTCTACGTCTTTATCGCTGCCGTCGCTGGCTCGATCGGCGCATTCCTGGTCGCGCGCTACGTCGCTCGCGGCGCGATCGAGAGGCGGCTCGCCGGCAACCCTCGCTTTGCCGCGATCGATCGCGCGGTCGGAGCGCAGGGGCTGCGGATCGTGTTCTTGCTCCGGCTCTCACCCGCATTCCCGTTCACGCTTCTCAACTACGCGCTCGGCCTGACGCGGGTGCGGCTCGCGGACTATGCGCTCGCCTCGTTCGGCATGATCCCAGGCACGATCCTTTACGTGTACTACGGAAAGATCGCAGGCGACGTCGCCGCGCTCGGCGCCGGGCAATCGGCGGGGCGCGGCACAGGCTACTACGCGGTCCTCGGCATCGGATTGACGGCCACGCTGCTCGCCACCATGCTCGTGACGCGGATCGCCCGGCGCGCGCTCCGCGAGGCGGCCGGAGAGGAGCTGGGTTAGCGCTTCACGTTCCGTGACGCTCGTGTTCCGCAGGAACGTGCCTGGCCCTTCGTGGGGCGCTGTTCCTGCGCAGGAACGTACCTCGCCGTTTAGGCCGTTCACGCCGAGCGGAAGGGAATGCGGTATGCGTTCGGCGCGGCACCCGCAACGTTCGCAAGAAGGCGCGGCGCATGGCCCCTGCGCTGGCAAACCCGCAGTGCGCCGCGACCGTGTCGACTCCCTCGGACGACTCTCGGTCTCCAGCGGTTGCGCGATGCTTCGCGCCTGGTTTATCCCGTAGACGGTAATATGCAGACCGGGGGCCTACACGGGTTGGAGTCGCCGAGGGGCGAGGCTCCGGCTGCGCCGGCGCCGGCCGAGCAGGCGTGGCCGTTCGTTCCGGGCAGGCGTCTCGTCTTTCTCCTCGACGCCTCGAGCGCGATCGAGCGCCGGATCCTCGAGCGCTGGATCGAGAGCCATCGTCCGGAGGGGCTGAGCCCCGCGAGCTGCGAGAGGATCGGCATCCCACCCTCGCGCCGCCGGCGGCGCGCCGGAAAGCTCGATCCGCAGCTCGAGGCGAGCCTGGCGGTGGGGGACGATCCGATACTGGCACCGCTCCGCGTGGCGTGGCTGCCGCCGGAGAAGGACGGGGTCCGCGAAGTCCGCTTCTCCGATCTGCTGACAGTCGGCGATCCTCGCGACCCGGGCGTTCTTCGGCAGGCCTGGCTCGTGCGCCGAGACCCTGACCGGTATCGGGTCGTGATCGCCGAGCCGGCGCCGGCCACCGCGCTGCGCGCGCGTTGGAGCCGGGCGGGCGGAGCGGACTCCACCCAGAGTCTCGCCGAGTTCGTCGTCCGCCAGGCGCAGCTCGCGCTCGAGCGGGCCGAGCGGCGCTTACGCGGCTCGCGCTACAAGGTGCCGCGCTTCGTTCACGAAGAGATCCTCGCGCGGCCGGCATTTCGCGGGGGCGTCGCCATGCTCGCTCGGACGCTCGGCAAGCCCGAAGTCCAGGTCGCCAAACAGGCGGCGCGCTATCTGCGCGAGATCGCGGCGACGCACAGTCCTTACGTCATCGATCTCACCGCCAATCTGATCCGCCTGCTCTACACCCGCGGCTACGGAGAGCGTCTTCACTACGATCGGGGCGAGCTCCGCGAGATCTACGCGCTGGCGCAGCGATACCCGGTCGTCTTTCTCCCCACCCACAAGTCGAACCTCGATCACCTCGTGCTGCAGTATGCGCTCCACGAAAACGGGCATCCGCCGAACCATACCGCCGGCGGCATCAACATGAACTTCTTTCCCATCGGCCCGCTCGTCCGCCGCAGCGGCACGTTCTTCATCCGGCGCACCTTCAAGGACAACGCGGTCTACAAGCTCGTGTTCCGGCAGTACGTCGACTACCTGATCGAGAAGCGCTTCTCGCTCGAGTGGTACGTCGAGGGCGGCCGCTCGCGTTCGGGAAAGCTGCTGCCACCTCGGCTCGGCCTGCTCGCCTACGTGATCGACTCGCTGCGCCGCGGCTGCAGCGAGGACGTGTACCTGATTCCGACCGCGATTGCCTACGACCAGATCCAGGACGTCGGCGACTACGTCGCCGAGAGCCGCGGCGCGGCCAAGCAGCGCGAGAGCTTCGGCTGGTTCGTCAAGTTCGTACGCGGCCTGCAGGGCCGCCTCGGCAACATCCACATTCGCTTCGGCGAACCGCTGTCGCTCGCCGGCGCCCTCGGCGAGCGCGAGCCGAGCGTCGATTTGGACGCGGACGAGCAGAGCGTGGCGGTGGCCAAGATCGCCTTCGAGGTCGCCGTCCGCATCAACCGGGTGACGCCGATCACGCCGACGTCGCTGGTGACGCTGGCACTGCTCGGCGCCGACCGTGCGCTCACCGTCGAGGAGACGGTGACGGTGCTTCGCAACTGGATCGACTACGTGCGCCGCCGGAACCTGCCCACGACCGAAGAGCTGATGCTCGACACCGCCGACGGAGTGCGCCGCGCGCTCGAGGTGCTGGTCGCCAGCGGCGTCGTCTCGACCTTCGCCGAGGGCCCCGAGCCGATCTACGCGATCGGCGACGACCAGCATCTGACGGCCGCCTACTACCGCAATACGATCGTTCACTTCTTCGTGAGCTCGGCGATCACGGAGCTCGCGTTGCTGCGCGCCGCCGAGGGCGGCGTCGCCGATCGGACGGGCGAGTTTTGGGCGGAGGCCTTGCGGCTGCGCGACCTTCTCAAGTTCGAGTTCTTCTTCGCGGACAAGGACGGATTCCGCGACGAGATTCGGCGCGAGCTGATCGTGCGCGACGAGGGGTGGGAGGCGGGTCTCGCGGCCGGCGCGGCCGAGATCGAGGCGCTCGTCCGCCGGTCGCGCCCGTTCACCGCCCACCGCGTGCTGCGCCCCTTCCTGGAAGCCTACCGGGTCGTTAGCGACGAGCTCGAACGACTCGACGCGGGGGCCGTGTTCGATGAAACGGATTTCTTCACCAGATGCCTGGCGCGCGGCAAGCAATATCAGCTGCAGCGGCGGATTCAGAGTGCGGAGTCGGTCTCGAGGGTCCTGTTCGCGGCCGCGCTCCGGCTGGCGCGAAATCGCGGCTTGCTCGAAGCCGGCCGCGCGGACCTCGTGGAGCGGCGGACGAGCTTTGCCGGCGAGCTTCGAGCGGTGACCCGGCGCGTCGACGCGATCGCTGCGCTCGCCGCCGCCCGTCGCGCCGGGCTCATCGACGAGCTTTGAAACGACACTTGCTCACGCATCGGAACGCGTCGAGTCCGCGCCCGGCTGGGCCTCCACGAGTGCCGTCACCGCGGCCGTCGGTGCCTTCTAGGCTCGGCATCGCGAAGAGCCTGGTGCTCGCGACGCGGCTACGCCGGGCGCGGACTCGACGCATTCCGATGCGCTACCGCGTCCAGCGCAGCCACGCCTCGAATAGCCGCTTCACGAAGGGC
>Ga0315278_10005531_pt1 | contig 11461 bp, 10 predicted proteins | sample YL17G06_0_MG_FD_203880 | JGI IMG/M metagenome (GOLD analysis project Ga0315278, IMG submission 203880) | Sediment microbial communities from Yellowstone Lake, YNP, Wyoming, USA - YL17G06_0 | ecosystem: Environmental > Aquatic > Freshwater > Lake > Sediment | place: USA: Wyoming | collected... | reverse complement strand
GCTCGCGCACCTGCCGCGCGCCCTCGGTCTCGATTTCGAGCAGCACATCCTGGCCCCGCCCGAGTGGCGCGTCGATCGCCGCCCACGAGGTTCCGTAGAGGTTGCCGCTGTATTCCGCGTGTTCGAGGAACGCGCCTTCCGCGACCAACGTGCGAAACGCGGCGGACGAGACGAATTGATACTCGACGCCGTCGCGCTCGCCGCGACGCGGCGCGCGCGTGGTGTGGGACACCGAGACCACGATGCCCGCGTCGCGCGCAATGACACCCTTGCAGACCGTCGTCTTGCCCGCGCCCGACGGCGCCGAGAGCACGAACGGAACGCCGCGGCGCATGCCGCTCAAGCGTGCGGCCCCGCGTCGTCCTCCAGGAGGCGCGCGGCCAGCGTCTCGGGGTTGATCGCGGAGAGCACCACGTGATCGCTGTCGAGGATCACGATCGAGCGCGTGCGGCGACCTTCGGTCGCGTCGATCAACTTGCCGCGCTCGGCGGCTTCATGACGCAGTCGGCGCATCGGCGATGCGTTGGGTGCGACGATCGCGACGACGCGGCGCGCGGCGACCAAGTTGCCGTAGCCGACGTTCAGGAGTCTTTGCTGCGGCGCCCGGGCCGGAAGGGCTTCCTCTCCACTCGGGGCTTCCTTGTCGGAAGCTTCGCGCGGGGCGCGGGAGCGGACTTTGTGGACTTCGGTCGTTGCGCGGTGGATCGGATTGGGATCATTCAACGTTGAGCACCTGTTCGCGGAGGCGTTCGAGTTCCGTTTTCACTTCGACGACCTGATGTGCGATCGGAGCGTCCGAGCCTTTGGATCCGATCGTGTTGCCCTCGCGGCCCATCTCTTGGAGTAGGAACTCCAGACGACGGCCGGCTGGCTCGCCGGGGCCCGCCGAGCCAAGGATCGCGCGGAACTGCGCGGTGTGACTCTGCAGTCGGACGGTCTCCTCGGTGATGTCGAGACGGTCGGCCGCCCAGACGACTTCCTGGTGCAACCGCGCATCGTCGAGCAGCCCGGTCTCTTCGCGGAGCTGTTCGGCACGTTTGCGCAGCCGCTCGCGCACGACGATCTGCACCTCGCTGGCTCGCGCCGCGACCGACTCGACCAGCGCGTCGATGCGGTCGAGTCGCCCGCGCAGCTCGCGGTCGAGCGCTTCGCCTTCCGCTGCACGCATCGACGCGAGTCCGGCGAGCGCGGCGACGACGCCCTCGCTGAGCACGCGCCGGACGTTTTCCTCGGGCAGCTTGCGCTCCACCACGCGCGCGACTCCGGGCAGGCCGAGCAGTCCGAGCACGTCGAGTTCACCGGGAACACCGTGGTCGTCGCGCAAGCGCCGCGCGGCGCGCAGGTACTGCTCCGCGGCGGCGAGATCGAGCGCCACCGACTCAGAGGGCGTGTCGCCCGAGACGCTGCGAATCGTCAGATCAACCTTGCCGCGATCGAGCTTTGCGGCGACCTGCTGGCGCACCTCGGCCTCGAAGACCCCGAGTCCGTGCGGCAGCCGCACGCGCACATCGAGATGGCGATGATTCACGCTGCGCACTTCGACTTCGAAGCCGATGCCTTCGACCGCGAAGGTCGCGTGCCCGTAACCGGTCATGCTGCGGATCACGCGCGCTTCTCCCCGCCATGCGGCGCCTTCGCCGCGGCGATTGCCGCCGGCAACGCTTCCAACACTTCGGCCGGACTCGCCGTCGCGGTGCCGACTTTGCTCACCACTACGCCCGCGGCGGCATTCGCGATGACGGCGGCTTCGAGCAGCGAGCCGCCCGCCCGCAGCGCCAGCGAGAGTGCCGCGATCGTCGTGTCGCCCGCGCCCTGCACGTCGAAGACCTCGCGCCGCGGCGTGCCGACGAAGCAGACGCCGCCATCGCCTTCGAAGAGTGCCATGCCTTCCGCGCCGCGCGTCACCACGACGGCGGCGCCGCCGAGCTTGCGCCGCAATCGCAGCGCCGCCTTGGCGAGATCATCGCGCGTCCGGATCCGCATTCCCGCGAGCGCCTCGGCCTCCCGCAGGTTCGGCTTCACCAACGACGCGCCCCGATACGGCGACAGGTCTTCCTTCGGATCGACGGCAACCGGCACGCCATGGGCTGCGAGTTTCCGCATTGCGGCGCGCACGGTGCCGCCAGCCAGCGTGCCCTTGCCGTAGTCCTCGACGATCGCGCCGTGCGCGCGCGGCCCGAAGTCGTCGATCGCCGCAAGCAGCGCCCGCGCGGCACCCGCAGGCAGCGGCTCTTCGGTCTCGCGGTCGTAGCGCACGATCTGCTGCGAGCGAGCGACCACGCGCGTCTTGCGTGTGGTCGGTCGATCCGCGACGCGCACGGAGCCGCGGACATCGACGCCCAATTCAGCGAGCAGTTCGAGCACGCGTTCGCCCGCGCGGTCTTCGCCGACCGCGGTGCAGAAATCGCAGGCGCCGCCCAGCGCGACCACGTTGCGCACCACATTGCCAGCGCCACCCAGCACCATCGACTCGCGCTGCACGTGCACCACCGGCACGGGCGCCTCGGGGCTCACGCGCGTCGCGTCGCCCCACAGGTACTCGTCGAGCACCACGTCGCCGAGCACGAGCAGGCGCAACTGCTTGAACGACTGAACCAGCTTCGCGAGCCGGCGCGCATCGAGTCGCGGCGCCATCAGCGCGTGAGTCCCCTGCTCTCGAGTTCGCTGCGCGCCTGGTCGACGCGATCTTCGGCCGATTGCGTGCGCAGCCATGCGAGCAGCTCGCGCATGCCGACTTCGAGCGAGGTCCTCGCCTCGAAGCCGAGATCGCGCGCAGCGGCCGTGACGTCGGCATAGCAGTGGCGGATGTCGCCGGCGCGGAAGCGCCCGACGACTTCGGCGGCTTCCTTCACACCGATCTCGCGCGCCAGCGTCTCGGCGATCTCCAGCACGCTCGTCGAACGGCCGGTGCCGACGTTGTAGACCCCGCCGACCGCGGCTTCGCGATCCATCGAGAGCAGATTGGCCGCGACGATGTCCGAGACGTGCGTGAAATCACGGCTCTGACGGCCGTCCTCGAAGAGCACCGGCGCGCGGCCGTTCAGCAGCCGGCTCGAGAAGATCGCAATCACGCCGGTATACGGGTTGGAAAGCGCCTGGCGCGTGCCGTAGACGTTGAAGTAGCGCAGCGCGACGGTGGGGATGTCGTACGCCGCGCCGACGGCGAGGAAGAGTTCTTCGTGATCGCGCTTGGTGACGGCATACACCGACGTCGGAACCAGCGGCTTCGACTCGGGAGTCGGCGCGGGGACGAGCGGTCGGCCGTGCGCGTCCTCGAAGTCCCACCGACGAGCTTCGAGCTGCGCGGAAGGTCGCAGCCGTGGGAACGCCAGCGCACCGTCGGGATCGCGATATGCCCCTTCTCCGTAGATCGACATCGACGACGCGACCACGACGCGCCGCAACTGTGCGCGGTGTGCGACCAGCTCTTCGAGCAACACCGCAGCGCCGAGCGTGTTCACCGAGACGTAGCGCTCGATTTCGTACATCGACTGGCCGACGCCGACCGCAGCGGCTTCGTGGAACACCACTTCGACGCCGCCCAGCGAGCGGCGCACGGCAGCGTGGTCGCGCACGTCGCCGACCTGCAATTCGGCGGCGGGATTCAGGTACGCCGGGCGCTGCTGCTGCGGACCGTGCACCTGCGGATCGAGCACATCGAGCACGCGCACCGTGTGACCGTGCGCGAGCAGCGCATCGACCAGATGCGAACCGATGAAGCCGGCGCCGCCCGTCACGAGCACCTTCACGCGCTGCCCTCCGTCTTCGCGCGCACACCCGCAAGTCCCCACGCGATCGGCTGGCCGCGCAGATGCCAGAGCAGGATCCAACCGCGCTGCAGCCAGCGCTCGCGCTCGCGGCGCGACACCAGCGCGAGCGGCGCGCCGAACACGAGTGCCAGCACCAGCTTCGCGAGCCGCACCGCAGCCACCGCGCGTGCCTGCGACGCGCCGCGATTCTTGCGAAAGAAGTGATAAAGCGAACGGTGGTACTCGATGCGCGTCGGCAGCGGCACGACCTTCTTGGTCGACGCGCCGTGGATGTGCACCAGTTTCGCATCGGGAAGATGCACCACGCGCCAGCCCTTGTTGCGCATCTGGTAGAACCAATCGGTCTCTTCGAGGAAGAAGAAGTACTCCTCCGGCATCGGACCCACCTCTTCGATCACTTCGCGACGCACGAGCATACAAGCGCCGAGCACCGCCTCGACGTCGAGGGGCTCTTCGTGCTCGAAGCGCTTCGACGGATAGCGGCGCGGGAACAGCGTCTCGAGCACGCCGCGCGGGACGATTTCGAGCAGCAGCGTCGGGAAGTTGTGGATGCTGTTCTGCTTGCGACCGTCGGGATGCAGCAGCTGCGGGCCGACCGCGCCGACGTCCGGATGCGCGTCCAGATAGCGCACGCAGGCCTCGAAGCCGTCGCGCTGCACGATCGTGTCGTTGTTCAGCAGACACACCATGCGGCCCTTCGCGCGCACCAGCCCGGCGTTGTTACCGCCTGCGAAACCGATGTTGCGCGGTAACGCGACGACCTCGGCCCATGGGAAGCACTCGTGAATCGCTTCCACGCTGCCGTCGGCCGAGCCGTTGTCCACCACGATCGTCTCGACGCTGAGCCGCCCCGCATCGGTACGGGCGCGGATCTCGCGGTCGATCGAAGCCAGGCAGTCGAGCGCCAGATCGCGTCCGTTCCAGGTGAGCAACACGATCGAGAGATCCGTCACGAAGCGCCTCCCGACGCGCTCTCGGGCGCCGGCACTGCGCGCAACGCGCTCTCGCCGCGGAACGCATTCGCGTCTCTGCGCAACGCGGGCAGCGCCGCGGCGGCGACCCGTTCGGGCGCGAGCCGCGTCATACAGCGGTGATCGGTCGGGCAGTTGCGGTGATAGCAGGGACGACACGCGACGTCGGACGCGAGCGCGCGCACGCGTTCCAGATTCAAGTTGGTCTTCGCGAGACTCGTGGGGCCGAAGAGGACGACGCTCGGAACGCCGAGTGCGACCGCGACGTGTCGCGCGCCCGCGTCGTTGCAAACCAGCACGCGCGCGCGCCGCATCACGGCCTTCATCGCGCCGAGATCGAGTTCGCCCGCCAGCACCGCCGCGGGCGCGCGCATCGCCGCGGCAACGCGGCGTGCGAGTGGCGCCTCACCGGGCGAGCCGAGCACCACCACACGAACACCGGCGTCGGCGAGCCCGTCGCCGACCTTCGCGAACGACTCGGCGGGCCAGAGCTTCGAAGGTCCGTACGAAGCGCCCGGCGCGAGCGCGGCGAGCGGCTGGTCTGCTGCGATCTGGTGTTTCTCGAACAGCGCGCGCGCGTCCTCTTCTTCGCGCGCGGTGACGAAGAGTTCGAGCTGGGTGCCGCAGGGCGGACAGCCGATCGCTTCGACGAGCCCGAGCACGTGACGCTCGCGCGCGATCATCCCCGCCGGCGGCTCGACCGCGACATCGAGCAGCGCGCCTCGACCGTGCGTCCGATAGCCGACGACGCAGCGAACACCCGCGCAGCGAAACAGCAGCGCCGCGGAGAACGAATCGGGCAGACACACACCGAGATCGAAGCGACGGCGCCGCAGCGCGAATCCTTCGCGCAACAGCGCGCCCGCCCCACGGTGATATGACGTCAGCGGCACCACCGCGTCGAACCACGGCGCGCCCGCGACGAGCGGCGCCAGCTCCGCGCGCGCATGCAACACGATTCGTGCGCGCGGATGCGCCGCACGCAATGCACGAAATCCAGGCGTCGCCATCACGACGTCGCCCGCCCAGTTCGAAGCGCGAACGAGAATGTGCTGAGAATCGATCATCGCTCCACCCAACCCACCCAAATCACCCCAGCCTATCTACTACCCGGCGTCGCCGACCGCCAGCAGCTCGCGCGCAGCCGACAGGGCGGCCGACGGCGTAACGAGGCGCAGGCAGATCGCCGTCGCGCAGCCTCGGCGACAGGGACTACAGCCGACGGGCACGCGCACCGTGCGCGACGGCGTACCCGGATACGGTTCATTCTCGACCGGGTCGGTCGGGCCGAGGATTTGCAGCACCGGCGTTCCCACCAGCGACGCAACGTGCATCGGTCCGGTGTCGCCGCCGAGATAGAGTCGGCACTGCTCGAGCAACGCCGCGAGCTCGCCGAGCGACGCCGTTGCCGGTGCGAGTCGCGCCGCACCGTCCGACGCCGCGACGATCTCGTCGGCGAGCGCGCGTTCGCTCGGGACGGGCCCGACGAGCACGATCGACGAGACGCCTGCCGAGTCGCGCAGCCGTCGCGCGACCTCCGCATAGCCGGCGGCGCTCCAACGCTTGTGCGGCGTGCTGGCGCTGGTGCCCGGATGGATCGCCACGGGCTTCGCCCCAGCGCCGACGGCGCTCGCCATTCGCGCACGCACGACTGGATCGACGCGCCAGGGCGTGGGCGACGCGCTGGCACCCTTGGCCACGAACTCGACTAGGGCGCGGTTGCGCTCGAAGCGCGAGATGCGACGCGGCGTCACGCGAGCGAGCGCGTTGGCGAAGAGCCAGGCGCTTTCGCGCGCAAAGGGCGGCGCGTAACTCGCGCGGCGCGGCGCACCGCTGACCCGCGCCAGCAGCCCGCTCTTCAGGATCGCGTGGAAGTCGAGCACGAGATCGAAGCGCCGCCGCCGCAGCGCAAGCGCGAACGAAAACAGCCCACGCGCCGCCGCGAAGAAACGTCCGCGGCGCAGCGCCGCCTCGATCTCGCCGCGCGGGAAGACCAGCACCTCGTCGACCCACGGTTGGCCCTCGACCGCCGAACGCGACGCCGGCTCGACGAGCCACGCGATGTGCGCGCCGGCATACGCCAGACGCAACGCCGATGCGGCGGGCAGCGTGCGCACGACATCGCCCACGGCACCGAGCCGGATCAACAGGATGCGATCCGCAGCGGGCGGTCGCGGGAGCGCGTTCGCGCACGGCGAGATGGTGACGTCGAGCCTCGCGCTGGGGGTGGGCCGTCGGTAGGATACTCCGCCATGCTGTTGCCCCGCACCCTAGCGCGCTCGATCGCCGCCGAGGTGCTGATCTTCGCGGGAATCGGGTTCGTCGCGTTCATCGTGGTCCTGCTGGTCCAGAACGTCGCGCAGCAACTCGAACAGCTGGTTGCAGTGGGCATGTCGTTCAGCGATGCGCGCGCGGTGGTGACCCATCTCGTGGGCATGGTGTCACCCTACGCGGTTCCGGTCGGCTTCCTGTTTGGCATTCTCGCCGCGGTGGGCCGGCTCTCGGCCGATTCCGAAGCGACCGCGATGCGTGCCTGCGGTCTCGGCCTCGGTGCGATCTTCGGTCCGGTGATCGTGATCGCGCTGGCGCTCTCGCTGCTCACCGCGCTGCTGATGATCCGCGTCGAGCCCGCGTCGCGAAGAGGGCTGCGCGAAGTGCTCGCGAACGTCGCGTCGCGTGGCGCGATCTTCGAGCCCGGGCGCTTTCGCACGATTGGCGCCCGCGTGCTCTACGTGCAGTCGCGCGACGCCGAAGACGAGACTCTGCTGAAGCGCATCTTCATCGCCGACCGCAGCAATCCAAAGCGGCCGTTCCTGATCTTCGCGCAAACGGCCCGTTTCCGCTTCGACTCCGAGCAGATGCTGATCCACCTGGAAATGGAGCAGGGCGACATCCATCTCGAGTCAGCCGACCTCTCCGACCATCAACGCATCGCATTCGAGCAGCTCGACTACACCCTCGATGCCAGCACACTGATCGACGCCACGCGCCGGCTGAAGCCGAGCGAGATGGATCTGTCGCAGCTCTACGACGTGATGGACGAGCCGCCCAACCCGGAGGTGGGCCGCCTGCCGACGCAATTCAGAGCCCAATTCCACCGGCGCCTGGCGATCCCGTTCGCGCCCTTCGTGTTCGCTGCGCTAGGCGTACCGCTCGGGCTACGGCGCTCGCGGGCGGCCCGCTCGTGGGGCGTCCTCGTCTGCATTGCGCTGGTGGCGGCCTACTACACATTGCTCGGTTTCGGACAGTACCTCGGCGAGACGGGACGCGCGCCCGCAGCGCTCGCGCTGTGGCTGCCGAATCTCGTGTTCGCGGCGGCGGCGATCCCGCTTTTGCGCAGCGTCCAGCGCGGCATGGCGTGACGATCGCAACGCCGCCCGGCTTCGTCGTGGTGAACCACCGTGACGACCGATGGCTGGCGGACGCGGAGATCGCGGACGCACTCGGCCGCGCGCATCTGCTCGAAGCCGACGGCGTGCGCGCCGCGCTCGCACAGGCGGACGGGGCATCGGGCCGAGCGCGAACGGCGCTGCTGTCGATCGGCGACGCGCGACTGGTGTTGCGCGCTGTCCGTCGCGGAGGCCTGCTCGGTCCCTGGCTCGGCGGCGCGCTGCTGACACCCGATCGCCCACTGCGCGAAATCGCGGTGACCGCTGCGCTGCGCCGCGCCGGTGCGCCGGTGCCGCGACCCGCGTTCGGTGGCGCCTTCCGAAGTACCGGTGTGTGTAGCGGCGTCACGTGGAACGGCGCGGTCGCCACCTGGTTCGAAGCCGAGACGCGCGACGGCGAGACCTGGCTGCGCACCGGGCCGTCGCAGCCGAAGCTCGCCAGCGCTCTCGCGAGCGCGGGCGAAAGCGTGCGCCGCCTTCATGACGCCGGGGGCTCGCATCCGGATCTACACGTGAAGAACCTGCTGGTCCGCGAGATCGAGGAGCATTGCGAGATCATCGTAATCGACCTCGATCGCGCGCGCGTCGTCCCGAACCTCGGCGCGCGTGCGCGGATGGCGCAACTGATGCGCCTCTACCGCTCGCTTCTGAAACGCGACCTGCTGCGGATCGTCGGCGAGCGCGGCTGCGCGATGTTCTTCGACGCCTACACGCAGCAAGATCACGCGTTGCGCGCCGCCCTGCTCGCGCGGCTCCCCGCCGAGCGCCGCCGGATCGCGCGCCACGCGCTCGGTTATCGGCGCTTCCGATCGTCCTAGGAAACTGATCCGAGACGGATCCCGTCTCTCGGGAGCCGACGCGTGCGGTTCGGGGACGGGACGTTCGTCCACAACGTCCTCGGCGGCGAGCGTCGCAGCTCTGCGTCGGCGCTTCGAGGCGCCTGCCGGCCTGATGACCGGAGGGCTTCGCAGTGATGACCGGAGGGCTTCGCAGTGATGACCGGAGGGCTTCGCAGTGATGACCGGAGGGCTTCGCAGTGATGACCGGAGGGCTTCGCAGGTTCAGGCCGAACGCCCCGCCCGCGCGACTCGCAGCAACGATCCAAATCACGTGCGCCGCGCATCGGCCCCGGTTCAAAGGTCCTTCCCGGTTCAGGCTCCTAGCGCCGCTTCGCCCGCAGCGAGCGTTCGAGCCAGTCGACGAAGGCGTCGCCCTCGTCGACTTCGAGCCCCGACGCGAGCACGCGCAGGTCGGCGCCGTGCGTCCAGCGCGGCAGGATCTTCAGCGCATCCTTCTCGGTCGTGATCCAGAGCGAGGCGCCTCTGAGATCGCGGAGATCGCGCTCGCGATAGTGGTGGTGATCGGGGAAGCTGCGTTCGGCCACCACCGTGGCGCCGAGCGCTTCGACGCTGCGGCGCAGCGAAGCGGGTCGCGCGATTCCGCTGAGCAGGCCCACCGACTGGCCTGCGAGCTGCGACGGCGACAGCGCCGCTCCGCCTGCCAGCGGTCGCAGCGCCACGGGGCGGCGACGCGCGGAGAACCAGCGCGCGAGCGCAGCGGAAGCGGCGATCGCGTTGGCGTCTTCGAGCGGCAGAGGTCCATCCACCACCAGCAACGCGTCGGCACCGCGCAGCGCCGAGAGCGGCTCGCGGAGCGGACCGCGCGGCAGCAGATGGCCATTGCCGAGGCCTGATCCGTCGAACGCGACCACCTCGACGTCGCGCGTCAGCCGGTGGTGTTGCAATCCATCGTCGAGCACCAGCACGTCGACGCCGAACGCCGCGATTGCCCGCAGCCCGACGATGCGCCGATCCGCTCCCACCAACACCGGCACGCCCTTTGCCTGCGCGGCGAGCAGCAGCGGCTCGTCACCGGCTTCGTCGGCGGTGGCGCAGATGAAGCGGCCGTCGGAAACCACCGTCACGCGCTCGTGTCCGCGGCGCCCATAGCCGCGGCTCGCGAGCGCCACCTTGTGGCCGCGCGCTCGCAGTTGCGCTGCGATCCAGGCCGCGGCCGGCGTCTTGCCCGAACCACCGACGACCAGATTGCCGACGCTGACGACGCGACACGAAAGCCGCGTCGGCGTGCGGAAACGCGGCCCGCGCAGTCGCCGCGCCGCCAGCGCGCCGAGTCCGTAGCACCAGGAGAGCGGTACGAGCGGCGCGAGCGCGACGCGGCGGAGCACGCTCGGCCGACGCTCTTCGAACCACGCCGGGCGCCGCACACCGATCATGCGCGGGCCCCGGCGCCTTCGAGCACGCGCAGAACGAGTGCGCAACTGCGATCGGTTGCGCCGTGATGACGAGCCAGCTCGCGCTGCGCCGCGGCGCCATAGGCATCGGCCTGCGCGGGGTACCGCAGCCATTCCGTCACCGCGCTCTCGAGCGCGGGTTCGTGCGCCACTGCGCGCGCGCCGCCGCAAGCGAGCAGCAGCGCCGCCGCCTCGCGCACCTTCTCGACGTGCGGTCCGAACAGCACGCCGCGCCCCGCATACGCCGGTTCGAGCACATTGTGACCGCCGATCGGTACCAGCGTCCCGCCGACGAACGCGAAACGAGCCAGCGCGAAGACCGCCGGTAGTTCACCGAGCGTATCGAGTAGCAACACTTCGCCGGCCGCGAGCGGCGCGTGGTTCGCGTCGCTGCGACGGCGCCACCGGACGTCGCGCGCGGCGAGCAGCAGCACCAGTTCCGGGATCCGTTCGAGATGTCGCGGCGCGAGCAGCAGCGCGCTCGCGAGGCCGGCGCGCTGCGCGGCCGCGTGCGCGCCGAGCACGGCCTCCTCTTCCCCTGGCCGCGTGCTCGCTGCGACCCAGAACGGCACACCCCCGAGCATCGACGCGAACTCGGGCGCGAGCGCAGGCGTCACGGTGGGCGCTTCGAGTTTCAGATCTCCCGTCACCGCAATGCGATGCTTCGCGACGCCGAGCGCGGCGAAGCGATCCGCATCGGCGTCGCTACGAGCGCCGACCGCATGGAGTCGTTCGAAGCTGCTGCGCAGCAGCGGTGCGAGCCTCTGGTAGCGCGGCAGGCTGCGCTCGGAGACTCGGCCCGAGACGACCACCACTGGCACGCGACGGCGCACAGCCGCCGCGATCCAGCACGGCCACAGCTCCGTCTCGACCAGCACCAGCGCCGCGGGCGCGACGCGCGCGAGCGCCGCGGTGGCGCACCACGGATGGTCGAGCGGCGCGAAGCAGCGCGGCACGTCGGGCCGCGCGCGGGCGAGCACCGCGTGGCCGGTCGCGGTGCTGGTGGACGCGACGATCGCGCGACCGTGTTGCGCCAGTGCATCCAGCAGCCGGGTCGCTGCGAGGATCTCGCCAACGCTC
>Ga0315278_10005530_pt1 | contig 11461 bp, 13 predicted proteins | sample YL17G06_0_MG_FD_203880 | JGI IMG/M metagenome (GOLD analysis project Ga0315278, IMG submission 203880) | Sediment microbial communities from Yellowstone Lake, YNP, Wyoming, USA - YL17G06_0 | ecosystem: Environmental > Aquatic > Freshwater > Lake > Sediment | place: USA: Wyoming | collected... | reverse complement strand
ACATACGATTTTCAGAATAAGGTATTTCTCTATCAAGAATTGATGCGGGTTTGCTCATTCCTTATTTATATTTTTTGTGATATTTGAGCAGTAACTGCGGAAGATGGGTTAAGTCCCCTCTCCCTTGAGGGGAGAGGGCAAGGGTGAGGGTGTGTGGCTTTACTTATGAACTCCTTGCAACGGAAACTCTTATGCTGGCGGTTGCTTTTTTTATAAATAATTTACTATGCTAAATTATTAAACTATTGGAGGTATGAAGGAAATGACGATTACAGAAAAGGCTGCGGAGAAGGCTAAGACCATTCTGGCAGGAGAAGGCAAAGAAAACTGGGGCATAAAAATATTTGTTGCCGGACAAAGCTGCTGTGGTCCATCTTTTGGCCTTGATCTGCAGGAAGCGAAGATGCCTGACGATGAAGTCATAGAACAAAATGGCTTGAAGGTTTTTGTGGACAAACAGACCCTTGAAACCCTTTCAGACAGGGAATTCGACTATTATGCCGGTGAAGAGGGAGAAGGATTTATCTTTACAGGAGGCGTTTCATCCTGTAGCCCCAGCGGTTCTTCAGCTTGTGGTTCAGACAGTTCAGGTTGCAGTTCCTGCGGATAAGGTATTCATTATAACCTATGTTTCCAATCCACAGGCCGAGAAGGTTAAGAAGGAACATGACGATCAGGAGGATGGTGAGGGAAACCTCCCTTTCTCCTGATCATTTTATTTATCCGCTGTTCGTTACTTTCGGCAAAGGTGTAAAAAAAGAGATTTCATCGATGCCCGGATGTTTTCAGGAATCTGTTGATTCTCTGGTTAAGCATGCAAAAGAAGTCCATTCCCTCGGCATCCCTGCTGTGCTGCTTTTCGGAATCCCTGAACATAAGGATGAGGCCGGCTCAGGCGCCTATGATGAGCACGGCGTTGTCCAGAAGGCGATTAAGGCGATTAAAAATAAGGTGCCCGAACTCTACGTTATTACTGATGTCTGCATGTGCGAGTACACAAGCCACGGCCACTGCGGGATTATAAAGGATGGGGATGTTCAGAACGATCCGACCCTCGATCTGCTGGCCAGAGAAGCGGTTTCCCATGCAAAAGCAGGGGCCGACATGGTTGCTCCATCGGATATGATGGACGGAAGGGTTGAAGCAATACGGTTTGCACTTGATGAAGAAGGGTTTCCAGAAATTCCGATCATGTCCTATGCTGCAAAGTATGCATCAGCTTTCTACGGGCCGTTCAGGGAGGCTGCAGAATCAACACCGCAGTTCGGCGACAGGCGCTCATACCAGATGGACCCTGCAAACAGAAGAGAGGCTATGAAGGAGGTCGCGCTTGATATTGAAGAAGGCGCGGATATCATCATGGTGAAACCAGCGCTCGCATATCTTGATATCATTTCTGATGTGAAGGATTCCTTTGATGTCCCTGTTGCAGCTTATAATGTGAGTGGTGAATATTCACTGGTTAAGGCTGCCGCAAAACTCGGCTGGATAGATGAACAGCGGGTGATGATGGAGATACTCATCTCAATCAGAAGGGCCGGGGCAGACCTGATCCTCACCTATTTCGCAAAAGAAGCTGCAAAGCTTCTGAATAAGTAGTTCATAATCTCCCTCTTCGTGCCTCATCTCATGCCGCGTTCCCTCATTGTAAAAACACCGGTATAGTTACTAAACCAAAAAATGCATTTGGAAAAAACCACCGAGTTCACAGAGGCATTTATGGTTCTTCCGGGATTGTGTGGATAAAAAGCGACCCCTCTTTGGTAGAGAGGGGCAAGGGGAGATTTTATGATAAATATCTATTCAATTAAGGGACCCTTAATAGTAATCGTAAACTAACCCCTCATCTTTTGTTGCCCAAAATTATCATCATTAAAAGCAATCGGCTCTTTAATAAATACTGACAGCTTTCACCTATTGTGCACAGCGGATGAGTCTTATCGAGATTCGATCACGACTTATACCAAACAGATTCAACAGGGTGAGATATATGAGGATTACCGATAGAAATAAAAAGAGGAATGGTGATCTTTATGGGACATCACTTTCTTCCCACTTTACTTCAAGCATGCCTTGGATGTCTGATAGTTTTTTTAGAAGCTCTCTCCAATATGTTCCTTCCGTGCTAAATATTCTAATGCGATATAGCAGCGTCTGTGACGATATGTCATGTTCATAATTGATAGTTCGGATATGAAAGGAGGGATAATCTGAAATAATATTAGTAATATTATCAAGTGGGTCTTCTTCCCCTTTATGTTTTACTGTCAGGATACGATAAATTCTGCGCTTAGCAAGTTTTCTGATAGGCTGAAGCCAATAGAGAGCAATAAGAATTACAACAGTTGTAAAAATCGTTTGGTAAATATGCCCTGCACCAATCGCAAGTCCCATACCTGTTACAACCCAAAGCCCTGCAGCGGTGGTTATCCCTCGGACTGTGCCTTTACCTTTTATAATAGCCCCAGCTCCTAAAAAACCTATACTTGCGATAGCATAGGAAGCTATTCTTCCAGGGTCTGTGCGTACTACGGAATCTGCATTTAAATGGCGAAACAGGTCTTCCATATGGAGAGAAAGAAGCATCATAAGGCATGCTCCTGCGCCTACAATAAGATATGTCCTGAATCCTGCGGCTTGTCCGTGAGATTCCCGTTCAAATCCAATTACTCCTCCAATAACAGCTGCAAGAAATATTTTTCCGAAATCAGTCAGTATCGTGTACCAATCAAACATTTTCAAATTGCCTCATTAAGTCTTATGACGTTGCTGTAAAAGTTCCTTAGCAGACTGAACTAATTTTGCTGGAGATGTCCCCCTTTTAGAGAGAAATTCATCTGCTCCGGCATTCATAACCTTATCCTTTACCTCTTGTGTATCATGTCCGGAACATACGATTACTGGAACTTCTTTCCATTTCGGGTTTGTCTTTAAAACTGATAGCACCTTTAATCCATCAATTCCTTTCATATACAAATCAAGGATTATAAGATCTATGTTCTGTTCTGCAATAAATTTCATAGCTTCCATTCCATCCATTGCTTCTATAACACTGAACCCTTCTTTACATAGTTCACTCTTAATCGCTTGTCGTGACGTATTGTTATCCTCAACTAACAGAATACTCTTTCCTTCTCTGTCAGATTGGGCAGGTTTTTTTGTTATGCTTTCGATTAATTCCTTAATTTTAGCTCTCTGCTCAGCGTTTATGTCAACGAACATAACACCCATCCCGATTCCTGGTTGACAATGCCGGACCTGTGCTTTAACCGTTAACTTATCTCCCTTAAAAGGAATAGTTATATCAATTACACTATTATTTTCATAATATTGCATTGCGGAAATATAAAGACCAATTTCGCTTATATCCATACTCGTACACATTCTTGTACCGTCTATCAGGATGTCTTCTCTAAAAAGGAATCTTTCGTATTTCCTCTGTTCTTTTTTATCTTCATTATTCATTTCGATAATTATACTCTGAAAATACTAAGCTGGCAATTGAAATCATTGAATACTATTGCTTTATTGATTTTTGTTTGAAATGTTGCAGGTCAAGATTAATACATCAAACTTCCAGGAAGAAATTCCTCTTGATTTAATTATGGGCATATGCCTATAATTAACCAATGCCAAGACCGAAGAAATATCGCTGTATCAAATGCAAGCCTGATGCTACCTATTTTAAGCCGAGAGGCATTCCGCTTGTTGATCTTGAAGAGATATCATTGTCCCCTGATGAAATCGAGGCCATCAGTCTTGCCGACTACGAAGAGCTCTACCACGAGGAAGCAGCGATGAAAATGAAGATATCAAGGCAGACGTTCGGAAGAATTTTGAATGGCGCACACAAAAAAGTTGCAGAATGCCTTTTAAAAGGGAAGGCATTGAAAATAGAGACTCAAAAAAAGGAGGAGTAAAGATGAAGATATGTTTTCCTGTATCAAAAGTAAATGGCATGGAGAGCGAGGTTTACGGTCATTTCGGATCCGCACCCGCATTCCTTGTTATCGAGACGGATGGTAACACCATAACAACAATCAATAACAAAGACCAGCATCATTTACACGGCGCGTGTAATCCGATGAAAGCCCTGAACAATCAGAACGTCGATGCAATCGTAGTCGGCGGTATCGGTGCAGGTGCATTGAGCAAGCTGAATCAATTAGGGATTAAGGTTTTTCAGTCACAGGCTCCAACCATTAAGGAAAATATTGCGATATTAAAGAATCAGAGCCTGCCTGAATTTTCTACGTCACACTGCTGTGCAGGGCATAGCAAAATCGGCGGGTGTGGACATTAAAATTTATCTCAGCAACTTTGTTATTCCTGGAACGGAGGAATCCAGAGAAAAGAAAAAACTGGATTCCGCATCAAGTGCGGAATGACAAACCTGATCATTCATCTGAGCTTTACAGTATTACATAATAAATAAAAAGGAGGTTTTTATGGCAAAAAAAAGAATTGCAATACTGGCGTGTAAAAACATCAAGGGTGTCAGTTGTGTAGCAGGCTGTCTGAAGTGCTTTAAGGGGATCTCGGAGAAGGCAGGGGAATATGAACGCTGGAAGGATTATGATATAGAAGTCATCGCTATGGATGACTGTGGCGGTTGCCCCGGTGTCCTTATGCCGAAAGTTGCATTGATGATGGATATGGGGAAATTGTATGACAGGGATTTTGATGCTATTCACTTTGGTACCTGTATAATGAAGGCTGCACAAACTGCAAAATGTCCGATTGATATTGAAGATATTAAAAAGAAGATTGAGGGAAAATTCAATAAAGAGGTTATATTGGGAACGCACCCTTATTAACAGGGAGATAGTTGTTTATAAATAGACTCTAAATAAGGAATACTGCATGGCTGAAATTGAGAGTCGGGATTGGCAGACAGGAGAAAAATGCATTGCTGATGTTGCTGAATGGAAAAAGAGATTCCCGATTGTGCAAGAGTTTGCGGTCAGCAATGACGGAGAAAACATAGCTGCTGTTGTTGAGATTGAAAACAAAAAGGCTGTCCCCTGTATGAATGGCAAAATCTGGGACTCAACCTATGAAAGGGTATGGCCTCTCAAATTCTCTCCGGATGGCCGTCTGGTTTGTGCGGCACTTCAAAACTATGAGTGGACTCTCGTTATTGACCAGAAATCCTGGGAAGAAACCTATGATTTTGTATGGAATCTGACTTTTAGTCCTGATGGTAAATACATCGCGGTGAATATAAAGAAAGACAATGAATTCGGTATTTCATTAAACGGTAAATCATGGGAGAATAAATTTATTGAAGCAAGAGATATAATCATGAGTCCCGACGGCAGGAGGACCGCATCCCGTGTCAAAACCAGGAGGATCGCAACGCTGGATATCGCAGGCTATGCTGAAAGAGTTCTGACCGTTGCTGTCGACGGTAATCCATGGAATACGAATTTCCTGAGTATCTGGGGTATTGCCTTCAGTTCTGACAATAGCAGTGTTGCATCAGGGGTTAAATTAGAACCTATGGAATTTACCCTCTCAGTAGATGGAGTACTTTGGCAGGAGACATTTCTCTGTGTATGGGAACCTGTATTTAAATCCGGTACCCTGGATGTTGTTGCACCCGTGAAAACAGATAAAGGATGGATGCTTGCAATGAACGGCAAGCCTCTCTGGGACCGGACCTTTCCCCAATTGTGGGGACAGAAATACAGCCCGGATGGGAAAAAGATAGCAGCCGTTGTTGCCACAAAATACGGCGAGTGGACAATCGCGGTTGACGGATCTCCGTGGCAGAAGACATTTGGTGATGCTGTCCTCTTTCCGGTATTCAGCCCTGACAGCAAAAGGGTCGCAGCAATCGTGAAAGATAGCAACCGGTATACAATTGCTGTAGACGGAAAACCATGGGAGACAGATTTCGACATGATCTGGGATCCGGTATTCAGCCCTGACAGCAGACAAATAGCAGCGAAAGCTGAGCTGAAAGGCAGGTACTTAATCGTGGTTGACGGAAGAATCGGAAAACATGTTTTTGATGAACTCTGGGACCCAGTTTTCAGTCCTGACGGTGAGAAATTATTAATAAGATGTATGGAAGACGGGAAATATTTTCGGAGGATTGTTCCCGTAAGCGAGCTTTAATATGTATGAATTTCTAACAAGCCCGGCATTTTATGACCTTTTAAAGGGACCGCTGGTCTGGATTTCGTGTATTGTCTTTATCGGTGGCAGTATGTACCGGGTCATCTCTTTGCTGTCAAAGGCAAAGAAGGTTAGAGTTGTCAGTGTGTATATGAGTCTTAAATACAGTCTGCGTTCAATATTTCACTGGATCATCCCTTTTGCCAGTACGAACATGAGAAAACATCCATGGTTCACAGCGGTAGCCTTTCTCTTCCATATCTGCCTGATTGTTACCCCCCTGACGCTTCTTGCACACAACAAGCTCTGGTATGAATCATGGCAGATACGGTTATGGTCTGTCCCTGAAAGAATAGCTGATATCATGACCCTGACCGTTATTTTTTGTGTCGTAATTTTTATTCTGCGGAGGATCATTACACCCGAGGTGCGGTTTGTAACCTTTGCATCGGATTTCGCCATCCTCGCAATTGTTGCTGCGCCATTTATCTCCGGTTTCCTGGCATATCATCAGCTCTTTTTTGATTACAAGCTCATGGTAGCCCTCCATATTCTTTCTGGGGAAATAATGCTGATCGCAATTCCGTTCACGAGATTAAGCCATATGCTCTTTTTCTGGTTAACACGGGCCTATACAGGTTCTGACTTTGGAGCTGTACGCCATTCAAGGGATTATTAAATGATTCGGTTGATAATTAAGGAATGATGAATGATTAAAGTTCAGAGAAAACCGGTTGCTGATCCTGGTATTGAAGAAAATGCAAAAAAGCTGACACCGGAAAAAATTGAAAAGACAATAAACTGGGTTCTTACAAAGGAAGCTGATATACGGTTGAAGACCTTTGTGGAGACCTGCATCCACTGCGGGCTTTGCTCGGAAGCCTGCCATTATTTCCTTTCCTACAGGAGGGATTCGAGCTATGCGCCTGTGGCAAAGGTCAGGCAGACGCTATGGGATATGCTGAAAAGCAAAGGGAAGGTTGATGCAGAATCGGTAAAAATGTACGCCCGCATTGCCTATACAGAATGCAATATCTGCAGGCGCTGCAGCATGTACTGCCCCTTTGGGATAGATATTGCTTATATGCTGAACCTCGTCCGTCGCATATGCGGTCTTCTTGGTGTAGTGCCCCAATATTTACAGGATCAGGCGAACAGTCATATGTACACATACACGCAGGCATGGCTTGCACAGGATGACTGGGTGGATACCGTTCAGTTTATTGAGGATGAACTCAGGATGGATATAAAGAATGCCCGGATCCCGCTTGACAAAATAGGAGCTGAGGTCATGTATTCTCCCCACAGCCTTGAGGCAAAGTTCAAGACAAATCTGTTATCCAATATCGCATATATTCTCAACGTAGCAGGAGTTGACTGGACGATGCCGTCTTTTGATGGCTGGGACAGTACAAATCAGGCGATGCACGTTGGGGATAATGAAACGATGGGGATGGTCGAAAGAATGCACTTTGAAGCGGCAATGAAGCTTAAGGTAAAGAAAATCATGACGAGCGAATGCGGTCATTCATTCAGGGCTGCGGTTTATGACGGCTCCCGGTGGTTAGGTTGGAAAGAGCCTCCAATAACGTATCTCCAGCCCACCCAGTTTTTCTATGAACTCATCAGAGACGGAAAGATTAGGATTGCACAAAAGATAAAGGAGCCTGTGACAGTGCAGGACCCATGCAGTATTGTCAGGAACCGTGGCCTGGGGGGAATGCTCCGCTCTATTGTAAATTGGACATGCGAGGACTTCAGGGACGTAAACCCGAGACTTGAGCATAATTATTGTTGTTGCGCAGGTTCAGGGGTGATCAACTATGGTCCTCCCTGGAAGTTCATAAGAATGGAGGGGGGCCGTGTAAAGATCAATCAGTTGAAAGCTACCGGCGCCAAGATTGTCATTACACCCTGTCACAGCTGTCATAAATCAATCGAAGAGATGATTCATTACTACAAGCTCGACATGCGTGTAATGTTTATCAGCGAAATTCTTGTGCAAAACATGTATGTTCCTGAAGAGATGAAAGCAGAAAAGAAAACTGAGAAGGAAGTGTAATGCTGAAAAAGTTACTCGCTGCATTCTTCATTATTATATTGATAAGTTTCATTGTATTATCAAAAAGTGCTACATCTCTTCCTTTATTGGATCACCAGGTAAACACTGAAGATAGCCTGAAAAACAGGCTCACTATTGCTCATACAGAAATTTTTGGGAAATTAGAACGTCCACAGGTTGTGTTCGATCATGGCCGTCATGCCGATGCGTTTAAGAAAGAGGGCTGTAATACCTGTCATCCTCTTGCTCCGGAAGGAAATCACCTTTTTGATTTCCCCTTCAGGGCAGTAAGCAAAACTGCAAAAGAAATAGAGGATCTCTATCATGAGAAATGCATCAACTGCCATAAAAAGATAATTAAGGAAAAGAAAAAATCACTGCCTGTCCGTTGCGGTGATTGTCACGTGAAGAGATTTGAATCTTTAACCATCAAATATCCGGTAGTTGAGTTCGATTTTTCCTATCATGACAAGCATCTAAAGAAGCTGAAAGAGGAAAAGATAAAAGATGGATGCGGTGTTTGTCATCATACCTATGACCTCCGGGAAGAAGACGAATCTCTAAGGTTAGTCTATGAAGAAGGGACAGAGGAAGCCTGTTCTTATTGTCATGACCTTAGTCACCAAAGAGGACCTGAGTTGGCAGCAATAACAAAGGCAGCAGCTAAAAAAGGGCTTTCAATGCAAAAAGTTTTACATCAACAGTGCGTCAATTGCCATCTGAGTCATATAAGAGCGGGAGAGAAGGCAGGTCCTGTTGAATGCATGAAATGCCATACAGGCAAATATAGAACAATAGCTCAACTTGCAAATGTACCCAGACCCGACCGTGATCAACCGAAAAAGCCTTTTATCAGTATTGAAGACGGCAAAATGAAGGGTGTTTTTTTCGATCATACATTTCATGAAAAGAACTCAAAGACCTGCCGTTCCTGCCATCACGAGACATTGCAGGCCTGCAGGAAATGTCATGGTCTTGTCGGGTCAGCGGAAGGGAAACAGATCAACCTGGCTAATGCGTACCATGACCCGTCTACGGATATCGGATGTACAGGCTGCCACAAAAAGAAAAAATCAAACAGAAAGTGTGCCGGATGCCACTATCATCTGGTTGATATGGATATACAGGCAAAAGGGCCGAAGAAAGAAATCTGCACTGTTTGCCATAGCGGGAAGAAAGACGGTTCAGCGCCGATTCAGCCGATTTCACTGTCAGAGCTTGACACCAGGAAAGTTCCCGAAAAAGTGACGATAAAAATACTTGAACAACAATATGAACCTTCTACGTTTCCGCATCTTAAGATCATCAGGAAATTGATCGGGGTCTCGAATGAGTCAAAAATGGGAACCTCCTTTCATCGCAATATACAGACAATCTGCAGGGGATGCCATCATCAGAGTATCGCTGAAGCTGAGGGAAAGAAGGACGAACCTCCTTACTGCAGGAATTGCCATTCGATCACGTTTGATGCGAAGAACATGAACAGGCCGAGGCTTCTTGCCATTTACCACCGTCAGTGTATGGGTTGCCATGAAAGGATGGGCATTAAGGAAAAGGGATGTACTGACTGCCATAAAGAGAAGGCTATACAGCCGAAAGATATTCTGTCAGACTCAGGCGCTCTGTCTACTATAAATAAGAGAGGTGCATAGATGTATATTCTTGATCAGATTTTCAGCGCAAAAGGCTATGAATACATGATTGCTGTAGGATTCATCTTTGTATTCATTCTCTTTTATAAATTCCTCAGTACAGACAGAATTGATGAAGACGAATAGCAGGAAGAATATCCTATGGGAATGAACAGAAGGGTTTTTCTCAAAAGAACAGCTGCAATGGCGGGGACCGCCGTTCTTGGTAACAGCTCGCGTATTTCTGCCGATCAGGATTCTGCGCATATTGCTGATCGCTATGGCGTACTCGTTGATACAACTGTCTGCAACGGGTGCAGGAGGTGCGAGTGGGCATGCAACGAATGGAACAAAAACCCTAATCTTCCGATCAAAGCATTTGATGATAAATCTTTGTTCAATACAATCAGGAGGACACATGCATCGACTTTTACAGTGGTCAACCGCTTTATCAATCCCAAAGACTTAACACCCATATACGTAAAAAAGCAGTGTATGCACTGCGAAGAACCGGCCTGCAAGTCTGCATGTTTTGTCGATGCCTTCAAAAAGACAGAAAAAGGGGCGGTTATCTATAATGCCGGTGTCTGTGTGGGATGCCGGTACTGCATGGTCGCCTGTCCCTTTGATATACCGGCATATGAATATTATGAACCGCTCAATCCCCGTATAACAAAGTGCACATTCTGCTTTGACAGGATAAGCAAGGAAGGTGGCGTTCCTGCTTGTGTCAGGATCTGTCCGACAGAAACCCTGCGGTTTGGCAAAAGGGAAGAGTTGATTCATCTCGCACATGAAAGAATAGCGAATAATCCGGGGAAATATATTGACCATATTTATGGAGAGCATGAGGCAGGGGGGACAAGCTGGCTGTACCTTTCATCGGTGCCGTTTGATCAAATTGGTTTCAGTACAGATATCAGTAAAACTCCCATACCTAATTTGAGCAAAGGGTTCCTATTTATGACGAAGGTGTTTGAAATCGTTGCTGCATGGCCGCTTGTATTCGGAGCCTTTCATGTCATATCCAGGATCAGGAATCAGCGGAATAATCATGATTCCCATTCCCCTGAAAAAAAGGAAGGTAGCCATGAAAAGAAAACCTGATGCTGCATCATGGGTTCAAAACCGGTTATTGCTCGGTATGAGCTTCCCTCAATACATAAAGAGCAATTTCACGGTACCGAATGCAATCGCAGCCATCATCCTGATTATTGCAATTCCCGTGATGGTCTACCGGTTCCTGTTTGGTCTTGGTCCTTCAACAAACCTGACCGATACCAATCCCTGGGGGATATGGATAGGGGTGGATGTCTTGTGCGGCATTGCATTAGCAGCTGGCGGGCTCGTCATCGGTACGGCCTACCATCTCTTCGGGATGAAACAATTCCACCATTTCGTGCGTCCCGCAATACTTACAAGCCTCCTCGGATATCTCTTCGCGGTATTTGGACTTCTCTTTGATCTTGGCCGGTATTACAGGCTTCCCTATCCCATGGTTGTATCGTTCGGATTTTCGTCCATCATGTTTCTTATTGCATGGCACTTTGCACTCTATATTATGGTCCTCTTCATAGAGTGGAGTCCTGCTCTCTTTGAATGGTTTAACCAGAAGAAACTCCGTGAATGGTTCAGTAAGCTGGCT
>Ga0315278_10005529_pt1 | contig 11463 bp, 9 predicted proteins | sample YL17G06_0_MG_FD_203880 | JGI IMG/M metagenome (GOLD analysis project Ga0315278, IMG submission 203880) | Sediment microbial communities from Yellowstone Lake, YNP, Wyoming, USA - YL17G06_0 | ecosystem: Environmental > Aquatic > Freshwater > Lake > Sediment | place: USA: Wyoming | collected... | reverse complement strand
CAATTCGTTTTCAGCATTTACAATTACCTCTCCCCCATCGACGCGGTATCGCCGGCATCAAGTGACGTCCTTCAGAGCTCAACTGTTTTTTCGATAACAGCCCAGAATCCTGTAAACAATACATTAAACATAGAATGGCTGATTGACGCAGCGCCAATACCCGGCGCAAATGAAGTTAATTTTTGCCCCGACGCCTGTATGGCTGCCAACACCGTCCAAACTCTGACGGCCCGCGTGTCGGATGGAACTGCCTCGGTGCGGGATGAAAACAAAAGAGAAGCCCTCCTCACGGACCAGCGCAATTGGCTTGTCTGGAAAGCCAGTGCTGATTTTACCAGCGACGGCATCGTTGATATGGCCGACTTGTACGAAATGGCTCTGAGGTGGCTGTTAACCGTGCCTGCTTATGACGTTGCGCCTTCCGGCGGCGACGGCATAGTGAACTTTCGGGATTTCGCTGCCCTTGCAAATCAATGGCACAGTGGCCCCGTTAATATGACGGCCTGGTACGAAATGTTTCTTACGTGGCTGGTGGATGAACGCGATTTTGATATTGCGCCTCCAGGCAGGGATGGAGTAGTGAACTTCCAGGACTTCGCCGTCTTATCCTCCCAGTGGCAGGGGCCCGGCAATCCATAGGCCGGGGAGCTTGCCTGTGGTGAGCTCAGTCGAACCAGTCGAAGAACTTGTCCTGTTAGATTTTATCTTGATGGCCGAGTAATCTCGCGGGCAAAAATAAAATGGATTTAATCAGCGCAAGAAACGCCTCCGCCGCGATACCGACAATACGAAACGGAATCGACAAAAGCCAGACAATCGGCCACAAAATAAGCGCAACCAACGCTATCGGCCAGCACAACACCAGCAATATCGCCCACAACAGTAATATCAGTAATACCTTAATCGTCTGTCTCCCTTGTCCCCGGGTGTCTGCTTACTTGCTTGCCCTCGAACGTCGTTGTCGGGGGACTTGCAGCAGGGGATCTGTCATTTCCCATCCGCCGTCCCTTAAAGTTTCCCCAAAAAACCAGATTCTCACCTTTTGTCATTCCGTGCTGACCTGTCCCGGATATTATAAGGCAAAAGTAATCCCCGTCAACGGCATACGAGGACAGGCAAGGTAAAAGTAAAAAAAGCTTAGTGTCTTTGCGGCTTTGTGGTAAAAAAGGCGAAGATAAAACGATTGGATGTCTTTTTAAGGCAAAGACAAATGATTGGCAAACACAGTAAAGACGGCTACAAAGAACCCATTAAGGGTATCAGGCAAAAGACGCTTTGTTACGGCAGCAGAACTCTGATGACAGAATTCCTTCTCGATAAAAACAGCATCCTGCCTGAACACAGCCATTCTTACGAGCAGACGGGCTACCTTGTGAAAGGCCATATCCTGCTCAAAATTGGAGATACTCAGCACGATACGCACGTGGGCGATTCGTGGTCCATCCCCGCCGACGTCCGCCACGGCGCAGAAATTATCGAGGATTCAATTGCCATCGAGATTTTTTCCCCCGTCAGGGAAGATTATATTCCGAAAGAAGCCGGTTGGCCTGCTGGTCATTTATGATTGCTGATTTCGAGATGAGGATTTAGGATGCAAAAGGCAAAAGGAACAAATGGTATGTTGTCTCCTGGTTTTTAAGCAGCCCAAAGTTAGCAGAAACGACACCTGTCCCTGCGGCAGCGGCAAAAAACACAAAAAATGCCACGGCGAAAACGCCTGATTAGTCTGATTTTGCCTCTTTTTTAGAATTCTTCTTTATCTGTTTGTCTTTTGGTTTTACTACATCCGGCCCGATTTTAGCCGCCGTTCTATTGTCTTCCTTTGTCAACGGAATCCCATCGAGCTTCGGTTCTATCTTATTACAGTCCAGTCCAAAAGCCTCAAGTATTGTCGGCGCAATATCCTGTCTTCTGCCGTCACGAATAATATTCTTTGCATTGGTAGCGAGAAATACATATGGTGCGTTTCCGTGAGTGGTCTGGTCTTCATCAAAACCATGGTCTGCGGTTACATATATAAGCGTTTTGTTGTAAATATCAAGTTTCTTAAGCATGCCTATGATTTTTCCTGTCCAGAGATCATTGGATATAAGCGCATCGTTATATTCTTTTGAGTTCTCTCCGGATTTGTGTCCCGAATGGTCAACCTCGGCAAAATGTACAAAGAAAAAGAATCTATTGTTTTTGTTTTGTTCGATAAGCTCTATCGTTCTTTTGCCTACTTTTTCGTCGAGTACCAGACCATTTTCAAAAAGGTCTGTATTTTTACTCATATTGTAATGCGGCTTGCCCGGTGCAAAATAATACTCATCGCCGTTGATGTCGATGATTTTGCCGTCAGGCTTCACCTTTTTGCCTTGCTTGTTGATTTTGGGCCTGGATAATTTCTCATATTTTGCCCTGTTCTCGTCGGTTAATTTTATTTTCTGCTCCGCATTGTTATCTACGTGTCCTTTTTTGGCTATTACGGCAAGCGTAACTATATTGGCGTCGCCAAAGTATTTTTCGAGTCTTTCGCCAATACTCAGCCCTTCAGGTATCGAATGATAATTACTGTTGCTGTAAACGCCGGTTACGGCCGGATAATATCCGGTCAATATTTGCGACCAGCCCGCTTTGGTGTCTGTCGTACCTTCGATATCGATTTTTACGAGCTTTCCTTCTTTGCTTAGCTGCTTCAAGGTCGGCAATTGGTCCTTTTCAAGAGCCTGTATTACATGTTCCCTTTGCGCCCCATCCCACCCGATAAGAATAATATTCTTATCCGGCGTTGCTCCGTTTAATACTGAGGTCGCTTTCCCCCCGGGAGGATCGGAAGTTACTAATGCTTTTTGCGTACTTCCCGACATACTCGAACAGCACCCTGTCGCCACAAAACAAAACATACCGCATAATACCGTCAAAGCTGCTCTTTTATACACAGTCCTGAACTCCTTCCATTTCCGATATTTAGTTTGACCGGTTAATAAAAAAACACTTATACACTATTAAAGAAGACGTTTGGTTCGGATAAAGTATTGCCGAAAAAATTATTTTTACAAAATTAACCACAGATTTTAACAAAGGAGGTGTCAATAAAGAAGCAGCGTACAGCGTATAGCGGACAGACACGTAGCGGAGCGCAGGGCCCGCTTTGGAAAACCGCATCCAATTTAATTTGCTTGGCTTAGTAATGAAGGCCGAAGGGCTTCGCGGACGAGGCGAAAGGGTATCGCAGATGCTTGTATCGAGAATACCCTTAGCTGAGAACGCAAGCCGAGCAAAAGCAGTGTAAATCAGTGTAAATCCGTGTCTAAAAAAAAACTCTGTGTGCTCTGTGTTCTCTGTGGCTAATAAAAAACAAAAAAAGGCGCGGCCAAGTTCAGCCGCGCCTTCGTTGTCCGCTCTACGAAATACGATATACTAAATACGAGCTACGCTACTTATTCACAACCGCCTGCGCCGCCGCCAATCTTGCGATGGGTACTCTAAACGGCGAGCAGGACACGTAATTCATCCCGACCTTGTGGCAGAACACCACGCTTGCCGGTTCTCCGCCGTGTTCGCCGCAGATGCCGATTTCGAGGTCTTTGCGTGTCTTTCTGCCTCGCTCGATAGCAATCTTAATCAGTTCACCGACGCCGACCTGGTCGATTGATTGGAACGGGTCACCCGGCAGGATACCCTGCTTGAGATAATCGGGCACGAATCCGCCGATGTCGTCGCGTGAGAAGCCGAACGTCATCTGCGTCAGGTCGTTTGTCCCGAATGAGAAGAATTGCGCCACTTCGGCTATCTGGTTGGCGACCAAGGCCGCCCTCGGTATCTCAATCATCGTGCCTAATTTGTGGCGAATGTTTTTGAGGCCCGATTTCGCCAGGACCTGTTTATAAACCGCTATTGCTATATCGAGCTGGTTTTTCAATTCCTTCACGTCGCAAACGACCGGAATCATAATCTCCGGATATGGTTTCTTCTTTTCCTTAATCAGTTCCGCAGCCGCCTCGAAAATCGCCCGAATCTGCATTTCGCTGACTTCCGGGTACGTGATGCCTAAGCGCACGCCGCGATGACCCATCATCGGGTTGGTTTCGTGAATCGCCTCAGCTCTCTTGGCAAGCTCCTCAAGCGATATATTCAGCTCTTTCGCAAGCTCCTCTCGTTTTTGCTGGCCCTGCGGCACGAACTCGTGAAGAGGGGGGTCAAGCAGACGAATCACGACAGGCAGATTATCCATCGCCGCCAGTGTCCCCTTAACCGCTTTCTTTACATACGGGAACAGCTCATCGAGGGCTTTCTTTCTTTCCGCGAGATTCTTGGAAACAATCATCTTTCGCAAAATGAACAACGGCTCATCGGAACCCTTGCCGTAGAACATATGCTCCGTCCTGAACAGGCCGATGCCTTCCGCGCCGAGTTGTTTTGCCTTCTGTGCGTCTTCGGGCGTATCCGCGTTGGTGCGGACGCCGAGTTTTCTGATACTATCGCAAATCTTCAGGAAGCTGGTGAGCAGGAGGTTTTCCGCGGTGTCGTCGAGCATAGGCAGTTTGCCTTCGTAAACCGCGCCCTTTGTGCCGTTGAGCGTAAGCCAGTCGCCTTCCTTAAGCACTTTGCCCGCGATGTGCAGTTCTTTCCTGCTGTAATCGACTTCAATCGCGCTGCATCCGACGACGCAGCATTTGCCCCAGCCGCGAGCGACCAGCGCCGCGTGCGATGTCATACCGCCGCGAGCGGTGAGGATGCCCTGTGCTGCCCGCATACCCTCGACGTCTTCCGGGTTTGTTTCTTCACGAACTAAAAGCACGGTCTTGCCCGACTTTTTCCAGTCAACCGCTGTTTGTGCGGAGAACACAATCTGACCAACCGCGCCGCCCGGCCCCGCGGGCAATCCCTTCGCCATCGGCTTGCTTGCCTTTTCGGCCTTGGGGTCAATTATCGGGTGCAGAAGCTCATCTAACTGGTCCGGCGTAACTCGCATTACCGCCTCTTCCTTTTTGATGAGCTTTTCTTTTACCATATCTACTGCCATACGCACCGCCGCCGGGCCATTGCGTTTGCCCACTCGGCATTGCAGCATCCAGAACCGGCCGCTCTCGATTGTAAATTCGATATCGAGCATATCCCGGTAATGCTTTTCTAAGCGTTTCTGCGTGTCGTATAGTTGCTTGTAAAGTTTCGGCATTCCCTTTTCTAAGGATACCAGTTCCTTGTTGTGTTCGCTTTTTGAATCCTCGTTGACCGGTGCTGGCGTCCTTGTACCCGCGACGACGTCTTCGCCCTGTGCGTTGACCAAGTATTCGCCGTAGAAGAAGTTTTCGCCGTTGCCGGGGTTGCGTGTGAAGGCGACGCCCGTTGCGGATGTCTCGCCCATATTGCCGAACACCATTGTCTGGACGTTTACTGCTGTGCCCCATTCGTCGGGTATGCCCTCGATGCGTCTGTAGCTGATTGCCCGCTTGCCGTTCCACGATGAGAATACCGCATCAATACCGCCCCACAATTGCGCATTGGGGTCATCGGGGAATTCCTTGCCTAAGACCTCTCTTACCCTGCTCTTGAACAACTCGCAGAGGTTCTTGAGGTCTATCGCGGTCATATCCGTATCGGTCTTGTATCCCTTTTGCCCCTTGAGGTGGTCCATTATCTTTTCGAGCTGCTTGCGAATCCCCTCGTCATCCTTCGGCTCGATGCCCGCCGCCTTTTCCATTACCACGTCCGAGTACATCATTATCAGCCGCCGATACGCGTCATAAACAAACCGCTCATTCCCGCTTTTCGCTATCAACCCCGGTATTGTCTGACTTGTCAGTCCGACATTCAAAACCGTCTCCATCATTCCCGGCATCGACTTGCGTGCGCCGGAGCGGACGGACATCAGAAGGGGGTCTGAGGGGTCGCCGAACTTTTTGCCCATAATCTTCTCTATCCTGCGCATCGCCTCTGCGACCTTGTCTTTGAGGCCCTTGGGATAGGTCTTTTTGTTTTGATAAAAATGAGTGCAGACCTCGGTTGTAATCGTGAAGCCCGGCGGGACAGGCACCCCGAGTTTTGCCATTTCAGCAAGATTCGCTCCTTTACCGCCGAGGAGGTTCTTCATTTTCGCGTTTCCTTCGCCCTTGCCCCCGCCGAAGAAATACACCATCTTGTTCGCCATTATCATTTTCTCCTTTTAATAAATTTGCTGCATACCCGCCTATTCGCGGAATTATGCCCTTTTACCCCATAGTTTGGGTTTCAAACGAAACGCAGAATAATAGCGTTTTCATCCTTTGAAGTCAAGGCCGGAAAATGGGCTTTCCTTCCTTAAAATATTTAGCCCCGCCAGCTCCGCCGCAGGCGAGTGGCGGGGTTATTCCTTATCGGTTAGCCCCGAAGCCTGCTTCGGGGGCATCCAAATAATGGTTAGCCCCGGCATTTATTGCCGGGGTTTTTATTGCCGGGTTATTTTGCGGATTCTTAAAATTCTTGTTCCCTCCCCTCTTTAACGATATACTGCCACCTTATGGCCGGAATCGGCTTTTGGAGAGATTCGCACCTTTTCGTAGCGAAGCGAAGATCCCCGCATGGTTTTGGCGGGGAGCCAGACTTCTTTGGATTTGCTAACGAAGGAACTATCAACTTTGCCCTCCGGTGAACGCCTTTATAAATAACAAGGAAATAATAGGTGGCTGTTCCTACTAGTTTTCTGTAGCAGTAACAAATAACGAAAGGATCCGATACTCAATGCCATTCAAACGTCATCCCACATTTCGACCAGCGCCATCGGAAGAATCCAAACTGTGGCGATATATGGGTTTGCCCAAGTACTTGTCTCTATTACAGGATAGGTCGTTATTCTTCCGTAGTTTGGAAATGGTGGCTGGATCCGATCCCTTTGAGGGGACGCTTCCAGCTTCGAGATTCGTGCATCGTAAATGGGCAAGTATAGATGACGTTCCCGAACACATTCGTGACAAGTTCCTACGTCCAGATGAAAGTGATCCTGAGTTCAAGCTTCAAAGATTGAAAGATATTGCTGAACTTCGAATAAGGCAAGCATACGCATACAGGAGGTCATATTTCATCAATTGCTGGCATCTGAGTGAGTTTGAGTCGGCAGCAATGTGGGATATCTATTCCAGAAGAAACGAGGCCATTGCCATTAAGTCATCAGAATCTCGCTTTCAAGCAGCATTTGCGAATGCACATCAAGACATAATGGGCGGAAAAATCGTCTATGGTGAATACGCTGATGAAGACTTTGAAATGGATGATTCGAATGCTTTCACTCCAGTCCTTCACAAACGCAATAGTTTCTCCTATGAACAGGAGTATAGACTGGTTTACTGGGATACATCTGTTACAAGTAAGCAGATAAGATCGCAAAATGGTTTCTTTAGGTGGAATGGGCATGTCGTTCCAGATATTAAGGATATCGGGATAATGAACGTTGGGCGGTCCGAAGAAGAAATTGAAAGCCTGCCCGTACAACCTGGATACAGCATTAGCTGTGATATCAATGCACTTGTAGAAGCCATCTACATATCTCCGTTAGCAAAGGATTGGTTACTTAATGTGGTTAAAGATGTGTCGCTCAAGTATGGTTTAGAAGCTCCTGTGGATAAGTCACCGCTAATGTCTAAACCGTTAAGATAGTTCCGTAAAACTAGCGTAAAACTAAGGACAGTCACCTATTTTTTTCAAAGGGCAAGACTTGTCCGCCGTCTGCTAACTGCAAAAGGGTATAATGAAAATCGCCTTTGGCTGGGGGCAAGGTCATTGAAGGGACGGAGTATGAAAAAAGTATTTTTGGTATTCGTTTTAGCTATAACATCTGGTTGTGGGCCAAGTGCGTTCCAAGTAAGGACGGACGATTTAAATTCAAGGTTGTTGTGGTTAAAATCGCGCCAAACCCTCATGTTCGCAGAATCTGAAAGGGTATCGGAAAAAGAATCAGCGTTTGTAAAACAGTTAAACGACAACCAACTTGCTGCTTATCAAGCCACCGTTCAGGCGTTCAAGTCTAATGATTATTCTACTCAGGAAATGTCAAGGCGAGATTTAGAGCGGGTCTGCGACCCCAATATATATTCAGAGGCCATGTTATTGCTGGAACGCAAAAAATGGATACGACAAGAATCGGGTGCAATAGGAGTGGAACAAGAATCAATACGAAGAGAACTTGCATCAATGGGAGAGGAGTTGAACCGCCGTAGAGCGCGATAAGGAATAGTCGCTAAAGAAGAAAAACTAGGGACAGTCACCTGTTTTTTGCAAAGGCAATATTTATCCGCCTGCGGATTTCTGTATGCTGTCCGTTACACGCTGTTTCTTTATTGACACCTCCTTCCTGAAAATCTATAGTTATTTTAGTAAAAAGTCATTTTATGGCCGGAATAGACATTCTTTTTGCTGTTATTACTGTCAGAAAGGATATAAACAATGGATATTGAAGCTCTTTTGCTATGTGATGCCGTAACAAACCAGCAAGGAAAGTGGAATATTTTAGGGATACACAATGTTATTTTTGCCCGACAAGTTCCTTTAAAATATCCACCTTCTGTTCTTGCAATACATATACGGTTTGAGAAGAGCGAAGAAGGCAATCACCTGATAACAATCCATATTATTGATGAAGATGGAAAATCAATATGTCAATTTCCTAAAGTGGATATTCCTATATCTATAAAAATTCCTGACAAACTGGATTCAACCAGGGATATGTTTAGAATTCAACTGCCAGAATTAAATTTTGTGCAATACGGGAAATACAGGTGCGATTTGGCAATTGATGGTCAATTCAAAGGAAGTCTGCTTCTTGATGTCTTACCGGCGCCATAGCAAGGGAATAATGGGGACAGCCGTTTTTTCGTAGCTTTGCGCAGACCACGGCGTAGTCGAAGACGAAGACGGGTTTCCCGCCTCGTTTTTATTTTCGAGCCATCCGCTATTCGGCGAGCATGTAGAGAAAGGGGTAATCAAAATTAAAAGTAAAACTCTTTTAATCGGGCTGGCGATACTTGCTATTGTGGTATTATCAGCAATACTCTTTCTGAAGGATGTATGGAAGGTTATTGATTTGAGAAGGTCAATGCCAAAAGGTAATTTCCTTGAAGCAAGAATTGTTGACCTGGATTTTAATGGCAAGGAACGCAGCGGTTGGTTTGAGATACCGAATGACCGAATCCGCGAATTCGAGGAAAAGTTTAGAAAATGCATCGAGAAGGCAAGAAGTGATAAACGGCTTACTCCGGTCGGCATCATGAAGATGAATCAACTAAGGATAATCACAGATAAGGGCAAGTACGCTATGTATGTTATCTGGACTGATGATTACATGCTCTTTGATGGACGATACCGTACATTGGAGTCAAAGGACATGAGACAACTCTTTTTTGAAATGGGGCTTAAGAAGAGAAGTTTAGAATAGAGCCATAGGCCTAAGGAGTATTTATGAGAAATTTAATTTGAATAGTTGCGGTTGCGGCATGCAACGAGAGTTTGAAAGGACGAACAAACATGAACAAATTAATATTCGTATGCGTAATGGCAATTTTGTTATGCGGCTGTTCAAAACAGAAGCCGGAAGTCGAATTGACTAAAGATAATTTCTCGAAATTCAATTCTCTATATGTGACTAAAGTGTATATTTCTTGTGTGCCTTTCAAGGCAGACCCGAACCGGAGGCAAATAGGATATTCTTATGAATTTCCCCTCGATCCCATAAAGGGTAGTGTAATTCTAATGTGTATCAAGGATTCAAATCAGACGAGTTATGACATAGAACGAACTTTCAAAAGGCGAAACAGCAAAAAGGGAAATCACGGGCTTTTTATTTTTGAGACAAAAAAAATGAAATATACTATGCCAATCTTCTGGGATGATGAATCAGCTTATGGCTTCTGGTGGGAATCCCCGGAATTGCTGAGTATTTTCAGGGGCTGGGGATTATTTGAAGACCTGGCTAAGGCCGACCCCAATTGGCCCCCTCCTAACTGGTTAAAAAATCCGCCAAAGGAAATGGACCCGAATTTTCATCGCTTACGGAATGAAGCTCACCCAAGAGGACGGAATATAAACAAAGATGCAAATGTCCCGGCCGAGTTTTAATTTTCGAGTCACGACCTGTCCTGAGCAGTAGTCGAAGGAGCCACAAGTCACGAACGACGAACTCCCCCATCTTTACTATTAATTCCGCTAATATATCCTCCCGCAAGCAATTCCAAAAATTGGTATCAAAATTCCAAAATTTTCCAAAATTTTCCAAAGTTTCGGTAACTTTTCAGTCACTTTTTCGCTCGTTTCTCAACGTTTCGCAACCGCAAAAATGTTAATCTGGGCAATCTGCCTGCCCTGGCAGCGTTAAAAACGAAGACGGGTAACGTTTATCCGTAGTTTTCCCCCCAACTTTTTTCCAAAAATCCTAAAATTATAAGTTCCCACTTATACTATTTTAGAACTTGCCTGCCCGTGGCGGACAAATCCGCAATCCGAAATCCGCAATCTGCAATCAACTCCCCTGTTGTTCTTTCACGAGTTCATACATACCGTGGCCGCTGTCGCGGAGCCGGCCAAGCCGGCACAATTCCTGCCAGACCTCGCGAGGAAACTGGTTTGGCGGCTGGATCGCATAAACGCCCTTGGCCCCGCTCGAAAACGGCCCGCGTCCCAAGCTCGAATCTTCATCGAGGGCAGTGAGTTTGAGCCGTTTCTTGAAGGCCTTCATCGCGCTCTTGAGCGTCTCCGGCGTTACGCCGGCGATTGGCTGCCCCGGCAATTCGTTGGCTGGGGGCGTGTTGGGTTGCTGCTGGTTTTCTGTCATAATCTGCCTCCGTTTTGGCGAATCGGGGCAACTGTCACTCGTTTGAACCGCTACTAAATGCATTTCTTGAAATCCTCATAAATAATAACACCGAACTTCAGTTATTACAAGAACTTGCAAGAAAATATGCTTAATATTCGTTGGCCTTTCGCCTTTTGGTAAACTTTTTGCCCCATTTTAACTCGAAAAACAGATTTCCAGTAAACTTGTGATGATCAAAAAAACCGGTTATGAGCATCGGATTTCTAATCCCTAAATCGCGTTGTAAGCATCTTTAAATAAAAGACTTATACGCGTTTTTAAAACAAAAATGAGGGATACAAGTAAGTGACAAGTGGATATCAAGTCGTTTGAATGTCAGTATCCACTGCCGATTAACGAACTATTTTTGGTAACACGTCGAATTAAAAACAGTAATATAGATACTCAAACCTTTACCGGCATAGATATCATCATAGAAGTAAGACTGCTTTTTCCATTCGTATCTGCACAATGAAGGCTCCGAAGTATCATCGCATTATTTGGCGTCAATTTGTACGCCTCGTAATTGACACTAATTGCGTAGAAGGGGGTGGGCGGTTAGCTCCTCCTCGCTTCTGCTTGGTGGACACACGACCAGTTATAGCCATAGGCTATATTGGTCTCGGTAATAGGCCCAGTAACAGCGGCCTGTTCTAAGAGAC
>Ga0315278_10005527_pt1 | contig 11468 bp, 7 predicted proteins | sample YL17G06_0_MG_FD_203880 | JGI IMG/M metagenome (GOLD analysis project Ga0315278, IMG submission 203880) | Sediment microbial communities from Yellowstone Lake, YNP, Wyoming, USA - YL17G06_0 | ecosystem: Environmental > Aquatic > Freshwater > Lake > Sediment | place: USA: Wyoming | collected... | reverse complement strand
GAAACCTCGTTTTCTGGAAAACGCGGCGCGCTGCAGCCATTGCGACGCCTGCGCAGCGCGAGTAGCCATCCGCTCGCCCCACTCGCCCAAGCCAAGAGCTAGGGCAGCAACTGGAAAAGCGGCAGGGTATGGTATGGCGTGCCCTGGCGGGGGCGCGGGCTGGCGTGTGTGCAAGAAAAGAAACGCCAAAGCGCCAAATGGCGAATAGAAAGGGGAGAGGGTCTTCCTTCAGCGGCGGGGCGACGCGTCACCTGCGTTTGCGCCGGACTCCTGCCTCACCCTTGCCTGGCTGGATTAAGTGGGGTGGAGTGGTGGGCCAGTAGGTGGGGGGCGCACCTGAAGATGCTGTCGTGGGCGAGCGTGGCGAAATTAAAAGAGAAAGCAAAACAACCCTAGCGAGGCGTCAGCCGTCTGACGACGAAAGCTCAGAAAAAGCAGAAAGAAAGAAAAACATTTTGGTCATGCCCGCCGATGACCCGCTCCTCCTCACGTTCGGCGACGCAACGCTTCGCTACTCCGATCTGAGCTTGCTGGCGCCTGGCCAATGGCTGAATGACCAGGTGTGCGTGCGTGAGGCAGGATGGAGAGAGAGAGAAAACACACCCCCTCTGCTCTCTCTCTCCCCGCGCCCGCTCAACCATGCCTCTCCGTCCTTCTCTTCCCGTCCTCACAGCTCATCGACTTTTACTCCGAATGCCTGCGCCGCCTCCACCCCGGCACCATCACCATCCTGGACGCGGCCGCCGCCCACCTGGCCCGCTCAGACGGCGGCGGCGCGGCGGCCATCGCCCAACCCCTCCAATTGGCCACCACGCCCTCCATCCTCATCCCACTAAATGATGCGGACCCACGCACGCCGCGCCCTCCTAACGGCGCCGCTGTCGGTAGCCACTGGTCACTGTTGGCCTTCCACCGCCCCTCCTGGAGCTGGCGCCACTTTGATTCGGCGCCAGGAGGAGGGGGAGGAGGCGGCGGCAGTGCGGCCGCCGCCCAGGGCCTGGTGCGTGCGCTGGGGCCGTGGCTTGGGGGAGGCGGCGGCGGCGACGCCCCGCCCCTGTGCACTGGCCCCCCCGCCCCTGCCCAGGCCAACGGGTCGGACTGCGGGCTGCACGCCTGCCTGAGCGCGCGGGCGGTGGCGGGCGTGTTGAGTGGTGGTGGTGGTGCGAACGGTGATGGTGATTTGTGGCCAGCCGCGGACGCTGCCGTGGCGGCCGCGGCCACGCCGGCCGCCGCGGCGGCGGCGAGAGGGGTGTTGAAGGAGTGCATTGAAGCTGCAGTGGAGGCGGGAAGGGCGGCGGCACAGGAGGCGCGGTGGGTACCGCCAGGGCTGCCCTGAGAAATGTAGAGGGAGAAGCGGCCTGGGCCGGCGCCAGGCCCGGGCCCGAGGGGCGGGCGGTCCAGCCCGCCTCTCTGGGCGGGACTTGAGGAGAAAAAAGGTAGAGGGAGAGAGAGAGAGATGGGAACACGCATGTCATGTTGTCACAACCCCGCCGCCCCGCTCTCCACCCACCCTCCAAGCTCCGCCTCCTCCACCAGGCACGACGACGCATTCTCGTGGCCGCCACCTCCAAAGTGGCGGCTCACCACCGTCGTGTCCGCGTCCGGGCCGACGGAGCGCAGGGAGACTTTGATCCGCCCGTCCCCCGGCTCCTGGTTGGGGTCGCGGTAGGCGACCACGCCCACGGGGACCCACCCCCTGCCCGGCTCTGCCTCGCCCTTGGCCGCCGCCCGGGACGCCAGCTCATTGCCCAGGGCGGACCGGTGGATGGACAGGGACGGCGGCACGGTGACGCCGAGGGCCAGGCCCCACCCCCGCTCCCTCCCAGGCACGCCCCCGAGCTGCATGGGCACCGCCCTGCCCGCCTCCCCGCCCACGAGCGCGGCCTGCTTGGCGAGCAGGGCCCCGCCCGTGGCCGCCAGGGCGTCAATGTCCAAGGCTGCCAGCCTTGAGAAGACAGCCCTCGCCGCAGAGGCGGCGGTGGCGGGGTCGGCGCTCACACTCCCCCCGACCCCGCCACCGCCACCGGCGTCGAGGTCCAGGGCCGCCGCGCCCAGGCCCGCATAAATGGATTTGGAGTCGCCTCTGTCCCACTTCCACAGGTCGCCATCCTCGATGGCGGCCAGGAGGCGGGCCACGCCGGGCGGCAGGGCCGCGGGGCCGGAGGCCGGGAAAAAGTGGGCCGCCGCCAGGCCAGCACCAGAGCGGTGGCGGTCGAGCATGACCTCCAAGTTGGGCGGCCTGCCCGCCCCGCCCCGCCCCAACTCCTCCGCCGCCGTCTTGTGGTGGTCCAAGACCACGACCCGGCCGGCCAGGGCGGCCAGGGAGGCGGCAAAGCCGGGCGGGCCGGCGTAGTCCAACAGGTACACGGTGGAGGCCGGGCCGAGGCCGGGCAGGGTTGCCGGGTCGAGGGCCCGCGTGACGGGGTGCGGGATGAACAGGGGGCCCGCCGCTGGCGCGCCGCCTGTGGCCGCGGCCAGGGGGGCCAGGTGCAGCCAGGCGGCCAGGGCCGCGCCCGCGCCGTCGAAGCAGGGCCAGTGGTAGAGGACGAGGGTGGAGGCCGCTGTGGCGGGCGTGGCGGGCGGCGGGGCGACGAGCGGCGTGCACGCGGCGGCAAACAGGGCGTCCAGCGGGGTCGAGGCGTGGGGTGCCATATTGATGGTTGATACTGTCCTCCTCTGCACTGGTCCCTGCAGGTGGTGGGGTGCGGGGTGGGGTCGGAAGCAGCGGGCGGCGGCGGCCCGGAGCATCCGGGACCGAGCGACTGAAATTTATTTGTTGTCTGCTGTTGTTTGCGCGGGCATTCCATCAAATATTATACGGTCTGTCTCTCCCTCGCAAACCATAATGCCGTCCCTCCTCGTCCTCGTCCCGGCCTCCCCTGCCGCCATAAATGCCATACCTACCAATAATAAATTCATTCCCCTGCGCCCGGGCGTGCGCCTGTGTGTGGGGCGGGCGCCCGCCGCGGAGCAGGATAACATTGGAGGGAGCGCCGTCCTTGTGCTGAGCGCGCTGCCCGTGTCCGGCCGCCACTGCACTTTGGAAGTAAAAGTGGACGAGGTGAGACACAGTGTAGTGCAGCTTGCGCTGAGTGGGTTGGATGGGGTGGATGAGGGGATGCTCAGAGGGCAAGCGCGCCGTCAATGCGCGAGCCCCGTTTTTTTTTTTTTTTTTTTTCGACGACACGCACGACACGCACGCTGACCCGACGGACCTCTCTCCCCAGTCCGGCACCACCCTCGCCCTCGCCATCACCGACCTGGGCTCCTCCAACGGCACATTCGTCCGCGGGTCCCGCGTCCCGCGGCACGGGCCGGCGGCTGTGGTGGTGCTGACGAGCGAGCAGGGAGGGGGCGAGGTGCAGCCCATCGCCCTCGCCCTCGGCCCTCCCGCTGCCGGCCTGTCCTTCACCATCCGCCCGGCCACGCCAGAGGAGGAAGCCCTGCTGGAAGGTCAGGATGCTGCTGCTGCAACCGCGGCTCCTCAGTCCGATGGGGCGACGGAGGAGGCGGCTGGGGAACAAGAAGAAGGAGAGGACCGCCCTCAACCGCCACCCGCAGCGGCGGCGGCGGCAGCAGCCACCGCCGCCGCCCCACCGGCCGCCAAGCGCCGCCGCCGCCGCCCGTCCACCACTACCGGCACTACAACCGCCCTCCCTCCTACCACGCCCGCCGCGGGCGGGGATTGGAAGGCGGTGGCGGGCGAGCTGGCGGCGGCGAACGCGGAGCTGGCCGCCCGGCTGGCAGGCGCCCAAGCGCGGGCGGTGCGGGCCGAGGCGGCGGCCTCGGTCGCGGCCCGCGTGGCGTCGGCGGTGGCGGCGGATGAGGCGGCGGAACGGGCTGTGCGAGTGGCGGTCGTGGCGGCACTCGAGGAGGCGGCCCGGGCGGCGTGTGACGCGCTGCTGGGGAGGCGGGATGGAGAGGAGGCGGGCGAGGGCGAGGGCGAGCCCGCCAGCGAAGGGCCCGCCCGGGCCGCCCTGGGGACGGCCACCCCGCCTCACGCCCTGCCGTCCGCGAGCGGGGCGGCCGGGCGGGCGGGGACGGGCGGCGTTGAGGCGCCGCCCGCGTCCCAGTTGGGGGGGACGGGAGGGGACGGGGGGGTGGGGGTGGGGAGGGTGGCGTGACCTCTCTATTTTCCATTTTATTTTTCTAGGGGGTGTTGGCGTTGGTGTTTGTGGTGCGGGCAGGATTGGCGGAACTGGCGGGCGGTCCCGCCAGGCGAGCCTGTTGTGACGAAAATAAAAAGATGGAGGTTGAAGTCTCTCCCCTCTCTCACTAAACAAAGAGGTGCGTTTGTTGTGTGGTAATGCGGGACGCGCGCGCCGCCCTTTTCTTTGCTGGTCCGCCAGGTATGGAGCCTGCCTGTCGTGTCCACCTCCCAGCTGCTCAATTGGGCGGCGCGGGGCGGGCGGGTGGCCGCAGTCGGACCACGTTTTGGCGTGTCCCCCCGCCCCCCTGCCAGGCTAGCGCGAAACGAGAAGGGGCGCCCTTCCACTCGCATGCGCTGCCGTGCAGGGGGGCCGCCTCACGCACTCCCCTCTTTCTCTCCGCGGTCGGCGAGTCGACTCACTTCACGAGCGGGCCCACGTGGGCCGTGAGGGCACGCCCGGGCGGGCCAGTGAGCGAAGGAAGTGACGGACTGGCGAGTTGGCGCGAAAAGGGGTCGCAAAGCGCGGACCCCGCCTCGCCCCGCACCGCACCGCCCCAACCCGCCCTCTACCCCTGCTTGCGTCCAGGGGTAGATGGAGCATACTCTGACGTGGTCAAAGCACCAATCTGCTGCGTGCCACCCGTCCTAAAGCGTCTCGTCCCTCACCCATTTAGCCCCTCCCTTTTTCTCTCTCGTCTTTGTAGAGAGGGACTGCCCCCCCCCCCGTGTGTCCCGCAGGTCCCGCACCGCCCCGCCCTCGGCCCAGGGACTGTGTGACCAGCTCTCCTTTAGACTCCGCTTCAGACCCAGCGGGAACGACAAACGAAATGACCAACCCCTCGTCCGGCGAGCCCAAGCCGGCCGGGAATGGCCTGCCGCGCCCGGCCTCCACGCGCCACCTCCCGCACGCCGTCCACCCGCCGCACACCACCAAGGGCGAGGACCTGCTGGAAGGGGTGGGGCTGCAGCCCACGGCGGCCGAGGTGAGGAGGGAAATTAGAGCGGAAGAGCGCGCGCGGCGCGGGGACGAAGAAGGGGGTGGGGGGGGGGGCGCGCCGCTCACGCGCGCGCGCGCCACCTTGGAAAGAGCGCGGACTCCTTCCAACCTCCCAACCTCTCCCCTGCTCATGCCTCCTCCCTACCCACCCAAACGGCCGGCCTCTCCCTCACACGTCCCCTCCTTTTCCCCTTTTCCCCTAGACCCGCGGCATGGCGGAACCCCCTGAAATGGTGCACGCCCTGGCCACCGGCCACCCGGACGAGCCGGGCGACTGGCGGGAGCAGGTGACGGCCCGGTCCATCGTCTTTGGCACCATCCTGGGCGTCATCTTTTCGATCATCACCCAGAAACTCAACCTGACGGCGGGGATCATCCCCTCGCTCGGCATGGCCGCCACGCTGCTCGGCTTCTTCACCGTCAACGCCTGGTCCGCGGTCCTGAAGCGGCTGGGCTTCCTGGAGCGCCCGTTCACGCCCCCCGAAAACACGGTGATGCAGACGTGCATTTCTGCGTGCGCGGGCGCCGCCTTCTCCGGCGGGTTCGGCTCCTTTTTGATCGCCATGGACGAGCAGTCGTACCTGAACGTGGGCGTCGGCGCGCCGGGCAACCGCCCGGAGGACGTGTACAACCCCACCCTGGGGCGGACCATCCCCTACATGTTCTGCATCTCCTTTGTCGGCATTTTCATGCTGGTCCAGCTGCGCAAGCGCTTCCTGATTGACTACGACCTGCCCTACCCGTCGGGCACGGCGGGCGGGGTCCTGATCAACTCGTTGCACACCCTGGGAGGTGAGTCCGCGGCCCAGGCCCAGGTGGGCGTGCTGGGCCGGTGGGGCGCGACCTCGTTCGCCTGGTCGGCGTTCAAATGGTTCTTCTCGTCCGACGCGGGGCCGGGGTGCAGTGGCGGGTTTGACCACTTCCCCACCTTTGGCCTGAAAGCCCTCGCCTGGCAGTGGAACTTTGACTTCCAGCTCACCTACATCGGTGTCGGCATGATCTGCCCCTACATCGTCAACCTGTCCATGCTGGTGGGCGCGGTGCTGTCGTGGGGCGTGGCCTGGCCGCTGATTGCGGCCAAGGAGGGCGACTGGTTCCCAGCGGGCTTGAAAGAAAAAGATTTCCGGGGCCTGTACGGGTACAAGGTCTTCCTGGCCATCGCCGTCTTCCTGGGGGACGGCCTGTACAACCTGGTCAAGATCGGGTGGGTGAGCGGCCAGGCGATGGCGGCCGCCCGCAAGGCGCGGGCGGAGCTGCCGGTGGCCGACCCCCGCGCGCCGGCCCCGGCCGGCGCGGCGTCCTCGGCCTCCGCCCTCGCCCGCCTGCGGGCGGCCGCGTCCGCCCGGACCCGCCTGCTGGGCTCCTTCCGCCTGCGGGGCGGGCGGACCTCGTCCGCCGTCCTGGCGTCGGGCGAGCTGCCGGACGCTGACGTGGCGGCGGCCCTGGCGGCAAGCGCGCGCGACGAGGGCGCGCCCGTGCTGCTCACCCGCCCGGTCGCCCGCCGGGCCGCCGCCGCCGCGGGCGTCGACCCGTCGGACGCGGCCGCCGCGGCCCGGGTGGCTGGTGCGGACACCCCGCGCACCCCCAAAACGCCGCGCACGCCCTCCGGGCGGCGCTACAAAAAGGAGGCTGACACGCCCGGCCGCGAGCGCACCGACACGACGGAGACGGAGCAGGAACGCCGGGCCCTGGACGAGTACCGCGACTACGTCTTCCTGCGCGACGCCATCCCGGCCTGGCTGGGCGTGGTCGGCTACCTGGCGTTCGGCCTGCTGGGCGTGGTCGTCATCCCCCGCCTGTACACGCCCGTCACCTGGGTGATGGTGGTGGTCGCGTATGCGGTGCGTTGTTTTTTTGGATGGGTGTTTTTTTCTTTTCTTTTCTTTTGGCGGCGCTGCCTCTCCCCTCCGCCAGTGCCCGCTCAACCCAGGAGGCGTTAGAAGCCCGGCGCCTAGGCTGTGCCTGTGCGCGCACCAAGGCACACGCGCCGCGCAAGACAAACAAAAGGGACTCACACACACACACACCTCTTGTGCCCTAAACCTCTTCTCCTCCCTCAGGTCGCGCCCGGCTTTTGCTTCGCCAACGCCTACGCCGCCGGCCTGACCGACTGGGACATGGCCTCCATGTACGGCAAGCTCTGTATTTTTGCCTTTGCGGCCTGGGGCGGCAAGGAGGGGGGCGTCATCTCCGGCCTGGCCATTTGCGGGGTGGTCATGGCGACGACGTCCGCAGCCAGCGGCCTGATGTTCGACTTTAAGACAGGCTGGATCACGCTATCATCTGCGCGCTCCATGTTTGTGTCCCAGACCATCGGCTCCCTGCTGGGCTGCTTCATCGCGCCCCTCACCTTCTACCTGTTCTACACGGCCTTCCCGGTCGGGCAGGAGCATTCCGAGTACCCCGCGCCCTACGCGACCATTTACCGGGGCATGGCTATCCTGGGCACGCAGGGCTTTGGCGCCCTCCCCTCCCACTGCCTGGAACTGTTTGGCGGGTGCTTTGCCATGTCCTTCCTCGTCGCGCTGCTCAAGGACGTCCTGCCCGCCCGGGCGGCCAAGTACCTACCCATCCCGACGGCGGCTGGGCTGACCTTCTACCTGGGCCCGTCGTACGCGGTCATGATGTGCACGGGCGCGGCCGTGAAGTGGGTGTGGGAGCGGCGCGCGCCCGAGGACGCCGACACGTTTCTGGTGCCCGCGGCGGCCGGCCTCATCATCGGGGACGGCCTCTGGTCGGTCCCCTCCGCCGTGCTGGCCATGGCCAAGGTGCGGCCACCTGTGTGCATGAGCTTTTTGTCGGCGAAAGCGGCGGCGGCGGCGGGTGCGGCGGCGGCGGCGGCCTCGGCGGCCGTGGTTGCACCAGCGGGCGCGGGTTGAAGAGAGAGAGAGAGTTGTGTGCGCGTTTCGTGCCTTGCTTTTCGTGATTTCATTTTTTGCCCGCGCGTCCCCCAGGGGACCCTCCTCCGTGCGGGCGCGTTCCCTTCGGAGAGAGGGAGAGAGAGAGAGAGAAGAGAGAAATGTGTGATCAAATGAATGCCCCCCACCCACCTGAATCCGAAACAGCCAACAAAGCAAAACATCATGCTTTAATTGGGCACCCCCCTTTTCCCAAACGTTCTTCATTTCCCTTTCCCCTTCCCCTTGGCCGCCGCCTTGCCCTTCCCCTTGGCCGCCCCACTCCCACCCGCCTTGCCGGCGGCAGGCGCGGAAAACTCCACCCCATCTGCCTTCAGCCGGGCCGCCAAGCGGGCGGCGACCACGTCGGGCGGCAGGTCATCGTCGTCATCGTCGTCGGAGCCCGCGCCCGTCCCCGACCGGGCCCGCCCGCCTTCCTCCTCACCACCCTCCTCGCCCTCCTCCTCCCCTCCCTCGCCCGCGCTCGGCGCCCGCGCCTTCTTCTTCGCACCCACTGCCGCCTTCCCGCCCTTGCCGCCTTTCGTGCGCGTGAAAGCGGGCGCGTCCGCGTTCCAGCGGGGCAGCGGCGCGGCGGTGGTGATGGCGCGCGTGAAGGCGGCCTTGGTCGGCCCGGGCAGCCCCTTGAAGGCGGCCGCCGCCTTGGCCGCCGCCCCGCCCGCCGCTTTCGCCTTTTTGAACGTCGTCACGTCCAGCAGGTAGTCAAAGTCGTCCTTGGTCAGGCCGTAGTCGGTCAAGGCAGCCGCGGCGGCCTGGACGTCGGGGTCGTCGCCCGCCAGGGGCGCGACGATGGCGGCCGCCAGGGCGGGCGCATAGTCGGCCCGCACCGCGCTCCGGTCGGCGTCGCACTTGCCCGACGCGTTCAGGCGGGCGGCCAGCTCGCCCAGCAGGCGCCGCTGCTTGCCCGCCGTCGAGTTGAGGCCAAACCAGGCGGCAAAGCGTGGGAAGTTGGGCTCGCCCGGGTACAGGCCAAAGGGGTGGAAGGCGCCGCGCATGATTGCGCCCGGGCCGGCGGATGACAGGACGGCCGAAAAGGGCAGAAGGCTCCACTGCTGGCGCATGCGGACGGCCCGGGAGACCAGGTCGCCCTCGCTGATAAGGTCGGCCGCCTTGGCGGTCAGCCGCAGGCGGGCGTGCATGTCCCCGCCCGCCGTCGTGGGCGTGTGGTTGAGGTAGTTTTCCTGGACCAGCAGGGGCACCAGGTCGGCGTCCGCCAGGGCCAGGTCCAGGCGGGCGCCCAGGCCGACGCGGGAGAAGGCCGAGTCGAACAGGCGCCGAGACGCCTCAAAGGGCGTCAGGGCCATGTCCTTGGCCACACTGAACTTGCCCCCGCCCTTGGCGTCGTCAAAGGCGAGCGCCCGCTTGCGCAGGCGCACAAACTGGAGCTGGCCCAGCAGCGCGCGCACGTCGCAGTTGGCCGACTCAGCCAGGGCCTTGAGGGTCTCCGCGCCGGCCTGCAGGCCCTCCGCCGCGCACACGCCCGCCAGGCGCTTGGCCACGGCCAGGGCGTTGGGCTTGGCGAAGTCCAGCTCCAGGACGTGGCCGCGCAGGGCCTTCAGCTTGGCGGCGTGCTTGTCGTTGGCGATGCAGATGATGGGGATGCGGGACGCCTTGACGGTGGCGATCAGGTCCGTCACCCCGCCCCGGTCGCCCGCCGACATGCCGTCCACCTCATCCATGATGAGCAGCGTGCGGCGCACGGCAGACCCGCCGGGCAAGGACGCGTTGGTCGTCATTTCCTTGATGGCGTTGGCGAGCTTGCCGCCCACCCCGCTGCGCGCCGACTTGTCCGCCTGGTTGCGCGTGTCGGACGCGTTGACCTCGACGGGCGTGTACCCGGCCTCCAGGGCGACGGCCAGGGCGGCGGACGTCTTGCCCACGCCGGGCCCGCCGGACAGGAGGACGGCCTTCTTGCCGTAGTCCGCCGCAAAGGCGGCCGCGGCCTTGCCCTTGCCGGCCTTGGCAGGCATGTGCGCGGGGCGGCCGCCCCGGAGGTGCACGGCCTCCCAGTCGGCCAGCCACGCCTTCAGGTCGCCCACCGCGCCCGGGTTGCCGACCAGGTCGGCCGTGGAGGTGGGGCGGTACTTGTCCACCCAGAGCGAGGACAGGCCGCCGCCGGGCGGGGCGGGCTGGGGGGGAGGCCGCGGCCCGGCCCCCGCCGCGGCGGCCGCCCCGGGCCCCGCCGTGGGCGCCCGCGCCGACGCGGGCGCCGGCGAGGCGGACGCGGCCTTAGCCGCAGCCGCCTCCGCCGCCGCCTCCGCCGCCGCGTCCGCCGCCGCGCGCGCGGCGGCGTCGAAGGGCGCGGCCGCCAGGAGCGCCCGCAGGCCCGCCTCATCCAGCAGCTTTGTCTTTTTGGCTTTGGCCTGGTTGAATTTGGTCCGCCCCGTGCCGGCCCCGACCAGCAGGAAGGACGTCTTCCCGGACACCGACCCCGTCACCCGGCCGCCGGCACCGCGGATGTGGTCGGACGCTGCCTCCCGGTGCAAGGAATCCAGCGTCCCCGAAATGACAAAGGTCAGCCCGGCCATGCAGTCCGGGTGAGCGCGCGGCGGCGGGGGGACCCTCCCCGCGTTCGGCGGCTCATCCTCCGCCCGGCCCCACTGGCCGGCGCCCTCATCCAGCAGGCTATAGACGGGTTCGGCGGGCAGGGCGGCGATGGCGGCCTGGACGGCGGCCTGTGCCTCCGCGGCGCCCGGCACGACGGCGGGCGGGGCGGACGGCAGCGCGGATTTCGGGCGCTTGGCGGCGGGGGTCCGTTTCGCGGCGGTCCCGGCGGCGGCGGGGGAGGAGGGGCCCGCGCTGGCGGGGGCCTTGCGCTTGTTGGCGGCGCCAGCCGTCGGCGTGGGCTTTGGGGCGGGCGCCTTGGCGCGGCCGCGGGCGGGGGCTGGGCTGGGCGTGTGCCCGTCATCATCATCATCCGAGGACAGGAGGACGACCATCTCGCCCTCGTCCTCCCCCTTCTCCTTTTTCGCCGGGGCCCGGCGGCGCGGTGCGGGCGCCTTGGCCTTGGCCGCCACCGCCTTGCCCTTTCCCGAGCCCTTGCCCTTGCCCCGCCCGGCCGGCGAGGCGTCCACGTCCATTTCGTCGTCGTCATCGGAAGAAGAAGAAGAGGCGGAGGCCTCAAACTCTGAGTCGGACGCCTCCTCCTCCTCAGACGAGGGCTCGTCCTCATCGTCGCTGGCCAGCCCCTTTTTGGGCTTCTTCTTGGCAGACAGGGCGTTCGCTTTCGCTTTGGGCGGGGCCTTGCCCTTCTTGGCGGCCGGCGCCGCCTTTTTGGTGGCGGCCTTGGCAGCGGCCGGGCTCTTTTTCGCCTTGGGAGAGGGTGCGGCGGCACCGTCACCCCTAAAATGAGGAGAGACCTTGGCGGGCGGAGGAGGAGGAGGGGCGGTGGCGGGTTCGGCGGTTT
>Ga0315278_10005522_pt1 | contig 11471 bp, 7 predicted proteins | sample YL17G06_0_MG_FD_203880 | JGI IMG/M metagenome (GOLD analysis project Ga0315278, IMG submission 203880) | Sediment microbial communities from Yellowstone Lake, YNP, Wyoming, USA - YL17G06_0 | ecosystem: Environmental > Aquatic > Freshwater > Lake > Sediment | place: USA: Wyoming | collected... | reverse complement strand
TCGCGCCCGGCGACGAGCGGCCAGAGATCGGTGTGCAGGTTGGCCGGGAAGAGCGGCTCGGTCTCGGGGTCGAAGATGTCGAAGAACGGGACCTTCTCGAATTCGAAGCGGTTCCACGCACCGCCGTGGCCGACCATCACCGGCTTGCCGGTCTTGGCGCGGAGAGATCGCACCAGCTCGGCAAGCGAGCGGAGCTGCTCGGGCGTAGCCGCGTGAAACGCGCCGAACGACTCTTCGAAGCCGGGGCTCGTCGACACGATCATCGGCGCGTCGGCTGCGAAGCGCAGCACCTCCTGCAGCCGGTCCGCGCTTCCGGACTTGGCGGCGAGATCGTCCCACGAGAAGACGGGACCCGGCGCCACGAAATAGGTCGCCGCGTAGAGTCCGTCGTCCTTCCAGTGTCGCTCGATCTCTTCGCGGCTCTTCGCGTCGGCGACCGTCGCGGGAACGTAGCGAAGCGCATCGAAGTCGTTGTCGCGCCGGTTGTACGGCTTGCTCGTGAAGCCGTCGTAGATCGACCACTCCGGGAGGTTGTGGAAGTCGCGGTAACCGCCCGGGCCCGCGTCGGCCGGCCCGTCGTACGCGGGAGCAAAGCCGTAGATCGCGCCCCAAGGTATCCACGGGCGCCGGTTCACGTAGAGGAGGTTCCTCCGCACCTCGACCGTGCGCACCGGCTCCTGCGCTTCGTCATGCGCCTGGCGGCAGAAGGGCGCCGAATCGACGGTGGCAACGGCCCTCCCATCCAAGCCGATCGCCGTCGCGCGCACGAACCAGCGCCGCTCCGGTCCGACGAAGGGCTCGATCGGCAGACGCGACACGTCGAGTTCGGCGAGCAGCAGGTTGGCGAAGTCGCCGCGGAGACCCGCGGGGACCCGCTCGAGCTGCGCTTCGAGCGCTGCCGGAGTCGCGGGGATCTCCTGGGTCGCGACCGTCTCGCCCGTCCCTCGGCGGACGATCTCCAGGCGGACCCGGCGAAGCTTCGCGAGCGTGGCGTGCGACAGTCCGAGATTCATGCGCACGAGCTCTTTCTGCTCCGGTCGCAAGTAGAGAGCGCCGAGGCGGAGGTCGATCGGCCGCGTCCACTGACTGAGCGCGATCTCGGTCGAGCCGACTCCGTCGCCGTTCTCGCCGAGAAGGCCGAGAACGCCGCGGCTCTCGCGGTACGGCGGCGCCGCGGCGGCGCTCACCACGTAAGGGACCTCGACCGACGTCTCGCCGCGCGCCGGAACGTCCACGGGCGCGCTCTGAAACTTCGTCACCCGGCCTGCCGGCGAAGTGAGCTGCCACTCGAGCGCGAGCTTCCGCGCCTCTCCCGGGTTGACGACCGTCGCGCGGAGGAGGTTCTCGCCGAGCAAGCGCTCGCCGACGTCGAGATCCGCGAGATGAAGCGTCGCGGGCGGGCGATCGTCGGACGGCGGCTTCACGCCTCGCGCCGAGAGCTCCGCGGCGGAGCTCTCGGGCTCGTAGAGGCGGGCGTCGTCCCACCAAACCGTTCCGGCGACGTTGTTCTGCGGCTCCTCGGAGGTCGAGCCGAGCGTGTAGCCGTTCACGCCGCGGGCGGCGAGCACGAGCGTGAGCTCCGCCACCGGCTCGCGCGGCCGGAAGACCTGGCGAAGGAGCCGCCATTCGTTGGTGCCGATCGAGGTCGGCGACTTGCTGATGAAGTCGAAGCCGTCGAGGCGCTCTCCCTTCTCGTTCCGCGCGTCGATCTGGATCTCGTTCACGCGGTCGGTCTTCACCCAGACGCTCGCCTCGATGAGCCGCGCCTCCTTCTGGTTCAGCACGACCGGCGCCGACGACACCGCGAGCTCGTCTCCCGCAAGCGCGGGCATGCGTAGGCTCCGCCGCCCGCTGCGCACGACGAGCGAGTCTATCCCCGGAGCGCCGCGGTTCGAGAAGCCCTCGTTGTGCCAACTGTTGAAGAGATAGTAGAGGCCCGGCGGAAAGTAGGTGTACTTCTCGGCGGGCTTCCATCCCGCCGCCCACCCGCTGCCGTCGATCTCCTCGAAGCTACCGTGTGGCAGCAGGTTCGGCGAAGACGGCTCGGCGCTCACGAGCTCGGCGCGATCCACCTCGACGCGGCCGCTCGCGCCGCGATAGCGGAGCGCGACCGATGCGGTGCCCGGAAGAACGGGCCCGGACTTCGCCGCCTCGGCGTCTGCGGCGCCGGCCGACCGCACCCAGTCGGATGCGGCGAGCCGGACTTCGACGGAGCGCCAGTCGAAGCTTCCCCCTGGGAGAGCGACGGACGCCGTTGCCGTCGGCGGCACGACCGTGCCGAGCGGATCACCGGAAGCCACCTTGCCGGCGGGAGCGAGCCCGATCTCGATCGTCGCCGCTCCGGGCGGCACGTCCGTGCCCTTGACGCGCACGCGGAGGACGAGATCGCGCACGAGCGCGAGCGGCCGCGAGCTCCGCACGGCCGCGAAGCTCGGGAAACCGCCGGCATCGGGAAAGCCCTCGAGCTGCCGATCGTCGTTGATCGCCACCCAGTTGACGCGCTGCCGGACTTCCGCCTGCGGCCCCTCGATGACGAGCCGCCGGTGCCCGGCGGCCGCGCCGGCGTCGAGCCACCGCCAGCTCCCCTTCAGCGACCAGCCGTCGGGGTTGAAGTCGCGCCGGTTGGCGAAGACCGGCGAGTAGCTCCAGTGGAGCGTCAGGTTCTCGGGCAGCAGCGTGATCCAGTCGTCCTGGAAATCGCCGTTGCGGAGCAGGTTTGGGGCGTCGGCCGCGGCGGATCGCGGCGCGACGTGCGCGAGCAAGGCAATCGCCGCCAGCCAAGCCAGAGCGCTTCGTCTCGCGACCCGCGCCGTCCCGCCTGCGCGTGGTCTAGAGCACATGCTGACTGTGCCAGACCGGGTATTGCGACCCACGGCTTCGAAGGCGCCGGCTTCGCCCCATCATGGGTGGATCCTCGCGTGTGCGTTTGGCGCGCCCTGGGATAGGCTCACGAAGCGACCGGCTCGAGGAGCGCGAATCGCGAGCATGCTGCGGACGCTTTTCGTTGTTGAGCTCACGCCGTTCCTGTATGGAGGATGCGCTCCGCGCTCGTAGCCGTGACCACGACGAAGAAACTGCTGCCGGTACTCATCGTTCTCGCCATCGCCCTCGAGGCAGCGGCGAAGGAGCCGGCCGCGCCGCCGTCCGTATCCTGCCTCGACCCCGAGGGCGAGAGCTATCTGCGAGGCTTGCTCGATCGCATCCATCAGCTCGAGGGGCAGCTCGACGCGGAGATGGAAGCCCACCTCACCGAGCGAGCCGACGCGGAGCGAAGGCTGCAGAGCCTGGCCGCTGAGCGATCGCGGCAGGACGACGCGGTCGTGGAGCGGATGCGCACGTGCGCCGCCGACCTCGACGCCGCGAAACAGCAGCTCAAGAAGGTCGAAGTCTTCGATCCCGAAAAGGCCAAGAAGGAGATCGTCACGCTCAAGGCGGCTCTCGAAGAGGCCACCGCGGCGCGCCGCAAGGCCGAGAACGAAGCGGCCGAAGCGCGGCGCAAGGCCCGGGAAGAAGTCGCCAAGGCGGTGCGCGATTCGGAGGAGGGGGCGGCGGATGCCGAGCTGCCGAAGCCTCCGCCGCCTTCGAGCGGAGCACCCGGATCGATCGAGCAGGACTATGAGCATACCCGCAACCTCGCGCGGCAGCCCGCCGAGGCGCCGGAGACCGCCCGCATCGCGCCGGGCGACCGGCTCGCGATCCGCGTCGAGCACATGGACGAGGTGTGCCGCACCGTGGTGGTGGCGAGCGACGGGCAGATCGAGCTGCCGGTTCTCGGCCGCGTCCCGGCCGCGGGCAGGAACCAGGGGGAGCTCGTCGCCGACCTCGCGAAGCGCCTGACGGCCTACCTGCAGACGCCGGAGGTGGACGTGGCGCTGCACCGCGGCGCGCGGGAGCCGCAGGTGACGGTGGACGGCGCGGTCGGCCGGCCGGGCGCGTATCCACTGCCCGAAGGTTCGACGACGATTCTCGAGGTGATCGCCCACGCCGGCGGAAGGACACGCGCCGCGGCAAGCGTGGTCGAGCTCACCCGCGCCAAGGCAAAGGGCGAAGCTGGAGCGACCGCGGAGGAGCCGATCGTCGTCGATCTGCCCCCCGCCGCAGGCGCCGAGCTCAAGCTACCGGTCGCTGCGGGCGACCACATCCACGTGCCCGAGAGACAGCTCTGCACGGTCGAGGGCTGGGTCACTTCCCCGGGCGTCTACGAGGTCACGCACCGATCGACGGTGACGGCCGCCATCGCCGCGGCGGGCGGCAGCCTGTTCCCGGGAAACCTGCGCGACGTCGAGATCCGGCACGAACCGAACGGAGCGGAGCCGAAGACGGTGCTCGTCGACGTCGAGTCGATCGCCGCGGGCGAGATCGCGGACGTGCCCCTTCACGCGGGCGACGTCGTGCGCGTCCCGGCGTCGGCGGCGCGCATGCTGCCGTGGGGCATCTACGCGGGAGTGAGCGGCGTCGTGTGGGTCGCGACGTTCCCGCTCTGGTACCCGTTCTCGTGAGCGGGGGGGCATCGCCACTCGTCGGGCTCACGGCCGGCGCGCTCGCGGGCCTCATCGTCGACGACCTCGGCCTGACCTCGACCGTGTCGTTCTGGGGCGACCCGGGACCGCTCGTCGTCGGCTGCGCCGTCGCCGGCGCGCTGCTGTGGACGACGCCGGCCCGCCGGTTGGCCGGCGCGCTCGCCGCCGCGCTCGGCGTCCTCTGGCTGCTCGTCGTATTCACGCCGCTGGCCGGCTGGCTCGCGAACGGCCTTGTGCGCCGCGATCCGCCCGCCCCCGCCGACGCCGTGTTCGTCACGGCTTCGGGCATTCACCCGACCGGCGAGCTGACGTCGATCGCGATGGCCCGCCTCATGCACGGCATCGAGCTCGTCGCGGAGCGGCAGGCCCCGGCGCTCGTGCTCTCCGACCTGAAGAGCCCGTCCCCCTCCTATGCCGGCGCGGCCAAGTCGCTGATGGAACATCTGGGTGTCGCGAGCGAGCTCCAGACGGTGGGGCCGAACGAGAACACACGCGACGAGGCGCTGTCGCTCGCCCGCATCTGCCGCGAGCGCGGCTGGAAGCGCGTGATCGTCGTCACCTCGCCCTATCACTCACGCCGCGCCTGCGCCGCCGTCGAGCACGAAGGGATCTCGGTGGTGTGCTCGCCGTCGGTCGAGACGGCCTTCGATTTGAACGGGCTCGTCCGCTCCGACGAGCGCCGCCGCGCGTTCTCGAAGGCGGCCCACGAGAGGATTGGGTTGTTGGTGTATTGGTGGAGGGGTTGGTTGACAGAGGGCGCGGCAGGCAGGTGATCTCGCATCGCCTCTCGGCGCGAAAAGTCTACCGAGCTGAGTCGAGGTGATCGCGATGGTCGGGCAGATCGGGCAGCCATCCGAACTGCGCGATGCGGCGCTTCGCCAAGACGCGAGCTTACTGGAACGGCGAGACTGGCGGGATCGTAGGAAACGGCCTCGGCGGCGGGAACACCGGTGGCAAACCAGGAGGAGGACCGGGAGGAAGACCAGGAGGAGGACCGGGGGGAGAAGGATTCCCATTGCCGCCACCACCGCCCAAGTTGCCCGTTGCGGCCAACCCGCCGAGAACCCCACCCACTGCGACGGCGGCCCCGGCGGCTGCCGCCCCCGGCCCACCGAGGAGGCCGAGCAACCCGGCCGCCAAGAACGGCTCTCCACACCCAAAACCCTCCCAGCAGTCGACGCAGTAACCCGGCTTGAGGACTCGGGACGTAGCCGGATTGTCGGGCGAATTGACTTTCGTCTCGTCTTCGATTGCGCAGACGCGCGTCTTTTTCTTCCCTTGTTTATCCGGTTCGGGCGGCTGTTGCGCGAACGCTGGACAAACGAACGCCGCCAACAGGACGAAAGCGACGACCTTCGGACGTAGGCTTACCGGCTGCACTACTCTTCTGTTTCGATCGTGAAGTGCGTTCCGCGAACCCCCGCGACCGCAGTCGTCGTCTTCACCTCGAATCGGGCGCCTTGGGTGTCGTACAGTTGTTTAGGAACCGCCACGTCGAGCTTTCCGCGATTGAGGCTGAAGAGTGAGACCGGCGGGCCGCCCGACGGCAGTGCTTGATCGTCGATGATCAGCTCGCTGCCCGGCTCGAGGGTGATGGCGGACCCGTCGCGATAGGCTACCGAGAGACGGCCTCCATTCGTGGTGCGCAGATGATCTCCGACCGAAACCGCGTCATCGACGGAGAGCTGCTTCCAGGATCCGACGCCGCCCGGTTGAACCTCTGCGCTACCGACGGCGCTGCTCACCTTTCCCGCCACATCCGCCCAGGCCGCGACCGCGAGAAGTACCGAGCCGATGGCGAGAATTCCGAGGCACGTCCTCACGACGTTTGCGCGCATGTCATCCTCTCCCCGGTGAACTCGTCTAATCTGGATACACCGGACTGACCAGCACGGCAAGCTCGGGGTTTGCGAATGGGTTTGCGAAGCGATCCCGCGGGGCTGAGCCGCTCGCTCCGCGCCACGCGACGACCTGCCGTAGGGATTCACCTCAGCCCCAGGGACGCCGTCGCCATGGCCGGTTGCCGCCGAACCCGCCCCGCACGATAATCGCGACGCATGGCTCGACGGCCGAAAACCCGACGTTTCGACACGCTCGCGCTGTGCCTCGCCTTCACGCTCTTCTTCGCGGCGCTCCGCTACCTCGACCCGCACCCGCTCCACATGCTCGAGCTTCGCGGTATCGACGCCCGCCAGCAGTTCCGCGGCCCGCTCGCCGTCGGCGACGAGGTCGCAATCATCGGCATCGACGAGAAGAGCCTGACCGAGCTCGGCCGCTGGCCGTGGCCACGCTCCCGAATGGCGGACCTCGTCACCAAGCTCACGGACCTCGGTGCCGCCGCGATCGCTCTCGATATCGTCTTCGCGGAGCCGCAGCCCGACGACGACCCGAAGCTCGCCCAGGCGATCCGCGACTCCGGCAAGGTCGTGCTCGGCTACTTCATCGACTTCGCCGCGCCCGGCGAGCACGAATCGCCGCTCGGGCTCTCGTCTTACAATCTGCTGAAGCCGGGCCTCGGCAAATCTCCGGGCGAAGCCAGGCTGCCGAAGGCGCCGCGCGTCGTCGGCAACATCCCCGAGATCGCCGCCGCCGCAAAGCGCGCCGGCTACTTCAACATGCTCCCCGACGACGACGGCATCTTCCGCCGCGTCCCGCTCGGCATCCGCTACACCTCGCAAGGCGGCGGGCCGCAGATCCTCTCGCCCCTCAGCATCGAGGCGGTCCGCCGCACGCAGCGGAGCGCGATCCTCGGCATGACGCTCGACGACGACGGCGTGACCGGCGTGACGATCGCCGGTATCCCCATCCCCGTCGACGCAAACGGCAACCTCTGGTTGAACTACGCGGGCCCGGCCCACACGTTCTCGCACTTCTCCGCGGCGGACGTCATTGCCGGGCGCATCGAAGGCGACGCACTACGCGACCGCATCTTGCTCGTCGGCACGACCGCAACCGGCGCCTACGACATCCGCTCGACGCCGTTCGATCCCGTCTCACCGGGCGTGGAGATCCACGCCAACGTCATCGAGGACGTGCTGCGCGGCCGCTTCATCGTCATCCCGCGCTGGCTCGCTTCGGCCGATATCACCTTCATCATTCTCACCGGGATCCTGCTCGGCATCGCGCTCACGTTCTTCAAGGGCATCGGCGGCGGCCTCTTCGCGCTCGGCGCGCTCGCCGCTTACATGGGCGGAACGCAGTTCCTGTTCGTCCAGCGAGGTATCCCGTTCAGCATCGTCTATCAGACGCTCTCGATCCTCTCCGCGTTCGCCGCCGTCGGCGTCTTCCACTACATGACCGAGGTTCGCGAGAAGCGCCGCATCCGCAGCGCCTTCAACCTCTACCTCGAGCCGAGCGTCGCGCGCCTGGTGAGCGAGGATCCGTCGCTGCTCCGCCTGCACGGGGAGAAGAAGGATCTCACCGTGCTCTTCGCCGATCTGCGCGACTTCACGACCGCGTCCGAGGCGTTGGACGCCGAGAAGCTCGTGGAGTTCATGAACGAGTACTTCGGCACGATGACCGAGGAGATCTTCAGGCACGATGGCCTCGTCGACAAGTACATCGGGGACGCGATCATGGCGCTCTGGGGCGCGCCGGTGACCATTCCCGACCACGCCGTCAAGGCATGCCAGGCGGCGCTCGACATGGCGGACCGCCTCGAGGGCTTGCAGGACGCGTGGCGGCGGATCGGCCGCGCAGAGCACGGCGGAGCCGACCTTCCGCCGACCCTCCCCCTACGCATCGGCGTCGGCATCAACACCGGTTCGATGGTCGTCGGCAACATCGGATCGCAGCGGCGCTTCAACTACACCGTGATGGGCGACGCCGTGAACCTCGCCTCGCGACTCGAGGCCTGCAACAAGCTCTACGGCACCCGCATCCTGATCGGCGAGAAGACGCGCGCCGCGATCGGCGACGGGTACCTCGTGCGCGAGATCGACTCGGTCCGCGTCAAGGGGAAGCGCCTGCCGGTGCACGTCTTCGAGTTGCTCGCGAAGCGCGGCGACTCGGCGCTGCTCGTCCCGTTCGCCGCGGCGTTTGAGGACGCGCTGCGCGCGTATCAGGAGCGGGACTGGCCGCTCGCTCTCCGGCGATTCGAAGCGTTCATGAACGAGTATCCCGACGATACTCCCGGGCGGATCTACGCGGAGCGGTGTCGGCTGCTGATCGAGAATCCCCCGGACGAGGCCTGGGATGGAGTCTATTCGTTCGCGAGCAAGGACGGCGGCGACGAGGCCTGAAAGAGAGGATCGGCGTCTGCCTAGCCGGCGAGCGCGGCCACCTCTAGGTCGAGCCCACAAACCTCAGTCGAAGGCGCGAACCGCCCCGACGACGCCCGCCGCCGGACCTACTGAGGTGCTCGAAGGCTCGCGGATTCGTGCCGATTCGGAGGAAGGCGAGCAGTGTGATCCAGGTGAGCCAGACGGGCTCCGGCCGCGTTGCGCCTCGGCGCGAAAAGTCGAATCGAATAGACTTTTTCACTCGGGCCGGAACGCTCCGTGCCGCCTGCGTTTGCGAGCCGCAAGGCGCTGTCGACCGCGTGGCGCCGAGAACGTTTCGGCGTCACACGATCCAGCGCGACGCCGTCGTGATGATCTCCTCGGCCATGCTCTTCGCCTGCTCTGCGTCGGATCGCGTGTAGAAGGTCGAAGGGGTGACGTCCTCGCTCCCGTAGAACGCGAGCTCGCGATCCTTGCGCAGGTGCTTCGAGATCTCCGACCATCTCGGGATCAGTTGCTGCGCCTCGCGCGGGAGGCGGTGGGCGTTCTCGGCGAAGCTCTCCGACAAGTCATGGCTGAAGGGCACGGCGATGCCGAAGCTGCGCAGCGCCGCCTTGAGGACCAGCTCGACGATCTCCTGGCTCTCTCGAACCACGTCGGCGAACGCCTCTTCCGCGAGCAGGACCGCGACCGCCTTCAAGCGCTTGCGGCCGCGGCTGAGGTAGTCACGGGCGAGCTTCGGATTGGTCATCGAAGAGAGCCTCGGGATCCCACAGCACGAGCTTCGATCGGAGCGCGCGCCGCAGATTCGGCTCGGTCGTCGCCAGCGCCGTCCTGCCGACGAAAACCGGCTGAAGCGGGAACCTAGCGCCGACCGGTGGGAGCCGAGACGCCACGGCACCGTCCCACCAAACGTAGTCGCCGCGGCTCGGCGTGCCGGCGCGGAGAATCAACAGCAGGTCGATGTCCGATTCATCGCGAGCGCGCCCCTCGGCGACACTGCCGATCACCGCGACGGCGCAAACTCGGTCCGAGACCAGCGGCGGCAGCGCGTGCCGCAGCTCCTCGAGGCGCTTGTCCAGCAGTTCGTCGTTGTCCTGAAGAATCCCGTAGCGGCGCCGCATGGACGAAGGATAGCGCTCGTCGGAGGCGAACTCCAACCGGGGGCTCGTGCCCGCCGTGCGCGAAATGAAGACGGCTCCCGGTCGGTCGCCGGCATCAACGCCGAGCTGATGACGCCGGGCCGAACGAGAACACGCGCGACGAGGCGCTGTCGCTCGCCCGCATCTGCCGCGAGCGCAACTGGCAGCGCGTGATCGTCGTCACCTCGCCCTATCACTCGCGCCGCGCCTGCGCCGCCGTCGAGCACGAAGGGATCTCGGTGGCGTGCTCGCCGTCGGTCGAGACGACCTTCGATTTGAACGGGCTCGTCCGCTCCTACGAGCGCCGCCGCGCCTTCTCGAAGACGGTCCAGGAGAGGATCGGGTTGTTGGTGCCCGCCGCCCGCAACGGTGATTGACCGCAGCATCGCCGGTGCACGATAACCGCTCGATGCTCCGCGATCGAAACATCGCCTGCGTCTCGACGATCGACTGGGATTTCCTCTGGCAGGAGCATCAAGGCGTGATGTCGGTGCTGGCGCGCGCCGGCAATCGCGTGCTCTTCATCGAGAACACCGGCGTGCGCACCCCCGGGTGGAAGGACCGCAACCGAGTGCTCGCGCGCCTGCGCAAGTGGGCGAGCGGCCGGGGGCGCTTTCGATCGGTCGCCGACAGCGTGGCGCTGTACTCGCCGCTCGCGCTTCCGTTCCCCTACTCGCCGCTCGCCCAGCGCATCAACCGAGCGCTGGTCTGCGGCTCGATCCGCCGCTGGCTTCGGCGCAACGCGTTCGAACGCCCGATTCTCTTCACGTTCCTCCCCACGCAGTTCACGCTCGACCTGATGGACGCGATCGCGCCGTCGCTCTCGATCTTCTACTGCACCGACAAGCTCTCCGAGACCTCCCCGGCTGCGCGGCGCATCGTTCCCTACGAGCGACAGGTGATCGAGCGTGCCGACCTGGTGTTCGCGAGTTCGGACCGGCTCGCCGAGTATTGCCGGGCATACAATCCCGAGACTCACCTCTTCCCCATCGGCGTGAGCCTCGAGAAGTTCGAGCGCGCCTGGCGCGGCGAGTCGATAGTGCCCGAAGACGTGGCGACGCTGCCGCGGCCCGTCCTCGGCCTGGTCGGGGGGCTGCGGCAATGCGTCGATCAACCGTTGCTGCGGGAGCTGAGCCGCCGCCTGCCGCATGCGACGCTTGCGCTCGTCGGCCCCGAGCAAGTGCCGATGACCGAGCTCCGCGGGCTGCCGAACGTTCACCTTCTCGGTGCCAAGCCGCACGAACTGATCCCCGACTACATCAGTTCCTTCGATGTCTGCCTGATTCCCTACGCCGTCGACGCATTCACGAACAACATCTCGCCCGCCAAGCTCAACGAGTACCTCGCGCTCGGGAAGCCCATCGTCTCTACCGACCTCGCCGAGGTGCGGCGCTTCAACGACACGCACGGGGCGGTGGTCCGCATCGGCTTAACCCGCGAGGAGTTCGTCGCTCAGGTCGAAGCCGCGCTCGCCGAGGATGCTCGGACCCGCCGCCTCGAGCGCCGTGCCGTCGCGGAGACGAACAGTTGGGACCGCCGGGTGGAGGCGATGTCGCGGCTCATCGAAGCGCGGCTCATCGAGCGCTGAG
>Ga0315278_10005519_pt1 | contig 11473 bp, 12 predicted proteins | sample YL17G06_0_MG_FD_203880 | JGI IMG/M metagenome (GOLD analysis project Ga0315278, IMG submission 203880) | Sediment microbial communities from Yellowstone Lake, YNP, Wyoming, USA - YL17G06_0 | ecosystem: Environmental > Aquatic > Freshwater > Lake > Sediment | place: USA: Wyoming | collected... | reverse complement strand
GGCTACAGGACAGACTGGGCACCGATCTCCTGGACGCCATCGTGATCACGACCGGCAGCCATGCCTACCGTCGCCCGGACGGCATCGGCGTGGTACCCGCCGCACTGCTCGGCCCCTGACACGCGACTGGCCCGCAGCAGCATCTCAAGAATCCGTCATGTCGTCAGAATAGACTACGGCGATGCGGTCTCAAGATCCGACCACCGTCGTCATCGTCGATGTGTTCGAGCAGGCAAGCGGCGTCCCCGCCGCGCTCACGCGCTTTGATCTCCGTGTCATCGTCGAGCCGCTGCCTGCAGGCGACTACCAGATCGGCCGCGAGATCCTGATCGAGCGAAAAACCGTTCCCGACCTCCACGGCTCACTCGGCCGCAACCGACTCTGGGCACAACTCGGACGACTGCGCGACGCCGCTGCGCACCCATGCCTGCTCATTGAAGGCACCGACCTCGACGCCGGCCCGAGACACCCAAACGCGATCCGCGGCGCCCTCCTCGCAATCGCAGACGCCGGCATCACGCTCCTCTGGAGCCAAGACCCCGACGATACCGCCCTCTGGATCAACCGCCTCGCCCTCAGACACGCACGCCGCCAGGCCAAGCTTCAGCGACCAGCCCCACCCGTCCGTCCCAATGAGGTGGCGTCGCTTTCCGACCCACGACTCGGCCTTCTCTCGGCCGTGCCCGGCATCTCGATCGGTACCGCCCGAACGCTGCTCGACCGGTTCGGCAGCATCCAGCACCTGATCGCAGCCGGACCCGAACAGTGGGCCGACGTCGATGGCATCGGCGCTGTCCGCGCCCACGCACTCGCCACCACCCTCCTCGCGGAAACGACCAGTGACCAGGATGTCGCCTCCCGCCGAGAAGCAGCCTGCTGAAGCCGCTGCGAGCCCGCCGTGCCAAGGAGAAGCGCCCTTCCCATCCTCGCGCCGCAACGAAAGTGAAATCCCAGACTTGCAGGGACTCTTGCAGACTAAGCCGACGCGCGGACTCGAACCGCGGACCCCTTCATTACGAGTGAAGTGCTCTACCAGCTGAGCTACGTCGGCGCGCCCCGCATTGTAGGGACTCTCCCGCGATGAGCGAGTGGTGCCGTCTACGTGCTGCGGGTGTAGGCGATCTCCCAGGCGGTCGACCACGTCGCGCCGGTGTCCGTCGAGCGCTCCCAGAGCCACCGGAAGCTGTTGGGCTCGATGTCGCAGAAGACCATCCGCAACTCCATCGGCACGCCGCCGCGCACGGCCGGTGTGCGCAGCACGAACGTGTCACCGTCGGCGCCGCCCGTGAGGGCGAAGTAGCTTCCCTGGTCGTCGACCCACGTCTGCCGCCACAGGTCGGCCTCGGCATCGAAGACCGAGACGCTAAGGCCTGTCAGCTCCAGCGAGGGCCGACCCTCGAACCGCTCGACGACGACGTTGCCGCCGAACTCGCGGGCAATACGGTTCGTGCCCTCGCCGCCTTCCCAGCGGGCCTGCCAGGAGCCGAGCCAGAAGTCGATCTCTGAGCCGTCCATGGGTGGTGTCCTATCAGCCCGGGCGCCTGACATGTTTGTAGGAGCCTTTTCGCCAACCTCAGCTGGTCGTGATCGCGAGCGGGATCGCGACCCGTACGGTCAGGCCGGTACCGCCGTTGTGCCCCGCGTTGACGACCGTCGCCGTGCCGCCGTGCGACTCCGCGATCGCGGCCGCGATCGCGAGGCCGAGGCCCGCCCCGCCGGCGTCGCGCGAGCGGGACGCATCGCCGCGGTAGAAGCGCTCGAACGCGTGCTCGAGCTGGTCGTCCGAGAGCCCGGGCCCCGTGTCCGCGACTTCCACCACCGCCTCGCCGCCGCGGGCGAGCACGTGCACGGCCGCTGCCGACCCGGGCGGCGTGTGTGCGCGCACGTTCGCGAGCAGGTTGTCGAGGACCTGCCGTAGCCGCTCGCGATCGCCTTCCACGTCCACGGGCTCCGGCGCATCGAGCTCGATCACGCGATCGGGGTCGAGCATCCTCGCCGCCTCGACGGCATCGCTCGTCACGTCGACGAGCTCGACCGGCTTTCGCTCGAGCGGGCGGCCCTGGTCGAGCCGCGCCAGCAGGAGAAGATCGTCGACGAGCAGCCCCATCCGCCGCGACTCGCGCTGAATGCCTGTCATCGCACGCTCGAGGTCGTCCGGCCGCTCGCGCGCGCCGCGATCGAACAGCTCCGCGTAGGCGCGCACGGCCGCCAGGGGGGTGCGGAGCTCGTGCGATGCGTCGGCGACGAAGCGGCGCAGCCGCTGCTCCGAGGCAGTGCGCTCGTCGAACGCCTCCTCGATCTGTCCCAGCATCGTGTTCAGCGCCCCGCCAAGGCGACCCACCTCCGTCCGCGGGTCGTCGTTGTCGACCCGCTGCGAGAGATCGCCGCCCGCGATCGCAGCAGCCGTCACCTCGATCCGCCCGAGCGGTCGCAGGCCGACGCGCACGAGCCAGAGACCGAGGACGAAGACCGCGCCGAGAACGGAGACTGCGACGACCAGCTCGACGAGGAGCAACTGGTGCAGGGTGTCGTCGACCGCGTCCAGAGGAGCCGCGACGGCGAGAAGCTGGCCCGCGCCGAGCGGCTCGAGCTGCACCCGGAAACGCGTGCCGCCCGTGACAGCGTCGACCGTGAAGGGGCGGCCGCCGGGGGCCGCGGCGGTCGCCTGCCGAGCGGACAGGCTCGGCTGCGGCAGGGGCGTCTCTCCGGGGCGCACTCCGAGCGCGGCCCAGCGGACAGACCCGGCGGCGTCGACCGAGCCGACGTAGATCCCGGGGTTCGAGGCACCGATCGCATCGAAGCCGGCTGGGCCGGGCCTGCCCCGCTCGAGAGACCGCGCAATTGCCTGGGCACCTCCCTCTGCAGTGCGGTCGACCCGGTCGACGAGAAAGGAGCGCAGCGATGCGTAGGTCGCGATCCCAGCAACGATCAGACCGAGTGCCGTGAGCGACACGAGGACGGCGAGCAGGCGCGCCCTGAGCGACACGGGCCTACGTCTCGCGGAGCGCGTAGCCGACGAGGCGCACCGTCTGGATCAGCGGCGGGCCGAGCGGATCGAGCTTCTTGCGCAGGTAGCTGATGTAGGTCTCGACGACGTTTGCGTCGCCGCCGAAGTCGTAGTGCCACACGTTGTCGAGGATCTGGCGCTTGGTCAGCACCCGCCTGGGGTTCAGCATCAGGAACCGGAGCAGCTCGAACTCGGTGCGCGTCAGCTCGACCGGCTGGTCGCCGCGCCGTACCTCGCGCGTCTCCTCGTCCAGGGACAGGTCGGCGAAGCGCATCGCGCCATCGGCACCATCCTCGTCGCCGCGGGTGCGCCGCAAGACGGCCTGGACCCGGGCCACGATCTCGGCCAGGCTGAACGGCTTCGTCACGTAATCGTCGGCGAGGGCGAGCCCGGCCACCTTGTCCTCCGTCGCATCCTTCGCGGTCAGGAAGATCACGGGCACGCGGTGGTTGCCGTCACGCAGCCGCCGGGCGATCGCGAACCCGTCGAGGTCGGGCAGCATCACGTCGAGCACGATCAGGTCGGGCCGGAACTCGTCGATCGCGAGCTCGGCGGCGCGGCCGGCGCCCACCTCCATGGTCTCGTAGCCCTCGTAGCGGAGGGCGGTCGCGACGGCGTCGGTGATCGACGGCTCGTCGTCGACGACGAGCACACGAGCGACACTCGTGGGAAGGGCTGCGGTCTCGGCCATCCGTCGTAGAGTGCCAGCGGATTCTGTGAGCCGCCTGTGCTACGGCTGTGAGCGCCGGACGAGCCCTGGGGTCAGCTACCCACCGCCACCGGCAGCGCCAGCCGCACCGGGTCGCCGACGTTGACCACGCCGGGACGAATGACATCGGCGTTGAGCGCGATCCGGCCACGGAATCGCCGACCGATGTCCTTCAGCACCTCGGGGTCGCGCTCGAGCGTGTCCGGGTCGACGGTCGTCATCGGGCAACGGCCACGCAGCGAGTCGAGCCAGATCACGGCGTCGCCGATGTGGAGCTCCGCACCTTCCCACTCGCGCTCGGCGAGCCCCTCGACTCCCCCGATCACGATGTTCGGCCGCAGCCGCCGCACGTCGCGGCCGAACTCGGCCACCGCTCCGTCGGTCGCCACGAGCAGCGGGAGGATGTCGAACCGTGCGAGCCCGTCGAACGCGGTGAGCTCCGCGTCGTCGCCGGCTGCCGCCCGCACGAGTGCCAGTGCCTCGGGCGAGTCCCACGCATGACCGTCGACGAGCGGCCGGCCAGACGGGTCGAGCGTGCCGTGGAGGCCGAGGAGGTGGTGCTGCCGGCGGGAGGTGCGGACGCCTTCGGGGCCACGGACGTGGACGATCCGGTCGCCCGGGATCCCGTTGGCGGTCAGCTCGGCCGTCTCGAGGCGTTCGCCGGCGAGGGTCTTCACCGGGTAGCGCCAGAGCTGTTCGACGAAGAGCGTCATCGCGCAGCCTCGAGCAGAACGGCTGCCGCATCGCGCGCCGCGTCGATCGGCTCGCGAGACGAGAAGATTGCGGCTTCGACCATTGCACCGTCGAGCAGCACGCCGATCATGCGACCGAGTCGCTCCGGGTGCGGGTAGCCGTCGCCCGCGGCTAGTGACGTGAGATAGGTCAGAAGATCCTCCTTGTGGGCGGCGATGATTCGCCTGTGGGTTTCGTCGATCTCGGCTGCCTCCGCCGCGGAGTTGACGAAGGCGCAGCCGCGATAGCCGGGCGACTCGGCCCACTCCGCGATCGCACCGAACGTTGCGAGCAGCGACTCCTCGCCCGCGGCGCGGCTGCGCTCGACCGTGGCGCCGAACCACTCCATCCAGGTCGTGTGACGTGCCGTCAGCCACGCCGCCACGAGCTCCCGCTTGGACGGGTAGAGCGTGTAGAGACGGCGCAGCGAGACGCCGGAGCCGTCGCGGATGTCGGCCATCCCGACGCCGGCGATCCCCCGCGCATAGAAGACCTCGTTGGCCGAGCGGAGTACGGCGGCCCGGGCCGTCTCGAGGTCGATCGTGGCTGCGGGGCTCATCGGAGCGGGATCCCGCTGTCGTCACCCTCGGCCCGGGGGCCGTGGATCCGGCGCTCCGACTCCGCGATCGCGAGGTCGTTGATGCTCGCCTCTCGACGCTGCATCAGCCCGTCGGCGTCGAACTCCCAGAGCTCGTTGCCGTAGGAGCGGTACCACTGCCCGGCCGTGTCGTGCCACTCGTACTGGAACCTGACCGCGATGCGATCCGGCCCGAACGTCCACAGGTCCTTGCGCAGCACGTAGTCGAGCTCCTTCTCCCACTTGCGCGCCAGAAAGGCCCGGATCTCCTCCCGTCCCGTGATGAACTCGTCGCGGTTGCGCCACTGCGAGTCGACGGTGTACGCGGCCGCGACGCGATCCGGGTCGCGCGTGTTCCACGCAGCCTCGGCGGCGAGGACCTTCTGGCGGGCGGTGGCTGCGTCGAACGGTGGTACGGGTGGACGAGGGGCTGACACGGAGGGCTCCTTTGCGAGAACGATGATTCTCATACTACGAGAACGATCGTTCTCATGTCAAGTCCGGCTCAGGCGAAGGCGCGGCGGAGCTGCACGAAGAGCGCGTCGAGCCAGAGGGCCGTGTTGACGTTGAACTCCTCCGCCGAGCGCCACGACTGGCGCACGAGCGCCGCAGCGTGCTCGGGAGCGTGGCCGAGGTCGAGCGCGACGTCGGCCCGCAGGTCGTCGAGGCGGTCGGCGTGGATCGTGGCGCTCTCGGCGCCGCTCGCGACGACGACGAGATCTCGATACCAGGCTGCGAGCTCCTCGAGTTGTGCGAGCAGTTCCTCGCGCTCTGCTCCACGCTGGACGCGCTTGACCCGCTGCTCGGCGTCGCGTTCCGACAGATCGAGCCCCGCCACGACCAGCTCCTCCCTGTCCTTGGCCGTCTTCCCGCGCAGGGCAACAGCGTCGAGCAGCGCCCGCGATGCGTCGACCGCCTGGAACGCAGGATCGAGATACGGGCCGCGGGCCGCAGCGATGATCGCAGCGCGCCGCTCGCGCACGTCCGGGTCGATCAGGCGACGGGCGCGATCGAGGCGGCCTCCGGCGACGCGGGCGAGCGCCGTTGCCTCCACTTCGTCGAGCTCCGGCGCTTCCACGCTGAGCCACTCGCGCACTGCGCGCTCCGAGAGGCGGCGGAACGGGACGAGCTGGCACCGTGAGCGGATCGTCTCGGGGAGCGGGCCCAGCTCGTCGGCCACGAGAACGATCGTGGCGTAGAGCGGCGGCTCCTCCAGGTCCTTGAGCAGTGCATCGGCGGCGTCGTCGTTGAGCAGATGCGCTCCGAGCAGGAGGTACACCCGGCGGTCGGCCTCGAACGGGCGCAGGTGGAGATCGTGGTGCAGCTCACGGATGACGTCGATTCGGATCATCTCCCCGAGCGGCTCGACGACACGTAGGTCGGGGTGGGTGCGCTCTGCGACCCGGCGTCCATCGCCGAGCTGCACACCCGCGAACGCGAACGCGGCCGCCGTCTTGCCGACACCCGCAGGGCCGTGGAAGAGGAACGCATGCGCGTCGCCGTCGCCGAGGGCCGCCGTCAGCAGGCGCTTCGCCTCGTGCTGCTCGGGAATCGCTTCAAAGGGCTCCATGGATCTCCTCGGCGATCGCCTCCGGGGCCGCCGTGCCGTCGATCGTCACGTACCGCTCGGGGAAGCGCGCCGCGAGCTGCCGGTACGCGTCGGCCACCCGGGCGCGGAAGCTGTCTCCTTCACGCTCGATCCGGTCGAGATCGTCCCCCATCCTCGAGGCCGCCTCGGCGACACCGATCTCGAGCAGGATCGTCCGGTCGGGCATGAGGCCCTCGACCGCCGCGAGGTTGAGCTCGAGCACGCGCTCGAGCCCGAGCCCGCGGGCAATTCCCTGGTAGGCGATCGACGAGTCGACGTAGCGGTCGCAGATGACGGTTGCGCCACGCGCGAGCGCCGGCCTGATCAGCTGCTCCACGTGCTGGGCGCGCGAGGCTGCCAGGAGCGCCGCCTCGGCCCACGGGGCGACGTCGCCGCCGTGCAGCAAGAGATCGCGGATCTCTTCCCCCAGCGGGGTGCCTCCCGGTTCGCGCGTGATGACGACCTCGACCCCCTCGGCCTCGAGGCGGGCGCCGAGCAGGCGTGCCTGGGTGGTCTTGCCGGAGCCGTCGAGCCCCTCGAGTGTGACGAACATCACCGGGTAGAGTACGGCCATGACGATCATCGTTACCGGCGGTGCCGGTTTCATCGGCTCGCACGTGGTCGAGGCGCTGCTCGCTCGGGGCGACGAAGTGCACGTCGTCGACGACCTCTCGAAGGGAGTGCGCGAGAACGTGCCCGCCGCAGCGACCCTTCACGTCTACGACGTCCGCGAGCCGCTCGGCGCGATCGTCCGCGAGACCGGCGCGAAGGCGATCGTGCATCTCGCGGCGCAGGCCGATGTACGCGTCTCGGTCGCGGAGCCCGCACGTGACGCCTCCGTCAACGTGCTCGGCACCGTCAACGTGCTCGAGGCGGCACGGCCAGTGGGCGCCCGGGTCGTGTTCGCCTCCACCGGTGGGGCGATCTACGGCGAATGCGAACGGCCCGCTCGTGAGGACGATCCGTGCCTGCCGCTCTCTCCGTATGGTGCCGCGAAGCTCGCCGGTGAGGGCTACCTCGGTGCGTTCGCACGGCTCTACGGCGTACCGCACGTGGCGTTGCGGTTCGGCAACGTCTACGGGCCACGCCAGGATCCCCACGGCGAAGCAGGGGTCGTCGCCATCTTCCTCGGCAGGCTTCTCGACGGCGAGCCGTGCCGGATTTTTGGCGACGGCTCCCAGAGCCGCGACTACGTCTACGTGGGCGACGTGTCTCGCGCGACGATCGCGGCGCTCGCCGGGGACGTAGGTGGGGTGCTCAACATCGGCACAGGTATCGCTACGTCGGTGCTCGACCTCTACGAGGTCTGCCGATCGGTCTCCGGCTCGGATGCCGAACCCGTGCACGAGGCGGCCCGGGCGGGCGAGCTCGGACGGAGCGTGCTCGACGGCGAGGGAGCCGCGAAGGCGATCGGCTTCCGGGCCGAGACGTCACTCGCGGATGGTGTCGCGGCAACCTGGCAGTCCCTGCAGCCCGGGGACTGACCACCGCGGGAAGGAGCCGGACGGCCGCGGGCGAACGTCGTTGACGTGGATGTATCCCTCCATCACGACGACCGGCTGATCCGGCCGTGGCGTACGGCGGCGCTCGTCGCCGCCGCCGTGGCGGCGGTCGAGTTGCTCGTGCTCGTCGTCGTCGGCGGCGCGCTGATCGCAAAGCCCTCGATGGAGACCTCCGCTCGCCCGGTCGCGAAGACCGCGACGGCCGCGTCGCCCCACAAGACGACTCCCCTGAAGATCCATCGCACTGCTGCTCCTGCCGCGCACCTCGCACGCGGGAAGGTCACGGTGCTCGTCCTCAACGGCAACGGCCGCCAGGGTGCCGCAGCAGCGACTGCCGCGCGGGTCTCGCATCGCGGCTACCGCATCGGCGGGGTGGCGAACGCGCCGCGCTCGGACTTCACGCGCAGCCTCGTGATGTACCGCAGGGGCTTCGAGGGCGAGGGCCGAAGACTGGGCCGCGACCTCGGCATCGGCATCGTGGGCCCGCTCGACGGCCTGCGCACGTCGCAGCTCCACGGCGCCCACGCGGTCGTCGTCATCGGCGCGTAGAAGAACGGCGGCAAAGCCGCTTTACTCCGGGGCGAGGCAGGCCCCGCAGGGGCCGGGGCGAGGCTTCAGCCTCTCCCTCGGGTTCCCCGCCTGCCCCTACCGCCCACAAGCGGGATCGTCCGGATCGTTGACCGCTGCCCTCGCGATGTCGAGCGGCCCGCCGGCCGAGAAGCGGTTACCACGGGGATCGAGGGTGTAGGCGGCGTTGAACGCGAAGTAGGCGCTGCACTGATTGTCGAGAGCGAGTTGGCGGAAGAGACCGAGCTCGTACCAGGCGGCCGGGTTGTCCGGCTGAAGCCGGGTCGCCTGCTCGTAGAACGTCTCCGCAGCACGGTTGTCGCCGGCGAGACCCGCGATCGTGGCGCGCGCGTAGAGCGGTTCGAGCGAGAGCGGGTTCAGTCGCTGGGCCCGGCGGGCAGCCGACGCCGCCGCTTTCAGGTCGCCGGCGTCGCCGTGTCGATAGGCGGCATCGACCGACCGGCCTGCAAGCGCAGGTGTGGCGAGCACCCAGATCGCTGCCGCAGCACCGAGGACTGCGCCGCCCGCGACGAGCGCCGGCGAGCGCACCACTGCGGCGGGGCGGCCGGCGCCGAGGAGAGCTGCCGAGACGAGCGCCGTCGGCGCGGCGACGGCAAGGAAGTCGAGGTCGTAGTCGACCAGTGCGTGAAGGCCGAACGCGACGGGAAGTGCGAGAAGGCCAACGGCTGCGGCCCGCTCGCCCGGTTCGAGCCGCCCGATCGTGGCCCGGAGCCCGAGACAGATACCGGCCACGAACACGAGTCCGAGGAGGAGGCCAGGCAGCCCGGTGTCGGCGGCCAACTGCAGCGGCACGCTGTGCGGCTCCGTCACGTTCTGCGCGTTGTCCCGGTACCGCTTGCGCGCGATCTCGAACGTGTGTGCTCCGGTGCCTCCCGCGGGATTGGCCCGAAAGACCTGCCACGCCTCGCCCCACCAGGCTGTGCGGTTGTTCGTCTCGAGGCTGCCGAGCCGACCGGGGTCGTTCACGACCTCCCCCGAGCCTCCGATCTGGTCCTGAGCCCAGCTGAGCGGGTTGCCGACGGCGAGGACGAGCCCGGTGAGGCCGACGACGGTGACGAGTGCAACCGCCCCGACGAGCACGCGAACCACCTCTCGTCGCCGACGTGCAACGAGGCCGGCGACCGGAACGACAGCGACGAGCACGAGAACGACCACAGCTCCGGCAACAATCCCCGCGCCGAGCAGGGCTCCGTCCGAGACGCGGTCGGCACGGGCGCCGCCGTCCTCGACGAGAGCCGGCCGCGTGAATGCCCATCCGGCCACGAGAACAGCGGGAGCCATTGCCAGGACGGCGAAGAGCGCCGTCTCGATCGTGCTCTCCGACAGCCAGAGCGAAACCGCGACGACTGCGATCCCAGCGAGGAGGCCGGCCCGCGACTGGGTCAACAGGACCACGAGCGTCGCCACGTAGAGGAGCAGCGCCCCGGCGGGACGCCCGAAGCGCTCGCGGATGGAGACGACGAGCCAGAGGCCGAGGCCGAGAGCGCTGCCGGCGAGAAGCGCGAGCGCGTTCCAGTAGCCGATAGTTCCCTTCAGGCGTGCGACGCGCCCCGCATCGTCCGGCCCCATGGGCGGGATCGACTTGCCGACGAGCGCCCAGACGAGGACGGCGCCGAGTGCGGCGGCGAGAAGCAGCGCCAGCGAGCGCAGGGGGCGCCCGGGCAGACAGGCGACCGCGAGGCCGACGACACCGAAGGCGAGGAGGACGAGGCCCTTCGCGAGGGCATCCCAGGAGCGGTCGCCTGCGATCGACCACCACACGCTCAGCCCCGTCCAACCGACGAGCGAGACAGCGGCCACAGCAGCGGCAAGGCCGGCGCGATCGAGCCGGGGAAGGCTGACCGCGCCCCGAGACCACCCGATGATCACGAGGGCGGCCACGATCACTGCGACGGTTCCGAGGGACGCTGTCGCTCCGGTGCCCGACGCTCCGCCCGCGAACAGGGCCCACCCGAGGAGCACGGCGGTGGCAGCGGCTACCCCGGCAGAGAGGCCTGACCGCATCGCGCCTGGGGCCACGTCCATGGCGGGCCACGGTACCACCACGGCGATCGGTTCCCGGGCTGCCAGGACTTACAATTCGTTTACCCTGCACACACCCTCGCCTCAATGGCAGCCGAGAGACTTGCGACACTCCCGGGCACCTCGTCTCCGCCCACAGCACCATGCATCGATCTCCCACCTCCCATCGCGCCCTGCGTTTCGGCCTTGCGATCATCGCGGTGGCGATGTTCGCGGCGGCCGGCAGTGGCGCCGCGCTGGCGAAGACGAAGTCGTGCGCAGATCAGGTGATCGCCGACTGGTACGACGACGGCCGCGTCGGCAAAATCTATCCGCTCCACTGCTACCGGGAGGCGATCGCGAAGCTTCCGCCCGACGTGCTCGACTACTCGAACGCGAAGGACGAGATCGGGCGCGCACTCGCCTTCGCGAAACAGGGCAAACCCGATCCGGGCGGCCAGGATCCGACGCCGGATACGACTTCGACGAGCACGACCGGGACGAAGACGACGAAGACGGGCACGACGAAGACGGGCACGACCGAGACAGGCACGACCAAGACGGACACGACCGGCACGGACACGACCGACACGTCGGGACCGTCGTCGGTCCCCGTTCCGCTGCTCGTGCTGGGGGGCCTCGCGGTGCTGCTTCTCGCGGCCGGCTCCGCCGGCTACCTGCGTCGCCGCATGAGCGGGGACGAGGGGGGCGACGACACGCAGACATTCGAGAGCACCAGCGAGGTCGAGGGCGACGATACGCCGCCAGC
>Ga0315278_10005518_pt1 | contig 11473 bp, 13 predicted proteins | sample YL17G06_0_MG_FD_203880 | JGI IMG/M metagenome (GOLD analysis project Ga0315278, IMG submission 203880) | Sediment microbial communities from Yellowstone Lake, YNP, Wyoming, USA - YL17G06_0 | ecosystem: Environmental > Aquatic > Freshwater > Lake > Sediment | place: USA: Wyoming | collected... | reverse complement strand
ACCGACGCAGGATCTCATCGGGCTCCTTCCGGAGGATGTTCGGATAGTCGAACGCCCGGCCCAGTTCGAAGAAGGCGACGTTGAAGGCGATCGGCACCACGATCAGCAGGACCGCGGTGATGGTCTCAGTGGTCATGCGCCGATGATAGCGATGACCCACAGCGGCGCGACGGACGTACGGAGACGATCCATTGATGGCCCCTCTGGAAGATCGTCGAGGCTGCGCACCGCCTGTTCTCAACACAGGGATACGCCTCCACGACGATGGCGCAGGTCGCCGAGGCTGCCGGCGTCGCCGTCCAGACGGTGTACTTCGTGTTCCATACGAAGCCCGCCCTGCTCGAGCGGGCCATCGACTTCGCCGTGATGGGCCGGGATGACCCACGTCCTCCCGACGAGCAGCGGTGGTACCGGGACATGACCGATGCCCCGGGGATCGCCGAGGCGCTTCGTCACCTGGTGACGGGTGTTGGCGCGATCATGCCCAGGGTCATCCCGCTCAACCTCGCGGCGCGGGCGAGTGACGATCCCGACCTGGCCAGGGTCATGGCGGAGTCGGAGGCCCGGCGGGCCGATGGCTACCGGTCCATCCTCGCGATTCTTCGGACGAAGGCACCGCTGCGGGATGGGCTCGACCCGGAACGCGGGACGCACCTGCTGCTGCTGTACGTCGGTGAGGACGTCTACCATTTCCTTGTCGGGTCGTACGGCCGGCCGCACGACGACTGGGTGGATTGGTGCGTCGCCACGCTCCTGGATCAGGTATTCGGTCTGGCCACATCACCTGAAGCCTTCCACTCCGGGCCGCGGCCGAATGCGAAGCACGCAGAGGGTAGTGACGGTGTCCTGCGGCCTGGCGACTGATCGGGCCCCCTTGAAACCATGGTGATGGCTGCGGCGATCTGCTCGCTTGTGCTCGGGCTGGGCTTCGGGCTCCCGGGCATCCTCGGCACGCTCCACTTCGCCCGGACTGGCGAGGTCTGGACGTTCATGGGCTTCCCGACCTACGGTGGAGGGCCGTTCGAACGGATCGGCCTGCCGACCTCGGTCCCGTTGCTGATCGGGTTCGTGCTGGTCTGCCTGGCCGAGGTGGCCGTCGGGGTGATGCTGCTGCTGGATGTCCCGCATGCCGCGACCGTCAGCTACCTGCTGCTGCCCTTCGAGTTCGTGTTCTGGATCGGCTTCGCGCTCCCGTTTGGCCCGCCACTCGGCATCGCCCGAACGATCCTGCTGTTGCTCGCGTGACTCCCGGCTGCTCCGTCGAGCCGCCTGGCGGGCCTCCTGACCGTCCGCCACCCGATGACATGGCCCAAACGGCCAAGTAGAAACCGCGGCCCGCCGCCCCCACGCTTGGGGCATGACGGCGCGCTGGTCCGATCCACACCGGCTCCCGGGCCTCGTCGCCGGGTCGGAGAAGGCGGCGGCCCACCGCCTCGGCCTGTCGCACTCGACCGTGAAGCACCGCCTGGCGAATGCCCGGTCCAAGGTAGGGGCGTGACGACGACGGCGCAGCTCGTGTGGATCCTCGCCCCGCGGTTGCCGGTTCCCGAGAGTCTGGCCCCGCGGGACGACTGGCTGATTCTCGGCAACCTGACTCCCCTTGGCGGTCGCCGTGAATGACCGGGGGGCCCTAGACGCAAACGCGTTCGTGCCCGGCCCGAAACGGCCGCGGAGGCGAGCGTGAAGGCCCGGCGAGGGATCGGCCGCGCGATGATTACGGGGCAGTGGTCGCCGGGGCGGTGCTCGGGCGGCCCCCGGTGCTGAGCTGCCCGACGACCGTGTGGCCGTCTGATGTGTAGACGGGGATGCTGCGCATCTGGCCGGTCGGCGCCCCGATCTGCAACGAAGTCGGCGCGGGCTCGATGAGGTCCCGGCTGTAGACGTAGCCCACCTTGCCGTTGCTGGCGATGGCCGCGACGAGGTCAGGCGTGCCGCGGTCGTTGGCGACCCCGTACGTGAGCCCGTCCGCGTTGACGCCCCACTCGGTGTCCGTCACGCGGGAGTAGGCCGCGACGAGGCGCCACCGCTCGCCCGCGCCCGCGGTGATGGCCGTTGAGTGCTGGCCGGCGACGACGGCCAGGTGCCAGCCCATCTCGCCCGTGCCTGCGCTGGAGGCGTCGCATACGAGCGAGGCGCCGTCGGCCGTCAGGAAGGTCCCGGCCGTCAGGCACGCCAGCCTGATCTCGAGTCCGCGGTCGGGCCTTACCACCGAGCAGCTGATCTACGCCGGGCGGGCTGCCGGGTGGCTGGTCGTGCAGAGCCTTGAACCTCCCTTAGCTCCGCCAAGCATCGCTGTCGTCTGACAAGGGCTCGGTTCTCACTTTGACGGAGTAGATGACATGACATATATTACAGGGCATCTAATCCTCGAAAGGACGACAGACATGACCACCCCGGGCCCAATCCGTCGAGTGAGTGTGCTGAGCACCGGCTCGGTACAGATCCGCCCCGACCACGCCGCCGCCACGTGGAAGCCGATGATGCTGTGGCTGACCACTTCGCGCACCTGGACCGCGCCGTGCCCGATCAACGTCTTCGTCATCGAACACCGAGACGGGCTGGTGCTGTTCGACACCGGCCAGGACCGAGCGTCGGTGACCGACCCCGACTACTTCCCGTCGGGGGTGACCGGCTGGTTCTACCGCCGGACCGCCAAGGCCGACATCCCCGAGGGCCAGACCCTCGCGGCCGGACTGGGTCGGCTCGGCTACCAGGCGTCCGACGTGAAGGCGGCGATTGTGTCCCACCTCCACCAGGACCACATCGGCGGCCTCGCGGAGCTTTCCGGGGCGAGCATCCACGTGAGCCAGGCCGAGTGGGACACCATGGCCGAACCGCGTGCCGAGCTCGCCGGGGTGATGCGCAACCACATCGACCTGCCCGGCCTGATCTGGACCAAGGTCACGCCCGGACCGACCACGGACCCGGCGCTGGCGCCGTTCACCACCTCGCACGACCTGTTCGATGACGGCAGCCTCGTGTTGCTCCCGACGCCAGGTCACACACCAGGTTCGATCTCGCTGATCGTGCGACAGCCCGGCCAGCCATCGCTGGCAATGGTTGGCGATCTCACCTACGCTGCCGACCTGTTCGATCGCGGCCACGTCCCGGGATCAGGGTCGCGCGGGCAGCTCCAGCAGACCACGGCCATGATGAACCAGCTGCGCCTGAGCCTCGGCGGCATGGTGGTCCTCGCCTCGCACGACCCCGGCGCCGCCGCCGAGCTCCACAAGGCCATCCCCAGCTGAGGGCCGCGCCCCGCAGGGGCCACCCCGGACGAAGAGGACCAGCCATGCGCACCGCCGAGGAACTCCGCTACCTCGTGCTGGCCGCCAACTCGGAGGGCAAGCGGCAGCTCGCCCAGCAGCTGCGCCCCCTGGGGCTCACGCCCTCCCAGGCCGAGGTGCTGCGCGTGCTCGCGGACCACGCCCCGCTCACCCTCAACGGGCTCGGGTCCCTGCTGGTCTGCGAGAGCGGGTCCAGCCCCAGCCGCCTGGTCGACCGGGCTGTGGCCCAAGGCCTGGTCAACCGTCGTCCCGGCACCACCGACGGGCGCGAGGTCGAACTCACGCTCACGCCCGAAGGCGAGCGCCTGGCCGTCGAGGTGGCGGTCATCGAAGATGCCATGTACGCAGCGATCGACGCCATCAGCGACCAGGACATCCCCGTTACGTTGGGTTTCCTGCGGAGCTTCGTCAGCGGGTCGCCGTCCGGTGACGCCCTCGCCCGCCGCATCGCCCTAACCGACCAGGTTGGCCGCTGACCGCATGGCTCGGATTCGCTGAGCGTTTCGCAGTCCGAGTGCCCGGGTGGGATCCTCGGGCGTCAGGGCCTCCACGGTGCTTGATCCTGATGGCACTGACGGTCGCTGCAGGCGCTCTATCGTGGCAGCGCCTTTGCGTCCCGCGGGCCGGGGCGTCGACCATGCCGTCCGCGAGCGTCGCCCGCCCGGGCGTCTGCGCCAATTCCGAGGCGAGGATCGCCGACGCCGTTTCGCGCGTCGGCGTTGGCTCGCACGACGCCGAGCGCCAGGCACGCTGGCGGTGGGCTCAAGCGCCGGGTGCGCATGGTAGCGTGACCGAGTTTGGTCACGCGCTCAACCGGCGTCGCGACTCCAACGGGTCCTGCGTCGACTCCTCGGCCCCAGCATGAAGCAGGAGAGATCATGTCCGGCTCTTCCCGGCCACGAACGCGCGAGGAGATCGAAGGCGCTCGCAAGGCGATGCCCGCAACGGCGGCGCGCCTCCTCGCAGCCGCCAGGCGCATCATCATCAGGAGTGGATACGCGAACCTCAGCCTGCGCCGGATCGAGAAGGAATCGGGCGCGAACGAGGCGCTTGTTTCCTACTACTTCGGCAACAAGGCCGGGCTCGTCAGCGCCCTCGTCGACACGCTCTTCGAGAACCCCCGTGTTGGCTACAGCGATGATGTCGAGCGTTTTCCCGAAGGCTGGGAACGGGTGCGTGCGCTCACCAGGTGGCAGCGACGCATGTCGGCGAATCGGAGCGCCAATCGCATGCTGTACGAGCTGCTTCCGAGCGCGATGAGGAGCGTCAAGCTCCGCGGGCGGCTCGCGGAGCTCTATCGCCTGTACCGTGCCTTCGACGGTCAATGCCTCGAGTCGGGTGCGCTCGGCCTCGCCCATGAGAAGACCGAACCCCTCGCCGCGCTCTCCGTCGCCGTCGTGGAGGGTCTTGCAGTGCAGCTCTCCGTCGACCCCAGGGAATTCGATCACGGTGGGGCGTATGCCGTCTGGGAGGAGATGCTCGACTGCTACCTGAAGTCGCAGACACAGCACGGCTCCTCCGCGTCGCCGGTGGACGCGCCCTGACCCTCTGAGGCGCCGGGCGTCCGCCGCCATCCGGGAGCGACGTCGGCTCGCGCGTGCTCACATGTCACGCGCCCTGACCACCCTCTTCTCCGGAAGACTTGACACCCGTCTGCCAGGGGTGTATTTAGGCAAGCACTTAACCAATGGCGGGAGGTTCGATCACCGCCGCCGCTCACGAGGGAGGTCGACACCCATGCGGACTGCTCGTCCCGCCGACCAGGCGACTGCCGTTTCGCTCGCCAGGTTGAGAGGCCGGCACTTCGTCACCGACCAGGCCTACTCTCGCGAGGAGCTGATCGCCCTGCTCGACCTGGCCGGCACCCTCAAGGCCCTGTACCGGCGGCGGCGACTCACGCCGTTCCTTGAAGGCCGCACGCTGGCGACGATCTTCGAACAACCCTCCACGCGCACGCGCATCAGCTTCGAAGCGGGCATGACCGAGTTGGGAGGGCACGCCCAGTACCTGCGCCCAGGTGAGATCCACCTCGGCGGGCACGAGTCCATCGCCGACACCGCGCGGGTGATCTCGCGACTCGTCGACGCGATCATGGCGCGAACGGCGTTTCATTCCACGCTGGTCGAACTGGCCGAGCATGCGACCGTCCCGGTGATCAACGGTCTCACCGACGACTACGACCACCCGGTTCAGTCACTGACGGACGCGTTCACCATCCTCGAGCACCTGGGGACCGTTGAGGGCCTGAAGTGCGCATTCGTGGGCAAGTGCAGCGACGCGATGTGCACATCGGTTTCCCTCACGATGAGCCGTCTGGGCAGCAACATGCTGCTGGCGGCACCGCCCGAGGAGCAGATGGCACCCGAGACCCAGGCGCTCGTGCGCGCGAATTGCGAGCAGAGCGGCGCGGCGCTCACCCTCACCGAGGACCCGGTCGCCGCGGTCCGGGACGCCGACATCGTCTTCACGGTTGGCTGGTGGTGGATGCAGCCCGAAGACGAGAAGGAGGACCTGCGGCGGAGGCTGCGCCCCTACCAGGTGAACGAGGCGCTCTGGAGGCACACGAAACCCGGAGCGAAGTTCATGCACTGCCTCCCAGCCGTGCGCGGCGAGGAGATGACCGACGCCATCATCGACAGCCCGGCGTCGATCGTGCTGGACGAGGCCGAGAACCGCAAGCATCTCCAGAAGGCGCTGCTGCTGGCCCTGATCGGCATCGACGACCTTCCGGCCGATCCCGAGCTGCAGCCCATTGCCCTGGCGTTGCTGACTTGAGCCGGCAGCCACGACCGCGGCTCGCCATCGCGCCGACCCATGGGAAGGAGACAACGTGAGCGAGAGCCTCGCGGACAGCGGCCGTCGCCGCTGGTTCAAGCCACCGGAGATCGAGACCTACGGCGTTGATCGCATCGACGAGAGCGAGCGCACCGCGACGCCGTGGTCGTTCGTGCGCATCGCGATGGGCAACAACATGTCGCTCGGCGTGGTCCTGTTCGGCTGGATCCCGATCACGCTTGGCCTCGGCCTCTGGGACGCCGTCACCTCGATCCTGGTCGGGACCACCGTCGGCGTTGTCATCCTGGCTCCGCTCATCGCGATCGGCTCGCGAACTGCGACTAACAACTCGACGAGCAGCGGCGCCCACTTCGGGGTGCGGGGCCGGCTCATCGGGTCGTTCGTAGGGCTCTCGATTGCCATCGTCTACACGGCGATCGCTGTGTGGACCGGGGCAGATGCGATCCTCGGCTCGATGAACCGGCTGTTCGGAACGCCCGACTCCACGCTCCTCCGGGCCGTCGCCTATGCCGTCCTGACCGTGCTCATCACGATCGTCGCCATCTACGGCTTCCGGTTGCTGTTGCGCTTCGAGACGCTGCTCCTGGTGGTGGGCGGCGCGCTGATCCTGCTGGCCCTGCCGGCCCTCGCGGGACAGTTCACGACCGACTTCCCCGGCGGCGAGTACGCGCTCGGAGGGCAGGCGGAGACATGGCTGCTGTCGGCCCTCGCGGTCGGCGTGGCCGGCCCGCTGGCGCTCGCGGGATTGACCGGCGACTGGGCCCGGTATGTGTTGCCGTCACGCTATCCTGCCCGGCGCCTCGTGCCGCTGGGGATGCTCGGGGTCTACCTCGGCATCGTCATCCCGGAGTTGGTCGGGACCTTTGCGGCGATCACGTTCGCGGACCCGTTCGCCCCGTTCGTCGACGGCCTCATCGGTGCGTCGCCGGACTGGTACGTGGTCTGCATCCTGGTGCTGGGCATCCTCGGGGCCGGGGGCCTGGCCGTGGGGACGGCCTACAGCAGCGGGCTCGACCTGGACGCGATCGTGCCGCAACTGACCAGGGTGCAGGCGACGATCGCCACTAGCCTGGTCGCGGCAGGGCTCGTCTACCTGGGCGCGCTCGTCTTCAATCTCGCCGACTCGGTGCTTGCGATCTCGATCATCCTGCTCGTCCTGAGCACGCCGTGGGCGGTGATCACTGGACTGGGCTATCTCCTGTGCCGCGGCCGGTACGACCTCGACGCCCTCCAGGTCTTCAACCGGGGTGAGCGGGGCGGCCGCTACTGGTTCACGGCTGGGTTCAACTACCGGGCCGTGGTCGCGTTCCTGGCGGGCGCCGTGTTCGGTCTCCTGGCGGCGAACACCACCCTGTACGTGGGTCCGCTTGCCGACATCGCCGGAGGTGTCGACGTGAGCTTCGCCGGGGCGGCGCTGATCTCGGCGACGCTGTACCTCGCGCTGCGGCTGGCGTTCCCGGAGCGGCTCGGCGTGGTGGCTGACGAGTACGCTGCCCTGGCGAATGGGGAAGGCGGAATGTAGCGTGACATTGGTCAACGGCACACCGCGAGCCGACGGGTTTCGCATGCCGGGTGAGTTTGAGCCCCATGGCGGGACCTGGATGATCTGGCCCCAGCGACCCGACAACTGGCGGCTGGGCGGAAAACCGGGGCAGCGCGCGTTCGTGAGTGTCGCCACGGCCATCTCGCAGTTCGAGCCCGTGACCATGGGCGTGAACCACGACCAGTTCGAGAATGCGCGCGACCTGCTGCCCGCGCAGATCCGCGTCGTCGAGATCTCCAGCAACGACGCCTGGATGCGCGACATCGGGCCGACATTCGTCGTCGATGACCGCGGCAGCGTTCGGGCCGTCGACTGGATCTTCAATGCCTGGGGTGGCCTGTACGATGGCCTCTACTTCCCATGGGACAAGGATGACCTCGTGCCGCGCAAGGTGTGCGAGATCGAGGGCATCGACCGGTATCGGGCGCCGCTGGTCATGGAGGGCGGCTCATTCCATGTTGATGGCGAGGGAACGCTCATCACCACGGAGGAATGCCTGCTCTCACCGGGACGCAACCCTGACCTGGCGAGGGAGGACATCGAGCAGCAGTTGGGTGAGTACCTGGGGGTCGAGTCGATCGTGTGGCTGGGCCGAGGCTTCGATCCCGACGAGACGACGGGGCACGTCGACGACGTTGCCTGCTTCGTGCGCCCAGGCGTCGTGGCAATCGCGTGGACCGATGATCCCCAGGACTGGCGCTACGAGATCATGCGCGAGAACCACGAGCGCCTGGCAGCCGCGGTGGACGCGCGCGGTCGCAGGCTCGAGATCGCGAAGCTCCCCGTGCCGGCCGACGTCCTCTTCACCGAGGAGGAGGCGTTCGGAATCGACCGGGTCGAGGGCTCGATCCCGCGTCGCGCCGGCGACCGCATGCCGGCGACGTACGTGAACTTCTACTTCTGCAACGGTGGTGTGGTGGTGCCGGTCTTCGACGACCCCAACGACGATGTAGCCTGCGAGCGGCTGCAGGCACTCGTTCCCGACCGCAGGGTCGTCACCGTCCCCGGGCGCGAGATCGTGCTCTCGGGCGGCAACGTGCACTGCATCACGCAGCAGCAGCCGCTCGGCGTGGCGAGGGCGTGAGCAACCGCCGCAACCGGCGCTGGGAGTGGACCCGGCGTTGGACCGGGCCGACGCTGAGTGCCGCCCATGGGGAGTGGTCATGAAGGAACACTTGACGATCGGCCTCGTCCAGATGGCCATGGGCGACGATCGCGAGGCGAATGTCGAGAAGGCGTTCGTGATGGCGCGCGCGGCGCGCGATCGGGGTGCCGACCTCATCGTCCTGCCGGAGCTCTTCAGCGGCATCTACTTCTGCAAGTATCCCGGTGTCCAGCAGTACAACGCCTGGGCGGAACCGGTGCCCGACGGTCCGTTGTGCTCGCGCCTGGCGGACCTGGCGCGCGAGCTCGGGGTCGTCGTCGTGGGCTCGATCTTCGAATACGTGCAGGACGGCCTCTACTTCAACACCGCTGTCGTCTTCGAGCGCGACGGGGCGTACCTGGGCAAGTCGCGCAAGATGCACATCCCCGAGACGGGCCCCGGCTACCAGGAGAAGTACTACTTCGCCCCCGGTGACACCGATTACCCTGTGTTCCGCACGTCGTTGATCGATCTCGCGGTGCCGACCTGCTGGGACCAGTGGTATCCGGAGGTCGCGCGTCTCGCCCGGTTGAAGGGCGCCGAGCTCGTCGTGTATCCGACCTGCATCGGCGACGAGCCGGCCGAGCCCGAGCGCGACACGAGCGAACCCTGGCAACTCGTGATGCGCGGCCACGCCGTCGCCAACAGCATCTTCGTGGCGGCCTGCAACCGGGTCGGTGTCGAGGATGGTCAGGGCTTCTACGGACGCAGCTTCGTGGCGGACCCGACGGGCCAGAGAATCGCCGAGGCGGGCCGCGGCACCGAAGAGGTCGTCACCGCGACGCTGTCGCGCGAGCTGCTGCGCACCGTGCGCGACAGCCACCAGTTCCTGCGCGATCGTCGGCCCGAGAGCTACGGAGGGCTGCTGAAGCGCAGTCTGGGCGAGTAGCCCCCGCCGCCGAACTTCTCAGCCGAGTGCCCGAGTAGGTCAAAGACGGGTCGGGATTGGTCGGTCATGTAGAACGAGCTCCGCCATCCCAGGACGATAGTCGACGACGCAGACGCGCTGCCGCGGCTCCGATCACACCGATGTTCTCGAACATCACGAGGGACTGGTCCCTCAGGCGTAGCACCGCAGGCGAATAGACCGCGGCATCAGTCTCGCTCACGCTCGTTGCGATGTCGAAGGGCGTGCAATCGAGCGTCACCAGCGTCAGGCGCGGCGCCGCCGCGCCGTTCGTGCTCCTCGGCGCCGGCCGTCGGCGCGCCTGATGAAGCTCTGCACGGTCTGCGGTGTGGTCACGAGCCGACCGACTGGACGCTGCGGCGAGCATCCGCGCCGCTCGGGCATCGGTGCCAACCACCACGTCCATGCGGATGCACGATGGGCTCGCCTGTCCAAGCGGATGATCGCGCGCCACGTCGGCCAGTACGGCTACGTGTGCCCGGGCGATGGTCCCGGGCATCCGGCGCACCCGACGCGTGACCTGACGCTCGACCACGTCACCGCGCTCATCGACGGCGGCGCGCCGTTCGACCCTGCCAACACCCGCGTGCTGTGCCGCTCGAGGAACTCGGCCAACGGAGCGCGCCTCGTGAATGCGAGAAGGGCCGACCGGGGGTCCCCACACGCGGGTTCTGCGCTCCTGGAAGTCCGCGCCTCCCAATCGTGTGCACGCGGCCGAGTTTCGCGAAAAACATCCGTGCCCGCCGCGGGCCAGGTTCGCCCACCGGCGCCACAGGGCGCCGGAGTGGCGCGGTGATCATGGCCGTGGCCAATCACGCGACCGAACGTGGAAGGGCCCCGGGTTCGCACCCGGGGGCCGAGGGTCGGCTGGCGGCGGTCGGGCTATCCGGCGTCGCCCTGGGAGCCCGCCGCCGGCACGAGCGCCTTGCGCCCACGCTTGGCCCGGATCGGCTCGGGCGTCGCGTCGGGCTCCGGCTCGGTCGGCACGGCTTCGGCGGCCTTGCGGGCCAGGGCCGCCTTGCGGAGCCCGTTCGTGTACTGGTTCCAGTGGGGCTTGCACATCCGCCCCAGCCCGTCCTTCTGGCTGGGCTGGGCCGGGAACTCGTCGGGCGGCGCCTCGTGCGCCTCGATCCCGAACTTCGTCGAGCCGATGCAGCGGCGCAGCGCCGTCGTGGTGGCGTCCGTGGTCATGCTGTCGATCTCCTTCCTGGCTCAGAGGCCGAACGAGGCGGCGAGCGCCTCGCTCTCCCCGGGTCCCGCGTCGAGGGCGGCAGCGAGCGCCGCGTACATCGCCTCGGTGAACTCCTGGCGCGACAGCCCGTCGAGCGTCGGGTGCTCGAGGCGCATCCAGGCCTCGACGTGGCGCGGGTCAATGTCCTTCGTCCGCTCGGCGATGAACCGCTGGTAGAAGGTCCACCGGGCCATCTCGCCCATCGTCGGCTCCGGCATCGCGGTGCCTCCCTTCGATCGCACACGCCCATCTGGCGTGCTGGCGTCATCCATCACGCTGCCGCCGCGACGATGCAAGGCCGAAGATCGGCGGTCGCCCGATGGCGGCCAAGACGCCCGCCGTCGCGGCGACCCCGACGACGGCCTGGCGCAACCGGATCACCGGCTCCGGGCAGGAGGCGCCCGACCAGCTGCTCGCCAACCCGGCGAACTGGCGGATCCACCCGAAGGCGCAGCAGGACGCCCTCGCCGGGGCGCTGCCGGCCCAGCCCGCCGTCCTCACACCCGACGCGAGTAGGCCCACCCTGTACGAGATCCGCGGCACGGGGCGGTTCCCGTCAACCTAG
>Ga0315278_10005516_pt1 | contig 11475 bp, 6 predicted proteins | sample YL17G06_0_MG_FD_203880 | JGI IMG/M metagenome (GOLD analysis project Ga0315278, IMG submission 203880) | Sediment microbial communities from Yellowstone Lake, YNP, Wyoming, USA - YL17G06_0 | ecosystem: Environmental > Aquatic > Freshwater > Lake > Sediment | place: USA: Wyoming | collected... | reverse complement strand
CCAGCATTTTTTCAACGTCGGTGCCTTCTACAACAACAAGCAACGGTTTGCCGTTTTCAATATAAGGATTAGCTCTGCCTTTTCTGGGCTGCGGGGTTTTCTTCTCCCAAAGCTGCCCCGAAAACGGCGCCGCACAAAATGACGCCGCCGCACTTATGCCTTTTAGGAATTCCCGCCGCGAAAAATAAAAACGTGCCGACCTATCATTCTGTTCTTCAGTTCTCATTATGTTCCTCCACAATAACAAGGTCCCAGCCTTTAAGGCTTACCGTCTGCGATTTTTCAATTGATTTATTTGTAAGAATATCCACACCGGCTTTACAGGGATAGGTAAAATTCTGCTCTTCTCCGGAATAATTCAGATAATAGTGCAGGTTTTTGCCGGTATTGCTGATGCCGTTCTTGACCCTGATGGCCAGCGGCAGCTGCTGGTCAGGTCCGGTTAAGCCAGCCAAGTTCAAAATCTCCAGTATCACTTTTTCCTGTAACTTGTCCGAAAGCACAGTTCCCTGATATGTTACTGTTCCTTTGCCATATTTGTTCCGGGTAATAGCCGGATATTTCCCGAAAAACGGATGCTCATAATATGCCAAGGCAGTTGCCGTCTCAGGAACAATAAAATCCGCCCATATCGAAACCTTATTGTCTTTGTCGCCAACGCGGTAAGGGTCTGCTTTCAGCGATAATTCGTCTTTAAGATTTGAAAATTCCTGATAGTAAAAGCCGCAGGCCTCCCGCAGCGGTCCCGGCATCTTTGTCCATCGCACCCTCGAATATTTATCACAAAAACCGCTTTTGAACGAAAGAACAAGATGCCCGCCTTTTTTGACAAAATCTACCAGCCTTTGCAGCAATTCATCGCCGGCAATATAAAGGGGCGGCACCACAATTACATTGTAATCATTAAAATTCGAGCTTTGGGGAAATATAAAATCCACACCGACGTTTAGCCGATAGAGTGTTTGATAAAACTGCCGGAGAATAGTTTTGTAATCAACCTCGCTGCTGAACGGCATAAATTTAATGCCATAGCTGGAATCGATACTATAAAGAATTGCAACTTTATTTTTCTTTTTCAGATTTACCAGCTTTGGCCCGACGGTTTTCAATTCGTCCGACGTCCGTTTCACCTCATCATAAATCCTGTTCGTCTCCAAATCGTGCGAAAGCACGCCCTTCCAGAAAGTTTCTTTGCCGTAATGCAGCGAATGCCAATGCCAGTAGGCCACCATATTCGCCCCGCTGGAAATATGGCTGTAAGCAGCCAGACGGACCTGCCCGTCGTATGGCGGAAATTGCTGCTGCGAAAGCGGCTGTTTTGAATCGGTAATTGCCGTCTGTGCGTTGGTCTCCATAATAAGATAGTTACTTTGCTTCAAGGAACGGCAGAGGTCACCCGTCAGCGTTATCTGATAGCCGTCGAATTTGTCCTGAACGGGAAAATAGGAATTAGCGGCAACTATATCGAGGCATTTTGCAACCTCAAATTGGTCGACGTCTGTCCGTGCACCGCCCACAAAATCGTGCGTAATAAACTGGTCCGGCCTCTTACACTCATTTACAATTGCCGCCTGCCACGCGAGAAAATCCGTAACAATCTTCAACTGATACCGCTGCCATTCCAATTGATAACCCGGATTAACCGTGCCGTCGGGCGGCGGCAGTTCATCCCAGTTATTTATCAACTGTCCCCAGTAAGCAAGTCCCCACGCCTTGTTTAATTCGTCGACCGTCTTGAATTTCTTTTTCAGGTAATCTACAAACTTTAGAAAAACATTTTTTCCCGCCGTCCCGTATGAGGATGTTTCATTATCAATCTGGTATCCGATAATAGCAGGATGGTCCTTGAAATGTGAAATGACCTTGCGGGTAATTCTTTCGGCATAAAAACGATATACCGGACTGGTTATATCCATATTTTGCCGCGGGCCGTAAAAACTTTTCTCTCCCTTTAGCTTAGTAACCAATATCTCCGGATGTTTCTTATACAGCCACGGCGGAATCGAATATGTAGGCGTCCCCAGAATGACCTTGATGCCCGCCTTATGCAGGCGGTCTAAAACTTTTTCCATCCACGCAAACTCAAATTTACCCTCACGAGGCTCGAAACTGCTCCACGTCGATTCGCCCACCCGCACAAAGTTAATCCCCGCTTCCTTCATCATTTGGACGTCTTTTTCAAGCCTTTCGTAAGGCATATACTCATAATAGTATGATACCCCATAAAGAACCGTGTCCATTTTGGGAGTTTGTGCGGCTGCCTTATCTGAACAAACCAAAAAAATCAGAGGCAGGAAAAGAACTTCTGCTGTAAAAAATTTACCTCTCTTCCGAACGTGCATACCTCTTCTTTTCTTACCTCGACGCTAAACTTTTCGATAGTTCCTTAAGGTCAGCCACGGGATAGAATTTGTCGCGGGAATAATCCGTATATACAACCCAGAAATAAGCAAGCACGTAATCGTTTTTAAGCTCTTCGACGAATTTATTTCTTTTTTCCCACGCTGAAAGGGCTTCTTCAATAAGTTTTTTCAGGTTATCTTTGTCCGCCGGCAAAAGTCCCACGTCCAGCGATTTTAGTTTCTTTGACGTCTTTATTGCGTCAAATACTTTTTTCGATGCCCTCACAGCGTCAACCGTCTGTTCGGTAAAGGTAAGCCCCTTTCTGTAGAAATCAATCCTTCTGCGAATCAAATCATTGTCCGCTGCCTTATCCGCCTCAGCTAAATCCCGGCGGCAGTCATCTAAAAGCTGCGGCGTAAAAAGTTCAGGCAATCGCGTATCTTTAAGCGAACTGCAGCTAACGTCATTCCCGTCCGCTGTCGCTTTGCTCCAGGCATCTGTAAGACGATTATGAAATCTCTTTATCACCTCTCCCGACCGCCCGAACGCCTTCTGGTAAAAATCATCGAGCATCTTTTGCTCATCGAGCGAAGTGTCCCACAGCATTCTGCCGGCAACGTAATAGTTAATTCCGTTGATGCCGAACTCATCCCCCGCCTGCATCTGGTAAAGCTCAATGCCCTGCTTATACAGTTCCCGGATTGAATCCGCCAGATACGGCACAAAAAGGCGGTGCATTCCCGGCCACGAACCGTTTATGTAGTATTCATATATTGCCGTTCGCTTGGCCGCCTTTGCCCATTCTGCTGCAATCTCCTCGTGTTCTTTCTTTACTTTCGCATTTGCGTGCTTATAAGCGCTCCACAGGCAGTATTGCGGTATCACGTATGGATTAAGCTGAATCTTCTTGGGTGGTTGCGTATATCTCGAATATGCCATTGAAACCACGTATTTGCCCGGATGGGTTTTCTGAACTTCCTCTGCAACCTGATTTACAAAGGTGAAAATCCTGTCGGTTATGACGGTATATTTGTCCGGCTTCTTTTTCATCTCTTCGGCATCTATACCGGCTTTTTTAATAAGTTCGCCCGAATCCAGCGCCCGGCATTTGTCACATTCGCAGAACCCCCCGCTGTCGTTCATAGTTACATGAACACCGTCGTAATCAGGATGTTCGTCCAAAAAATTTCTGACCCACGCCGCCGTTACCTTTATCACATTCGGGTCGGTGGTGCACACCTGGCAATCGTGCTTATAATCGTAATTCTCATCAGGAACGGTGCGTTTGCCGCCCACCAGCGCATAATACTCCGGATGTGTCTGGGCATATTTTTCGGGCGGGAAAATTTCGCCGAGTGCGTGCCCCCCATATATCTTCATTCCGCCCCACTTATTTCGCTTCTCCCACAGTTCCACCTCTTTTTGATGCTCACGGGTTACTCCAAGAACAAGTTCTCTCGCGTGCATTTCAGTCGGCCCTGTATGCGCACCCCAAAGCGCACCGCCGGGCCCGCGATTACGCCACTTGAAATCAGGCTCTTCGGTTTCATCAATCTGTTCGACCGCAATAGTTTTCATCTGCGGCACGACCTCACCGAGCTCGCCCGGCCAGAACCATCGAACGCCGAGATACTTTTCCAGAAAACTATATACCGCAAACTGTGTCCCTGCATCGTCTTTGCCCGCAAGGGAAAGCACCTTATCTGCGGTCTTGATTCGGAATCCTTCCCTTGCAAGCGAATTTGTCCCTATGTCGGCATCTGCGTTAATCTTATTTCGTCCGACGGCTATTATATTCCCCAAAACTTTTTCGCTGTCTTTTTTTATCGGAATTAAAACGCCCGACGATTTTTTGATGTAATTTTGCAGCTCACCCGCTGCAAATAACTCATCTCCGGAGGCCTTTTCGGCAACCACAATTACAGCATTGGCCGTGCCGTTTTTGATAATTACAAATTTCTTCGGATGTGAAGCGAACGCAGCACAATATGTATTCCCCATTAACACAATCGCAAAAAATAACGCCGTCGACCTTCTCAACATATTTGTACCCTTTTTAAAAATTTAAATTCGTACCAACGTTGAAACGTTACCATCGAGCATAATTATTGCACAAAACCGGCAAAATTTACAACAAAAAAACGCCCCACGACCGAAAAGTCTTGATACGCACCGTATTGTTGCTAAACTGCTTTTAGCAGTTAAAAGTACACAATTATTACTCTTTATTGAGGGTATTTTAAATGACCGATTATTCCATAAGTCCGGCAGGGGAAAAATTTCCTATCCCGCAGAAAAATGAATACGCCGCTGAACTAAAACGCATCGAAGCACTAACAACGGCGGCCAGAAGCGAAGGCAAAGAAATTGTTGTAGTAATGGGACTGGGGTTCGTCGGCGCCGTTATGGCTGCCATCATCGCCGACAGTGCCGATAAAAAAACCGGCAAGCCCGGCAAATTTGTCGTCGGCTGTCAGCGACCAAGCACAAGAAGCTACTGGAAAATCCCGCTGTTCAACAAAGGCATTTCCCCCGTAAAGGCTGAAGACCCTGAAGTTGACCCGATGATAGAGCGCTGTGTCCTCGAAAAGAAAACCCTTGCTGCCACTTATAATGACGACTGTCTCAAACTTGCCGACTGTATCGTCGTTGACGTCCAGTGCGACTACACAAAACACGACCTCGGCAATATGCGCACAGGCCAGGCAGAAATGGCTGCTCTCGAAGCAACGATAAAAACTATTGCTGAAAAAGTCGTCCCGAAATGTCTTACGCTGATAGAAACAACCGTAGCGCCGGGGACAACGGAATTTGTCGCCTGGCCCCTTATGAAAAAAGCCTTCGCCGCCCGCGGCATAAAATCAGAGCCCCTGCTGGCCCACAGCTTTGAGCGTGTTATGCCCGGCAGAAACTATGTCTCGTCAATCCGCGATTTCTGGCGGGTCTGCTCAGGCTGCAACGCAGAAGCAAGGGAAAGAGTCGTAAAGTTTCTCAAGGAGGTGTTGAACACCGACGAATATCCCCTGACCGTTATGGATCGCCCCATTGAGTCGGAAACCACCAAAATCGTCGAAAATTCTTATCGTGCCGCCACATTGGCTTTTCTCGACGAATGGAGTTTATTCGCAGAGCGCACAGGCGTCGACCTGATTAAGGTCATCAAGGCCATCAAGGTCCGGCCCACGCACAGCAACATCATATTCCCCGGCCCGGGAATCGGCGGATATTGCCTGCCAAAGGACGGCGGACTCGGATACTGGGCTTACAAACACATTCTCGGTTTCGATGATGACATATTCAAAATTACCCCAACCGCTATTGACGTCAACGATACCCGCAGCCTGCACGTCGCCACGCTCACAAGAGATGCTCTGCAAAATATGGGACGCTCTGTCGCAGGCTCTCCCATTTTGCTTTGCGGGGCCAGTTATCGTCAGGATGTCGGCGACACCCGTTACAGCGGCTCGGAAATAATCGTCCGAAAACTTACCGAAATGGGCGCTGATATGCGAATACACGACCCCTATCTCGAGCATTGGTATGAACTGGAAAGTCAGGATACCTACCCAGCACCGGGGCATTCCTGGGCGAGATTTTTCCGAAATCAGGAGGGGCTGATTAACGCCCGTGTTCAGCAAGACCTTGCCGCTGCGATTAAAGGCGCCTCTGCCGTCATACTCGCTGTGCCGCACACACCATACCTGCAGCTTGACCCTGACCAGATAGTTAAATGGGCTGCTGCGCCGCTGGCTGTTATAGATTGTTTCGGAATACTCGACGACGATAAAATCCGCCGCTATCTCGAACTCGGCTGCGAAGTAAAAGCTCTGGGCCGCGGACACATCCAGCGTATAAAGGAAGAAGTGCAAAAAAACCCGTCAAAATAAGATTACTCCGCAATTGCGGTGAGCAGAATGCCGGATAAATATAAGGTAATTCTAATCTCATTGGGTCTAACGCTGAGCACCATCATCGCTTTTGAGCCGGTCCGCCGCAATGATTTTGTAAGCTATGACGATAAAGATTACATACTTGAAAATCCCGACGTAAAAAATGGGATAACACCGCACTCTGTTATCTGGGCATTTACCCGTTATCACGCAGGCAATTGGCATCCCCTGACCTGGTTAAGTCATATGCTGGATTGCGAATTATTCAGACTGAATCCTGCCGGGCATCACTTAATGAATTTACTGTTTCACACGGTAAATACCCTGCTGCTTTTTTACATTCTAAAGGCTATGACCGATGCGCTTTGGCCGAGCGCCTTTGTGGCAGCCGCATTTGCTTTGCATCCTCTTCACGTTGAGTCCGTCGCCTGGGCAGCAGAGCGAAAGGACGTCTTAAGCGGATTATTCTGGATGCTGACAATCGCCGCCTATATCCACTACGTCCAGCGCCGGCGTATAGGCTGGTATCTGCTTACGATTTTGATGTTTGCGCTCGGCCTGATGGCTAAACCTATGCTCGTAACTCTCCCCTTCGTGCTGCTCGTGCTGGATTATTGGCCGCTGAACAGACTCAAAAAACCAGTAACCGGTGTGATTCTTGAGAAGTTGCCGTTTTTCGCTCTTACTGCGGCTTCGTGCGTCGTAACTTTTTTGGTGCAGCAAAAATCCGGTGCGGTAAATCCGTTGCGGCTGATAAGCCGAATGGGGGTCGCCGTAATTGCTTACGGCACTTATATATGGAAAATGATTTGGCCGGCCAAACTGGCTGTATTTTATCCGCTCCCGGGCAGCGTAGACAGAATCCTCTTTGCCGCTTGTGCAATCTTGCTTGCGGCTGTAACAATAACGGCTCTGTATCAGATGCGACAGCGCCCCTGGCTGCTGGCAGGCTGGCTGTGGTATCTGGGGACACTTGTTCCCGTCATCGGCATAGTAAAAGTCGGCGCAAACGCAATGGCCGACCGTTACACATATATCCCTTACATCGGATTATTTATCATAGTTGCCTGGGCCGCTTCCGAAATCTTCGATAAATACAAACTGCCTAAAATCATACCAGCAGCGCTGACTGCCCTGGTTCTTCTCTCCCTGCTGATATGCACGCGAATACAGGTTTCTTATTGGCGCAATGACTCGACCCTCTTCGGACACGCAATATTGGTAACAAAAAACAATTATCTGGCGCACAACAATCTCGGAAAAGCTCTGCAGCGGCAGGGTATAATTAACGAGGCGGTCGAGCATTACAAAACCGCAATAGAAACAGGCAGAATATTCGCAGAGCCGCACTGGAATCTCGCAGACGCCCTTTTAAAACAGGGCTGGGTCGATAAGGCGATAAGTGAATACAGAAAAGCTGTGGAGCTCGAAAAAAACAAGCCCGCAGCATACAAAAAATTCGCCGCTATCCTGTTCGAACAAAATAGGTTTGCCGACGCTGCGGTTTATTTTACTAAAGTCGCAGAATTAGAACCAAACAATGCGGAGGCCCAGAACAATCTCGGCGCAGCGCTGCTGGCACAGGACAAGCTGAAAGATGCGGAAATTCATTTCCGAAAAGCGCTTCGGATAAGAGATGATTATCTTGCAAACGTCAATCTGGCTACCGCCCTTCTCAAACAGGGAAATTTCGATGAAGCCGTAAAACATTACCGCCAAGCAATCAAAATCAATCCTCAGGGTAAACAGGCGACAGACGGCCTAAAAGCCGCCCTCGCCGAGCAGAATAAAAAACACACGAAAAAATAACGTCGCAGGAAATCTCGCCGCTTATTTTCGTCTTTTATCCATAAGCAGAACAGCTTTACCGTATTTCTCCGGCGACAAAGCCTCCTTCAGCATCCTGTGGATTTCCTGAATAGAAGTTCGCTGTGTCGTATGCGTGATGATAATATGTTCGTTCTGAAGTTTTTCCACCAGTCCCGCAAACTCGCTTATGTGCATATGTCTGCCTGCCTCCGCTCTGTTCGTATGCTCCTCCTCGTAAAAGGTGCATTCGATAATCAGTATTTTGCTTTCGGCAATATATTTTAACTGCGAAAAATCGACATACTGCGTGTCCCCAAGGTATGTTACAATCGGAATTTCCAGCGGACTGTCAATTATAATCCCCTGCTTCTTCAGTTCCACTATTTGCCGCCCCGTGAGTTTGGCGTATTCAGGCTTAATTTTCTTCCGTTTCTCGATTACGGTAAACCCGACAGAGCCTCTGCTGTGCTTCGTCGGAAACACCCTCGCAAACAGGTTCGGCTTTATCTGATACTCGTCGCCGGCTTTTACGCCGACCAGATTGGCAGGCAGTTTACTGCCGTCAAGCCGGCTCCACGCATCGAGAATGTCTCTTATCGGCTCAAGAAGGTTCTCAGGCGCAAGTATTGTCCCCGCAGATAAACCGCAAAAATTGCGATGTGACAGGTAATACGCTATCCCCGCAGCGTGGTCCATATGCCCGTGCGTAAGTAGAACATGGTTTATGGAGATAATCTGGTCGGGCGCCTTGCCTATATCAAAACAAACGTCCAATTGCGGCATTGCCACTACGGTTTCTTCGCCCGCTATCGAATAGCCTGTAATCTCAAGCTCATCTATCTTCAAATATGCTAAATTATGACTCGCCATTTGACTCTATACGCTATACGCTGCACTCTGTTTAGTCAATTTGTTTTTACTGTTAGAAATCAGCAACTCTCCATATAATGTATGCTTTACGAGCGACGAATATGCCCGACAAAAGAACACATAGAGGCCCGCATCCGCAGGATGCCAAATTATTCGCTCCTGCCGCCGTTGCCGATTTAAAATCAGCCGTCGCCGATTTTTCACTTTTACTCACCAAAGGCTACGCCGACAAAAGCGCATTAAAATTAGTAGGTGATAAATTTTCACTTACCGAACGCCAAAGACTTGCCGTTATGCGGAACGCCTGCTCCGACCAGCAGCTTATCTTACGCAGACAAAACGAAATTAAAATCGAAGACCTCGCAGGCAGGCCCTTCGCAATTGATGGCTATAATATCTTAATAACCATAGAAGCTGCCGTCAGCGGCGGGATAATTTTCATAGGCCGCGACGGCTGCTTGCGCGATTTGGCAAGCATACACGGAACGTATCGTAAAGTTGCCGAGACAATACCCGCTGTGCAGCTTATAGGTGATTTCCTGAAAGAAACAGGCATAATAGATTGCCTTTGGCTATTGGACAGCCCCGTTTCAAACAGCGGCAGATTGAAAACGCTTATTGGCCAATTATCTCAAAAAAACAACTGGCTCTGGGAAATCAAACTGCTGCCCAGCCCTGATTATGAACTGATAAGGACTGAGCGGATTGTGGCCACCAGCGATAGCGCCGTCCTTGACCGCTGCAAAAAATGGGTGAACCTTGCCGGTGCTATTATCGAGGCTAAACTTCCCCACGCACATTTGATAAATTTATCAGAATAGACCGTTACTGTTAAATTCCCTGTTTTATCTCACTTATTAATCTGCTTAAGCAGCGTATTGGCCCGGCTCTGGTCCAAATCCTTGAGAATTTTGTATTCGTTTAAGGCTGATTTCGTGTCCCCGGTAATCAGGTAAGTCCTGCCGAGATTGTAATGCGCCTCAGCATAATTCGGCCTTATATTAATTGCCTGTTTTAATGCCGCTATTGCTTCATCGTAGCGCTCTATGCGCCAGTATGCCATGCCAAGATTACAATACGCCTCGACAAAATCAGGCTTGATGCGAATCGCCTGTTTATACTCCTTTATTGCTGCGCCGTTGCGCCAAAGCTTTAAATACGCCATACCCAGATTGTAGTGCGCCTCCGCATCGTCAGGTTTGGCACGAACTGCCTCCTCGAAAACCACTGCTTCGTCATAACGCTTAAATTCATCTTTATGAATGTCCCTGTTAGCTCTATACAAACGCAACATGCCTGCCTGCCCGACCTGTTTTATAATCCCGTCGCCCTCCAATTGCCGGACGCGTCTGCACAGCCATATATCAGCCCTATGGATTACATTATCGCTCGTAAGTATCATATCAACGTCTTCCAACTGGTCGGGCCAGCGCAAATGCGGGCGGTTAGCAAAAAATGAAAGCAGATTAGTAGTAGTTGCCAGTTTTGCACCCGATGGAATAAGTCGGGCCATACTTTCAATATCACCTGCAGATATTTTGGCGCTTGGCCAAAAAAACTGACGGGGAGTTTCAGCTATTTTATTACAACCACCCCACACAGCGGGTATATAAAGCAGCATCATATAAATTGTTATCGCAATGCCAGCCAATGTCCTCTTCAGCAAACTCCATTTACGCATCCGCAAAAGCAAACCCATTGTCCCTGCCATCGCCGCAAGACTGCCGATGGCTATTATCGGAAATGAATGCCAGTCGAACGGTGATGCGTCCACGACTAATTGTAATGCAAACTCGGCAAGAAAAGGCACGTATGCTATCGGCGTCAGAATCATCGGTATAAAACTTAGCAGTATCCGCCATCGTGAAATATAATGAAGAAAGCCCAGCCTTGACGACCACATTTCTAAAGTGAAGAAACTGGAAATTGCCTCAAGATTCCTTTTATTTGTGCTTACTAAATACTGAAAAACCGATGACGCTGTTATCATTATTACACAACACGCCAGCGCCCACAGCATCAGCTTTTTGTCCGCACGGCGGCCAAACAGCAATACCGCTACTAAAAACGCAGCGCATACCAGAGGCATATTTTCTTTCAGGCCTAACAAGATGAAAAAGCAGGCCCCGGCACAAACCAGATAACTTACTTTTCCTCTTTTATTATCTGGTTTGGAAAATTTATACTTCAGATAAAAAAACGCCGTTGCGAGCAAAAACAGCGGGATAAGACTGTCATGATGAAAGCCATATACGGAGTCTATCGTTGCCTCAACGGTAGACCTGTTAAACAGATATAAACCTTGTGCCAGCAAAGGTGTAATCAACATCCATTTCGGAAAAACAGCATCACGGCTGATAAGCATTTTGCCAATCTGCGCTAAAAGCCACCCTGCCGCTGCAATTGCAAACGTCTGAACCACAAGCAGCGTTACAGGCGAAGGCGCTATCTGATAAATCAGGGCCAACAATCCTAAGCTGGGCGAAAAATGGTCGCTAAGAAAAGTGCTGAAACCATACTGAAAATAGGCGAAATCGGAATATAAAAATTGTTTCCAGCCGGT
>Ga0315278_10005515_pt1 | contig 11484 bp, 9 predicted proteins | sample YL17G06_0_MG_FD_203880 | JGI IMG/M metagenome (GOLD analysis project Ga0315278, IMG submission 203880) | Sediment microbial communities from Yellowstone Lake, YNP, Wyoming, USA - YL17G06_0 | ecosystem: Environmental > Aquatic > Freshwater > Lake > Sediment | place: USA: Wyoming | collected... | reverse complement strand
GAGCATGGCGCGGCGCACCAGGCGGTAGGAGGGCCAGTCGCGCGACAGAGCGGTCGAGGCCGACAGCAGCATGATGATCGGCGACTCGATGAGCAGGGCCAGCGGGAAGACGACGCCGCCGTACGCAGCGAGGCTGACGGTGGGCTCGGGCAGGCGCGCCATGACGGCGCTCACGGCGGGCAGCTCGAGGCCCATCATGAGCCAGCTGGCGGCCAGCGGCCACCAGGTGCGGTAGACCGTCGCGAGGGTGACGGGGGCGGCGCCGTCGTCGGGTCGAGCGGGCGGACTCACGGGCCCGCAGCCTACGGCAAGGCGCGGCGGCGGGCCAGGGGCGTGGGGGACTTCAGGCCAGGGGCGGGAGCTTCGTCAAGCCGCCTTGCGCCTGGCGACGCCCGCGACCTCGCGCGCCGAGACGCCGCGCGCCTTGCGCCAGGCGACCGATTCCGCGTAGGCCTCCTCGAAGTCGTGGACGGCGCGATCCACCGATACCGGCCGCAGCGTGCCCTCGGGCATCTCGGTGAAGGCGCGCTCGCAGAGCCGGAAGGCGCTCATCCCGGGAGCGTGCACGATGCGGTGGCCGGGGCGCGCCTCCAACCCGGGGACCCGGGACGTGGTGAAGGTGACGCTGGTGTGGCCCTGGTAGCGCGCGAACAGGTCGAGCCAGAGCCCGGCCTGCGGGTGCTCGTAGATGGCGGCGTAGACCGATTCCGCGGGGTTGGCCAGCAGGCGCACCGTCACGCCGGGCATCTCGGGGACGCGGTAGGTGCCCGCCTCCACGAAGCCGTTCTCGACCAGCGCCTCGGTGGCGCTCTCGGCGGCGTTCTCGTCGGTCCACGAGTGGGCGCTGACCGCCTGCAGGCGGATGCGGTCGGGTGCGGCGTCGACGGCCTGCCGGCCGACCGCGGCGAGCACCTTGCGGACGAAACAGCGGCGCGCCAGATAGGCCACCAGCAGTGCGCCCGCGACGAACCAAAGCCAGGTCATGCGCCCTCCGGGCCCGCCCGTGCGGCGGGCTCTCTCGGGGAGTTATCGGCCGGCGGGGGCTCCGGCTGCAGGCCGGGGGCTGTCGGGGGGCCCGGCGCGGATTTCCGCCCCCATACTTCGGCTTCCGGCACACCTCTGGCTAGGCTATGCTGCAGTCCGTCCCGTCCCGCAGCACACGCCGGTCCCTTCGTGCGGGGTGCCCGATGAAGCGTAGAGCCGTGCTGTCTTTTGCCCTTCTCGTGGGTTTCGGTGTGCTGGCGATGGCCGGCTGCGGCGGCGACAACGGCACCGGGCCGCAGCCCGACGTCTGGTACGGCAGCATCGCCATCTCCAAGGCGGCCGACACGCTGCGGGTCGGCGAGGACCTCGTCTTCACCGCCACGGTCACCGACACGGCCGGCCAGCCGGTCACCAATCCGCAACTGACCTGGACCTCCAGCGACGCCGCCGTGGCGGGCGTGAACGGCAGCGGACGCGTCACCGGCCTGCTCGAGGGGACCACCATCATCGTCGCCGCCGGCGGCCACGTGGTGAGCAACCCCGAGACCCTCGTCGTCGTGCAGGGCCTCGGCTGGGTGGACCAGTCCAGGGCGGCGCTCACCACCAACACCCTGAACGGCGTCCACTTCTACGATCGCGCGCGGGGCTGGGCGGTGGGGAATCTGGGGACCATCCTCGCCACCGTCGACGGCGGCCTCAGCTGGGTCAAGCAGGCCTCGCAGTCCACCGGATACGTCTTGAACGGGGCCTTCTTCACGACGGCGGAGCACGGCTTCGCGGTCGGCGCCAGCGGCCGCATCCTGGAGACCGGCGACGGCGGCACCACCTGGACGCCGCGCGTGGGCATCGACACCGGCGCGCGCGAGCTGCGCAAGGTGTTCTTCCTCGGCGAGGATCTCGGCTTCATCGTCGGCGGCGGGGGTGTGCTGCTGCGCACCGTGGACGGCGGAGCGAACTGGAGGCGGATCCCTTCCGGCGTGACCTCCTACGCGCTGTTCTCGGTGTGGGCGACGCAGGCGCCCGGGCCGGACACGCTGGCCTGGGCGGTCGGCGACAACGGCACCATCATCGGCAGCCGCGACGCCGGCCGGACCTGGAACATCTACACGCCGTCGATCACCGCCCAGAACCTGCGCGGCGTGGTGCGGCTGTCCAACACGCAGGCCCTGGCGGTGGGCTTCCAGGATGCCGTCGGCATCACGGAGGCGAGCGGCGACACGGCGCTGTGGTCTCTGGCCGGGCCGCCGGCCGACTACACCACGTTCTGGGATCTGGCGTGGCCGTCGCCCGGCCGCGCCTACGCGGTCGGCTTCAACTCCGCCGGCCGGGCCAACGTGCTGCTGTCCACGGACGGCGGCCAGAGCTGGGCGACGCAGGATCTCCCCGGCACCGCACCCATCGCCGGCAACTCCCTGCGCTCGGTGTGGTTCGTGGACGACACCCACGGCTGGGCGGTGGGCGAGCTGGGCCTCATCGTGCACACCGCCACCGGCGGAGCGCCGTAGATGTGAGCGCCAAGCGCCCCGGCGCCCGGCGCCCGCCGCCCCGCCGCGATCGCGTCGAGCCGGTCGTCGAGCGCACCATCATCATCGACGGCTACAACCTCATCCTGCGCAGCCCCGCCTTCCGGCCCGACGGGCGCCGCGACCTGGCGACGGTGCGCGACAAGCTCGTGAACCTGCTCTCCTGGGCGCTGGGCCGCGGCGACGTGGAGTTCTACGTCGTCTTCGACGGCGCCGAGACCGGCTTCGGCCCGCCGCGCCCGAGCCGCAGCGGCCGCGTCACCATCCGCTTCTCCAAGCCGCCGCAGACCGCCGACGGGCTCATCCGCGATCTGGTCGAGGAGCACGTCGAGCGCGACCTGCCGGTCGCCGTGGTCACCTCCGACCTCGAGGTCGCCGCCCACGCGCGCGCCTGCGGCGCCACCATCGTGCTCTCCGACCTCTTCGCCGCCAGCCTCTTCCCCGAACGCGTCGCCGAGGAGGCCGCGCGGCAGAAGGGCGCGGCGCGCGGGGCGAGCGCCGAGGGCAGCGAGAAGCCGCTCGGCTTCTCCAAGAAGCAGATGCAGGAGTGGGTGCGGTTGTTCTCGGAGCAGCGGGGGGAAGAAGAGACCTAGGCGGGAGGCGAACCTAGCCGGCGCCGGGGCCGGCGCCGGCTACTTCCCGCCCTCGGCCATGGCCTTGAACGCCGCCAGGTGGCGCGGCTTCTCGGCCGCCGTCTGCGCCGCCGCCTACCGGCTCGAAGCTGACGCGCAGCTCCTTCAATTTCTCCACCCGCGTGGCCACCAGCATGCCCGTCTCGGCACCCAGCGCGGCCGGCACCGTCTCGCCGATGGACGCGAGCTTGAGCCCCGGGGCCTTGGCGATGAGCCCGGTCAGCGCGCAGAAGCCCTTGGCGACGGTGAGCACCTCCCAGACGCGGGTCGGCGGTGCCTTGACGAAGGCGTCGGAGCGCACCGTGTAGTAGACGCCCCTGGCGGTCGTGGCCTGGGCGTGGGCGGATCCGGGCGCCAGCGCGGACCCCGCCGCCACGAGCCAGAGGCCTGCCGCAAAGACGATCCCGCGCATCCGCCCTCCGCCCGCTAGCCGCCGTTGCCGGCGCCGTAGCGCGCCATCGCCAGCTCGGCGATCTCGTGGATCAGCGCCTCGTAGGAGCGCCCCGCCTTCTTGGCGGCCATGGCGAACTCGGCCTTCTGCGACAGCCAGCAGTTGGGGTTGACCTCGAGCACGTGCGCCGTGCCGTCGGGGGCCAGGCGCATGTCGATGCGCCCGTAGTCGCGCAGGCGCAGCGCGTGGAAGGCGGCGACCGCCGTCTCCTGGAGGCGCTTGACGGTCGCCTCGTCGAGGTCCTCGGGGTAGACCGGTTTGGTGTTCTCGTAGATCTCGGTGCCCTTGTCCCACTTCACCTCGGTGCCGGCGATGCGCGGCGTGCCCTCGGGGATGCGCGACAGGTCGAGCTCCACCAGCGGCAGGGCCTCGGGCCTCTCGTTGCCGAGCACGCCGACGTAGATCTCGCGCCCCTCGATGTACTCCTCGATGAGCGCCGAGCTGTCGAACTGGGTGTGGATCTGGTCGATGCGCTCCATCAGGTCCTTGATGGACTCGACCACGCTGGCGAAGCCGATGCCGATCGAGCCGTCCTCGCGCACCGGCTTGACGATGACCGGGAAGCTGATGTCGTGCGACCAGTCGACGCGCCCGCGGTAGACGGTGGCGAAGAACGGCGTGCGGATGCCGTGGAAGGCGAAGATCTTCTTGGCCAGCGCCTTGTCCTGCGCCAGGTACAGGGCGTGCGGGCCGGCGCCGGTGTAACGGCGCCCCAGGAGGTCGAGGTACGCCGCGATGTTCATGTCCTTGGTGTCGTCGCCGGCGTACGACTCGGTGAGGTTGAAGAGCAGGTCGGTCTTGCTGGCGGCGAGCCCGAGCAGGGTTTCGTCGTCGCCCTCGACCGTCAGGTAGATGGGGTTGTGCCCGCTCTCCCTGAGGGCCTCGTAGACCTCCTGGTGGACTTCCTTCTCCTTCTTGGCGGGGGCCTTCTTCTTGGTCTTGGCCTCCGGCGGCGCCGCCGCCGGCTCGTCCACCCACCACATGTCGTAGAGGACGCCGATACGGTACTTCGGCATGGATCCTCCGGATCCGGGTCGCTCCGCCGGCCCCGCGCCTAGGCCTGCTCGAAGCGGCCCCGCGTCAGGTAATTCATGGCCAGCGTCGTCCCATACGTGGCCAGTTCTACCAGATAACGCGACTCCTTGCCCACTTCCGCGTGCAGATTCAGCTCGCGGCAGTTGCGCGCCATGGCCTCGACGAGGGCGCGGACCACCGCCCGGTTCACCCCCGTCCAGTACTCGATCTTGTCGGTGAGCAGCTCGCGGTTCTCGCCCACCAGGTCGGCGGCCGGGCGCACCTTCCGGCGGCGCGCGTGGCGCAGGAAGATGTCCGGTAGGTCGGCGTGCATCTCGACCTCGACCGCCGCCGAGTTGCGCTCGGCCTGCTGGCGGTAGAACTCGCCGAGCGTGAAGTCCATGTCGTCCAAGGTGATATCGGGCAGGCCACGCTTGCGCACCGGGTCGGCGTCGCGCAGCCGGCGCACCGCGTCGTCCACGAACCTGAGTTTCTTGAGCGCCGGCCAGCTGCGGTAGCGCTTGCGCCAGCCCGAGCCGGGGGTGAGCCACACGGCGAAGGTTTCGGCGAAGTCCTCGTCCGGGTGTTTCTGGGCGTACCAACCGGCGATATGCCGCACGTACGAGCGGCTGAAGGGCATCGGCCGGTAGTGGTCGCGATAGGGGCGCCGGTAGGGGCCGAACGTCTCCCGCCAGTCGGGGGTGGCGTAGAGGCGGTAGGCGTAGTTGAAGGCGTGCCCGGCCTCGTGGCGCAGATACATCATCATCTCGCCCGGGTCCTCGAGGTCGTTGATCTGGCGCTCGAGGGCGGCCACGTGCGGGTCGGCGAGGTAGAAGGGTACGCCGATGATCGGCTGGCCGGACGGACAGCCCCACTCGTCGGTGAGGTAGACCTGCGGCTTCCAGCGCGCCAGGCCCTTGCGGGCCAGCTCGCGGTGGAGGCGCCCGACGAGCTTCTCCACGCGCGAGCCCTCGAGCCTGAGCCCGAGGTCGCAGATGCGCCGGCCGAGGAGGCCGTGGGGGTCGGTGAGGTTCTGATCGGGCGGTTGCACCCGAAGACTGTAACGCACGCGAGGCCGGGGCGAAAACGCCGCCGCCCCCCGGCCGGAGGGGCCGGAGGGCGGGGCGGGCGCGCGGTGGGGCGCCCCGGGGGATGCCGGAAGCCGCTAGTTGCCTGCCAGGGTCGGCGGCACGGTGTGCGCCAGCAGGCCCCAGAAGTCGGAGTCGTAGGGGGCCGCGTCGTCGAAGAGCGTGCCGCGGTCGAGCGCGTTGACGCCGACGCGGAAGCGGCGCAGGTCGTAGGGCGCCTTGAAGCCGCCCTCGAAGACGCCGTCGGCCACCGGGCGCAGGCGCAGCCGGCCCCAGCCGCAGAGCAGGAAGAGGCGGTCGGTGGGATCCTCGACCTGCACGGTGACCTTCACGGGCTCGCCGGCCACGACCTTGGGCAACCCGTTGGGGAAGCGCATCAGCTCCCGCGGATCGGTGATGGTCACGTCGAGGCCGGAGCGCGCCTCGAGGCGTACCGACACGATCTTCGCGGTGTGCTCGGGCGAGGCGATCTGGCGGTTCGACACGGCCACCAGCCTCCAGCCGCGGCAGCGGCGGTGACGCTCGCGGTCCCCATCGCTGGCGATCTCGTTGGTCACCGGGTCTTCCCGCTCCCAGTCGATCGGCCGGCGGAACACGGCGCGCATCACGCCCACGTCGCGCAGCGGCTTGCGGATGCGGGAGACGACCACGCCGGTGTCCACCGAGTCGGCCGCGACGATGTTGAAGCTGCCGGCGAAGCGGTCCACGACCCGCACGCGCGCCGTCTCGAAGACGGTGTCGCGCTCGGTCTCGATCTGCACGTCGCGCTGGCGCTCGCGGATGACACGGTAGAAGAAGACCGGGTGGATCGCCGCCTCGGTGGAGAACATCCCCGCCGGGGCGTAGGCGTCGGCGAACTCGGCCTCGCCGGGCGCCTCGTAGGTTTCGACATCCGCCAGCTCAGGGACCTCGGCCATGGCCGCCTGGATGGCCGGGCTCTCGAGGCTCGCGTTGTTCCCGGCGGGCGGAGAAGTGGGATCGCTGCCGCAGCCGGCGAGTCCGAAGACGAGGGCCAGCGCCGGCAGGGCGAGGAGAACGAAACGCTTCATGACACGACCTCCGCGCAGCGCGGCTGCGCTCTCGAGTTCCTGACGCTGGGGCGCCGGGCGAGCGTCCCTCCGGGGCCGGGCCGGCGGGGGGCCGTCCGGCGTCCTCGGGCACCGCTCCGGTTCAGCAACCGATATGCCACGGCGCGCCATAGTCTCCGCGTGTCGATCCCTCGGGAGGCGGAGTGTCGGCAATCCTCTGCCGGCGATTCAGATAAGAGCGGCGGACGGGATGCCCGGCAGGGCGGTTTGCCGCTGCCGAACCCGCCGGCGGACCGCCGCCGTGCCCTCAAGGGTACATCAGCCCGTGCCGCGGTTGTACCCCCGGGGGCAGACGTGGTTCCGCGGGCCGAACCGCACGGACGCGCGACGGCCCGCCCGGTGTCGCACCGGACGGGCCGCCGTCATGCTGCGGGCCGGCGAAAGCGCGAAGCGCGCTCGCGATCAGGCTCCGGTCTTGGGCTTGGCGACCGCCACCGGCTGGTCGAGCGAGAGCGTCACCTTCTGCCCCGCCGTGATCTCCAGGTCCGGACCGCGCGTGAGCAGCGAGGCGCCGGTGCCGGCGGCGCCGCCGATCACCGCGCCCTTCACGGCCGAGCCGGCCGAGCCGCCGAGGATGCCGCCGATGACCGCGCCGGCGGCCGCGCCGCCGCCGATCATCTTGGCGTCCTTGCCGCCGCCGCCCTTGCCCCAGATCGTGTCGCCCACCGACTCGACGTCGTACGTCTTGCCGCCGAACGACAGGTTGTCGTACGCGAGCTGCATGTAGGCGCGGCCGCTGGTCTTGCCCGAACGCTGGGCGAGCACCAGGTGGCCCGTCACCTCGGCGCCCGCCGGGATGACGACCCCGCCGTCCATCACGACGTCCTCGGCGACCGTGGCGGTGAACTGCTGTCCCGTGGTGGCCGTCTTGGTCGTGAGCGGCGTCGACATCGCCAGCGCGATCGCGGTGCCGGCCGGGACGGTGATCGTGGCCACGGCCTTCGGCGCGCTCGGCTTGGGTGAAACTGGCCTAGGCTTCGGCTTCGAGGCGGCCGGAGGCGGAGTCGCTTCGGCCGGAGGCGGAGTGTACTCCTCGCCGGGCATCGGGCCGGGCGGCGGCACGTCCGAAGCGGTGTCGCCGAGGGCGAGGGTCGAGTCCAAGGTGGTCATGGCGTCCTCCTGCGCGTTCTTCGCGCAGCCGGTGAGGAAGCCGGCACCACCGATGAAGAGAAGAACAGCGGCAGCGATCCATGTACGGCGCATCCTACCTCCCTGGCGCCGTTCGCGGGTGCGGCGCCTGCGTTGGTGACTTCCCTGGCGCAAGCTGGGAACGTCGGCGAGTATAGGAAGCGCCCCCGAGCTTCGCAACTGCACCCCCGAGCCTCGACGCATGCGGCGTGCTATTCTCATGGGGCAGTTACCTTTCTTTGCAGGAAGTTACCGTGGGCCGCCACCGGGCATCTCCCGGCCGAGAGAAACGCACGATCCGGCTCTCCGAGGTCAGGCGCCATGAACCGATCCCGCCGCTTCTTCTGGCTCACCGCGCTGTCCGCGCTCGCGCTCCTGCCTGCGGTTCGCAACGATGCCGCCGCGCAGACGCCGCGCCCGGGCGCGCCGCCCGCCTCCGCGCCCGGCGCCTGGATGGAGAAGCCGGCGTTCCCGAAGGAGCCCTCGCGCGCCGGGGGACGGACGCTCGCGGGTGAGTTCGTGCCGCAGTCGGAGCGGACGCGCCCGGCCGCTCCCGCGCCGCCGCTCCTGCTGCCCTTCGATGTCCGCTACTACGGCCTCGACCTGACGCCCGAAGTGGGGCAGGACAGCCTGGCGGGCACGGCGACCCTGCTGATCCATGTCACCACGGCAGATCTGGTGAGCGTCACCCTCGATGCGGTCAGGCTCGCGGTGAAGGGCGTCACCGTCAACGGCCTGCCACGGCCGTGGTCGGTGCCGCCCGATTCGCTGACGCTTTCCATAGAGGTGGGCGGCGCGGCTCCCGGCGACAGCCTGCGCCAGCCGGGCGATTCCATCTGGGTGGCGGTGGACTATGGGGCGCGCCCGAAGCGCGGCTACTACGGCTTCGAGCGCTGCACCTACACCTTCACCGAGCCCGAGAACTCCCGCGCCTGGTTCCCCTGTGCCGACGTGCCGCGCGACAAGGCGCGCTTCGAGGGCTGGTTCGCGGTGCCGCAGGCGCTGTACGCGGCGTCGAACGGGGTGCTGGTGGGCACCGCGCCCGCGGGCGACGGCCGGACCCGCTGGCACTGGCGCGAGGACCACCCCATCGCCACCTACCTCATCTGCATGACGATCTCCGACTACGCCGTCATGCGCGCCGACGCGGACGGGATCCCCCTGCTCTATCTGACCTACCCCGAGGACACCACCAAGGCCAAGGCCGACTTCGCGCGCGTGCCCGAGATGATGCGCTTCCTGGCGACGACCTTCGAACCGTACCCGTTCGACAAGTACGGCATGGCGGCGGTCGAGCCGTTCTACAACATCGGCGCCATGGAGCACCAGACGATGACCACCATCAACCGCGTCTGGCTGCGCGGCGACGGCTACTGGGAGCCGGGAATCCTGCACGAGCTGGCGCACATGTGGTTCGGCGACTCGGTGACGCCCTACGACTGGTCCGACATCTGGCTCAACGAGGGCTTCGCCCGCTACTGCGAGGCGCTGTGGCTCGAGGACACGGAGGGGACGGCGGGGCGCACCAACCTACTGGCGGTCATCGCCTCGGCCTACTTCGGCGAGTTCTCGGCGGCCAAGTACCCGATCTCGGACCCGCCACGCGCCTACCTGTTCGGCTCGACCATCTATGACAAGGGCGCCTGGGTGCTGCACATGCTGCGCCGGCAGGTGGGCGACGCGGCGTTCCTCGACATCCTGCGCCGCCACCTGGCCGAAAACCGCTATGGCAACGCCTCGATCGGCGGCTTCCGGGTGACGGCGGAGGCGGTCTCCGGCCAGGACCTGGCGTGGTTCTTCGACCAGTGGCTCGACGACGTGGGGTATCCGGTGCTCGAGTACGCGTTCGAGACGTCCTCTCTCCGGCCGAACGGACCGTATCTGGTGACCCTGCATCTGGGCCAGACGCAGGAGTCGATCGGAGCCCCGCTGTTCCGCATCCCGCTCGAGGTGGCGATCCGGACCGCCGGCGGCGAGCGGCGCGAGACCGTGCAGCTCTCCGGTCTGCGGGAGGAGAGTTTCGGCTTCTGGGTCGACGCCGCTCCCACGGGCGTGACGCTCGATCCGGACTACTGGCTCCTCAAGCGCATCTCGCCGCGCTCGTCCTTGACGGACGCCGAGCCCGCGGGCGTGCGCGTGCACAATCTCTATCCCAACCCGGCGGCCGCTACGGCCCGGCTCGAGATCCGGGTGCCGCACCTGGGGCCGGCCAACTCGCAGAACGGGCAGACCGCGCGCTGGCCCGTTCGCGCCGACCTCTTCGACCTGCGCGGGCGCCAGGTGCGCACGGTGGTGGACGGCGAGTTCGGCCCCGGCCTGTACGCGTTCTCCATCGATCAGCGCGACGGCGCCGGCAACGAGCTGCGGGGCGGGGTGTACTTCCTGCGCGTCATCTCGGGCCCCGGCGCGGGGAGTGGCGCGCCGACGCTGACCCGCGTGCACCCCGCCTCGGGCGCCGGCATGGGGAGCGGCATGGCGACCGGAACCCGACCGCTCGCCACCTCGGCCACCGGCGAGGGGAGTGGCACGGCGACGGAGACCCGCCGGCTGGTGTTCCTCGGCAACTCCGCCGGCTATAGGATCATGACCGGCGGGCGCTGAGGGCCGTGGCTCCCGGGGAGAGCGTGGACAACCGGCCCCTGGTGCTCGTCACCGGCGCCACGGGCTACGTCGGCGGGCGCCTGCTCGAGCGGCTCGAAGCGCGCGGGGAGCGCATCCGCTGCCTGGCGCGGCGGCCGGAGTTCCTGGCGCCCCGGGTGCGCGTCGGCACCGAGGTGGTGCGCGGCGACGTCAGCGAGGCCGCCTCGCTGACGTCGCCGCTGGCCGGCGTCGACACCGCGTACTACCTCGTGCACCTGATGGCGGCCGGTGAGCGCTTCGCCGAGGCGGATCGCGAGGCCGCGACGAATTTCGCGCGCGCGGCCCGCGACGCCGGCGTGCGGCGCGTCGTCTACCTGGGGGGACTAGGTCACGGCGAGGATCTCTCGCCGCACCTGGCCAGCCGCCAGGAAGTGGGCCGCATCCTCGCCGCCACGGGCGTGGCGGTGATCGAGCTGCGCGCCTCGATCGTCATCGGGTCGGGCAGCCTCTCCTTCGAGATGGCCCGCGCCCTGGTCGAGCGGCTGCCGGCGATGATCACGCCGCGCTGGGTGAGCACGCGCGCCCAGCCCATCGCCATCGAGGACGTGCTCGACTACCTGCTGGCCGCCCTCGACGCTCCGCCCGAGGTGAGCGGCGTCTTCGAGATCGGCGGCGCCGACCGCGTCTCCTACCTCGACATCATGAGGGAGTATGCGCGCCAGAGGGGCTTGCGCCGCTGGGTGATCCGCGTGCCCGTGCTGACCCCGCGCCTGTCGAGCCTCTGGCTGGGGCTGGTCACGCCGCTCTACGCGCGCATCGGCCGCCAGCTCATCGAGGGCGTGCGCAACGAGACGGTGGTGCGCGACGAGCGGGCGGCGCGCGTCTTCCCGGCGGTGCGGCCGCGCGGCATCCGTGAGGCCATCGCGCGCTCGCTGGGCAACGAGGATCGCGCCTTCGCCGCGACGCGCTGGTCGGACGCGCTGTCGGCGCTGCCGC
>Ga0315278_10005514_pt1 | contig 11487 bp, 8 predicted proteins | sample YL17G06_0_MG_FD_203880 | JGI IMG/M metagenome (GOLD analysis project Ga0315278, IMG submission 203880) | Sediment microbial communities from Yellowstone Lake, YNP, Wyoming, USA - YL17G06_0 | ecosystem: Environmental > Aquatic > Freshwater > Lake > Sediment | place: USA: Wyoming | collected... | reverse complement strand
TCTCTGCTGCTGCAACTTGTCCAGCGCATCCCTGAACGTATCCCGATCATTCTTGATGGCAAGCGTAACGATATTGGCAACACCGCGTCCCAATACGCCGCGGCGCTTTACGATCGCTACAACGCCGACTGGGTGACGATCAATCCTTACATGGGTTATGACTCGATGCGTCCGTTCATGGAGAGGAAAGACAAAGGCTCGTTCGTTCTTTGTCTTACTTCCAACGCCGGCTCGAAGGATTTTCAATTACTGAATGTGGAAGGGCGACCGCTTTATCAGGTGGTGGCTGAGCGCGTCCGTTACTGGAACAAAGACAACAACTGCGGTTTGGTCGTCGGTGCCACACATCCGGAACAACTCAAGGAGATTCGTGAACTGGCCGGCGATATGCCGCTCCTGATTCCCGGTGTCGGCGCTCAGGGGGGGTCGCTCGAAGAATCGGTCATGGCCGGAACGGACAGCTTCCGCAAGATGGCCGTGGTCAACGTATCCCGCTCCGTGTTGTACGCCTCGACCGGCGCCGATTTCGACAAACGCGCCCGCGAGGAAGTAGTCAAGCTGAACGCCGCAGTTACTCGTCTACGCTCCAGCGACCGCCCTGCAGAAGCGAAGCCTCAGGAGGCTCAGGCGCCGCCACAGGTTCCGAACTCACAACCCAACGGGAACAACGGACCAACGGCGAATCAGGATCAGGACATGCCTCCTCCAGCGCAGCCGTCAGCCTGAGTTGGCCTGCGCTGGGTGACCCGAAAATGATAGAAACCCACCTGGAAGGTGGGCCACCGGCCCGGTAGTTTTAGAGCTGGCTATCATGTTGACCTTGGACAGCTATTAATTCTCGCCCAGAGAGGAATTAACGAGTTACGTTGAAGTAGACCAATCCAGTATGCCAAATGTGAAATATCAGAAAGATGTAGGCACTCAATAAATAATTTACGCGGTGCCAAGGTATCGGGAGCCAACTCCGTACGCACACAAGCCCAATACCTGTAAGCCATATTATGGTTGACCAAGCGGGCGCAGTAAAACCAATTACACTTTGACTCCATACACTGTCAGGATAAACGATTTGCGCTAAATAGCTTGCAAGGTAAACCACCAATCCCCAGATATATAAATGCCAGCCCAATGATTGCCCTTTTTCTTTTTTCCCAAAAAATAGGATTCCTGGAAAACCAAGGGTCAATACGCGAAACATATTTTCGAACAAATTCAACCACCTAGGTATGTCCTTCTCAAAAATAACCGGGCTATAAGCAGCGGGTAATGCTCCCCAGAGTCCGAATGTAATGATCATCGGAGGAATCACTAAAAGAGCGCCATTTCTGAGCAATCCTCGTGCTGGCAATGTTTCAAGGTTAAACATTCTTTTTACCTCTCAATTCGTCGTGTCGTCGTTAGGAAGAAATAATTTTGAGACGCAAAGAGTGGTACTTCATCCTCACAATCTCGTTCACAACTATCGTCGTACGCCATTGACCATCTAACCAACGTTAAGCTGTCAGGGTGACTCCTGCCTGTATTTACCCATTGGACCCACCGGTGGCCCACCCTATGGGTGGGTTTCTTTCACTAGTGGTACGTTCCGCCCTACTCTCTACCGCCCGAACTCAAACCGCAACAACGAGTAGATATACCCGTCGTGAAACTCGCCGTTGTAGAAATACTGATGCCGCAAGGTGCCGTCACGCTTGAACCCGGCCTTCTCCAGTAGCCCCACCGTCGCTTTGTTTAACGAGGATGTGCAAGCGTAAACTCTGTTCAGATCGCGCATCTGAAAGAGATACCTCGTCAGCAGCCGCACCGCCTCATGACCATACCCTTTGCGGCGCTGATCCGGGTCGGTCAGCAGACCGAGTTCGGCCGAACGGTTGAGATTGTTCCAGTTGAAGTAGTTGATAATCCCCACCGGCGTCTTCTCTTTGATCGCCACAATCACGAACATCTGTTGGTCGGCCGACTTCTCTTTCTTTTTGTAATCTTCGGCTGCCTCGGTGGCGGTTCGCAACGGTCGCGGGTGGCATGAGAGCATGGACGGATCACTCATGAGGTGCCAGTGGTAAGTGTTGGCGATATCCTCGGCGGTGGCAGGGCGCAAGTAAACACTCTTGCCCACGAAACTGGGCGGAGTCGGGTATTCGGGTTTGTTTTCGGACATATTCTATCGTCCTCGTGGTCGTTGGTAAAGTTGCTGCCCGAACGTATGTTCAGGCGTCGCGAATGGCAACTTACAAATCTCGTTGGATGTTGCGTCAGGTCTTGCCCCCGCCTCGCCTGTGGCGAGCGGGGGTGTGACCTGACGCTCTTGCTTTGTCTCAATGAGTTGCAGGTTAGGTCATCCGCCTGCGGAGGGCAGGACCTGACCCCACAAGAAAACTCTTGAATCGAGAGGAACTTCCCCTTCCGGGAACTGCCGCAAAATCCCCACTGGACAAGCGGTCGGTGGAAGTGTATGATTGCTTTCAAGATGGCCGTTGTCCGAACAAACATCGCTTTTCACCTGACTCCCTGAGGTGACCATCCAAAGACAATTGACACACTCCACACATATTGTTTCGAGGAGGCTGAAATGAGCGGTCCTGGAAAAGAAATCAGTACGCCCGACCCCTATGAGAATTACGAGCTCCCCGTCGAAGGATTCAAGGGGACTGCGGAGGAGATCGAGCGCCAGTGGTATGAAAAGTGCTATCTCGGCCGTGGCGACACGGTCAAGCAGCTCACCTGGCGTTCCATCATCATGGGGTGGGTGCTGGGCGGCGTCCTCTCGCTGACCAACATCTACATCGGTCTCAAAGCCGGTTGGGCCTTCGGAGTGGCCATCACCGCCTGCATCCTCTCCTACGCCATCTGGACCGGCTTCTACAAGATGAAACTTGCCCGGACCCAGATGACAATTCTGGAAAACAACTGCATGCAGTCCACGGCCAGCGCTGCGGGCTACTCCACCGGCGGAACCTTGATCTCGGCCTTTGCCGCCTACATCATGATCCACAATCAGACGCTTTCAGTCTGGGTCATGCTGGGCTGGGTTTTCTTTGTCGCCATTCTCGGGGTGACCATGGCCGTGCCTATGAAGAGGCAGATGATCAATGTCGAGCAACTCCGATTTCCCAGTGGGATTGCCGCTGCCGAGACGCTGCGGGCGCTTCATGCCACGGGGGAGAAGGGGATGCGCGCGGCGCGCGCCTTGGGTATCGCTGGGCTCCTGGCGATTCTGAGCGAATTTCTGACCAACGGCCTCAGACTGATCAGTACCAGACTTGAATCTTTTCAGTTATCCTCTTTGGCAACCAGATTCAGCTCGGCGACGCTCGGTGAAGCGTGGATCGGCCGGACGGTTACATTCGCCTGGGATCCGATCTTCATCGCCGCCGGGATGTTCGTGGGCATGCGGGTGGCCATCAGCATGCTGGTGGGTTCGGTGACCTGCTGGATGATCTTCGTTCCCTTAGTGCAGACTTACGTGCCGGAGGCCAGCGGGCTGACGGGGTTCCGATCTTTGGTCCAGTGGACGCTCTGGGGCGGCACGGCCTGCATGGTCACTTCGGGGATCCTGTCGGTGCTCTTCCAGTGGAGGAGCGCCCTGCGCGCGTTCCAGGGGCTGGGGGATATGCTCATGAAGCGCAAAAGCAAGAAACATGACGAACTCGCCGCGATTGAGACTCCGGGCTCGTGGTTCCTCATTGGGCAGGTCGTCGCGCTGATCGGCCTCGCGCTCATGGCGCATGCCACTTTCGCCATGCCCTATTGGCAGAGCTTCATCGCCGTGCTTCTGAGTTTCGCACTGGCTTTGGTGGCCTGCCGCGTGACAGGTGAGACCGACACGACACCGGTGGGAGCCATGGGCAAGATTACACAGCTCACCTTCGGCGCTCTCTCCCCGGGAAATATGAATGTGAACCTGATGGCGGCCAACATCACCGCCGGGGCAGCAACTTCATCGGCCGACCTGCTCACCGACCTGAAGAGCGGGTATCTCCTTGGAGCCAATCCGCGTAAGCAGTTCATAGCTCAGTTTGCCGGGATCTTCATCGGAACGCTCGTCACCGTGGCAGCCTTCCGCATTCTTGTTCCCGATGCCAGTGTGCTGGGCACAGATCAATTTCCCGCTCCGGCCGCGCAGACCTGGAAGGGTGTCGCCGAAGCTATGGCTAAAGGGCTCGGCGCGATGCACCCCGTAAAGGTATGGAGTATCGTGATCGGAGGCCTCGTCGGCCTCATCCTGCCGATTCTCTCCCGCCTGTTTCCCAAGCAGCAGAAGTGGGTTCCCTCGGCGGCGGGCATCGGACTGGCCTGGGTCTTCCAGTGGTTCTACGGCCTACTCTTCTTCCTCGGCGCCTTGATTGGGTACGGTTGGGAAAAGAGGAATGCGAAGCAATGCGAGGAGTACCTGTTCCCGGTCGCATCCGGGGTTGTCGCCGGCGGCGCGCTCATGGGTGTTGTCCTGGTCTTCTGGGAGAGCGGCTGGGAGATCCTGAAGCAGTTTCTGGGACAGTAGGCTCGCCCTGTAGGTCAGGACCCTTGTGGTCCTGACATTCTTATCTTGAGGTCGCAATCTGCGACCTCAAGACAGAGTGCATTTGTGATTGACCGGCGGCTTTTGAGATTGCAATTTGTGATCTCGAGTTTCGAGGCTAGGTGCAGACGATGGTCTTTGATGTCGCAAATTGCGATATCAAACAGTTGAAGGGTATCAAACGATGAATAGCCGGATCATCCAAGCAGTGGTTGTTTCATTGGTGCTAGTTGGTGGCGGTTTTGCGGGGTCGGACCCTCAGGCTCAGGATGTCTGTTCCCGCTGGCAGGTCAGAAAGCTTGATGAGGCCCCAGCGTGGTACTCGGAGGCTCTGAAGAAGCCGCCGACTTACAAGGAGACGCGCCTATCTGACTCTCTGTGGCGCACTGAGTATACATTAACCAGTTCGATTTCTGTAGTACAGTATGAACGGTCGTCATATGAAACCTCCGATAGTTCGTTCTTTAGTAGAACAGTCGCTCCGGGCTCTCTGTACCTTTGCGACAAGGATACAGTTCTGCTCGATTCCAATGTATGCGGGTACGGTATCCTTTCATTTGGCCCCGTTTCGCAATGGTGGTGTGTAACAAAAGAATGGGAGTACATACACGAGGACGGTGATCGGCAGTCAATCGTGAAGTTCGATCTTACAAACGGACAGAAGACGATACTGCACGCACATGTTTCCTCCGATGCCCCTCAAGCGGCTCCCGATGGTTCGATGGTGGTATATTCGGATTTCGCGGATCTGTACGTGTATTACCCGTGGGCCGAGTCTAGTGAAGTGGTGTTCAAAAAGGGCGGAGCCTACGCTCGGGAACTGAACTGCCGGGGACGATGGGTCTTGGACATGAAGTGGTCAGCGGACAGTAAGAGTATCGTATTCAAATACTACGACCACTATGAGGCCGGCGCTAACTATGAGCTTTGGGAAGTCCGCTGGATGCCTGAGACCGATTCTGTTGCGGACTCTGCACGGTGACTTTGACTTTCCGAACAATCCACCCCACTTTTCTGGTTGAACCCACCCGTCCAATGGGGTACAATACTACCAAATGAAGAAAGCCCTCATACTTGCCCTCAAGCTGATCCTAACTGGCGTGGTGGTATACTACGTTGCGCGACAGATTTGGGGCAACTGGGACCAGGTCAGGCAGTTCGACTGGCATTTCGACATCGTCTACCTGCTGCTGTCGCTGGTTTGTGCGATGATCTCGCTGGTCGTTTTCTCCGCTGCCTGGGTGAAAGTGATCTCGGCGTTCGGGCATCTGGTGAGCCAGCCGACCGGGTATCGCATTCTCAACCTGTCTAATCTGGGGCGGTATATCCCCGGCAAGGTGTGGCAGGTGTTCGGGATGCTGTATCTGGCGAAGCAGCAGAACATCCCCGAAGAACAGGCGGCGGCCTCGTTTGTGATAACAGAGTTGTTTACCATACCAGCTTCACTTCTGGTTTGGGTGATCGCGGTTCAATTTGAACCGGCGCTGCTGATAGACCGATTCAAGATCATGGGTCCCGGCTCAGCCTACGTTGCGGGCATTCTGGGTCTTTTGGGCTGTGCGCTGCTGATTTTCTATCCGCAGCCGTTCGTGAACTTGGCCAACTTCATCCTGAGGAAGCTCGGCCGCCCGATGGCGACTTTCACGCTGGACAAATCGGTTGCCCTGCAAGCGTTTGTCGGTTATTTTCTGGGCTGGATTTTGTTCGGGCTGGCGTTCTGGCTGTTTCTGCTTTCGGTTCTTGGAGACAGCGCGCCGTCGCTGGTGCTCTCGGTCGGCTTGTACAATGTCGCGTACCAGATAGGCTACCTGGCGATATTCGCGCCCAGTGGTCTTGGCCCGCGCGAGTTGATCATGGGCGTGTTGCTGCAGCCGTTGGTTGGCCCGATCGCTCCGGCACTGGCGGTTATTGCGAGACTCTGGTCGGTTGTGATCGACGTTTCGGCTGCGCTGGCGGCTCTGAGTATAAGAAAGTAACTCGTTTCCTTTCGGAGATAGTTTGACTCAGCAAAGACATGGTTCTGGTCGTTCACGGAAATCATCGCTGAACTGGGAGAACTCCCGCTGGTTTGTTCCGGCCGTGTTTGCCGTTCTGTTTCTGGCGATGGTCTTTCTGTTCTCTGATTTCATCTTCTCAGATCAGATGCTTTTCGGTTCGGATATCCTCCAGGCCAGCCTGATGTTCCGTATCTACCAGACCACCTACATGGCCTCGCACGGAGGCGCGATTCCGCAGTGGATGCCACATCAGTTCGGCGGCATGCCATTCGTTGAGGCCTTCCATAGCGACATCTTCTATCCTCCGACACTATTGTTAAAATACCTACGCGTCTGGTTCGACGACAAGATTGAGTCGATCGATATCGCTCGCGATGTCGGCTGGATGCTGTTCCTGCACATTTATCTCTCCGGCCTGTTCATGTACCGCGCGGCGCGCCAGTTCAAGCTGGGGCGGATTCCTGCGCTGGTGGCCGGTGCGAGCTATATGTTCGCGGGGTATCTGGTGTCGCTGGTCGCCCCAGGCCATGATGGGAAAATCTACGTAGCATCGTTGTTTCCCGCGCTGATGTTCTTCCTCGACCGGAGTTTTGAGAAAGAGCGATTACTCGGACGAATCAAGTACTTCTCTCTGACCGGATTGGCTATTGGCCTGATACTCCTGACACCTCATCCGCAGATGTCGTACTTTTCGCTTTGGGCGCTCAGCTTCTTCGCGGCGTTCCGATTGATTCTGATCTGGGTGGAGAGAAAATCGATTGTTCCGGCGTTAGTGCCGGGGCTGTTTGTCGCTTATGCCGTCGTTGTCGGGGTGGCCTTGTCGGCTATACAGATGTACCCCGGCATCCCCTATACCCAGGAGTACTCTCCGCGCGCCGACACCAAGAAAGGCTGGGATTGGGCGACATCGTGGTCGATGCACCAGGAAGAAGCGGCCTCTCTGATCATACCTGAGTTCTCAGGTACATCCACGGAGAAGGCGCAAACCTACTATTGGGGTAAGAACTTCTTCAAAGACAACTCCGAGTGGCTCGGGACAGTTTCTTTGTTTCTTGCCTTGATCGGTCTGTTCTTCTATCGCCATCGCAAGGAAGCCTGGTTTTTCGGAGGCCTGGCTCTGTTCGCTGTCCTTTATGGATTGGGAGGGACGACGCCGTTTTTCTGGATTGCGTTCACGCTGGTGCCGAAAGTCAACTCGATGCGCGCGCCGGCGATGATCATGTTCCTTGCGTCGTTCTCCGTGGCGATGCTGGCGGGCATGGGTGTGCAGACTTTGATGGATGCTCGCGAAGCGGGGAAGAAGACCGTTGTCTCCAAGTTCAACTACCTCCTATTCGGTTACCCGGCGTTTTTGTTTGTGCTGGCGGCAGGATTCTCTTTGGCTGGCAAGGGGATGCTCACGCTCTGGTGTTCATTGTTTTATAGCGAAGCGTCCACCGAGTTGGTCCAAAAGGGTGTGAGCAAGCTTGATGTCGCCTACATGAATCTCCCGGCAATACAATCCGGCGCCTGGCTGGCCTTCTTCTTTGTCGGTATCGCTGCATTGGTCGTCTGGTTGAGTCGACAGGGGAAAGGCGGTTCGGTGCTCATTCTGGCGCTGGTCGCTTTGCCGGCTGTCGACGGGCTCCGCTTTGACAGTCGCTTCGTGAAGTTAGTCGAACCCCGTACCTTCAATTCCAAGTATGCCGAGAACGGCCTCACTAAATTTCTGGCGGGGCAGAAAGAGAGATCTCGCTTCCTGAATATCAGCGGTCCTAACGAAGTCAAGAACGCTGACCTGCCCGTCCACGGGATCGATGTCACGGTGGGCTACCACGGCAACCAACTGCGTTGGTACGACGATCTTCTGGGTGGCCCGAATCTCACAAGCGTCTATCCGCGGTTCAACGCGAGGCTGGGCAATCTGACTGGCACGAAATTCCTGATCGCTGCGACTGGAAACATGCCTCCACCCGATCACTTTGGGCCGCTGCCTCTGCAAAAGGTAGCCGACCTGGGCGGCAGCCTTCAACTCCTGCGAAATGACAACTCCTTCCCGAGGGTCTATCTGGCTGATCAGTACCGGGTTATTCCGGAGCGCAAGGCGATGGTCAGCGAAGTACTCGACGGAGCTACTGACATGCGGAAAGTGGTGTTGCTTGAGGAAGAGCCGGCTATCCCGATCACGGCGGATACGATGTCGAGCGACTCAGCCTGGATTATCGACTACCAGCCCGAGACAGTACGAATCGGTGTGAATGCAGCACGCAATTCCCTTCTGGTGCTGACCGATACCTGGTTCAACTCCTGGCAGGTTACAGTCGATGGAAATCCGGTCAAGTGTCTGCGCGCCTATGGCGCATTCCGAGCCGTGGAGATACCTGCCGGTAGCCGCGAAGTGAGATTTGAATATCACTCCAGCCGGTATGCTACCGGCAAGGTGGTAACCTGGTTGACGGTGTTTTTCCTGTTTGGTATCATCTCAGTTTCGACCTGGCGCGATGGTTGCCACGCGCCGCAAAAGACAACAGTAACAGAAACGGACTAACTGTGCCGCAGACACAACGAGCCTTGATTATCTTCCCGACCTACAACGAGCGGGACAACATCGAAAAGATCGTCCACTCCGTCATGCCTCTGGATCCGCGGATTCATGTCCTCATCGTAGACGACAATTCACCCGACGGTACCGGCGAAATCGCCGATCGCCTGGCCGCCGATTTCAGCAAAGTCTACGTTCTGCATCGCGCTGAAAAACAAGGACTGGGGCGCGCCTATATTGCCGGTTTTCATTGGGCGATTGAGCAGAGGTTCGACTTCATTTTCGAAATGGACGCCGATTTTTCGCACAGTCCGGAATATCTCAAAGATTTTCTTAAGGAAATCCAGAACAGCGATCTGGTTATCGGTTCGCGGTATCTCTCCGGTGTCAACGTGATCAACTGGCCGATGGGACGGCTGCTCTTGTCGTACTATGCGAACGTGTATACCCGCGTGGTCACCGGTTTACCCCTGCGCGATGCCACCGGCGGCTTCAAGTGCTTCCGTCGGGAAGTGCTTCAAGCGATCAATCTCGATCAAGTCAAATCAACCGGTTATGCATTCCAGATCGAGATGTCGATGCGCGCGTGGAAGAAGGGCTTCCGCATCAGGGAGATCCCGATCATCTTCTATGACCGAGTAGCCGGGCAGTCCAAGATGTCCAAGAAGATCATGCGCGAAGCGATCTGGATGGTCTGGGCGTTGCGTCTGAAGTCGATATTCGGCCGGCTGTCATAGAACGGATGCGGTGCCAGACAATCCTCCACATGTTTCCGTTGTCATTGTCACGCACAATTCCCTTCCCACTCTGACAGGGTGTCTGAAGGCGCTGGCTCGTTCAATTGTAAGAACACCCCACGAGTTGATCGTGGTCGACAACGCCTCGCAAGATCAATCTGTTGCAGAGATCGCCCGATTGTTTCCCCAAGCTCGAGTGGTTTCCAACGCCGTGAACGTCGGCTTTGCGCAGGCCTGCAACCAGGGGATTGAAGGCGCAGCAGGGGAATACCTGTTGTTCCTCAATCCTGATGTGGAGATTGATGCGGATGCGATTGATGTGCTCCTGACAGAGCTTGAAGCACACCCTGAGGCCGGTCTTGTCTCCGGTCGGCTGCGCAACCCTGACGGAACTTTCCAGGCCACTTGTCGCAGATTTCCCACGATCGGTAACATAATTTTCTCTCGTGGGTCGGCTCTGGGGGGACTGTTTCTTTCGTCGGACTCTCGCCGCGCTCGCTACACTCTCTCGGACTTCACGGAAACAACCGAGGTACCCGCAGTGGCTGCTACCATGACGATGGTTCGTCGTGCGCTCTTTATGGAAACGGGCGGCTTTGATAAGCGTTTCTTCATGTTCATGGAAGACACGGATTTTTCGCTGCGATTGCACCAGCTCGGCCATCGTAATCTGTTCACGCCGTCAGCCGGTGGAGTACATCACTGGGGCAAAGGAGCGCGGGCGAGTCGGACGCGAAGAGCGTACTACCACCATGTTTCGCTGTGGAAGTACTTCCTCAAGCATTTCCCCAACGGGTTTTCGGTTATGCTGTTGCCATTACTCTTGCTGGCAAACTTCCTATTGGTGATACTATTGCCGGCAAGAGGCGCAAGGTCTGGCGACAGATGAACTGGTCCACGGTAATCACGGCACTTCTGACGAGTCTGGCTGTGGCTGGATTTACGATCCGCCCAGCGATTGCTCTGGCTGAGCGATTTCAGCTGGTTGACCGTCCCGGTCGACACAAACGGCACAATCGGCCGATTCCTTACGTCGGCGGAGTAGTACTGTTCGTCGCTATGTGGCTGGCCGTTGCGATCAGTCTCCTTTTCTTTCCGGAGGCCTTCCGAGAATTGAAACCCTCGCTCCTGTTCGTGTTTTCCGGTGCCTTGATCGTTTTCCTGGCTGGTTTTGCCGACGACCTGGTATCGCTCTCGGCATGGACTAAGCTCGCGGCTCAGGCGGCGGCTGGTCTGGTACTCTACCTGGGCGGACTGGCGATTGATCCCGTCACGATTCCATTCACGGGGAGCTACGAAATAGGTTCCCTCTCGGTAGTCATCACGGTCGCGTGGGTGGTGATGCTTACCAACGCCATCAACCTGATCGACGGACTCGACGGGCTGGCTACCGGCGTGTCTCTGATCGCAGCTATCACGCTGGCGGCCATCGGAACGTTCTACACGGCGGGGTCGGCTGTCCTGTTTGCATACGCCTTGGTCGGTTTTCTGGTTGGGTTTCTGTATTACAATCGATACCCGGCCCGGATTTTCCTGGGCGACTCAGGGTCGCTTCAGATCGGGTACTATTTCGCAGTGATTTCGCTGCTGGTGCCGATCAAGTCATACACTGCCGCCGCTCTCTACTTGCCGATGCTGGCGCTTGGGGTGCCGCTGATGGAGACGGTTATTTCGTTCTCACGGCGTCTGGTCTCTGGCCGCAATGTGATGAAAGCC
>Ga0315278_10005513_pt1 | contig 11487 bp, 10 predicted proteins | sample YL17G06_0_MG_FD_203880 | JGI IMG/M metagenome (GOLD analysis project Ga0315278, IMG submission 203880) | Sediment microbial communities from Yellowstone Lake, YNP, Wyoming, USA - YL17G06_0 | ecosystem: Environmental > Aquatic > Freshwater > Lake > Sediment | place: USA: Wyoming | collected... | reverse complement strand
GCCACGTCGACGCCTCTGGCCGGCGGTTGCACCACCCAAAAAATGACCTATATTGCTGCCACGATAGGGCCGAAAAAGCGGAAAGACATAAGTTGGGGGTCGAATCATGACTGGTCAGACTGAAGCGGGGCGCCGGTTCTTCACAACGTCCGAGGTTGCTCGCTACTGCGCGGTCACTAATGACGGAGTGCTCAAGTGGATCAAGTCCGGCAAACTGCGCGCTTTTTCGACTCCCGGAGGTCACTATCGCGTGAGCTCCGAAGATTTCCGTGAATTCTTACAAAAATATGACATTCCAATCGATGAGGCGTTCTTCTCTGGGGCCTCCAAGGCGCGCTCCGTCCTCGTCGTGGACGACGAACCCGATATTCGGGAAATTGTTCGACGGGTCCTGAAGGAGCTCGAGCCGAATCTCCGCATCGAGGAAGCCTCCGATGGGTACGAGGCTGGGATCAAGATCGGAGCGATGCAGCCCGACCTCGTCATCATGGACATCATGATGCCGAGGGTGGACGGACTCTCGCTCTGCCGCTCGATTCGCGAGAACCCTGATACGCGTTCGATCAAGGTCCTCGCGATCACGGCGTTCCCGGAGCACGACAGCATTCGGAAAATGTATGACGCCGGGGCCGATTTGTGCCTCATGAAGCCGATCCAGTTCGAGCATTTCCGACTCGAGGTGCTGAGGCTTCTCAACGACGCATCGCGCGGCCAGGCTGCTAGCGCATAGAGCGCACTTTAGTCGGCGACATGCGATAACGTAGAGGACCGCGTGCGGGGTAAGCGCCACGTCCCGCGAATGGAGGTCCTCACAGTGAAGCTCCGCTCACAGACTCAGGCCATGATGCTCTGCGTTTTGATGTTGGCCGCCGCGTACTCGACGATTCGTGCGCAGGACCTGCCGGCACCGTCCTCCCCCGCCGACTACATCTTGGGCGTCGAGGACAGGCTCTCGATTTCGGTTTGGAAGGAGCCCGAGCTATCCCGGACGGTCGTCATCCGTCCGGACGGCAAGATCACGGCTCCGCTCGTCGGTGACGTTCAGGCCGCCGGGCGCACGTCGAAGCAACTGTCCGTCGACCTCACGACCGCACTGTCTCGATTCGTCAAGGAACCGGTCGTGAACGTCACGGTCGAGGCGGTCGAGAGCTACAAGGTCTATGTCCTCGGTGAAGTATCGACGCAGGGTGCGCTAGTCCTCCGTCGTCGGACGCGTCTGCTCGAAGCCATTGCGCTTTCCGGTGGGATGACGGCATTCGCTAATCGCTCCGACGTGGTTCTGATCCGCTATGACGACGACAAGGAGACTCGGCTTCGAATCGACTATCGCAAGATCGTGTCCGGCGAGAAGTCCGAGCTGAACATCTTCCTCAAGCCGGGTGACACCATCATTGTCAACTGACCGGTTCCTAGCGGTTCGAAGGCTCGCAGTCCTCGCCCTCGGGTTTTCGGTCCTCGCGCCCCCGGCCGTCGCCGCCCAGGTCGACTTCCGTCCCGTCCTGACGTTCGGTGTACTCCACAGTGGGAACGTCCGGATCATCGGCACCGACACCGTCGCCGAGGAAAGCGCCGCGATCGCAGTCGACCTGTCGGTCGATCGGGCAACAGCGAGCAGTGACTTCTCATTCCTCTATCAGGCCACCTACATTGGGTACCGGCGGAACAGTGGTCTCGACTTCCTCGGAAACCTACTCGCGGCGAGTTACGGGAAGCAGGTGTCGCGGAGGACCAACCTGCAAGCGACCGGCGGCGTATTGCGCACCGACGTCCAAGGGGTTGCCGCCTCGAGCATCGACTCCCAATCGGGCGCCGCCTCGAACGTCGACCGCCCGCTGACGTTCGTGCCGCGAACGACCATCACGAGAGGGTACGGCGACGTCTCGGGTTCGGTCGGTGTCGGACGACGCGGCTTCGTGGACTGGGCGGTCCGGGCCGGCGTCAGCCGGTACGCCGAAGTCCCAGGAGTGGTCCTCAACAACAGCACGTCGGCCGGGGCCCGCGGCGGCTGGCGCTACGAGTTGAACGAGCGCGGTACACTTGGATTGGCGGTGAGTCTTGACTGGTTCGCCTACGACGTCGGGGCCAACGTCGTCACGGAGGGACTCGTACTCACCGGAACGTACAACCTGGGACGGTACACGGGCTTGACGTACGATGCCGGCCTGACGCGATCGACGTCGGATGGCCTCTCGACCACCAGCGCAACGATTCTCTTGTCGTTCGAGCGGGTGTTGAGCAAGGTCTCGAGCTTGACAGCCGGCGTCCGACAGTTCGTTACGCCTGGAACCGGCCTTCAAGGGGCGACCAGCGACTCGGGGACGTGGATCTCGTATAAGCAGTCGAGCCCGCGCAACGGACTCGACGGCCGGCTCGTCGGAGCCTACTGGTACAGCAAAGGGCTCCAATTCGGCGACACGCCGACCACGAACACCCAAACGCTGAATCTCGCCGGAGCGCTCGGATGGAGGTTCAATCGCTTTCTTTCTTTGAGCGCGGCGTACGCTTACTTCTACCAGTTAGACCGAGGTGATTCCGCAAGCTCACTCAATACGCGCTACGCTTCGTACGGTTTGTTCCTTCGTTGGGGGATTCGCGGGCTCGCCGACTCGCCGAGGGGTGGAGCGCGACGCCGGCGGTAACTACTGGTGAAGGTGCCGACGCGCTTCCTCAGCGATCACCTCACCGATCGGAATCGAGGCGGTGGCGGCGGGGGACGGAGCGTTGAGAACGTGGACGATGCCGTCCAAGGCCTGGATGCTGAAATCGTCGACGAGCGCCCCACGGAGATCGACGGCTTGCGCGCGCACCCCCGAACCACCGGGCTCGAGATCGTCGACGCCAATCGCCGGCATCAGCCGCTGCAATGCGCGCACGAACGCTCGCTTGTTGAAGGATCGGTACGTCTCCCCGGCACCCGTGCGCCAGTGCTTTCCGGCGAGCCGCCAAAAGCCCGGGAAGCTGAAGGTGCTCCACGCGTCGCGTGCGCCGAAGTCGGTCCTGCCGTAGCCCTCTCGCTTCAGGCTCAGCACCGCGTTCGGTCCCGCCTCCACGCCGCCGCGCATCATTCGTGTGAAGTGGACGCCAAGGAAGGGAAAAGCGGGGTCGGGCACCGGGTAGATGAGCGCCTTGACGAGATGCTCGCTCGACGCGAGAAGCCGGTAGTAGTCGCCCCGAAAAGGGACGATGCGCACTGCCGGCCGGGAACCCGCGCGCCGCGCGATCCGGTCGCTGTGGAGTCCGCCGCAATTGATCACGAGTCGTGCCGAGATGGGCCCGCCGTCAGTCTCGACGATCCAACCGGCGCCGTCGCGGTGGAGGCCGTGCACGTACGACCGTGTCCGGATCTCGCCTCCACGCTCGCGCACGACATCGCCATAACGTCGAGCGACGGCTCCAAAGTCGACGATTCCGGTCGCCGGCACGTGAAGTGCCTTGATCCCCGCGGCGTTGGGCTCGATCTCGCGGAGACGTTCCGGGCCGATCAACTCCACACCCCCAGGAACGCCGTTGGCGACCCCGCGGCGGTGCAACTCGTCGAGGCGCGCCAGTTCGGACTGATCGGTGGCCACGACCACTTTGCCGCAAACGGTGTGGGGAACGCGATGTGTTTGACAGAATTCCACGAGACGGCGGGCGCCCTCGACGGTGTAGCGTGCCTTGAGCGACCCCGGACGGTAGTAGACGCCGGAGTGGATCACGCCGCTGTTGTGTCCTGTCTGATGGGTCGCAATCTCGTCTTCCTTCTCGAGGACGAGAGGCTGCAATGGCCGGGGCCCGCGCGTCAGCGCCATCGCGGTCGAAAGACCGACGATTCCGCCCCCGATCACGACGACGTCTCGGGATGGGGGCACGCGTCAACCTTCCTGAGAATACCCTGGGAGTTTTGGGCGTCGGCTCAGCGACGGATTCTGCGTCGGGTTGTCAACGGGCTCCCGAAGCCGTGAGAACCACTTTCACCGTCTTGAGTATGATCCATAGGTCGTAAAAGGCATTGGAGTTCTTGATGTAGAAGAGGTCGTACTTGAGCTTTTCTCTCGCGTCCTCCACTGTGGCCCCGTATCGGTACTGAACCTGCGCCCAGCCCGTGATCCCCGGTCGAACCGTCGCGCGGAGGGAAAAGTACGGGATCTCTCGCTCGAGCTGTTCCACGAAATGCCGTCTCTCGGGACGCGGGCCAACGAAACTCATCTCGCCGCGCAGCACATTGATCAACTGCGGAAGCTCGTCGAAACGGAGTTTGCGAATGACCTTTCCCACCCGGCTCACGCGGGGATCATCGTGTCCAGCCCAGGTGGGGCCGCTTTTCTTTTCGGCGTCCTGCACCATCGACCGGAATTTCAGTATGTCGAATTCGATACCGCCTCGACCCACGCGACGCTGGCGATACAGCACAGGGCGCCCGCTCTCCCAGAGTATCGCTAACGCGGTCAACACCATGATCGGTGCCGTCACGAGCAAAAGGACGAGAGACACTCCGATGTCGGTCGTCCGTTTTCCTGCCCGGCGCAGCGGCGACACCCTGAACCCGTCCGAAAAGATCAGCCACGACGGAAGCATCGTCTCGACGGCCAGCTTTCCACTCGTCCGCTCGAAGAACGACGTGGCGTCTTCTATCTCGAGACCGGCAAGACGCAACGGCATGAGTTCCCGAATAGGGAGCTTGCCTCGCTTCTCGTCGAGAGCCACGACGATTCGGTCCACACGGCCGAGGCTCCACTTCTCCAACTCGCTGAACCGGGTCAGGACGCGCACACCCATGGCGATGACTTGTCCAATTCGGGAGCCGTCCTCGTCCGCGAACGCCACCAGATGATACCGGCCGGGAAGTTGCTCGCCGATACAACGCGCCACTTGACGCGCGCTTTCACCGGCACCAACGATGAGGATTCTCTCCCGGTAACCGTCAAGAATCTGAAATCGAATCGCGAACCAACGCCAGCCGGCGACGGTCAACGGAACCGTTACGACCCCTTCGGCGATGAGCAGAGCCGGCGGGCGCATGGGCGAGCCGAAGTACGCGAACCAGCCCACGAGGGCGACGAGCGCGAAGAAGAGCGACACGACGCCAAGGACGAGAATCTCTCGACGAATGTCGGCGGTCTCGCCAAGGACAGCCCGGCGCGTGCCCAGGAGACATCCAAGAAAGACCAGACCGTTTAGCGAAACAAAGGCTTGCTGCGCCCCGACAGTAAGGTCCGGTAAGACCATGTAGTTGATGTGCGCGAGTGAATACAGGACGGCGTAGACCAGAACGCCCTCGAGGGCGAATGACGTCAGGTATCTCGGCTGCGTCAAACGAAAGACGCTCAAATTGTCCACCCTCACGGTTGAAAAACGAATCACTCTTCTGCCGGGCGATCAAATCGCCCCGCAGTCGAAACGGGCTCCCAACCAATCCTGAGCAGCGACCGTGCCTGCCACCGAAATGACGCCGATGGCTGGCCGACAATGTACGAGGATCCGATGATTTCATCAAGAGGAAAACAGAGACAATTCAGGAAGAAGTCCTTATGGCTCTACGAGATATTGTGGATCTTGAGGATGTTGTCAGTTTCGGTAGGAGCCGAGCCCCGCAACCGACCATCTCGTCACAACAAGCTTAAGCGAGACTCATTTTCGGAAATTTGAACTATTCAGACGAGTCCGCCGAAAGTGTTCGGACTTCATCGTACCAGTTCGAAATTGACTCTTGACGGTTGTTCGGAGTGCCGGTAGATTTCCGCGCGAGATGGCCCCGGCACGGGCGACGATCTCCAAAGAAGTTACGCGGAACATTAATGCGGCACTTGCCATGCGATGCCGCGGCGAGGCTTAGGGGATATGGGAGTGAAGCCATCGGACGGGAAGGCCGGCTTCCTGATGGAGATCGTCGGCGTTCTTCTCGCCTCTTGGTGGACTGTCGTCGCTGGATCCTGTTTCGGGCTCGCCGGCGGAATGGTCGCGATGAAGTACCTGCCGAAAACCTACAGCGCGAGCACGAAGTTCCTCGTGACGCCGCCACAGATTCCCCAGGAGTTCGTCCGCAGCACCGTGACCGACATCATGGCGGCGCGACTGGCGATCATCCAGGAGTCGATGCTGAGCCGTCCGTACATGATCAAGCTCATCGAGCAGACCTTCGGGCGGCCGGGCACCGAAAAGGAACTCGACATGATGATCGGGCGCATCAAGGGGGCCGTGAGCGTCGCGGTAACCCGTTATCCGGTTTCGCAGAACACCACCGCTTTGATCTTCGAGCTGTCCTACCTCGACAGCGATCCGAAGCGGGCCGCTCGGGTCGTCAACACGCTCACCACGCTTTTCATGGAAGAGAACAACAGCTTCCGCACTCGGCGTGCCGAGGAAACGACCAAGATGATCGGGACGCTCGGCGACAGCGCGCGCATCGAGCTGAGCGCCAAAGAGAAATTGATCGCCGACTACAAGGAGCAGCACCTCTACGAAACGCCTGAACAGCTCGACGCAAACGTGAAGCTGCTCGAATCGCGAAACGACGACCTCGAATCCAACCAGAAGTCGCTCGAGGCGGCCTCGGACCGGCTGCACTTGCTGCAGTCCCAGGCGCAAGCGGCCGCGGCGGGCTCCTCTGTGACCTCCGCGGCCATTCCAGGCGCCGACCCGAGCACGCAAAGGCTCGCGCTCCTCCAGCGTGAGCTCGAGGGGCTGCGTTCGCGCTATTTCGAGGATCATCCGGAGGTCCGCGCGAAGAAGCGCGAGATCGAGGACCTTCAGGCGGGCATGCGCGCTGCGGGCGGCTCGGACCCGGAGGCTTCAGGCTCAGCGGCCGCGCCTCCGGGGCCGTTCGACGCAGCAATTCGCCAGCAGGAAAAGGAGCTCGCCAGGCTGGGCGATGAGCATAAGAAGTTACGCGCCGATATCGCCACCTACTCGGCTCGCGTCGAGGCCACCCCGCGAGTCCAACTGCATCTGGCTGAGTTGAATAAAGGCTACGGCGCTCTCCTCGCGCAGTACGAAGACTACCAGCGGAAGGTTCGGTCGGCCCGCGGGGCACAGACGATCGAGGAGGCCGAGAAGGGCGAACAGTTCAATTTGATCCAGGAGGCCGTCCCGCCGACGGTCCCGGTGCGCCCGGTCGCGTTGATCGTCTTGATGGCGGGACTTGCGGTGGGACTCGTCCTGTTCGTCGGCCCCGTCCTGGCGAAGGCGGTCCTTCAACCGGTCGTCCGCTCCGAAGAGGTGATCGGCAGCTGGGCGGACGTTCCCGTCCTGGTCTCGATCCCGCGAATCTCCACCCCTCAAACCATTTCCAGCGACCGCCGGACTCGCGTCAAGAACATCGTCGGGGCCGCCGTGTCGTGCGCCGTTCTCGCGGCCTCCGTGCTGATCTTCCACTGAGACGGGAGTCGAGATGTTCAAGCGTTCCGATCCTGTTCCGTCCCTTCGAGATTTCTGGTCACCGGATGACGACAGCGCCCGACAGCGCCATGCATCCGGCAAGATCGCGGAGGGAGTGCCCTTGGCCCGCCTGATTCCCAGGAAGTTTCGCCAGGCTCCCGAGATCGTCATGCTGGACGGAACTCGATCGCCCGCCGCGGAACGTTTCCGGCGTCTGCGCACCTTGATCCACCACGACGAGAACGGATCGCCGCAGGTGATCCTCGTCACGAGTGCTCTCCCCGGCGAGGGAAAGTCGACGATTGCGATCAATCTCGCCCTCGCGTTCGCGCTCGACGACCGCGGAGAGGTGTTGCTCCTTGACGCCGACACGCGAAGGCCGACCGTTGGGCGATGGTTCGAGCCCGCGCCGTCGCTGGGTCTGTGCGAGGTCGTCGAAGGCAACGTAGGACTCGATCACGCGATCCTCGACGTCAAGAAGACGCGGTTGAAGGTCCTGCCCGCCGGTGAGCCGGCGTCCGACCCCGTGCGCATGCTTTCGTCAGAGGCGATCGGGAAGTTGTTCGCAACCCTGCGTGAGCGATTCACCCGGATCATCGTGGACTCGCCGCCTATCGTGCCGTTCACGGATGCCGACGTCATCGGCGCCCAGTGTGACGGCGCCATCGTCGTGGCGCGTTCGGGCCTCACGCCGCGCCCGGCGCTGGAGCAGGCGCTCAGCTCGGTGACGACCACGCGACTTCTCGGGATCGTGCTCAACGACGTCCAGTTCAGCCTGGCGGACCGGCATCGCCACCACGAGAGCTATTACCAGCGCTACTACGAAACGGGCGGCAAACCGTGAGCACCGCTCAGGCCGGAATCCCGCGGCCCTTCGACGGCGACGCCTTTCCGCGCCGGATCGTGGCGCTGGGCGGTGGAACGGGCATGCCTTCCGTGCTCCGAGGTCTCCGACCCCACGTCACGCGGGGCGGCATCTCCTCGCTCACGGCAATCGTGACCATGACCGACGACGGCGGTAGCTCGGGCCGCCTGCGACGTACCCGCGGCCTGCCTCCTCCGGGAGACATCCGGAACTGCCTGGTGGCGCTTTCGCCCGACGAAGACCTCCTGGCCGGGCTCTTCCAGCACCGCTACAACGGCTCGGAGGAGATCGGCGGCCACACCGTCGGCAACCTCATCCTGGCGGCGCTAGCCGAACAGACGGGCAGCTTCTTGAAGGCCGTGGAAGTGTCGAGCCGCGTTCTCCGCGTGACCGGGACGATCCTCCCGGCCACGTCGGACGACGTCGTGCTCGAGGCGATTCTCGAGGACGGGACCGCGATCAGCGGGGAAACAGCGATCGCCGCTTGCGAACAGCAGATCCGGCGGATCGGGCTGCGTCCCGGCGGCGCCAAGGCGACGGCTGGCGTCGTGGAGGCGATCCTGAGCGCGGAGCTGGTGGTTATCGGGCCGGGGAGTCTGTACACCAGCCTGGTTCCCAATGTTGTCATTGCCGACATCGGGGCCGCCCTTCGGGAGACAGCGGCCCTGGTGGTGCTCGTCGCCAACATCGTCTCGGAGCGCGGAGAAGCCGCGGGTCTGAATCTCTCCGACCACATTCAAGTTCTGCAGGAGCATGCGGGCGGACCCTTCCTGGACGCTGCACTGATTCACGACGGGCCGATCGACGCTGAAGTTCTGGCTCGTTACCGCGCGGAAGGCGCCGTTCCCCTCCGTTGTTCCGACGAGGTCGAGCAAGGGGTCCGAATCCTCAGAAAGAACTTGATCGGTGGGGGGCCCAAGCTCCGGCATGACCCGGAAGCCACATGTCGGAGCCTGTTCGAGCTCTGGTCGGAGCGATCGAAGGATATCGGCCTCCATGCCCGCGGTGTTGCGGGGCGTCTGTGAGGGGTCTATGAGGGAGAATACGAATCTCGCAAGGTCCGATTTGCAGGAAGAAATCCTCACGAGCCGCGAGGCGAGGGAGTTGCTGAAGATCGGTCGCACCAAGCTGTGGGAGTTGACCCGCAAGAGCAGCGTCCCGGCGTATCGTGTGGGAGGAGGGAAGACCTCCGGGCTCCGCTACAAGCGCTCGGAGCTTCTCGCTTGGCTCGAGGAGCACAGGATTTGATCGCGGCGAACTCGGGGCGCGCGACGCGGGATCTTCGGTCGCTCGCCCGGCAGCGCCCGTAGGTTCCTCGATGCCGAAGCAGTCAGCCCCCAACGTCCTGAACGCCATGACCGTCGATGTGGAGGAGCATTTTCAGGTCTCGGCGTTCGAGAACACCATCCGCCGCGACGAGTGGGACGCCATCCCCAGTCGGGTCGAAGCCAACACCTCACGGCTGCTCGACCTCTTCGATGAAGTTCAGGTCACGGCCACGTTCTTCGTTCTAGGCTGGATCGCCGAGCGGCACGGAGGGCTCGTCCGTCGCATCGCTGAGCGCGGGCATGAGGTGGCGTGCCACGGTTACAGCCACAGGCTCGTCTACAACCAGACCGAGGCGGAGTTTCGGGACGAGACCTTGCGAGCGAAGGCGCTGCTCCAGGACATCACGGGGTCCCCGGTTCTCGGCTACAGGGCTGCGTCGTTTTCGATAGGCCGCGCGAATCTGTGGGCGCTGGATGTGCTCGCGGAAGCGGGCTTTCGCTATGACTCGAGCCTGTTTCCCATCGTGCACGATCGTTACGGCATTCCCGGTGCGCCGCGCCACATGCGCGTCGTGAGGACTCCACGCGGTGGCAGGCTCGTGGAAGTGCCGCCGTCGACCCTTCGGATGGGGCGTCTCGTCGTCCCGTTCGGCGGGGGAGGGTACCTTCGCCTTTTCCCGCGGGGGCTGACTCGCTGGGCGATCGGCCGCCTCAATGCGCGTGAGCGCCTCCCGGTCGTTGTCTACGTGCACCCATGGGAGACCGACCCCGGGCAACCTCGTGTCGCCGCCCCGCTGCGGAGCCGGCTCCGGCATTACGTCGGTCTGGAGACGACGCTGCCTAAACTTCGCAATCTGACTTCATCTTACCGTTTCGGAACGATGCTCTCGTTGATCGATGCGGCCGGGAGCTTGCCGGAAGAGGCTGTCGCTTGAGTGCGGAGAGCGTCGAGGCACCGCCCGTCGACCTGTCCAAGGCGAGGTCGAAGTGGAGCCTGAAACCTTGCATTGCTTACATCATGATCGACTTCGGGAGACCCATGGCTTGGATCCCGGCGCTGGGGCTCATCCGGCCCGGAATGCTTGTCGGGATTTGGGCGTTCGCGGCGACCCTCTCCCGCGGTCTGCGTCGCGAAATCCCGCGCCCGCTTTGGTACATGTTTGCCTTTCTCGCGCTCATGGCGTTCCACGTCCCGTTCGCCATGAACAACGCCTGGGCGTTCTGGGGGTTCCAGGACTTTGCGATTCTGGTCTTGGGGGGCGTGCTGCCGCTGGCCATGCTCCCGAGAGATCTCCGTGACGTCCGTCGGTTGGCGACGGTGTACGTCTTGTTGCACATCCCCGCCGCGATTCACGGACTGATGAACAGCGGAGACGGACCAGGTGGGTGGATGGGGGACACGAACGATTTAGCATTCGCGCTCAACCCGGCAATCGGCGTGGGCGTTTACCTCTGGAACGAGACGCGGGAGTCCAGCCGCAAGGTTCTCCTGCTCGTATCGCTGGGCGTTCTGGTGGCCGGGGTCGTGTCCACGAATTCTCGAGGCGGGTTCCTGGGCATGGTCACGCTCTGCCTTTACATGCTGCTCGCCGGGCCGAAACGAAAGCGTGTGTTGCTCGTCATCGTTCTCGCTGTGGTGAGTCTCGCCGCATTCGCGCCTCCCTCGTACTGGGCCCGGATTCAATCGATCGACGGTGCTCAGAAGAAGGGCGACACCGGGGAAGACCGGCTCTATATGTGGGGCTTGGGCTGGAAAATGTTTCTGGACCACCCGATCATCGGTGTTGGCACGCGGAACTACGGCATTCGGGCGCCGGAGTATGAGGACCGGGAGCGCGCCGAGTTTGGGGGGGAGTATCTGTGGGGACGCGTTGCGCACTCCCTCTACTTCACGCTCATCCCCGAACACGGTCTCGTAGGGATCGCGATTTTTTCAGCGTTGATCATCTGGATCTTTCGCACGGGGTATCGGTTGCGGCGTGAGGGACTCCGGGCTCG
>Ga0315278_10005512_pt1 | contig 11489 bp, 6 predicted proteins | sample YL17G06_0_MG_FD_203880 | JGI IMG/M metagenome (GOLD analysis project Ga0315278, IMG submission 203880) | Sediment microbial communities from Yellowstone Lake, YNP, Wyoming, USA - YL17G06_0 | ecosystem: Environmental > Aquatic > Freshwater > Lake > Sediment | place: USA: Wyoming | collected... | reverse complement strand
CGGCAGGAGAACGAAGACGGGGCTGCTGCGCGATGGGAAGCGCGCCGGCGGCGACAGAGAGACACGACAAGACGCAGCATCGCGGGGGAAGTCATGGCAATCAATCTCAAGGCGTTGAACATCGGTCTCGGCAAGAGCAAGGCCGCAGACAAGGCGCCGGCCAAGAAGGCGCCCGTGCAGGCGAGCTCGACCTCGATCCTTGAGGCGGTCGGCGGCCCGAAGAAAAAGGGCACCTTTGCCGGCAAGTCGTTCCGCGTGCAGACGCAGGTCCTGCTGACCGTGCTCGGCTTCCTGGTGTTTATGATCGCCCTGGTCGGCTGGCTCGCGATCCGCACGACGTCGAACGGCGCCGCCTACATCAGCGCCGCCGGGCAGATGCGGATGCTCTCCCAGCGGATCGCGAAGGAAGCGCAGCAGGGGCTGCAGGGCAACCCGGCGGCGTTCGGGCGCCTGAAGTCGAGCCGCGACGAGTTCGCCGGCCTGCTCGAGGCGGTCACGACTGGGGGCAAGGTCGGCGACGTCGACGTGCCGCCGACGGGCGAGGGTGTCAAGTCGATGCTCGACAAAGTTTCGCCGATCTGGCAGAAGTCGGACAAGAACGTCGGCCTCGTCCTCGCGCAGCAAAAGAACCTCATCGCCCTCGGCGCCGCGGTCAAGGCGATCAACGACAACAACCCGGTGCTGCTCGATCTCGCCGAGCAGGTGTCGGCGCTCAAGCTCCAGACGCAGGCGGGTTTGCGCGAGATCTCGGCCGCCGGGCAACTTGTCATGCTGACGCAGCGGATGGCGAAGAACGCCAACGCGTTGCTCGCCTCGGACGTGATCGATCCGGAAGTGACCTTCCTTCTTGGCAAGGACTCGAACACCTTCCGCGACATCGTGCTCGGCCTCACCAAGGGCAGCGACGCCTTGCGCGTGTCGGCCGCACGCGACGCCGAAACGCAGGAGAAGCTGAAGGAGCTCGACAGCGCGTTTCAGGAGTACCGCAAGGCGGTCAACTCGATCCTCGGCAACATGCAGCCGCTCGTGAACGCAAAGGCCGCCGGCCACAACGTCGTGAACGACTCCGAGGCGCTGCTGAAGGCCTCCGACGAGCTCGCGACCGCGTACGAAGGCGAGCTCGGACAGACCTGGCTGAACTACATCGTCATGGCGCTTTGCGCCGCCGCGGCCATCGTCGTCGGCCTGCTGATGGCGAAGGCCTACCGCGACGAGAGCGAGCGCCGCACGGCCGAGCAGGTCAAGCTGCGGGAGGATTCGGAGCGCCTCCGCAGCGAGGCGGAGTCGCAGAACAAGGCGAATCAGGAGGCCATTCTCCGTTTGATGAACGAAATGGGCAGCCTCGCCGACGGCGATCTCACAGTGCAGGCAACCGTTACCGAGGACATCACCGGCGCGATCGCCGACTCGGTGAACTACACGATCGAGGAGCTGCGCGTTCTGGTCGGCCGCATCAACAGCGCGGCGGCGCAGGTGACCAGCGCGACCGAGTCCGCGCAGGCGACTTCGGTCAAGCTGCTGCAGGCCGCGGAGCGGCAGTCGAAGGAGATTCAGGAGGCGGGCGCGTCGGTCCTCAAGATGGCGCGCGCGATCAACGAAGTGTCGGCGAGCGCGTCGAAGTCGGTGAGCGTTGCGCGCCAGTCGCTGTCCGCCGCGCAGAAGGGCCAGGAGGCGGTGTCGAACTCGATCTCCGGCATGGGCGAGATCCGCGAGCAGATCCAGGAGACCGCCAAGCGGATCAAGCGCCTCGGCGAGTCCTCGCAGGAGATCGGCGAGATCGTGGAGCTGATCTCGGACATTACCGAGCAGACGAACGTGCTGGCGCTGAACGCCGCGATCCAGGCGGCGAGCGCGGGCGAGGCGGGGCGCGGCTTCACGGTGGTCGCGGAAGAGGTGCAGCGCCTCGCGGAACGGTCGGGGGAGGCGACGAAGCAGATCGCGGCGATCGTGAAGACGATTCAGACCGACACCCACGATGCGGTGGCCGCCATGGAGAAAAGCACGGTCGGCGTGGTCGAGGGGGCGAAGCTGTCCGACGCCGCGGGCCAGGCCCTGTCGGAGATCGGCGAGGTGTCGCGCCGGCTCGCGCAGCTGATCGAGGAGATCTCGGTCACCGCGCAGGCGCAAGCGCAGGCGGCGGGCGTGGTCGCAACCTCGATGCAGGACATCCTGTCGGTGACGAAGCAGACCACGGAGGGCACGAAGCAGACCGCCGTGTCGGTCGGCCAGATCGCCAAGCTCGCGCAGGAACTAAAGGGATCGGTTGCGAACTTCAAGATCGCGTAGCTCCCGCGGCGAGAGTCGACGAATGGCTTTGCACCGGCGGCCGCGCGGGGCAATGAGGCAGGAGCGGCCGGTTGCGCGTGAATGCCGGTCGGCGCAAAGCCGGAAGCGCGCGGTCCACAACTAAGACAGGACAGGGCGGCAGTCATGAGCACGCCGGGTGACTTCGACATCGGCCCACTCACGTGGGTCAAGAGCGAGATCGATCAGGCGCTGGAGCGGTCGTTGACCGCGCTGCGCGCCTACGCGTCCAATCCGGGCGACTCGAACCAGATCCGGTTCTCGCAGACCCACTTTCACCAGGCCCACGGCGCACTCCAGATCGTGGGCCTCGACGGCGTCACACGCCTGTCCGAGGAGATCGACGGGTTGCTCGGCGACATCGCCAAGGCGGGCGGGGCACCCAAGCCCGAAGTCGTTGCCGCCGCCGAGCAGGCGTTCGCCACGATCACCGCGTACCTCGATCAGCTCCTCGTCGGCGAACCCAACCAGCCGCTCAAACTCTTTGCCGTCTACCGCGATGTGGCCAAGCTGCGCGGGCGCGACGGCGTCGACCCCGTCGATCTCTATTTCCCCGATCTGACGCGCCGGCCGCCGCGGCGCGACAGGGCCCCGGTGGATGTGCCCGCCGGTCAGGGCGCCCAGTACTACCGCGACCAGCGCGGACGCTATCAGCGCGGGCTTCTCAAGTGGCTCAAGAAGGACTCGACTGGCGTCGAGGACATGCGTGCCGCCGTGGCCGCAGTGGAGGCCGCGCAGACCAATCCTGCGAGCCGCGCATTCTGGTGGGTGGCGCTCGGTTTCTTCGACGCGTTGTTCGCGAAGGCGATCGCTGACCAGGGGGCCGTGGCCCGGCTCGCCAACCGCGTCGAGCAGCAGCTGAAGCGGCTGATGGAAGGCTCGGCGACGGTGGCGGAGCGGTTGATGCGTGAGGCCCTGTTCGCCGTCGCGCGCGCGCGCCCGGCGACCGAGCACGTGCGCAACGTCCAGGACGTCTTCCAGCTTTCCGGCTCGGTGCCGGCGAGCTTCGAGCTCAAGAGCGAGACCGCGCCGCAGGCCCCGGCCCTCCGGTCTCTGCGCGAGTTGGTCGGCAATGCCAAGACGGCATGGAACAAGGTCGCATCCGGCCACCAGCCGAGCATCACGAACTTCCGCGATCTCGCCGCCCAGATGCGCGACCGCGCCGCCGAGCTGAAGCAGCCGGAGCTCGCCAGGATCGCCGCCGAGGTGGCGACGCTAGCCGCCTGGATCGGCGCTGCGCCGAGCAATCTCACCGACGCTGTGGCCATGGAGACCGCGACCACGCTGTTGCTGGTCGAGAAGGCGGTCGACAACTTCGCGAGCCTCGGCGCCGAGTTCGCGCAGCAGGTGAATCTCATGCAGCGCCGCCTGCAGGCGGTGGTGAAAGGCGAGGCGCCGCACGCGAGCCAGCCGGTGCCGGTGCTCGACGATATGTCGCGCCGCGCGCAGGAGCGCCTGCTGATGGCGCAGGTCGTCTCCGAGATCCAGGCGAGTCTGCGGGCGATCGAGCAGGCCCTGGACGCGTTCTTCCGCGACGCCGCAAAGCGCGGCGAGCTGGCGAGTCTCGACAAGCCGATCCGGCAGGTGCTCGGCGCCCTCACGATGCTGAACGAGGACCGTGCGGCCGCGGGGCTTTCGCAGTGCGCGGCCGAGATCCAGCGTTTCGCGCAGGGCGACTATGTTCCCGCGCAGGGCGACTTCGAACGCGTAGCCGGCACCCTTTCAGGCCTTGGTTTCTATGTGGACGCCCTGCAGCACGGCAAGGCGGACTTTGATCAGTTGATGCGGCCAATCGCGACGAAGAAGGCCGAGGTCGCCGAGCAGGCCGAAGGCGAGGCTGCGGGCGGGACCGTCGAGGCCGAGCTCGAACAGGCCAAGAAGGGGCTCAACGCGCTCTTCGAGCACTGGAAGCGCGAGCCACAGAACGCCAAGCTCAAGGAAGAGTTGCGGCAGAAAGCCACCGCGCTGCAGAAGGACGCGGGGCTGGTGGCCGATGCGAAGGTTGAAGGCCAGGCCGCCGACATGCTGCGCATCCTGCACGTGAGCGATGCCAGGCCGTTCGATCCCAAGGTCTCGCAGATCCTCACCGCGATGCAGCCCGCCGCGCCCGCCGCACCTTCGCCCGAAGCGCAGAAGCTCATCGCAGCGAGCGCCGAGATGGTCGACGCGGAGCTGCTCGCCGTCTATCTCGAAGAGGCAGGCGAGGTGCTTGGCACGATCGGCGACAGCCTCGAGCAGGTGCGCGACCTGCCGCAGAACATCGAGCTCCTGCGCACGATTCGCCGTGGCTTCCACACGCTGAAGGGCAGCGGCCGCATGGTCGGCCTCACGCGCCTCGGCGAAGCCGCATGGGCGGTGGAGCAGGTGATGAACCGCTGGCTCGAGGAGGAGCGCGCGGCGACGCCTGACGTCTTTACTCTGATCGCCACCGCGCGCCAGTTCTTCGAGGGCGCCGTCGCGACCCTGAAGGCCAACGGCCCGAGCCCGGACGAGTCGGCGATCGTGGCGATGGCGAAAAAGGTCAAAGCGGAGGAGAGCCTGGGCGAGACCCCGACGGTGCCGGCCGCAGCACAACCCGCGGCGCCCGCGGTTCCCGAAGCGCCGCAACCCGCGGAGGCGTTGCCCGAGATCGATCTCGCGGCGATCGCGCCCGCTCCCGAGCCCGAAACCATCACGGCGGCGCCGACCGCGCCGATGGAGCTTGCGCCCACAGCGGCCCCGGCCGAGAAACTGCCAAAGCTCGAATTGCCCGAGCTGGAGGTGCCGGTGCTCGAGCTTCCGGCGCTGGAGGTTGCGACCGGATCCGCGCCCGCCGAGGCGACCGAGGGCGAGGACATCGTGACGATCGGCGACGCGAGCCTTTCCGTATCGCTGTACGGCATCTTCCTCGAGGAGACGCGCGCGCATCTTGATACGCTCGCCGCGGGTCGCCGCCGCCTGGACGACGGCGAGAAGATTACCGAGGACGTCGAGCGCGCCGCGCACACGCTTGCCGGCATCGCCGGCACGGTCAAGTTCGATGCGATGAAGGACGTCGGCCACGCCCTTGAGGGCCTGCTCGAGCGATTGCTCGGCAAGCCGACCGATGCCGCCGTTCGCGCGCTGATCGGTGATGCGATCGAGAACCTCGAGGATATGCTGGCGAAGGCCACCGCGCGGCAGTTGCCCGCCGGGGTGCCTGAGCTGATTGCGCGTCTGGACGGGATGGGGGTCGGCGACGCGGACGCAGATGCGCCGCTGCTCGATTTCGCTGCACTGGCCGCACCGCCCGAGACGCTGACCGCAGCGTCGGTCGCGAACGACCTCGACTTCGCGCTGCCCGAAACCGCGCCGGCGGGCTGGCCGCCGGCCGAGGCGCCTGCCGTACCGGCCGAGCCGATCGCGCTCGATTTCTCGGACTTCGCGATGCCCGCACCGGTGGGCGAGCCGGTGATCACCGCCGTCGTGCCGCCGGACGCCGCGAACGACAACCTCGTCCCGCCGCCTGCCGCGCCGGAGAGCATCGCCGTGCCTGCGCCGGAAAGTGTCGTGGCGCCGGCCGATGCGAACCTGCCGGCGGTGGAGGTCGAAGAGATCCCGATCGAGCGGCGCACCGATCGTCTCGACGACGACATCGACCAGGAGTTGCTGCCGATCTTCCTCGAGGAAGCGCAGGAACTCGTCCCGGCGGTCGGCCAGGGTCTGCGCGATTGGCGCGTCAACTCCGGCAACACGGCCGCGGGCCACGCGCTGCAGCGCACGCTGCACACGCTCAAGGGCTCGGCACGGATGTGCGGAGCGATGGCGCTCGGCGAGCTCACGCACCACATGGAGACGCGGGTCGAGAACTCGCTCGCGACCAAGGAGCTTCCCGCGACGTTCTTCGAGGAGCTCGAAGTCTCGTACGACCGGATGGGCTTCCTGTACGACCGCCTGGTCAATCCACAGGCGGTGGTCCCGGCCTCGGTGGACGAGCCGGAGAGCCCGGCCGCGACCGCGGCCCCGGACGCCGCCGTGCCGCAGGTCGAGACCGTGCCGCAGGTCGAGGCCGTGCCGCCGACGCCCGCCGCGAGCGCGCCGGACAAGGCCGAGCAGAAGCCCACCACTCAGCAGGCGGAGCACGAGCTGGCCGCGTCGAGCCGCGCCATGCTGCGCGTGCGCGCCGACCTGATCGACCGGCTGGTGAACGAGGCCGGCGAGGTCTCGATCGCGCGCTCCCGGATCGAAGGCGACCTGCGCTCCATCAAGGGAGCGCTGTTCGAGTTCACCGAGAACGTGAACCGCATGCGCGCGCAGCTGCGCGACATCGAGATCCAGGCCGAGTCGCAGATGCAATCGCGTATCTCGCTCGCGCAGGAGACCGAGACGTCGTTCGATCCGCTCGAGTTCGACCGCTTCACGCGGTTCCAGGAGCTCACGCGGATGATGGCCGAGAGCGTGAACGACGTCGCCACGGTGCACCAGAACCTGCTGAAGGCGGTGGGCGAGAGCGAAGCCGCGACCACCGCGCAGGCGCGGCTCACGCGCGCGCTGCAGGCCAACCTGATGCGCATCCGCATGGTGCCGTTCGCGAGCGTGTCGGAGCGCCTGTTCCGCATCGTGCGTCAGGCGGCCAAAGAGACCGAGAAGCGCGCGGTGCTCGACATCAAGGGCGGTCAGGTCGAGGTCGACCGCTCGGTGCTCGAGCGCATCACCGCGCCGTTCGAGCACATGCTGCGCAACTCCGTGGCGCACGGCATCGAGACGCCGGCGGAGCGCGTCGCGAAGGGCAAGCCGGAGCTCGGCGAGGTTCGCATCGAGGTGCGCCAGGAGGGCAACGAGATCGTGCTCTCCGTCGTGGACGATGGCGCCGGCCTCAATTTCGAGCGCATCCGCGCGAAGGCGCTCTCGCAGGGACTGCTCAAGCCGGAGGACAACCCGACCGACGGGGAAATCGCCGAGTTCATCTTCCACCCCGGGTTCTCGACGGCGGCGGAGGTCACTCAGCTGGCCGGTCGCGGTGTCGGCATGGACGTCGTGAAGAGCGAGATCACCGCGCTCGGCGGCCGCGTCGACCTTGCGAGCGAGACCGGCAAGGGCACGCGTTTTGCGATCTACCTGCCGCTCACCCTCGCGGTGACGCAGGCGGTGCTCGTGCGCGCCGGTAACGTCGCCTACGCCATCCCGGCTGTGATGGTCGAGCAGGTGCGCCAGGTGAAGGCGCCCGAACTCGAGTCCTATCGCACCGCGGGCGAGACGAGCTGGCAGGACCGCCGCTATCCGTTTCGCTACCTGCCGCGACTCCTCGCCGATGCCGAATTCGTCCCCGAGGCGCGGCGCGTCACGCCGGTGATGCTGCTGCGCACCGGCGCGAACACCGTGGCGCTGCAGGTCGACGAGGTGGCCGGTAGCCAGGAAATCGTGGTCAAGAACACCGGGCCGCTGCTCGCGCGCGTCGCGGGCATCACCGGCGCGACCGTGCTCGGCAACGGCGACATCGTGCTCATCCTGAACCCGGTCATCCTCGCGGGGCGCGAGTTGACGGTGGGCGTCGGGGCGCCCAAGGCAACGGTCGAGCCCAAGTCCGCAGCGCCGGCGGTGCGGACGATCATGATCGTCGACGACTCGCTCACGGTGCGCAAGATCACTGGGCGCCTGCTCGCGCGCGAGGGCTACAACGTGCTGAGCGCGAAGGACGGCGTCGACGCGCTGGAGCAGTTGCAGCAGCACCTGCCCGACGTGATGCTGGTCGATATCGAGATGCCGCGCATGGACGGCTTCGACCTGACGCGCAACGTCCGCGCCGACCGCCGCCTCAGGCACATCCCGATCATCATGATCACCTCGCGCACGGCCGACAAGCACCGCGCGTACGCGAAGGAGATCGGCGTGAACGTCTACCTCGGCAAGCCGTACCAGGAAGACGAGCTGGTCCGGCATATCGGCGGGTTCGTCAAGAAGCCTGCGCTGGCCTGAGGGCTGTTCTCAGCGCTTCCCCGCCGCGCGCCGGTAGCGCTCCAGCGTGATCCGCCGCGCCTGGTCGTGATCCACGACCGGCGCGGGATAGTCCCGGCCGATCACGCACCCTGCGGCCTCCTGATCGACCGGACGCATCGTCCAAGGCGCATGAACGTACCTGTCCGGCACGCGCGCGAGCTCCGGGACGTAGCGCCGAATGAACTTTCCCTCCGGGTCGAACCGCTTCGACTGCGTCACCGGGTTGAAAATCCGGAAGTACGGCTGCGCATCGCAGCCGGTCGAGGCGGCCCATTGCCAGCCGCCATTGTTCGCGGCGAGGTCGAAGTCGATTAGGTGGTCGGCGAAGTACCGCTCGCCCCACCGCCAGTCGACGTGCAGGTCCTTGACCAGGAACGAGGCCGCCACCATCCGCAGCCGGTTGTGCATGTATCCGGTCTGGTTGATCTGGCGCATCGCCGCGTCGACGAGCGGATAGCCCGTCAGCCCCGCGCGCCACGCGCGCCACTTCCCGGGATCGTTCTCGAATGCCACGCCCTCCAGCTTGCGCTTGAAGGCGTGACCGACGACGTGCGGGAAGTGATGCAGCGCGGCGAAGTAGAAGTCGCGCCAGACGAGCTCCGAGAGCCAGGTCTCTGCGCCTTTCCCGCCTTCCGCATGGGCGCGCGCGGCGAGCTCCCGGATCGAGGCCGTCCCGAAGCGCAAGTGCACCGAAAGGTACGACGGCCCCTTCACGGCGGGGTAGTCGCGGCGCTCGTGATACGCACGGATGCGATCGAGGAAGTCCTCGAGCAGGCCCTGTGCACCCGACATGCCGGTGGGAACCGGCACCTCGAGCAGGTTGGTCGGCGCGAAGCCGAGGTCCGCCAGCGTCGGGCACCGCGCGTCGGGCGGGGCCGCGAGGCTGCGCACGTACTTCTGCACCGGGTAAGGCTGGAGGTAGAAGCGGTCGAGCTTCTTAAGCCACGCGCGCTTGTAGGGCGTGAAAACGGTGTAGGGCGAGCCGGCGGCCGTGAGCACCTCGTCCTTCTCGAAGATGACCTGGTCCTTGAACGTATGGAGCTCGATCCCGGCGGCGGCGAGCGCGCGATCGACAGCGGTATCGCGATCGATCGCCGCAGGCTCGTAATCGCAATTGGCATAAACGGCGCACACGCCCAGGCGCGAGGCGAGTCGCGGGATCTCCTCGCGAGCACGGCCGTGCAGCACGATCATGCCGCTGCCGCGATCGCGCAGGGCGGCGTCGAGCGCCTGGACCGAGCGCCAGATGAACTCCACGCGCCGGTCGGAACGCGACGGAAGCGCGTCGAGGATCTCGGTGTCGAAGCAGAACGCGCAGAAGACCCGCGGGTGGGATTTCAGCGCATGGTAGAGCGCGGCGTGGTCGAAATCGCGCAGATCGCGGCGAAACCACACCAGCGCGGCATCGGCGGGCATTTCGGGGGAGGGCGCTTGGCGAGCGCGCGACTCTAGCATGCTCCGTCCGGCGCGCGCGCGTCCCGCGCTACAATTCCCGCCGTGCGGCAGGTCGATCTCACCCACCACTTCCTGATCGCCATGCCGAGCATGGCCGACCCGCATTTCGCGCGCACGCTCACCTTCATCTGCGAGCACAACGAGCAGGGCGCGCTCGGTCTGGTGGTGAACCGCCCGATCGACCTGACGCTCGCGGCGCTCTTCGAACGCATCAATCTAGAGCTGAAGGTGAACGCGCTGTACGGGATGCCGGTGTACTTCGGCGGCCCGGTGCAGACCGATCGCGGCTTCGTGCTGCACGTGCCGCGCGGCGAATGGAGCTCGACCCTGCCGGTGCGCGACCACATCGGCCTGACCACCTCGCGCGACATCCTCGAGGCGGTCGGGGGCGGCACCGGCCCGGACAGGATCCTCGTGACGCTCGGCTACTCGGGCTGGGCCGCCGGGCAGCTCGAGCACGAGATCCTGCAGAACGCCTGGCTCACCGTCGAGGCGGACGAACAGATCATCTTCGACCTGCCCGCCGAAGAACGCCTGCCGGCAGCGATGCAGCAGCTCGGTGTCTCCTACGCGACCCTTGCGGACGAGGCGGGACATGCATGAGCTCGCCGGGCCGCCCCAAGAGCGAATCCCTTGGCGCGCAGCGTCAAGGTAGTCCAATGACCGGAGTCGGGACGGTGTTGGCCTTCGATTTCGGTGAGCGCTTCATCGGCGTCGCGGTCGGGGAGACCAGCGTCGGCGTGGCCCATCCGCTCGTCACCATCGACGGTCCCGCGACCGACGCGCGTTTCGCTGCGATCGGCGATCTGATCGAGGAGTGGAAACCGGCGCGACTCGTCGTCGGGCTGCCGCTGCGTCTCGACGGCATGCCCCACGAGCTCACGCGCCGGGCACGGCGCTTCGGGCGCCAGCTGGAAGGCCGGTTCGGACTGCCCGTGGCGCTCGTCGACGAGCGCCTCTCCTCCGCTGAGGCGGAAGAGCGGTTGCGCGCGATCGGCCGCGGCGGGCGCGCCGACAAGGCGCTGACCCACCCGGTCGCCGCACAGGTGATCCTCCAGGACTTTCTCGACCGCCATGCAGCTGCCTGACGCAGAAACGCTCTGCCTCGATCTCACGCGCCAGCTGCGTCCGCATGTCACGCCGGACACCGGCATGGTCGGGATCCACACCGGCGGTGCCTGGCTTGCCGAGCGGCTGCATCAGCAGCTCGGCTTCGTCGTGCCGCTCGGGATGTTGGACATCTCGTTCTATCGCGACGACTACCGCAAGGCGGGCCTGCACAAATCGGTGCGCGCCAGCAAGATCCCGTTCGACGTGAACGGTCGTCACCTCCTGCTCGTGGACGACGTGCTCTACACCGGCCGCACGGTGCGCGCCGCGATGAACGAGCTGTTCGACTACGGCCGGCCGGAGTCGATCCGGCTCGCCGCGCTGGTCGACCGGGGCGAGCGCCAGCTCCCGATCTGCGCGCAGTACGTCGGCACCAGCCTGACGGTACCGCCGGGCAGCATGCTGCGGCTCGACCGTGACGCCTCCGGCCGGCTCGCCCTGCGGCTCGATACCTAGGATGAAACCGATGCCGAAAGCATCGCTTTCCCTGACTTCGGGGAGCACGAGGGGGCGCCGCGGAGCGAGCGGCTTTGCCCTCTCGTATCGTGGCGAACTGAGATGAGCGCCAACCCTCAGCTGAACGCGAAGGGCGCTCTCACGCATCTGCTCACGCTCGAGGGGCTGCCGCGCGAGATCATCACGCACATCCTCGACACCGCGACCTC
>Ga0315278_10005511_pt1 | contig 11490 bp, 16 predicted proteins | sample YL17G06_0_MG_FD_203880 | JGI IMG/M metagenome (GOLD analysis project Ga0315278, IMG submission 203880) | Sediment microbial communities from Yellowstone Lake, YNP, Wyoming, USA - YL17G06_0 | ecosystem: Environmental > Aquatic > Freshwater > Lake > Sediment | place: USA: Wyoming | collected... | reverse complement strand
GCCGCCGCACCGATATACGAGTCGTTCAACCGGCTCTGCTGAATGAATTTCCCGTATTGGGCGTGGAAGACCGTCCGGTCCGTCACCGGGAACGAGAATCCGATCCTCGGGCTCACCGCGCTGGTCGAAGGGGTCTTCTTATAGGTGCTGGGGACAAGGAGCCCGGCAGCGTTGTATATCAGGTTCCCGGGGTTGTCTGTGTCCCTGCTGTCGGGATTGATATAGTCCCATCGCAGGCCCAGGTTGATGATGAGGTCGGAGAATTCGATCTTGTCCTGAACATATGCGGCGGCAAAGACCGGCTTCGGCGGGGCAAAATAGAGCGTGCCACCGTCAGCAACGACATCCTGATTGATTGACTCGCCGAGGATGTTGTATCCGATGAGATCCGAACCTGTGCCCGCAGCAAGGTTCAACAGGTTTTCGAGCTCAGCCGCATTCGCGGCCTGCTTTGCATACCGTGAGAAGCCTTGCACGCCTGCTGGAGAGAACCTGCGGTATGTGGATTGGGTGAATTCGCCGCCGATCTTGACCTCGTGCTGCTTCATCTGACTCGTGAAATCGGCGCGCGCGCCAATCTGATCAAGCCGGTCCTTGGAATAGTTCGCGATAAACTGACCCGGCTGCGAAAGTCCGATGTTAATCCCTCCGTTATAGAAACCGTAGGCACTATAGTTGACACCTTCACGGTAATAGAAATTCCCTATCTGTGCGTTTTTCAGAGAATCCCCGTAGGAGAAAATGTTGTCCCTCCAGTAGGGATCCATATTCTTGTTCTGCCGCGCAAACCAGTTGCCATTCACCTCGAGGAACGTGGTGGGCGAAAAGACGTACGAGAGCTTCAGGTTCCCGAACATGTTCATGGATTGGTTGAGCTGAAGCCGTCCCTGATTGAGGTAGCTGCCAAAAAACGTCGAGTTGCGCGACTCGACGGTGGTGTATGTACCCGCGGCGCGCACCTGGAGGTCTCCCAGGTCGACAAGAATAGTTCCGCCATAGGACATGCGATTGTTCATCCCGCCGGTCGAGTTGCCGCCGAGGAGGATCTCAGGGATCGTGTCCCGGCTCGCCACCTTGGGATGGGCAGGCGTGAGAACCGGATCGGTAATGAGATTCGTGAGAGTTTGTTGGTCACGTACCGACACGGCCGGATCACGGTAGAATGTGTTCTGTGCGGATCCAAAGAAGCGCAGGGTCTTGCCGAGAATCGGCCCGCCGACGGTGGCTGTCCAGTCGGAGTACCCGTAGCTGTATCCGCCAAGAGCTTTTTTGTTCATAGATGTGAAACGGTCGGTTTCTGCCAGGAGCGACACCCTCCACCGCTCGGAACTCCCCGACCTCAGCTGCGTCTGGATGATACCGGCATTGGCGCCGCCAAACTCCGCGTTGAAACCACCCGCTTGAACCTGGATCTGCTCCACAGATTCAGCAGTCGTGTACAGACCGTTGCCGCCGCCGAGAATGTTGGTCACGTTCGCGCCTTCTACGCGGTACCCGACTTCATCCGCGCGTCCGCCTCGAATGTAGACATTCCCACCCTGGACGACAACACCGGGCTGAATCGCAACCGCGATGTCTGTCCCCCTGGCCGGGAGCTTGTCGAAGAATTCGCTGTCGATGATCCGGACCGAGTTCGTCGCGCTCTTGTTGATGAGCGGACGTACGGCCACGATCTCGACAACGCCAATTGTGACGCCTTCGGCGGGAAGTTTGAAATTTGCTTCCGTCGTCAGGTCGTTGTTCACACGGATATTTGAGATGGTGATGCTCTGGTACCCAACATAGGTCGCGCGGAGGGTATACGTCCCCACCGGCACGTTGAGGATGAGAAACTCACCCGCGATATTTGCCGCAGCGCCCATGGACGTTCCGACCACCACGACGTTAGCGCCAACCAATGGCTCTCCCGTCCCGGGGTCTGTCACCGTCCCTCGGATTTTTCCCGCACCAAACGCCAGAGCAGGGACGAGGGCCAAAATGAGGAGAACAGAATAAAGCCCACGTTGCATGTTGTACCTCCTTGTTGTGTCGGCAGTGTTTTCCAATTACAGCTAGAGCTAGATCGAAAACGCTTGGCTTGATGGAGGGCCTGATGACTCATCGTGAAGTCTGGAACTTCACCCGGAGCCATCTCCCCTTGGTTCCCAAGGATTGTCAGAGAAAAGAAAAAAAAGGAACGCGCTTCGAGGAACTGCGAAATGAAAAGATGAAGAGTCGTATCAATTGTTCCGGGTAGTATCCACCTCCTTTCTCAGACTGTGAGGGGTTTGGATGGTAACCGCATAGCGGTGGACAAATATAAACAGTGGGGTTGTGTTTGTCAAGTGTTTCATAGAAAAAATGCAGATTTCGAGGGGTCGGGAATTCCCTCTATAATAAGGGTTTTTCAGGATTCGGAGATGTGGGAAGCGATGACCTTGATTACCTCAGGCTTCCCGAAGCCCGTGATTGATGAGAAAGGCAACACACCCTGGCACTGCTTATAATGAGCGAAGACACCGGTCGCCGACTGCACATACCGGGGCATCTTGCTTGCCGGCAGTTTGTCAGCCTTCGTAAGAGCCACCAGGAAAGGAATTTCGAAGTAGTCGAGCCACCCGACCATCATCATGTCCAGTTCGGTGGGCTCATGGCGCGCATCCACGAGCTGAAGCACCAGGGAGAGTTGTTCGCGCGATTTGAGGTACTGCTCGATGAGCTTTCCCCAGCTGGAGCGGATCTGTTCCGGGAGGCGGGCATATCCGTAGCCCGGCAGGTCCACAAAATAGAACTGCCGGTTGATGAGATAGTAGTTCATCTCGCGGGTTTTGCCGGGTTCGGAGCTCTGCCGGGCGAGGGCTTTCCGGTTGCAGAGCTTGTTGATGAACGACGACTTACCCACATTAGAACGGCCGAGGAAGGCCACTTCTTTCAGGCCTTCCCGGGGGAGCTGGCGCAATTGAGCCGCCCCAAGCACAAATTCCGCGGTGAGAATTTTCATACGTGAATGAACGGGGCAGCCCCGGGCTACCGCGACTCGGCCTTGGGGGCCGGTGTCGCCGTTTCCGCCTTAGCCGTGGCGGCGGCTCCGGCTTTTTTCTTAGGCGCTTTCCGTTTTGGTGCGGCCTTGCGGGCCGGCTTGTCCGTCTTTTTTGCCGCGGGTTCCTGCCCGGTATTGAAATCCACCAGTTCGATCACGGCCATTTCCGCGCCATCTCCGTAGCGCTGGCCGAGTTTGACGATCCGTGTATATCCCCCGGGGCGCGTGGCGACTTTTTCGGCAATAGTCGAAAAAAGTTCCGTGACCACCTCGCGGTCCTTTACCAGCTTGCCGACCTGCCGCCGGGCATGCCCGCCGGCATCGACAAATTTCTTCTGGCGTTCGGTCACCTTTTTCCCCGCTGCCGCTGCCGCATCGGCCGGGCGGGCGTTTTTCGCCCGCGTGATGATCTTCTCAACCACCATCCGGGTTTCTTTGGCTTTTGCCACGGTCGTGGTGATGCGCTTGTGGCGCAACAACGCCGTCGCAAGTGCACCCAGGGTGGCGCGGCGATGGCTCGCCGTCCGTTTCAGTTTCCGGCCAGATTTACGATGTCGCATAAGAGTCGTCCGCTAATGAACAGAAACAATCACTCGGTGTCTTTAAGGTATTTTTCAACGTCCATCCCGAACGCCAGCCGCTCGGCTTCGATGATCTCGGAGAGCTCGGCAAGAGACTTCCGCCCGAAATTCCTAAACTTCAACAGCTCGCTCTCTTCCCGGCGTACCAGCTCGGCAATAGTCTTGATGTTGGCCGCCCGGAGACAGTTGTGCGAGCGTACCGACAGTTCGAGTTCGTCTACGGGGGTCAGAAGCACCTTGCGGACCCGCTGGAACTCCGCATCCTGCTCCGACTCCTGTTTCGGCGCCTCCGGCTCGACGTCAAAATTGATGAACAGCTGGATGTGGTCGCGGAGAATCTTGCCGGCGTACGCAAGACCGTCCTCCGGTGTAACAGAACCGTCCGTGTCGACTTCGATGGTGAGCTTCTCGTAGTCGGTTTGTTGTCCGACGCGTGTGGTCTCCACGAAGTAGCGCACGTTCTTGATCGGCGTGAAAATCGCGTCGATCGGAATCAGCCCCAGGGGCTGGTCCGGCGCCTTGTTCTCCTCGGCAACCACGTAGCCGATGCCGCGCCCGATGCGCAATTCGAGCTCGAAGTTCGCATCCGCGTTCAGCGTGGCAATATGGAGACCCGGGTTCAGGATCTCGATGTCCGGTGAGGCTTTCTGAATTTCGCCCGCGGTGAACGACATCGGGCCCTTTAACGGAACCACCACACGGGTGGTTTTCTTGTTCACCATCTTCATCCGGACCTGCTTCAGGTTGAGCACCACGTCCGGGACATCTTCCACCACCCCGGGGATCGTGGAAAACTCGTGGGACACGCCGTCCACCCGGAATGCCGTGATGGAATACCCCGGCAGCGAGGACAGCAGGACGCGTCGCATGGAGTTCCCGATCGTGACACCGAACCCCTTCTCTAACGGCTGGACAATAAAGCGACCGTATGTCGGGGAGTGTGTGGCCTCGTCCAGGTGAATCTTCTCCGGCATCTGGATTGTTGCGATGGTCATGGCGTTGTCACCCATTCCTGTCTGTCACTTACTTCGAGTAGAGTTCGACGATGAGCTGCTCATCGGCATTCAGCGGAATATCCGCGCGTTCGGGAACGTTGAGGAACGTCCCGACCATCGCGGCCTTGTCCAGACTGAGCCACGGCAGCATGGTGGCGTCCTTCATACGTTTCATGGACGCGTGCAGCACTTCCATTTTCTTGCTCTTGTCGCGCACGTGGATCGTATCGCCGGGCTTGAGCAAATACGACGGAATGTCCACGGGAACGCTGTTGACGATAAAGTGGCCGTGGACGACGAGCTGGCGCGCGGCCTTACGCGACGGGGCAAACCCCAGTCGGTAGACCACATTGTCGAGCCGCCGTTCCAGCATCTTCACCAGCGTCTCGCCCGTACGTCCGGTCTGTTTCAGTGCTTTGGCGAACGTGTTGCGGAACTGCGTTTCCATCAGTCCGTACATCCGGCGCACTTTCTGCTTTTCCCGGAGCTGCAAACCGTACTCCGACACTTTCTGCCGGCGTGATTGCCCGTGCGCTCCCGGCGGGTACGCGCGGCGTTCCACGGGGCACTTCTCCGTGAAACACTTCGTCCCTTTGAGGAACAACTTCTGTCGCTCGCGTCTGCACAACCTGCAACTCGGATCGGTATACCGTGCCATGAACGTCCTTCCTGCGTTATACTCTGCGTCTCTTCGGAGGGCGACACCCGTTATGCGGAATCGGGGTGACATCCCGGATACTGCTAATCTCCAGGCCGGCGGTCTGCAGGGCCCGGATGGCGGCCTCGCGGCCCGAGCCCGGGCCTTTGACAAACACTTCCACTTTCCGTAAGCCGAGATCGTGCGCCGTTTTTGCGGCTGCCTCGGCGGACACCTGTGCGGCGAACGGCGTATTCTTGCGCGAACCTTTGAATCCGTTCTTGCCGGCGGACGACCAGCTGATCGTGTTGCCGTACACATCCGTGATGGTAACGATCACGTTGTTGAACGTCGCCTTGACGAACACTTTGCCGCTGACGTCGACCTGGATTTTTTTCTTTTTCCGGACAACGTCCGCCTTGTTGCCGCCCTGTGCTGTGGTTTTGCCCACACGTACCTCCCATCGTTATGAATGCAACTCAGGTCTTGGCCGCGACCTTCTTCTTGCCGGCAACCGTCTTGCGGCGGCCCTTCCGGGTGCGGGCGTTCGTGCGCGTACGCTGACCGCGTGCCGGAAGCCCTTTCCGGTGACGGATGCCGCGGTAGCAGCCGATGTCCATGAGGCGCTTGATGTTCATCTGCACCTCGCTCCGCAACGCACCCTCGACTTTGTACTCGGAGGTGATAATGCCGCGGATGCGCGCCACTTCGTCGTCGTTCAGATCACCGACCCTCTTGTCGAGGTCCACCCCCGCCTTGGCCAGGATCGCCCGTGCGGAGGTTTTGCCGATACCGGTGATGTACGTCAACCCGATCTCCGACCGCTTCTTCTTGGGGAGGTCAATACCCGCTATACGAGCCACGCCATGTCTCCTTCGTTAGCCTTGACGCTGTTTGTGCTTGGGATTGGTGCAGATCACGCGCACCACCCCTTTCCGCTTGATGATCTTGCAATTGCGGCAAATCTTCTTGATCGACGACCGCACTTTCATACGTACCTCACTCCGTGCTTACTTATACCTGTAGGTGATCCGGCCTTTGGACAAATCGTAGGGAGAGAGCTCCACCGTCACCTTGTCACCCACCAGAATCTTGATGAAGTTCATCCGCATCTTCCCGGAGATATGCGCGAGTATCGTATGTCCGTTGTCGAGGCTCACCTTAAACATTGCGTTCGGCAACGTGTCGGTGATCACTCCATCAACTTTTATGGGCCCTTGCTTAGCCATGCCGGGTCAGAATGTCCGCTGCTCCCTGTTTGACGACCACTGTATGTTCGAAGTGCGCCGAAGGCCGGCCGTCCGACGTCCGGACCGTCCACCCGTCTTCTTCCAGACGCACCACGTAGGTTCCTGCGTTGACCATCGGTTCGATGGCCAGCACCATATCTTCTTTCAACACCATCCCCGTACCCGCCACGCCGTAATTCGGAACCGCGGGTTCTTCGTGCAACTGCCTGCCAATCCCGTGTCCGACCAGATCCCGCACCACCGAAAATCCCGCGGCTTCCACATAGTGCTGAACCGCAGCCGAGATGTCGTACAGATGGTTCCCTGCCACTGCCTGCGCGATGCCCGCCGCGAGCGATGCTTCCGTCACCCTGAGCAGCCGCGCTTTTTCTTCCGACGTGCGCCCCACAGGAAACGTCCGGGCTGCATCGCCAAAATATCCTTTTTTCTTCACGCCCACATCCACCGACACCACCTGCCCCTCTTCCAGCTGCCGGCCATCGGGGATACCGTGCACCACCACATCATCGATCGATATGCACAACGTGGCCGGGAACAGATTCTGCCGATCGGCGCCGTATCCCTTGAAGGCGGGCTCGCCGCCCTGCGACCGGATATACTCCTCAGCCATCCCATCCAGTTCCCGGGTGGCCAGACCCGGCCGTACCTGCGCCCCGATCAGCGTCAGGACTTCCGCCACTATCCGGCAACTTTCGCGCATGAGCTCCAGCTCGCGGCGCGATTTTACGGGCACGCGTGCCATGCTGCGCGCGCTAGCGGAGGCGCCCCTTCATGCGCCCCGACTTCATGAATCCATCGTAGTGGCGCATCAGGAGATGCGACTCGACCTGCTGCAACGTATCGAGCGCCACACCCACCATGATCAGCAGGCTGGTGCCGCCAAAAAATTGAGCGAAACTGGGCGTCACGCCGAAGCGGGACACAAATGCCGGCAGGATCGCAATAATCGCCAGGAAGATCGATCCGGGCAGAGTGATCTTTGTGAGAATATTGTCGATAAAGTCCGCGGTGTGCTTGCCGGGCCGGATCCCCGGAATAAAGCCGCCCTGTTTCTGCATGTTTTCCGAAACATCCTTCGGGTTAAACGCGATCGCCGTGTAGAAGTAGGTGAAGAAAACGATCATTGTCCCGTACATAAGCGAATAGGTGATCGACGTGTATTGCAGATACCCGGAAATACTCTGCACGAACTCGCTGTCCGGGAAAAAGGTCAGGATCGTGCTCGGAATAAACATGATGGACTGCGCGAAGATGATCGGCATCACGCCGGCGGTGTTGACCCGCAGGGGGATATACTGGGTGACGCCGCCGTACACTTTCCGGCCCACAACACGCTTCGCGTACTGGACGGGAATACGGCGTGTGCCCTGTGTGACGAGCACAACACCGGCGATAATCGCCACCATCGCGGCCAGAATGATAAGACCGATAATCAGGTTCTGGCTCACCCGGAACTGGTCCACAATCGAGTGCGGGAAGCGGGCGATGATCCCGATGAAGATGATCAGCGAGATGCCATTGCCGATGCCCCGCTCCGTGATCTGCTCGCCGAGCCACATCATAAACATGGTGCCGGCGGTCAGGAAGACCACGGTGCTGATGGTGAATGCGAGCCCCTGGATTTCGATCGGCACGATGGGTGATCCTTCGATCGTCAGGCTGGTGAGCCGCACGCTCACGCCCCATCCCTGGAGCACGGAGACGAGCACCGTACCATAGCGCGTCAGCTGGGTCAGCTTCTTCCTTCCATCTTCACCTTCCTTGGTCAGCTTCTGGAAGTACGGAACGACCGCGCCCAGCAGCTGCAGGATGATGGAGGAACTGATGTACGGCATAATGCCCAGGGCGAACACCGCGGCGTTTTTGAACGCCCCGCCGACAAACAGATCGTACAATCCGAACAGCGTGTTCGCACCCTGACTGGCTTCCGCCTTGGCCAGGAGCGACGCATCCACGCCGGGCAGTGTCACGTGCGCACCGATACGCACGACAATCAGGAGCGCGGCCGTGAAAAGCAGCCGGGTCCGGAGCTCCTGAATCTTGAAAATATTCCGGAAACTTTCGCCGAGCTTTGCCATTAGTCTCTGGTCACCAGGCTGATCGTTTGGACTTTGCCGCCGGCCGTCTGAATCTTTTCGGCGGCGGACTTGCTGAACGCATGGGCGACAACATCGAGTTTCGCTTTGAGCTCCCCGCTTCCGAGGATCTTCACCGGCTTACGTGCGTATTTGACGATGCCGAGCTTGAGCAGAGATTCGGGGCTCACTGTGCCTTCATGGAGCTTCCCCGCACCGGCCAGCTTCTCCAGCGTGGTCAGGTTCACTATCTGGTACTCCGTCCGGAAGGGGCTGTGAAAACCGCGCTTCGGAACGCGCCGCACGAGCGGCATCTGCCCGCCTTCAAACCATGGCCGGGACTCTGACCCGGAGCGCGACCCCGCACCGTTATGGCCGCGCGTGGACGTGCCGCCGTGGCCGGACCCCTGTCCGCGCCCGATCCGTTTCGGTTTTCTCCGTGACCCCGGAGCCGGTTTTAACGTGCTGAGAATGTCGGTTGCCATGATGCCTTTGCTCGTCTCTGTTCGGCGTTACTTCACTTCTTCGACGGTGACCAGGTGCCGCACTTTCTTGATCATCCCGCGAATTTGCGGGGTGTCTTGTTTGATAACCGACCGGTGCGGCCGCCCCAGTCCAAGTGCGAGAATGGTGCGCTTGTGAGGAGCGATCTGGTCGATAATGCTGCGAACCTGCGTAATCTTCAGTGTGCCTGCCATTGCTGCCTCTCGTGCGTTAAACGGTCACCTTGGCTTCTGCCGGGCCGAACATCTCGGGAAGCGACATCCCGCGCCTCCGGGCCACGGTCCGGGCATCGATCAGGTTCACCAGCGCATGCATCGTCGCTTTAACGACGTTGTGGGGATTTGAGGATCCCATGGACTTGGTAAGGACGTCGCGGACGCCTGCCGACTCGAGCACGGCTCGCACGCCGCCTCCCGCGATCAGGCCCGTTCCCGGCGATGCCGGCTTGAGCATGACGCGTGCCGCGCCGAAACGCCCGATGATCGGATGGGGAATGGTCCCCCGTACAAGCGGCACCAGGGTGACGTTCTTCTTCGCGTCGTCCACGCCCTTGGCAATGGCATCCGCCACTTCGTTGGCCTTGCCCAGACCGATCCCGACGTGACCCTTGCCGTCGCCCACCACCACGATGGCATTAAAGCTGAAGCGGCGCCCGCCCTTCACCACTTTCGCAACGCGGTTGATGTGGACGAGCTTGTCCTTGAGTTCCAGTTCACTTGTTTTGATTCGTGCCACCGTGTACCTCGTTACGTCCCACATGGTGAATGGTGCTACTGACGCTGTCGGGAGAGGAGTCGAACCTCTACTCACGGCTCCAAAGGCCGCTGTCCTGCCATTAGACGACCCGACAATTTTTCCACTGCCGGCCCCGGACCCCGACGCGGTGCGACACTCAGAACTTCAGACCGCCCTCACGGGCGCTTTCGGCAACGGCCTTGATCACACCGTGATACCGAAACCCGTTGCGATCGAACACCACCCGGGCGATCTTCAATTCAAGTGCCTTTCGCGCCACCAGCTGACCCACGATTGTGCCGAGGGCCACCTGTCCCTTCGCCGTCTTCGCCTGCTCTTCAACGTCCTTCGACAGGTCCGACACGCCGATCAGCGTGGCGCCCCTGGTGTCGTCGACGAGCTGCGCATAGACATGCTTCAGGCTCCGGAATACCGTCAGGCGCGGCCGTTCGGCCGTTCCGGTGATGGACATCCGGATGTGGTGCTTCAACCGCTTACGATTTTGTATTTTGTTCTTGGTAATCATGCTGTCTGTTCTCCCTCTGCGCTCGGGGGGGGGGGGTTATGTCTTGGCGCCGCCCGCGGCAGCGGCCTTGCCGGCTTTGCGACGGACCCTCTCGCCCTCGTACTTGATCCCCTTCCCCTTGTAGGGTTCGGGCGGACGGAAGGAGCGGATCTTTGCCGCCACCTGGCCGACCAGCTGTTTGTCGATCCCGCTGATGACGATACTCGTCTGCGTCGGCGTTTCCACCTTGATGCCGGCCGGCGCCACAAACAGGATCGGGTGCGAGTACCCCAGCAACAGCTGGAGTCGTGACGCTTTCATCTCCGCGCGATACCCCACGCCGACCAGTTCAAGTTTTCGGCTGTAGCCGTTGGTGACGCCGGTGACCATGTTCTGGACCAGCGCACGCCAGAGGCCGTGGAGTGAACGCTGCGACTTTGATTCGCCTGCCCGTTTCATGAGTACGGTGTCCGCGCTGACATCCACGCCGATCTGCGGGTGAACGGTCGCCGAGAGTTCTCCCTTCGGCCCCTTCACCGTGATCCGGCCTTCGGCCATCTGCACCTGTACACCTTTCGCGATCGCGATGGGTTTTTTTCCAATCCGTGACACGGTCGTGTCTCCTTCGTTACCAGATTTCGCACAACACTTCGCCGCCAACGCGGGCCTGCCGCGCCTGCTTGTCGGTCATCAAACCCTGCGAGGTTGAGATCACCGCAATACCCAGTCCGCCCAGCACCCGCGGAATAGCAGTGGAGTCCACGTAGCTCCGCAGCCCCGGCCTGCTGATACGTTTGAGGCCGGCAATAACGGGAGTTCCTTCATGGTACTTCAGCTGAATCCGGATCACCCCCTGGGAGGAATCCTTCAATTCCGTATACCCCTGAACGTATTTATTGGCCACCAGTAAGCGGGTCAATTCCCGCTTCAGGTTCGACGTGGGGACGTCAACGCGTTTGTGTCCCGCCTGCAAGGCGTTCCGCAACCGGGTCAGGTAGTCGGCAACGGGATCAGTCATGGTCATGGTGTCTCTGTACCTCCGTCTCACACAATGGAATAGTGTACCGCCCGCTTACCAGCTCGCTTTGCGGACGCCGGGGATCTTGCCTTCCAGCGCCAGCTCCCGGAACGAAATACGGGAGAGGCCGAATTTCCTCATGAATCCGCGCGGCCTGCCGGTCATGACGCA
>Ga0315278_10005509_pt1 | contig 11493 bp, 6 predicted proteins | sample YL17G06_0_MG_FD_203880 | JGI IMG/M metagenome (GOLD analysis project Ga0315278, IMG submission 203880) | Sediment microbial communities from Yellowstone Lake, YNP, Wyoming, USA - YL17G06_0 | ecosystem: Environmental > Aquatic > Freshwater > Lake > Sediment | place: USA: Wyoming | collected... | reverse complement strand
TATCCTTATTTTCCTCAATGAATTTTAGGGAAGCATCAATATTGCGTTTAGCCCATTCCGAACGGGGATCACCTGGCTTTATATAATCCGGCCAACCTTCTCCCGGTGTCATCAAGGTGGCATATTCATCGATTCCGTACTCTTTTAGTGTAGGCGTTTCCTTGTTATATGGCCCGCCCAAGTGCCATTTACCGAAATGTCCGACTCTGTATCCAGCTTTTTGAAAAAACCTTGTAACCGTCGGCACTTTAGGGTCGAGGTAGTCGGGCATGCCGTGCTGAACATTCCAATCATGCTGCCCCATTGCATAATGAATGCCGAGCTTTGATGGGAATTGGCCTGTCATAATTCCCGCTCTTGCGGGGGAGCAGACAGGTGAGTTTACATAGAAATTTGTAAACAAAAGTCCCTCACGAGCCAATCGGTCTATATTGGGCGTTTTAATATCTTTATTGCCATAACATCCCAAGTCCCCCCATCCCAGGTCGTCGCATAAAACAAACACGATGTTGGGGGGGCGCTTCGTCTCGTTTTCAGATGCATAAGCCTCTTCAATTCCGCTTAGATTTAAAAGGCTCGCCCCAATAACGCCACTGGTCACTTGCTTTACAAACTGACGTCTATTCAACATAAAATTAGCATCTTTAATTAGTTGTTTTTGCTCTGGTGTCTAACACCTTCTTTATCGCATCAAGCCGCGACGTACCTTCAGAGATTGTTGGGTGTAACCATCCACCTTCATCTGTTTCATTCCACGCATATATCAGCACTGCATTGGCTTTTCCCGCAACCGGATTTTTTTTATTCCACTCAATAGCATCTCTAACGTTATTGGCAAGTTCAGATGGCGTCGGTTCAATAAACCAAGGCATGTGTCCTCCATTACCGTAAAGTTTCATCAAGTCTATGTCCCACTGTCGAGGACGTGCATCCCAACCGGTATTTACGATTGGAATTACTTCCTTGCCTGTTTCTTTGCAAGAATTCCAGAAGTCCCGATTTGTTTTTGCCAATCTACTATAGGGATATTCTTTTTGCTCAAATGTTTGAGCATCAATGCTCATAGAATAGGCGCTGATAGCGTTAAATCCGAGAGTATCCACATATTTGGCCCCATCCTGGGCATGCCAAACCTGAGCCACGAAATAGGGTGGTTTTAATCCGGCTTTTACTGCCGCGGTCCGCAAATAATCGAGAGCTTCTTTGGCAGCTTGTTCTGAACCAAATTGTTCCGCCATTTTTTCGACATAATATCTGTAAACCAGCGGTCTGTCGTCTACGACTTTCTGATAGGTAGGTTCTTTGAATAATGTGACAAGATGTTCTACAATTTCAGGCCACGCTTCTTTTTTATTGCCCAGTAATATGACACAGAAGTTGATCTTGTTCTTGTATTTGCTGGAAAGATAAAACGGCAACCCCATCTTATTTGCATCATCTTTAAAACTGGAACGATCGTAGCAAAATGCCCAATAATCTAAGCCTGCATTGCTCGCATACGTTATCTCCTGGTCCATAACCTCCTGACTATTTGAACGCACCTCAAAGTTCCCTTCGGAAACCTTGGCGTAAAACGGCAGGCGGTTATGCCATTGCTCCGGCTTCAAATTATTCGCCCATTTGCTGTTTTCGTACCATCCTTCCCAACGGATTGCCCCCACTATGGCCCCTTCAGGCTTCTTAGCATAGAGGTTCCCTGCTAAGGTAAAAACTACTATCAGTGTCAGCCCCCCCCAAAAACCGCGCATTCTGTGCCTCATTGTGTGATTCCTTTCCATAAACTGAGTTACTAAGGATACTTTCATAACCATATAGCACAAAAATATCTGTTCTTTCAATCATAAATCACTTTTGTTATGGGATACTTGCCATCAGTTGTACTGGACCAAGCAAGCCCGAAGGCAAAAGCGGCGAATCTTTTTTCCATGGGCTCCAGCTTGCAAAAGTATATCGTCCTGTTGGACTGGGACGTCCGTCTAAAAGCCATTGCGGCCATAGTTTGAGCATATCCGTCGAACTTTGACGTTCACAGTCCTGCGGCAGCTGCTCATCGCCGATCATGCGGTTGATCCAGAGGTTGACCACTTTCACTTCCAGTGTGTTGTCGCCGGCTTTCACTGCATCGGTGATGTCCACGCGGAACGGCGGCTTCCACACGATGCCGAGGTCTTGGCCGTTGAGTTTCACTTCCGCCATCACCGCGACTTTGCCGAGATCAAGGAAGAGTGCGGAACGCGGAGTGCGGAACATGGAATCGTCCACCTTGAACTGCTTCCGATAGATGGCCGTGCCGGAATAGTAACGGACGCCATCCTCGGCGCGCTTGCTCCAATCTTCTAGATTCTCAAACGTCACTGATTTTGCCGGGCCGCCCCATTTCGGGTCGAAGCGTACTTCCCACGGACCGGCAATCTCCTTCGCCGGTTTGAACTCCAGCCAGTTCTTCGTTCTTGCTTCCAACTTCTGCCGGCCAACTTCTTTCCTGAACACCACGAACACCGAACCACTCGGATCGAACCGCAGCGGCACGCGCGTGACGCCGTCCTGCTGCTCAAATGCGGTCGCGTTTTCCATGTGCCCGGTGTCCGGCCACCACAGCTCCGGCTGTTTGCCGGTGACGCGGAACGAGCAGAGCGATTCGACTTCGCACGGATCCGGGTTGGCGACAAAATAGAAATCTGTCTCGCCATCGCGGCGGTGGATGTAGCGTAGATGCTTGTCGGCCGCAAAGTCTGGTTTCACGCCGCGTTTGGCCAACAACTCTCCCGCAGTCATTACGGATACTATTTTGCCTGAACTCCACAATTCATCCGCGAGCTGCTTCACCTCGGCGTCGCAGTTCGGATAATCGTTCAAGCTTGGCGATTTCTGCGGCGGCTTCGCGCCGCCCAGCACTGTCGCGCCAGCGTCCGCAAGCTCCTTGATCTTACGCAGCAACGCCGGCGTCATTGTTTCGACCTCGGGCAGCATCAAAACCGAATAACTCATGCCATCGGGCAACATGATGCGGCCAGCTTTCACCGACATCCGTGTCAGCACGACCTCGGTCGGGCAACTATCGAAGTTATAGGGGCCGCGGTCCAGAGGGCCCGGGCGCACGCCGGTTGGCAGCGCAAGTTCTCCCTGCTGACCTTCTGGAGATAGTATGCAAAGGTCGGCCACAAAGAGGCCCTGCCGCAGCATGAACTGGCAGCGCGCGATATACTCGTGCCACGCGCGCGATTGCTCCCACCAGGTCTGCGTGCGTTCATAGTGCAGGCCATACGGCCCCACACTCAAGCCGGGAGCAGGCGCTGGATCGCCCCACGGCTGAAGCGAATAGCGGTGGAACACGAAGCGGTTGATGCCCTCACAAAAGGCCCAGTCACCGAGGTCTTTGATGTTACCCGGATAGCTCTGCCATTTCTCCTCGGCAGATCCGGTGAATGCTTCGGCCCCGATGATTTTCCGGCCATAGACATGCGCCGCTGATGTCATCTTGGCGCAAGTCTCGCCAATTCCGAATTTGGTCCAAGACCAGAACTCGCCCATCGGCTCGTCTGCCTGACCGGCATAAGTCAAGTCATCGGCCGGCGAGCCGTAGGCTTCGATGGAGAGCTGCAATCCGTGCTGATGGGCCAGCGTGCGCAAATGCCCGGCGTAGTTTTCCACCAATAGGTCGGAAATGGTCTGCCGGAAGTCCCATAAAAACCGTTCCGTGACTTCGCTGCTGTCCACACAGCGTCCGGTCACCACCGGCAAAAGCGGCAGCAGGTCATAGCCGCGCAACCGCTGGAATTCCTCGCGAAACTTCGGCGTCCAGTTTTGGGAGCCGCTCTCCCAACTATCACTGTGCGTACTCACCAGGGTCCCGCCCACGAGCGGTTGGTTATCGGCGACAAGCTTAGCCAAAAAACCCGCAAAGTGTGCCTCGATTCCTGCCTTGCTGAGCTTGTCGCACTCCAGACCAATGCCGGCCTGGGGAGCGGGGTAAGGCTCTTTACCCGTGGTGGTGTGGCCAATGCGCAGGATGGTCCATTTGCCCGGCGGCACATCCCACGCCAGTTTTCCATCGGCGGACATCTTCGTGGTAATATCTATGACCTTCCCACGCGGGATGGGAACTTCTGCCGGCAATTTTGGAAAAGTCGCCCGCAGTGGCGGCCCATGATACTTCGCGGAAATCCCGGCCTTGCCCGCAATATCCTCGATGCGTAAAGCCGATGTCAGTTCCACCCTCGCCAGCGGCAGCTTCGTGACATTAGCGAGGCTGTTCGGGATATAGGCGGTAAACACGATCCGAAACCACCGGGCAGTAATGCCCTCTTGATTCAATTGCATCTGCAGCCACGTCGCCGCACCCGGAGTCGGGGATGGGGGGCTGGCGGTAAAGTTGCAAACCGTCCGGAACTTTTGGCCGTCGTCGGACACCTGCACCTCGCCGCGCGCATAAAGCATCCACCAGTCGTGGCCGGCCAGCGTCGAGATGATCAATGTCCGCGCCATGAACGGTTGCGGAAACTCCACCTGCAACCACACCGGTTGCCCGGGCGTCGGCAACGGCAGTTCAACCTTCGTCGCCGGGCTACCGTCAACCAGTTGCTGCAAATCAATGTTTGGATGCGGAAAGCTGCCCGTCAACTTCGGCGACTGGTCGCACATTTTCACGTCGTCACCGGCGGGCGTGGGAAACGCCAGCACGGCGATATCGCGGTAGAAGTTTTTCTCCGCCGGCGGGCAGGTCAGCACGCCTTCGAATCGCTTGCCGCCCTCGACGAAGGTTTCGCTCGTCGTGAGCTTTTGCATGGACAACTCCGGCGTGATCCATGGCCCGGCGCTGCCGGCCCAACCGGCGGCGTTATTCATGTTCACCTGCAAGCCAAGCCGGGCGGCTTCGCTGCAAAGATGCTTGATCATATCGCACCACGGCTGGCTCGCGAATTCGACCGCCCCTTTCGGCGCACCGTGGTCAATTTCAAAGAAAAGTACGCCGCCGATGCCGACTCGCTTCATCGCCTCGAGATCCGCAGTGATGCCTGTCTTGGTGAGGTTGCCATTATCGCAGAACAAATAGACCCACGGACGTGCAGACAGCGGCGGCTGGCGGAAGTTTTGCTCCAGATAGGGCTTAGCATCTGTGCGATCACCGTTAAGAGAGCAACCGGCCAGTAACATAAAAAAAGCAGTGAGCCGTAGAAAAGGTTTTATTCGGATTTGCACACAATGAGATCCTTACATGGTTTTCCAATTCAGTCGCTTTTGTCACAGCCATTTCAAAAGGAAACGGTGACAATCGTGTGAACAGCTGGTATCAATTCAGCAAAGACATTATTTTATTTTACAAACCTAAATGTGGCGTTGCGGTACTAAATCTGTCGACTAAAACTCGCCGTTGTAATCGCCAAATTCATGTGCAGCCTCATACATGGCGATGATATTCTCACCAGGTACTCCGGCTTGAATGTTATGGATATTATTAAAGATATAGCCGCCATTAGGTTTAAATATCTCAAGATTCCTCTTTACTTCTTCTCTGACTTTCTCCGGCGTCGCAAACGGTAAGACGTGCTGGGAATCTATCCCTCCACCCCAAAAAACTATACTATCGCCAAAATCAGCTTTTAACTTTGCCGGATCCATGCCAGTGGCACTTGTTTGGACAGGGTTAATTATGTCAACTCCATTGTCGATCAAGTCAGGTATATACTCAATGCATGAGCCGCATGTATGATACCAGATTTTTGCGGAGGTCATAGATTTTATATGCTGTATAAGCTTTTTCTGCCGCGGCTTGACTACTTTTCTGTAGAAGTCCGGCGAGAATAGGGGGCCAGTTTGTCCCGCTATATCATCGCCAATCATCACGATATCCACTATATCGCCCACTTCTTTCATAAATCCGCTATAGTAGTCAAGCCAAAACTTTAACGTCTGGTCGATTAATGCCTCACAGAATTCGATATTTTGGATGGTGTCCATCAGCCACTGCTCAAGCCCACGCAAATACCAGCAATACTCATATACAACACCACCAATGCCGGTAGATAAGGCATAAGGAGTTTCCTTGCGCATCTCAAGGGCTTGTTTACGAACACCACTAAAACGGCTCCAGTCCTTTCCATTAGGCCAAGGATAGTCACAAAGGTCATTCACTTTCGCCTCTGCGAGCGGGTGGTGGGAAATGTCCATATACATCCCCTGGTCATCCGGCATAGACCAAACGACTCCAAAGTCATCTTGCAGATCATGCCAGAGTCTGCCGTCGCGAACATTCTTCTCGATTTTGTTTTTACTATTTTTTGTGGCATGTGCGCAAACATATCTTATATCAACATTTAAATATCTTAAAACAGCTTCACTTGGCTTAGCCAATTGTTGAATCGGATCAAGAATTTCTATCTCTTCCTTAATTCCCATGCAATCTATGAGTGCTTTATAAGCTTCTTTGTGGATGCCGCTTTGAAACCCTCCTAAATCAATGGGCACTCTATCCGGAGTTTTATGATTTAGGGCCGCAACAACTCGCTCGTGAGAAGTCATGGTTTTCTTTAATAATGACTTACTTCCTTCCAACGTGGCTTCACTTTCCATTGGCTTAGTTAGCTCCTGTTACGTAAACAAATTTATGTAAAAATCACCTAATAATTTTAAGGGAAACCTACCACCTGTATAATAACAAACTTAAGGTATGGCATGCGACGCTACTTTGCGTTCTTTATTCCTCATATTGCGAACACAAAGGCCTTCTACAACTAAAATTGCAAAAACCGATATTGAACTGCTCAGGCAATTAGGCGTTTTGCCACATCCACCGCCGAGGCAGCATCCGCAGCGTAGCCATCAGCTCCAATTTTATCGGCATAATTCTGAGTCACAGGAGCACCACCTATCATCACCTTCACCTTAAGACCGGCGTTCTTGAGGTCTTTCAGCGTGTTCTCCATCTTTGGCATAGTCGTCGTCAGCAATGCGCTAATGCCAACAAGCTGCGCCCCGGTAGTTTTGGCCTTCTCCACAAATTTCTCAGATGCCACATCAACACCCAAGTCAATCACTTCAAAACCGGCACCCTTCATCATCATCGCAACGAGGTTTTTGCCGATATCGTGCAGGTCTCCCTGAACAGTGCCTACAATAAATTTGCCGACCGGCTTAATGCCCGCCTTGACCAGTTCCGGCTCCAGAATCTGCATCGCCATCTTCATAGCGCGGGCTGCGATAAGGACCTCAGGTATATAAACCTCGTTGGCCTTGAACCTGACGCCGACCACATCCATACCGGCTATTAAACCGTTTTTGAGAATGTCGCCCGCCGGCATCTTTTCCGCTATCGCCTGTTTTGTGATTGTCATCGCTGTGTTAAGGTCACCCTTTATCACTGCCTCTGCCAAAGCTTTTAAGTCAGCCATATTCTTGCATCTCTCCAATGTCTTGATTAGCTAAAAACTTCTTTATTTCGAAAATCTTTTATTGTATGGGATTTCCCATATTAAGTTAGTGTAACATTGTTTCTGCAAATACTTTTCTGGTATTAGACAACCAGCACCACTCAATTGAATTTCTTGTATAGTTGTTCTCATAGCATAGAATGCAAACCTTTCAACGAATTCAAAATCGGAAAACTTTTTTCCGCCGTTTTTATTTATTTTGCGATACTCTTCCCAGATCATTGGTTTGGTCCTATTGCCTCATTTACCCACTGCCGCAAGATAATTACCTACTCCAATAACAAGGGTAGAGAGAAATACCACGAAAATACCTGACACAACCAAAGCCAACGTTCGCTTGCTAGACCCCTGCCATTCCTTAAAATGGAGTCCCCAGATATTGCTGAATACGATGATGAAGGCCATGTGAATTGTCCAACTCGAAAAATCGTATTTACCCATTTTCGTGGTACCCATACCGTAAAACATAAACTGAAGATACCACGTAATACCCGCGATCGCTGAAAACAGATAATTGTTCAAAGTCATGCCATTGCTTTTAAAATAATCTCCACCGGTACGATTTTTCAGGTTCAGAAACATACACCACAGAAAATTCGTCGTAAAGCCGCCCGCAAGTATTATCACCAGCACCGCGCTGTTTTGCCATAGTGCAGGCACCTGCCTCTCGACCGCCAGATTTGCGATCGGCTTACCTGCGGCAAATCCGAATGCCATACACGCACTCATCGCACCGGCAAATGTGGCAACAATCAGGCCTTTGGGCAAATTAAATTCTTTTATCATCTCCTGCTTTTGGGTCGCCGACAACTCCTTTTCTTTAACAATACCTGCCCAAGCACAAATTGCAATTCCGGCAAGACAAACAGGTATGCCTGTTAGTGTCACCAAACCCGAAACGCTTGTAAACAGGTTGCCCAAAGTTCCAGCATACATTGGCGGCACAATTGTTCCAAATGTGGCACAAAACCCAAGCGCGATGGCATAACCCAGCGACATGCCAAGATACCGCATTGATAGTCCGAAGGTCAGTCCGCCGATACCCCAGAGCAGACCAAATAAATAGCTCCAGAGAATACTTTGTTTGGGCGATTCCTTTAAAATATCAATGAGTCCAGGCACCGTAATAAATGCCACCAGCCATGGCGAAAGGACCCACGAAAAGAAACCTCCAACTAACCAGTAGCTCTCCCAGGCCCAATCCTTAACCTTCTTGAACGGGATATAAAAGCTTCCGGCTGCAAATCCACCTATCGCATGTAGAAATATACCAAGAGCAACCATAGTATTGTTAGCCCTCACCAAGCCATATTTAAATACATTTCATGTGATACAATTTCAATATTCTTCATGTTTGTGAATGACGGTTATCATTTCGCCTTCTTCAGAACAACTTTGACATGTTTATTTTATCTACCGCGTCAGAACCTTCAACGCTTAATATCGACTCATCAATATCCTCTCGCAAGCTTCCGGCGGTTCTATACATCGCCAAAATATTCTCCAATGGCGAACCCACTTGTACAGCATGCGTTGGTCCCAAGAATAAACCACCATCGGGAAATAATTCGAGTCGTCGGAGAATTTCGTTTTCGACATCTCGTGGACTGCCCCAAGCAAGTGTTGTTTGAACGCAAACTGAACCACAAAAAACCAACTTATCTCCAAACTTCACCTTCAGATTCGCTATGTCCATATTAGGCGTCGTTGGTTGAACAACATCGTATACATCCAATCCTATGTCTATAAGTCTTTGAAGAACCTCATAGGCACAGCCGCATATATGGAGCATGGCTTTTGCTCCATAGCCATGTACCATAGCGAAGTACTTCTTATACTTTGGTGCAAAATGCTTCTCAAAAATCTGCTTGCTTATCATAAGGCCGTTTTGATTGCCGAAATCCTCACCTGTATGGGTAAAATCAATCAATCCCCTTCCAGCCTGAAGCATTCGCTCATGCATCTCATAGAAAAACTTAAATCTCGCATTCATAATTTCCAGATATACGGGGCTATCATCAATCAGATCCATTAATACTTGTTCCATTCCTCGCGCACGAGCAATCCCATTAATAAAATCCATATCCCCTGCTGTACCACATACAACAGCAAACCCGCGTTCTCGCAAATTAATCGCCTGGCGTTCAATGGTAGAATAATCAAACCAGTCGGCTGAAGGAAAGCAAGAGCGATCAAGGTTGTCCACCGAATGTATGCCCGCAAAGGGCTGATAACAGGACTCAAGATATTTTCCGCCCTCGAATTTAGCATACCTGTACCGCTCTCTGAAGTATCCTTCAATGCTTCCGTCGGGAAATGTTCGGAGTTCGGGACCACAAAACCGTGGTTCTACATATCTAAAATCATCTCCCACGACTAAAAGCAGCTGCTCCATGTTTTTTAAGCCAAAATGATTCATGATCATCTGGTTTATTTCAGGCGTTCCTTCGTGCTTTATGGGAATACGGTCGTATCCTTTTCTGTTGCACGCGCTTAAAACCCTTTCACGAGAATTCATTTCAAATACCCTTTTCTCCAAAGTGGTTATTTCACGACATTATCCTTGATTTTGTGCCATTGTGCCCAAAATAATAACAACATAAAAAGCCATCACATCAAACATCAGTTGTCCGGAATCGTTTTATCAGAGGTGAAATCCATCGGATACAATACGTTGAAACGCCGTTTTTGCTGTTTTGTTGGAACCGCATCCCGATGTGCGTCGCCGTCCGTGAAAACATCTCTCAATGCATCCACGTACCCGAATCCCACCAGCGCTGACGGCATCAAAAAATGACCCTCACCGAATTCGTTCCAGTTGGCAAGCATGAGAACCCGACGACCGAGAGAATCTGTTGGCAAGCTCGGCATGAACTCGTCCTTTGCCCACTGGGCCAAAGTTTTGTAGTCCCTGACCGACACCCAGCCGCCGTCGTGGACGCCCCACGCCTCGCGGTCCCAGCCCATTGAAATGCTCGGCAGCATGTTGAAGTCCACCGCGGCAACGGCGGCACGCTGCTCTAAATTCTTGTTTCGTTGTACATTAACGTCCGGCGTACCCCATGTGTAGGCATAGCAGTAATCCACGCCGATGGCCTTCATCGTCTGCAGGACTTTGCGGTCAGCGCCGCGATGCTCCATCAGCACAACCACGCCGGGGAACCCAGACTTTTTGCATTCCTCTCGCAACACATCGATAGCCTTGCGGCAATTTTCGACACTGCCGAACATCCTTTGCAGGTTATCAATGCTGTAAATCGAGAGTATCGGCTTACCCTCAATCTTCAGATACCGAGAATCTTTGAAAAAGTACTCAATCCAGTATGAGATGATGTTCTCACGCCAATCCTGCGGATTCGTCTCGCAGGCGCCTTCATTGGTACACATGATAGCGAATTTCTTCAAGTGGCTGTAGCGGGCGTTGAACAGACCTTTGATGATACCTTGGTCCAAAACACCATCTTTGATAGGATGGTTGATGGCATTGTTGGGACGGTACCAACAATGCAACTCAAAGCCAATGCCGTGTTCCACCTGCCATTTGATCTCCCAGTCGGTTTCCTCCGGATTGCCTTCATCGTACCAGCCTAAATAAGGCTCACGCTTGGTGCGGAAGGGATAAACATAATCCCATCCGGCATATGCATGGCCTTCCCGCCAGAGATTGCAGCTCTGAACGCCGAGAAGATAGGGAGACTTTGCCGGACAGGGCTTGGGTTCTGGAACATAGTCAGACGGATAATCACGCCAAGGATATACCTGCACGTCATCTATCCACATCACCGCCGTGGAGGCAAATCGAAGCGAATCAAATCTCGCACCCACGTAGCCCAAAGTCACATGTTTTGCCGCAGGTTTTCCATTCACATATATATCCGCCGTTCCGCTCTTCGGCTCAGCAATCGCCTTGACCATGTACCAGAAGTTGGGTCTGTAATCGCGAACTAAAAGCACGAACTTGTCTTTGGCGATAACAGCACACAGATTTCCATCAACGGTAACAATCTTCAGCCCACTCTTTTCGCCATTCGTCAGTTCGGCTGTCGCACCGTCGAACTGACGAATG
>Ga0315278_10005507_pt1 | contig 11493 bp, 9 predicted proteins | sample YL17G06_0_MG_FD_203880 | JGI IMG/M metagenome (GOLD analysis project Ga0315278, IMG submission 203880) | Sediment microbial communities from Yellowstone Lake, YNP, Wyoming, USA - YL17G06_0 | ecosystem: Environmental > Aquatic > Freshwater > Lake > Sediment | place: USA: Wyoming | collected... | reverse complement strand
GCCGGCTAGTCAGCAATTGTGCCCAGCACATGGTGCGATCGTGAAGCGTCGCAGCTGACGCCGAGCGTTGAGTCGATCAAGAAACGAGGACGGTGGCGATGCGCACCCCTCGGTCCCGAAGCACGTGCCCGTCTACAAGTCACGCCACGCGCATTAAGGGAGCGGGGACTGGGACAAGACGCCACTGGATCAGCCCAACGTCAACTTCATCACGTACCACGACCCATATGAGGGCTCCAGCCGGTACGCGACCATGAATGAATGGAGCGCCAAGATGAGTTTCCCCAGGGTCAACGTCGGGCTGGATCACAATTCCAATGCCTACCAAGGCGTCCAAGGGTACGACGCCATGGGAGGGACCTACTACGGCGACGAGCAGCCGCCCGAGTGTACCCAAAATTGTGAACCGATAGAGATGACGTCATCGAAACCTGGACTCGGCGACCGCATCACGGGCATTCTTACGACCCTCTTCAGGCGCCCGTATGCGGCGGCTACACTCGCAAACGGCGTGGACACGGCTCTGCGCCGTTCCCCAAAGAGCGGCAGTGCACTTGCGTGGCAGCTGTTAGCGACCGCGACACAAGGGCGTCAGTTTCAGCCCCGCACACGGAAGTTGGGACCGGCGCGGCAGAAAACCGGGCCTCGCAAATATGCGTATGTCCCCAATCCCCACTCGACGAAGGCGTCAGAGATAGTTGAGAACTGCCTGACGGGACTCCGTCAGACTCATCTTGATCTGCTGCCCGAGTTCTGGCCCATGGTACATGATGGGTTGACCGCCGTCTCCGCGGTTCGTCCCGTGTCGGCGCTGACGTACGGACGGAACTACTACCATCTGACGTTCAAGGATGCCTCAGCCCGGCCGTACGCTGTCGCCACTGTGGACGACGTCGGCTGGCTTCTGTCGGCCGCTGTCCTGCGCGACGATCCTGGGCTACCCGACGACGAGGAGATAACCAGTCTTCTGGCGAGCCATGGAAAGCGCCGAGTCCACGGGCTGCGCTGGATACAGGTCCTGTCGACGGAAGTCGGCACGACCAGTTCCCTTATGCCGCTCGCCGAGGCCAAGGCGGACGACGGAAGCACTATGTATGTGAACCATCGGAGGCAGCTGTTTGTCGGTGACGGTGAAGGGGAGGTTGCGATCAAGACCGCCGCTGGAACCCTCAGGTTGCGACGTCTGTCCCGCTGAGTCACGGCCACCAGAGTGGCGACGGTGCCCACTCCGTGGTGCACCGTCGCCATCTTCGGAGAATGAAGAATGACGGACTTCCCCGCACGACTGGTCGTATCGCTGTTCGCCACTTGCACGGTCATAGTTGCCGCGTGCGGCTGTGTAACGTCTCAAAAAGCGGAGGTTCCGCCCGACGGGGTTCAGTCCGAGATCGCTGCACGCTGCCTACGAGCGATGAGAGTCGAGAACGCCCTTGGATGGCGCCAGATTGCGAACCGTCCCGGATTCAGAGTGACCCGGGTCCTGTTCGTGCGCTCGTTGACGAATACGTGGCCCGACTACTACCTTCTGTCGTTCGCCGACGCCGCAGGCTCCCGCGCCACCGCGAAAGTGAGCTTGAAGGGCGCCGTCCTGCAGGCGGGCGAGAACCCCAGGGTGGAACTGCCCACTGAACGAGAGGTCCGGCAGGTGCTCGTCCGGCGCGATCTCGACTCGCAGGGCGGCTTGACGTGGGTGCTCCCTGGCGGTTCGGTTCCCCTCGAAGTCTACGAGCCCTACGGACCCTTGGCGAAGATCGAACGCGCGGGCGGGGCAGTCTACGTCAACCGCCGCCTGCGGATATTCGTCGAAGACGCGGCAGGTGCGCTGCTGATGCAGACGAAAGACGGGACGATTCGCCTGCGTGAGGTTCAGTAGCTGCAGAAGGTGGTCCCTGCGTCGTCCTTTCCAAGGCCCGCCGAGTCCCACCAAGACAGAAGGCAGACGAGCCCATCAACTGGCTGCGGTGAGCTACTTGCGGGGCGACCTGCCACCGAGCGCTGAGGATGCGCCCGACCAAACGACGCACCCGGATGAGCGCTGTCTCGACGTCTGGTCTCGCTCCCCGCATGATCTTGTTCGGAGCAGCGGCATCGCCGCACGGTTGGCGTGGCATTCGTCGCGCTCAGCGACGCGCCATGCAACTGGGCATCCGCGTCTCGCGGCGGCGCGCGGTGCACGAGTTACCGCGAGCGAAAGCGCACGCGCCAGACACGATGAACTCGACGTCGTCGGCACGGGAGATCTGACCGACATTGCACGGTTGAATCAGGCTCGCATTCCCTTTGGACAACGACGGCGACAAGCGGGGCGTGAGCGACCCCCCGGGACGGCCCTGGGGCCGGTAGCCGGGGCAAAAAGGGGGGTCGCTCACGCCCCGTTCCTCATCGTCCGTTCTGGTCGGCGGTGATTGGCGCGGCAAAGGACGCCGCTCAACTGTGGGTCAGAACGCCGGCTGCAAACTGGTGACTGCGTGGAACTAACTTGAGGTGAGGAACTCGTTGATGCTGTGGCACGCCCTACGGTCACCAACGGCGGGCGGAATCGGCAGAGGGGGGAACAGTGCGCTTTGGAGGGTGTTCCCCCACCCGTTCCCCCCTGGGTCGCCACTTCCCCAACGGCTGGAGCCCTGTTTCAGAGCGCCCGGACGGCGGCCCAGACCTCCCGGATCCGTTCATAGGTTCCGTCGAGCGTCTGGTCGAGGCCGCACTCCGTGAGAAGCGCCGCGAATGGCCTTGCCCAGTCTCTTGGTGGCGGAAGAAGGTCGTCGGGGATGGGGTGCGTGGCGCGCCGATCGAACGTCGCCTCGACCGCCCGGCGGATTCGTTCGGGCGACAGCGAACCGCGCTCGATCAGGAGTATGAGGTCGAGAAAATCACGTACGCGGCTGTTGCCGGCGCCTGTGCGAGGCCGGGTGTAGGCATGGAGCTTCTCCGCCCAATGTTGCTCCTTCGAGAGCACGGGCGCCACGGCTGGTGCGATGCCGCCGAATCCCAACCAGTCCTCCCCAACCAGCACGTCAAGCGGCTCGATGATCTCGTCACCGACCCCGAGGTCGACGTGGAAGCTGACGAACGTGCGGCCGTCGAGACGTGCATCCACGGGGAACCGGGCGCCACCTTCCGGAGCCTGATTGAGCGTCATCATCGGCCCGCCAACGATGAACGAGAAGAAGTCAGGCAGGCTAACCTGTGCGGCCGAGCGCAGGTGTTCGAGCAGCGCGTCGGTGCCTCCGGCGCGTGGCAACGAGCCAACGCCAGCACGGACGCTGAAGTCGAGGTCGCGCGTCGATCGCGCCTCGCGGAACCTCATTTCCAGCGCATAGCCGCCCTTGAGCACCCAGCACTGACGGGCCGCCAACGAGGGATCGAACATCCTCGCGAGGAGTCGGTCAAATGCCACCTGCCGGCGCAGCCGTTGCAGGTCACCGACTTCGCGCTTGGCGCGATCGAGCAGACGGATTTCGAGAGCGTCTCGGAGTGCGCCGGCCGTCGCGTAGTGACGAGGGACTGCCGTCATGCAGGCACTTGCTTGATGACGCGGTCGAGCCGCTGTCGTGCTCGCCGGCTCGTCTCTACCTGCGCGAGCTGCCGCGCCATAACTAGTCCTCGCTGAAGAGCCTCTCGAAAAGCCTGGACCTGCAGGTCCGCGGCAAGCCGATCCTCGACGACGACGTCGACGAGCGTGCGGAGCGGCGTCGTCACACGCACGCCGTCGGTCGTCTCGATGTCGTCCTCGGCGAGCCGGCCGCCGTGGAGGCGCAGCACTCGCGGGATGGCCGCCATCCGCTGGAATCCAGGAGGAACCGTCATGTCGAGCTTCGCCGGCATGACATCGGAGAGCGCGTGGAGCGAGAGCGCCGTGTTGTGACTGAAGGTGCCCTGAGGCTCCCCACGACGATTGTGAGCCCAGAGCTGCCACAGCATCAGATCAGGTCTAGTGGCCAGGGGAAATCGAGAAAGCCGGTAGATACCTCGGTGCTCGCGGACCCAATCGCCGTTGCGCACATGACGCGGGTGCGTGTTGTCGGCGTAGCCGGCCAGCCGGGCTTGGCGCGCGGTGAAGAAGCCGCCTTGTTGCTTGGCGACCCTGTAGAGTAGTTCTTCCGCGTCTGGCCGTTTCACGGTATATAACCTCACCTGACGCGAGGGATTATACCTTCTATTGGCTACAGGGGCAATGGACGCAACCCCTTAGGCCGCGCCGCACCACAGCTGCAAGTACCGTTGGTTGCGGGCCCCCGCAACCATGAAAGTCGCTTGGGAAACCAGGCGGCTTTCACCTCGTACGGGGGATTTGAACCCTTGTTTGCTGGCAACCACGACGCCTGACGCTGGAAAGCGGCGTCGCGTTGCCTTGGCCCCCCCCGCAACCATGAAAGTCGCTTGGGAAACCAGGCGGCTTTCACCTCGTACGGGGGAGGGTGAACCCGTTGCTTGTCGACAACCACGGCGCCCGACCAAAGGACGCTTGCCAGATTATCCCAGAACTGGGATACTCACCCTATGCGACATCGCTTGGCTGCCAACGAGAAGCCGCTGCACTGGGTCGGGCCTTCCAAACGCGATTTCTTGAGCTTTCCCGCGGCGGTCACGGAGGACATGGGAAACGCCCTCGGCATAGCGCAGTTCGGCGGAACCGCGCCTACTGCGAAGCCCTGGAAGGGACTCGGTTCGGGCGTGTTAGAGGTCGTCGAGTCGCACGATGGAAACGCCTATCGCGCGGTGTACACGGTTCGATTCGAGAACGCCGTGTACGTCCTCCACGCGTTCCAGAAGAAGTCACCGTCCGGCATCCGGACTGCCAAGCGGGACATTGATCTCGTCACCGAACGCCTAAAGATAGCCGAGAGAGACCACGAGGAGCATTATGGCAACCAATAGCGCTGAACGGAAACAGCCGGTCACGCGTGGGACCGGAAACGTGTTCGCTGACCTAGGGTTTCCCGACGCCGCCGAGCGTCAGGCCAAGCTGCGCCTGGCCTATGGGCTCAATCAGGAACTTGAGGTCCGCAAGCTCTCCCAAGCCGATGCCGCCAAGGTGCTTGGGTTGACGCAGCCGAAGGTATCTGCGCTTCGTCACTACAAGCTGGCGGGCTTTTCCGTCGAACGCCTGATGAACCTGCTGACGGCGATGGACCACGATGTCGAGATCGTGATTCGGCGCAAGCCCCGCTCGCGTAAGGCTGCTCGGATTAGCGTCGTCGCCGCTTGAGTGCCCTGACGTCACCTCGCACCTCGGCGTCTGGCCGCCGGGGGTCGGCGGCTTGGCGTCGTTCCCAGCAGTTCTCGCTCCAGGGCGTCAGCCTCGGCCAGGCCCAGAGCTCCAGATCGCCGCCCATCGGCGATCGCCGTGCCGACGATGTCAGCACCAAGGTGGCTGGCGTGGGCATCGCGAATGGACCTGGCGGGAGTGGTCACGGGCACACCCTCAACGCGTTCGACGTCGTCCGGGGCGAGGTCTGCGTAATGGATGACCAGCACCTTTGGAATCTGGCGCCGAAGCCGAACGGTGGCCGGCAGTGTTACGTGAATGCGCACGGGGTTCACATCAGACAGATTATGAATGGACAGGGCCGTTTGATGGGACACCACGCCGACGACATCAGGACGGCGGACTTGAGGCCAAAGGACCGCCGCCATGTAGTGCCCGAACTGAGTCACGGGGAATCGGGTGAACCGGTACACGCCTCGCGTTTCGCGCGCGATGTCTCCCTGCTTGGCGAGCTGCACTAGGCGGACCTGGTGCAAGCCTGCCGCCCTCGCCTGGGACGCAGTGAAGAAGCCGCTTTGCCCCTCGGCGATCTCGTAGAGGACGGTGTCCCACTGGCGCTTGTGCATGGCAGTAGTCGATGGCAATAATATAACGTCTTTGAGTATTAATGCCACCAGTAACGTGGACATCGCCCGTCGTCCGGTCGCGCGACCGCGGCTTGGGGGCCAACGTGAGGCCTCCATCACGCGGCACCTGTCGACAGCTGCAAGTATCGTTGGCTGCTAGCCCCGCAACCACGAAGGCCACAAGGCAACACCTTGTGGCCTTGTCAATTTGCGGTACAGGGATTTGGGCCCTTGTTTGTCGGCAACCACGGCGCCCGCAGTACTACAAGGCGCCGCTCGATTCCTGACGTGTCGGAACAGCTCACTCATGAAATCTTCGTCCATGTGAACGAGCCGTCCTTGATGACGCCAAACCAGCCTGACGCGGTGAGCCGAATCTGCTTCCCGTCGCTCGATCGTTCGAGCGTCGTCCAACTGACAGGGGTAGCGCCCCCGATGGTGCCCGGGGGAAGTACGATCACACATCCGCGGTGCAGGTCAAACATGTTCACGGTGCCCCAGAAGTTCAGCCCCAGCGTCAGGCTCGAGCTAGAGTCGAGGGTCGCATTTCCTTGCTGCACGTTGACGCCGTTCAACGAGCCGATCCCGCTGAAAGACAGGGTCGATGTGTAGGTGTACGATCCGCTGTCATCCGACGCGGTACCGGTTCCGGTCCAACCCGTTCCCGCCAGCGGAGACAAGTCGGTCAGCGGCGCCCATGTGACGACGGCTGACGGGGCGGTTGGGGCCTCGCGGCACGCCGCACAGCCGAGCACAATGACGACAGCAGTCAAGGCGGCTGGCTTAATCACGGTCACACCCTCCGATTCTCCGGGGCGGCAACAGTCTGGTGAACAGGCACGATTCAGCGGCGCATTATCGCCAGCGGCCACGCGCCCATCACATCGGCGTAGCCACGGCCGACGCCACGCGGCCCGCGCCGGACACAGGCACGCTATTTCAATCCCTCGCGGCCGCTCTTGACCTCATGCACGTTTAGCACATAAGCCCCGGTCGGACCAGGTCGGGGATCGACCCAGTGGGCGACATCATGATCCCCGCTCCTGGATCACCGACGTGCCCACCTACAAACAGGCCAACGCGTAGCCTGTTTGCGGCAGTGGCTGTTCTGATGATCGGAATCGTCGGACAGTTACAGTAATGCGACCCATGAGCGCCCACACCCCGATCAGCGAGCCGGCAGGTCGCCGTAGAACGGCCAGTCGATGTTCATGTCGCGGGTGAGCGTCTGCCTGGTCAGGACAAGCCGGAGAAGCGCGATCGGCATGCTCCCCTGCCGAAGGATCTCGTGGTGGAACTGCTTGTTGGTCATCTGCTTCGAGTCCACCAGTTCCTTGCGAAGGCCTCGCAGTTGCAGGCCGCCGAGCAGGTAGGCGGCCTGGTAGAGCGGGCTGTAGCCGCCCTGGAACGACCGGCGGACCTCGGCCGTGGCGTTGTCGCGTTCGTGTCCGACTCGGTCCACGAGAAAGTCGATGCACTCCTGCGGCGACCACTCTCCCATGTGGAACCTGAGCGAGAAGATGATGCGCGCGCAGCGGTGCATCCGCCAGAACAGCGCGCCGACTTTCTGCGCCGGTGTCTTGTCGAAGCCCAGGTCGTAGAGCGTCAATTCCCAGTAGAGCGGCCACCCCTCAGAGGAAAACGGCGTGTCGATGCCGAGACTTGCGCGGTAGCCGGCGAAGCGCGCGCCCATGAAGCCCACGAAGTTGTGTCCGGGAATCATCTCGTGGAAGGCCGTCGCGTGCGAGAACCCGGGGTTGTTGCCCCGCATGCTCTGCACACGCGCGTCGTACTCCATCGTGTCGGTCGGATAGGACACCTGGATCTGCGATCCACCCAGGAAGAACGGGTTCGAGAGTTGCGCCTGCGGCGACATCATGCTCATGCGCAGCGACTCGCTCGCCACCCGCGGCACCGTGAGCAGGTCCTTGGCGCGCAGAAAGTCAATCGCCTCGAACAGCAGGTCGCGAATCAGGGCCGGCTGGCCGCCCGGCGGCACGTACGACTCCTTCGTCTTCTCAACCGCCTTCTTCCAGTCGTCGCCGAGACCCATCTGGCGCGAGGCCTTCTTCATCTCCGCCTCACACCAGGCGAACTCCCGATTGGCCAGCGCGATGAGCTGCTCCGGGGTGTACGGGATCATCTCCTCGGAGAGATCGAGAATGAGGCCTTCCCGGCCGCGCGCGGCCCCGGGAATGCCGGTGGCGTCGGTCTTTCGCGGCGGGTTCGGCGGCAAGATCAGGCTCGCACGGGAAACGCGCGCCTCGCTTGTCCGCTTCAGGTAGAGGTAGTCCACTTGAGCGTTGCGGCTGAGCGTGTCGAAATCGAGCGTCTTCATCGCTGCCAGCCAATCCGCGTAGTACTTCGGATCAACCGGCGGCGCCGCCGCATTACCTCCCCGGCCTCCGCGGCCGCTGCCTGTGCCAGCGAGGAAGCGCGCGACGATCTCGCGCATCTCGTCCTGGCGCAGTGCCATGATCTCCTGCAGGTCTGGCACATCGTCTACGGCCGGGGCCGGCGGGATGGGCGTCACCCGCGGTGCCGGCAGGGTGGACGGCAGGTCCGACGCCGCCGCCTTGTCACGCAGGAAGGCCGCGTAGCCCGAGAGCGCTTCGTTCACGTGCTTGTATGGAAGACCCATCCACCATGTGAACAGCGGGTCGTAGCCGTTGTAGAAACCGAACCACTCTGTGGCGATGCTCCGGAGCGCGTCGGTGGCTGCCGCACCGCGAAGCGCGATCTCGCGGCCCGGGCGGATGGCGTCGGCCGAGCCTTCGGCCGCCAGTCCCGCTTCGAGCGTCGCGCGAATCTCGGCAATCTGGCGGACGATGCCGGTGACGGTGGCGGCCGCCTTCTGAGCGTTGATGTCCTCGATCCGAATGCGCGCCTCGGCCAACTGCACCATCTGGGTCGTGAACGGCACGATGGGCATGACCGCCGCCAGCGCTTCGGTCTCGGTTTCGAGTGTCTGCAGATTCGTCCGAATCAGTGCTTTCAGCGCGTCGAGATCCGTTCTCGCCTTGGGTGTCAGCTTGGCGGCGTCGAGTCGCTCAACGGCTGCCTGCCAATTCAGGTCGAAGCGTTTCAGCCTGGCGATCCGATTCGGTGACAGCGGCACGACGGGTGGTGGGGCCCCGGTGCCGGTTGTTGAGGAAGCGGGCGGCTGGGTCGGTGCTGCACCGGCTGCGCCAGTCGAAACACCCGCGCCGCCGGATGCCGCCTGGACGGGCACACCACCCGCTGCCCCGGCTGGGACACCCCCCCCGCCGGATGCCGGCTGCGCAGCCGCCGCTTCCGCGCCTCCACGCCCTCCGCCACCACCACGGCCGCCACCACGGCCACCGCCGCGTCCACCGCCCGCGTAGTTACCGGAAAGCGTCGCTCGATCCAGCGTGTAGCGCAGCACGACGAGCCGCAGTTCGCTGTCTGGAGCCGCTAACAGCGGGCGCAGATCGGCCGGCACAACTCGGGGCTCGGGCGCCGGCGGCGGGGTCCCCTGCTGTGCGATGCCTCGGACGGCAAACGGCACGGCCAGCATGGCGACCATCCCCAACGCGGCAAGACGGAATCTCGTGCGGCTCATCATCATCGGCCAACTCCTGGAGGCAAGCGTGTTCACGTCTGGGAGCGACGGCGACTGCCAGTCGTCACGGCTCGTCGAAAGCACCATCGAGGGCGGCCGCTCGTGCGTCAGTCGGCACTGGCGACGCCTGACCGTGCTGGGGCAGCTAGGAACTCGTGCCTCGCCGCAGGCCTTCCCGCAGCAGTTCGGCGATGTGCCATACGCGCCGGCCGGTCACCTGCCTCACCTGCTCACGACAGCTGAACCCGTTCGACACGATGTAGGTGTCGTCCGAGGCGGCGCGCACCGCGGGCAAGAGCCCGCGCTCTCCAACCTGAATCGAGACGTCGTAGTGGTCGCGCTCGAAGCCAAACGCGCCGGCCATGCCGCAGCAGCCCGCATCGAGCAGCGTGAAGTCGAGCCCCAGCTTCTTCAGCACCGCGACTTCGTCGTCTATCCGCAGCGACGCCTTCTGGTGGCAGTGCGCCTGCACGATGGCACGGCCCTTGAGCGTCGCGGGCACGGTCTTTCCTTCCTGCTCCAGAAACTCGGTGAGGAAGAACGTCTGCTCGCTCAGCTTCCTCGCGAGCGCATCGGCCGGGAAGAAGCGCAGCAGCTCGTCCCTGAAGACCGACACGCAACTTGGCTCGAGTCCGACGATGGGCACCCCGGACTCGATGTCGGTGCGCAGGCTTTCGAGAATATCGACGAGTTGACCGCGGGCTGCGTCGAGCAGCCCGTGATCGTAGAGCGGACGGCCGCAGCAGAGACGCTTTCGGGGGATCTCCACGCGATAGCCGACCGCGTCGAGCACGTCGGCAGCCGCCCTGGCCACCTCCGGGTGGAAGTAGTTGTTCGACGTGTCGGCCCACAGAAGGACGCGTGGGCGGGCATCGCCCTTGCCGGTGGCTGGCGTGAACGACCGCCTGAAGCTGCGCGCGGCAAACGCCGGCATGCGCCGCTCGGGCGCGACGTCGAGCGCCCGTTTGACCAGCGTGCTGAACGGGGGCACCTGGGTGAAGAAGTTGGCCAGCCACGGCACGTACTCGGCCATGGCGGCCCATCGATGGATGAAGCCGAACGCATGCGCGCGCAAGGACCGGCGCCGTCCCTCGAAGTAGTGCGACAGGAACTCCGCTTTGTACGCGGCCATGTCGACGCCCACCGGGCATTCGCTCTTGCAGCTCTTGCACGACAGGCACAGATCGAGCGCCTCGCGCACGGCCTCGCTGCGGAAGCCGCCCTTGACCACGTCGCCCTGGAGCATCTCGAACAGCAGGTGCGCCCGGCCGCGCGTCGAGTGCTGCTCATCTCGCGTCACCATGTACGACGGGCACATGGACCCGATGTCGGTCTTGCGGCACTTCCCCACGCCGACACAGCGCACAGCCGCATCGGCGAAGCTGCCTTCAATCGGGTAGGCAAACCGGGCCGCCACCTGCGGCGGGTGATATTGCGGCATCCGCAGGTGCTCGTCGAGGCGGTACGGATTGACGACCTTGCCCGGGTTCATCCGATTGTCCGGATCCCAGATCGCCTTGAACTCGCGGAACGCCTGGACCAGTTCCTCACCGAACATCCGCGGCAGAAGCTCCGCCCGGGACTGCCCGTCGCCGTGCTCGCCGGAGAGCGACCCGCCGTAGCCGACCACCATGTCGGCGGCCTGCTCGACAAACCGGCGGTACGCGCCGACGCCCTCCACCGACTTGAGATCGAAGTTGATGCGCGTGTGCACGCAGCCCTGGCCAAAGTGCCCATACAGAGCGCCCTGCAGGCCGAACGCCGCCATGAGCTTGCGCAGATCGCGCAGGTAGTCGCCGAGCCGCTCCGGCGGCACCGCGGCGTCTTCCCACCCTTCCCAGTTGTGGCCCTCGCCAGGCACGAAGGAGGTGGCGCCAAGCGCCGACTCCCGGACGCTCCAGGCCTGCTGGCTCTCGATCGGATCGCGGAACAGCCGCATCGCGGGAGCATCGGGACGGGAGCCGAATCCCTCCATCAACGCTCCGGCCCGCGCCTCCGCCTCGGCAATCGTCTCGCCCCCGAACTCCGCGTACAGCCACCCTCCGCCAGGCGGCAGCAACGCCAGCCCCTTGGCG
>Ga0315278_10005506_pt1 | contig 11494 bp, 9 predicted proteins | sample YL17G06_0_MG_FD_203880 | JGI IMG/M metagenome (GOLD analysis project Ga0315278, IMG submission 203880) | Sediment microbial communities from Yellowstone Lake, YNP, Wyoming, USA - YL17G06_0 | ecosystem: Environmental > Aquatic > Freshwater > Lake > Sediment | place: USA: Wyoming | collected... | reverse complement strand
ATCTAGCCTAGCCAATCCCCTAACTCTCTTCGCCCACGCTTCTTACTCCAAACGCGAAAAATAGAATTCCCCGGTTTTCTCTCACTCGCACCCTGCCAGAAAAGTAGCCTGTCCCCTTTTCTTCTCCTCTGAAACCGTCCGCCAGCTTCGTTCTCGGCTCATCGAAATCCTCAACGTACCCCTGAGGGTACGCCTCCGGTTTCGACTCGCCTCCGGCCTTGCTGGACGAACTGTTTGAGCATCCTGCGAGCATGAAGCGTGAGCTGTGCGACTCGAAGCTCCGAACTCAGTCCTGCTTGTTTCTCCCTCTACCTGACAGACCACACCAACAAGACAGACCAAATAGACCAGACCTTGCCTATCCGGTTGGTTGCCAAATGGGTAATCCGATCTGCCCTGGGTCTTGCGGCGCATGCATCAGCACCTACGTACGAGATGCTCTACAGTGGTGCGTGGACTCACCCAATAGCATGATTGGCAACCAACCGGATAGGCAAGGACCAGACAAACCAAACAAACTTCCCCCCCCACAGAACACCACGACCCATAGGTCTCATCAATCCAACACACCATGTGTAGGACGTTCATCAGTGGGGAGACGTTCGCGAGGAAGATGAAGATAAAAAAACGAGGCGGAGGCGGGTCTGAGAGCTCTTGTTCTTATTGTGGAGGTCTTGGAGGAGCTTTAGGCTTCCCACTTGTCAGTGGGCCTGCACACCACCCCTGCGCTTGACCTCAGTTTCCGTGAATGTTCCTCTCACCGAGGCCTCCGCTCACATCTAAGATAACCGTCTTTCGCGCGAGGTCAATCGGTGGAGCGGGGTGTGAACAAGGGAGGCGATGGAGCCTGATGATCTTCTGTGCTCGCGTAACGCGCAGAATCGTCTATCTTGTTTATTTGGTTCTTTTGGTTTCTCTGGTTCAATGAACGAAATAACCAAACCAACCAGACAAACGAGATAGACGAGATAGACCATCCCCAAGTCCCGCTTGTGTCGCCCGTCACTCGGGTGTCTATCTGGTTTGTCTTGTCTGTTTCGTCTCTCTTGTTCATCGCACCAAATAGACCAGAAAGACCAGACCTTGCCTATCCGGTTGGTTGCCAAATGGGTAATCCGATCTGCCCTGGGTCTTGCGGCGCATGCATCAGCACCTACGTACGAGATGCTCTACAGTGGTGCGTGGACTCACCCAATAGCATGATTGGCAACCAACCGGATAGGCAAGGACCAGACCAACCAGCGAGACCTGACAAATTCTCACCGTCGCTCTCTGCCCCACAGACTAGAAATACCCCCTCAGCCCTTTTCCCACATTTCATAGTGGGCCAGACAACTCAGAACCCAGAACTCATAACTCAGAACTTCCCCAAACGGGCGGGGTGCTTTCTCAGAAGGGAAAGGGTATTCTGCGGCCCATGCCCACCCCTGAAGATCAAGCGCGCGAGCACATCGACCAGGCGCTGGAACAGGCAGGCTGGAGAGTTCAGGACTACAAGAGCGCAAATCTTCATGCCGGGAGAGGCGTAGTCCTCAGGAATTTCCCCCTCGTGAGCGGTCACGGCTTCGCGGATTATCTACTCTATGTGGACGGTAAGGCAGCCGGCATCATCGAAGCCAAGAAAGAAGGCGTGACCCTCATCGGCGTGGAAGTCCAGGCCGAGAAGTACAGCAAGGGCCTCCCCACGGATTTGCCAGCTCATATCCGACCCTTACCATTTCTGTATCAGAGCACCGGCGTGGAAACGCGATTCACGAACGGCCTCGACCCCCAACCTCGCAGCCGCCCGGTGTTCAGCTTCCATCGCCCCGAGACGCTCGCAGCCTTAATCCCACAGCGTAACGAGGCACCAAAGGATCTGCAGGGCGCGTCTCTGGCCGCAGAAATGGCAACCACCCTGCGCGCTCGATTGAGAACGCTGCCACCCCTGAGTACTGCCGGCCTCTGGCCCGCGCAAATTACTGCCATCAATAATCTTGAAAAGTCGCTGGCTCAGGATCGTCCCCGCGCCCTGATCCAAATGGCCACCGGCAGCGGCAAGACCTTCACCGCCATCAACTTCATCTACCGCCTCATCAAGTTCGCAGGCGCGCGCCGGGTGCTCTTTCTCGTCGATCGCGGCAACCTCGGGGACCAGACGCTCAAGGAATTTCAGCAGTACGTCTCGCCCTACAACAACTTCAAGTTCACCGAAGAGTTCATCGTCCAGCGGCTGGCGGGCAACACCCTCGATACCACCGCGCGAGTCTGCATCAGCACCATTCAGCGCATGTATTCCATGCTGAAGGGGCGGGAGCTGTCCGACGAGGACGAAGAAGCCTCCGTATTTGGTCTCGAACGGCTCTTCAAACAACCAGAGCCCATCGACTACAACCCGGCCATTCCGATTGAAACCTTCGACATCATCGTCACCGACGAATGCCACCGGTCCATCTACAACCTCTGGGCGCAGGTGCTGGAATACTTCGATGCCCACCTCATCGGCCTCACCGCCACGCCCAACAAACAGACCTTCGGCTTCTTCAATCAGAACCTCGTCATGGAATACAACCACGAGCAGGCCGTGGCCGACGGCGTCAACGTCAACTACGACGTGTACCGTATTCGGACAAGGATTACCCAGTCTGGATCTGAGGTAGAGGCAGGGTACCCAGTGCAAATCATGAATCGGGAAACGCGCGCAAAACGCTGGGAGACACTTGATGACGACTTCTCCTACGATCCCGACCAACTCGACAAGGACGTGGTCGCCCCGGACCAGATCCGCACCATCGTCAAAGCCTTCAAGGAGAAGCTCTTCACCGAGATCTTTCCCGGCCGCACCGAGGTGCCCAAGACCCTCATCTTCGCGAAGGACGACGCCCACGCGGAGAACATCGTCGAAATCCTCCGCGAGGAGTTCGGCAAGGGCAACGAATTCGCCCAGAAGATCACCTATCGCACCACCGGAGTGAATCCCAAGGACCTCATCAAGACCTTTCGCAACAGTTACCATCCCCGCATCGCGGTCACCGTGGACATGATCGCCACCGGCACCGACATCAAGCCCGTCGAGATCGTCGTCTTCATGCGCGCGGTCAAATCCCGCACCTTCTTCGAGCAGATGAAGGGACGTGGTGTTCGCATTATCAAGCCGGATGATCTGAAGGCCGTCACGCCCGACGCCACGACCAAAGACCACTTCGTCATCGTCGATACCGTCGGCGTCTGCGAGCAGGACAAGACCGACGCGCGACCGATGGAGAAGAAGCCCAGCGTCGCGTTCGACAAGCTGCTTCAAGCCGTCGCACTTGGGAATACCGAAGAAGACGTGCTCACCAGCATCGCTGGACGGCTGGCCCGCATGGAGCACCGCATCACAAAGGAAGATGAACAGGCCATCAGCAAAGCCAGCGGCGGCCTCACGCTCAAAGATCTCAGTCGGGGTCTCGTGGAGGCGGTCAATCCCGATCGGCAGGAAGAGCGAGCGACGCAGCAATTCGGCACAAGTAAGCCGACTGAGCAGCAGATGCAGCAAGTGGCCACCGCCTTGATTCAGCAGGCATCTAAGCCATTTCACGATCCGAAATTGCGCGAACTCCTGATCGAGATCAAAAAGAAGAACGAACTGACGATCGACCACGTCAGCCAGGATCAAGTCATCGAAGCAGGCTTCAGCGCCGACGCGCTGGCCCGCGCCCGCACCATCGTGCAGTCCTTCGAGCAGTTCATTACCAAGCACAAGGACGAGATCACCGCTCTGCAAGTCCTTTACAGCAAGCCGTACAAACAGCGGCTCAAGTTCGAGGACATCAAGGATCTGGCCAACGCCATCGAAAAACCGCCCTATCTCTGGAATGAGTCCCAACTCTGGCAGGCCTACGCCGCGCTGGAGAAGTCGAAGGTCAAAGGCGCAAGCAGCAAGCGCATCCTCACCGACCTCGTCTCCCTCGTGCGCTTCGCCACACATCAGGACAACGAGTTGGTGCCCTTTCCCGAGAAGGTCAACATCAACTTCAACGCGTGGCTGGGGGAGCAAGAGAGTAGGAAGAAGAAGTTCACCAACGAGCAACGTCACTGGCTGGAGATGATCCGTGACCACATAGCGGCGAGTTTGAGTATTGAGCCAGATGACTTTGAACTGGCACCATTCAATCAAGAAGGTGGGCTAGGGAAAGTGCATCAGCTCTTTGGGAACGATCTGAGCAAGATGATTGAAGACCTGAATGGGGCCTTAGCAGCGTGAGGTCCTGTTGTTCAGCGCGGGGTTTCAAACTGAAGATGCCGTTGGGCCTTCCTTTTCTGAGCGAAAGAACTTAGTATTCAGCCATGGTTGAAACAACTCGTTTTCCAAATGCTCCCATCACTGAAGCTCTGCTCGACATTCGGGTGACACTTCCTGCGCAAACCGACTTGGCAAAGTTAGCTACCTTCCACGATGCCATAAAGCAAAAGTACCCATCTAAACAAGAACGGTTAGCGTGGCGCGGACATGTTGAAATCAAGGCAAGCCCGGTTCCTGAAGTGTCCCAATCGGCTACGGGTGGGCCCGACGGATATTTGTTCACTTCGGTTGACGGCAGGCAAGTTGTCCAAGCGCGCTTGGACGGTTTTACCTTTAGCCGGCTGAAACCTTACGACAAATGGACAACCCTTCGGGATGAGGCCCAGGAACTTTGGCAACATTATGTCCGGATCGCTTCACCCGAAACGGTTACTCGCGTAGCCCTCCGTTACATTAATCGCATTGAAATCCCCCTCCCGATGCGAGATTTCAAAGACTACATTCTCACAACGCCCGAGATAGCCCCCGATTTGCCACAGGGGTTAGGCAGCTTTTTCATGAGGCTGGTCATCCCCGATCCGAAGGCCCAGGCTGTTGCGATCGTGACCGAAACTATGGAGCCTATTGACGAATCGAGGAATCGACTCCCATTGATATTTGACATTGATGTTTTTCACATGGCGGCCTTCAACGTTCAGGACAATGCAATGTGGGAGGCGTTCGAGTCCCTGCACGATCTTAAGAATGATATATTTCTTAAGAGTATTACACCCAAGACAAAGGAGTTGTTCCAATGAGCATGGCGACAATTCGTTCTCCGCAAGCACTGGAATATCTTTCTGTCGTGGGAATGAGTCGGGATTCCAAAGTGGTGACGGAACAATGGCTCAAATCGGAGGAGCACTACTGGCTTCCGATCACTCGAAGGCCACATGGAGACGCAGAAAAGTTTCAGGCGCTCGCTGAGACTTGGCGCCGGGAAGTGCAATTTCTGTCCTCCGTTACTGAAATGGTGCTCCATTCGGCCTATCAACGCATTATCGGGATGGGTGCCGCAGTCGTTCCCCACCTGCTTCGTGAGCTTGAGCGCAGACCAGATCACTGGTTTTGGGCGCTGACCGCGATTACAGGGGCAGATCCCGTCAAGCCCGAAGACCGAGGCAAGCTGAGAAAGATGACCGATGCCTGGCTCAGGTGGGGCAAGGAGCAGGGGCTGACCTGGTGAGCGAAGACCTCGAATTCGTGTTTCCCCATCTCGCCCGTTCTGCTTATGCGATCACGAGCCCTTCTACCCCTGAGTACAATTGCATTGCCTGGGCAGCTGGCGATGCTGAGAGATGGTGGTGGCCCGTTGCTGGGTCTTTCGCTTACTGGCCGCCAAACATTCCTTTGCAGGAATCCCTCGATGCCTTCATCAAAGCGTTCGGTTCGATTGGATTTACTCCATGCGGAGACGCGAATGTTGAGCAAGGGTGCGAGAAAATTGTCCTGTATGTGGATGAAAATGGGAAGCCTACCCATGCAGCCCGGCAGCTTCCCAACGGCCGATGGACCAGCAAACTTGGCAAAAGCCAAGATATCGAGCATGAGCTTGAGAGCTTAAGCGGTGCGGTGTATGGAGTAGTGGCGCAGGTTCTCAAGCGACCAATCGACGAATAATCCCCTGCGAAGTCTCTCAACGCATCACTGCATATGTGAGAAGCGGCGCGTTGGTCTGACCCTGATCATCTTGAACGACGCGGCAAACAAGGGCATTAGTTTCTCCCACGAGCTGAACAGTCTCATTGAAGAACTGAATGGGGCGTTAGCGGCATAGCAATGGCATTAACAGTTCCTCTTTCTGAAATCGTCGAGAAAAGTAGCAACCGACTGCTTGGAAAGCATGCGTCTTGGGGCCGCGTTCTGTTGGGTTACATTGCGACAGTTTTGAATGGGTTTGCCTTCAAGTCCTCTGAATTCTCGAATAGTGGCGGAGTGCCGTTGATTCGTATTCGCGATGTCGGAAAGGACCAATCTGAGACCACTTATCTGGGCGAGTACGACCATCGTTATGTCGTAGAGCCTGGTGACTTGCTTGTTGGGATGGACGGGGACTTTAATTGTGCTCGATGGCGTGGGCCGCGTGGACTCTTGAATCAGCGAGTCTGCAAGATCACACTCAAGTCCGATATCTATCTGCCAAAGTTTCTCGACTACACGTTGCCTGGATATCTCAAAGCCATTAATGACGTCACTTCCTCGGTAACAGTTAAGCATCTTTCATCTAGGTCGATTGAAGAAATCCCCTTACCGCTTCCCCCGAAAGAATTTCAACAGAGACTCGTCGCGGAGATCGAAAAGCAGTTCTCCCGCCTCGACGAAGCTGTCGCCAACCTCAAGCGCGTCAAAGCCAACCTCAAACGCTACAAAACCGCCGTCCTCAAAGCTGCCGTCGAAGGCAAACTCACCGAAGACTGGCGCAAGCAGCATCTCAACATCGAACCAGCCAGTAAACTCCTCGAGCGCATCCTGGCCGAACGTCGCAAGAAGTGGACTGGCAGGGGTGAATACAAAGAACCGGCGGCTCCTGAGGCTAGCAATCTCACGCTGCCTAAGAGATGGACCTGGGCGACCGTGGATCAGATTTCGGTGGTTGTTCGTGGTGCCTCTCCTCGACCAGCCGGTGACCCAAGATATTTTGGCGGCACCATTCCGTGGATAACAGTTGGGCCAATCACTGCCGACCAGAAGCCCTATCTTACCTCAGTACCTGAGACTGTCACGGAAGAAGGACGAGAGCGAAGCCGTTACTTAGAGCCCCATACATTACTTTTAACTAACAGCGGCGCGACATTGGGTGTTCCGAAGATCACACTCATTGGTGGGTGCATTAACGACGGGGTGGCCGCATTACTTGATGTTGTGTATCCATTAAAGCTGTATCTGTTGTATTTCCTGCATACCCAAACAACTCGACTTCGGAGAGTTAATCAGGGTGCCGCCCAACCTAATCTGAATACTTCGATTATCAAGGCTATCAATGTGCCCCTGCCGCCCCATGACGAACAGGAACAAATTGTGGCCGAAGTCGAGCGTCGCCTGTCGGTCATCGAGGAACTCGAAGCCGCCGTCCAAGCCAACCTCACCCGAGCCGACCGCCTGCGGCAGTCCATCTTAGGGCAGGCGTTTTCTGGAAAACTCCTACTCAATGAAGCGCGCGGATAACTATGCATGAACAGTTACCCTCTCATTTCATTGATCTAGTTCAAGATGCGCTACTGAAATCGTTTTGGAGGAAGAATGCCCTGCTAAACTTTCTCCGGCGCCACAAGATTGCAGAAAGCTTTCTTGCGAACTGGCAAGAAACTGAAACCAAGCGTATGTTCGTGGGGCGGTTGTTTCCGAAGCTAGAATCGGACAACAAGGGAGCTCAGGTAATTAAACAGATGGCCGTGTCGCTCTCCGATCAAATGAAGTTTCCCGATCTCGAAGGCTGGGAAGATGCGAAAACAAAGATTCAATCGGCCAAAGAGGCAATAGTGGCACTTTGTCATTACTTGAACACGCAGAAGCAAAAGGCGGACGATGCCAAGTCGGGAGAAGAGACCAGAAAGGCCGCTCATCAGCGAATGCAAGAGACGATTAAGAAGCGCCAATCTCTGGAAACCCTCTCTGAGAAATTAAAGGAACTTTCGAAGCGGATCGGCACTGCGGGGGCCGGTTACGAGTTTCAAGATTGGTTTTTTGATGTTGTCGATTTCTTCGAGATGACTAATCGGCGTCCATATACTTCAGGAGGGCGGCAGATTGATGGGTCTGTAACGGTTGAGGGCACGACTTACTTAACTGAGTTGAAGTTCACGAGAGAACAAGCGGCTGCTCCAGACGTTGATACATTCTTGGTTAAAGTGAACGACAAGGCCGACAATACGATGGGGATCATGGTTTCTATGTCTGGTTATTCCTCGACAGCGGTTGAGCAAGCGTCTGGACGGAAAACGCCTATCATTCTTCTGGACCATGGCCACGTCTACCTTGTTTTAAGCGGAAGCTGGACGTTGGCGGAAGTAGTGTCGCGCGTAAGGCGACATGCGTCACAAACTGCACGCGCATTTCTTCCGGCTTCGGAGTTTGGCGGATGAAAGCTTTCGTGAGTGCACACCATCCCAACAATACAAGCAAGGAGCTATTCAATTGAGCCTGATCAATCTTTTCACCGATGGAGGCTGCAGAGGAAATCCAGGTCCTGGTGCGATTGGCATTGTCATATTTGATTCGGCAAACAATCTTTTGTACGAACATTCTGAATGTATCGGCAATACAACTAATAATCGTGCTGAATATTTGGCTCTCATTAAAGGCTTAGATTTGTGCGCTAAGTTTAGCCGAAAGAAAATTTGCTGCTACTGCGATAGCGAGCTTGTCGTGAATCAAATGAATGGAGCATGGAGGCTCAAAAATGACGAGCTGAGAGAATTGTTTCATAAGGTAACGAAGAATGCTGGCGTGTTCCGAGAAGTCGTATTCCAGCACGTCAACCGTACCAATCAAAACATTAAGAAGGCAGACAAATTGCTCAATGATGCGTTCGAGGGAAGATGTGTTGCGCGAAATCACAGCAAAGAGTGAGATTGTCTGAGCTACGGACTTAGGACATGACTTCTTCGGCCATCGTTCAAAAACTCTGGAACTACTGCCACGTCCTCCGTGACGACGGAATGAGCTATGGTGACTACGTCGAGCAGTTGACGTATTTGCTCTTCCTCAAGATGGCCGACGAGCGGACGAAGCCGCCGTACAACCAGCCGTGCCAGATTCCCGACAAGTACAGTTGGCCGAGCCTGCTCAAGAGGGACGGCGACGACCTGTTCGATCACTACCGCCATCTCCTCGAAGAGCTTGGCAAGGGGAAGGGGATGCTCGGGCTGATTTTCACGAAGGCTCAGAATAAGTTTCAGGACCCCGTCAAGCTTCGGCGTCTGATTGTTGATCTCATCGATAAAGAAGACTGGTCCACGATGAGCGCTGATGTGAAAGGGGACGCCTATGAGGGCCTACTGGAGAAGAACGCCCAAGACACCAAGTCCGGCGCTGGCCAGTACTTCACCCCAAGGCCGTTGATTGTTGCAATGGTGGAAGCCATAGCCCCGAAGTCCAGCGACACGATCTGCGACCCGGCCTGCGGGACAGGCGGATTCTTCTTGGCTGCACACGACTATATCGTGAAGCACTATCCCAACCTCACCAAGGACGAAAAGCGACAACTTAAGCAAAGTACGTTTAAGGGATGGGAGTTGGTCCAAAGCACGGCTCGGCTCTGCGCGATGAACATGATGCTCCACGGGATCGGGAGCGACAAAGACCTGCCCATCATCGTGGCCGACTCCTTGGCCGCTGATCCTGGCGATCGGTTCGACATCGTGATGACCAATCCGCCGTTTGGGAAGAAGAGCAGCACGACCATCGTAGGCGAAGAGGGCCAAGTCTCCAAGGAACGAGACATCGTCGAACGTGACGACTTCTGGGCGACAACCTCCAACAAGCAACTCAACTTCGTCCAGCATGTCAAAACGTTGCTGAAGCAAAATGGCCGGGCTGCGGTCGTGGTGCCTGACAACGTCCTCTTCGAAGGTGGCGCGGGAGAAACCGTCCGGCGCAAGCTCCTGCACGAGTGCGATGTGCACACGCTCCTGCGTCTGCCGACTGGCCTCTTCTATGCGCAGGGCGTGAAAGCCAACGTGCTCTTTTTCGACAAGAAACCCGCGAGCGAGACTCCCTGGACCAAGAAGCTCTGGATCTACGACCTCCGCACCAACCAACACTTCACGCTCAAGACCGATCCGCTCAAGCGCGAAGACCTGGACGAGTTCGTGAAATGCTACAACGGCAATCTCGACCGGCCCGACAAGCAGGCCGGAGGCAATCGCCACACCCGCAAAGCCACCTGGTCGGACAAGAAACTAGACGGCCGCTGGCGTGCCTACGACTACGACGAACTCAGCGCCCGCGACAAAGCCAGCCTCGACATCTTCTGGCTCAAAGACGACAGCCTAGAAGACTCCGCCAATCTTCCCAACCCCGACATCATCGCCCAAGAAATCGTCGACGACCTCGAAGCAGCGCTCGAACAGTTCCGACTGATAGCGAACGATCTGGGGAAAGAAGGGCAATAGAGAAGCTTTCGATGCTAGATATAGCTGAGTCAAACCAAAACCTAAGCGATCGGCTGAATAGAGCTGACTCTTGGCTACACGCAGCCTCACGTCTTGAAGATGGCAGCCAGCCTGGAGAATTCCATGGCCAAACTGCTTTTATCTACCGGTACATCGCTTTTAATAGTCTCTACGGTCGGTGGAAATATGAGGGCTCTGAGAAAACAACCTGGACTCAACTCGATCAGTTTTTTGACAGGATACTCACGCTCGACTCTGAAGCTCGACGCCATAAGAATGGACCCCTACGAGGAGCTCTTATCCAATGCCAATCGTATTGGCTGCAACTTATCGAAAACGAGTTCCTTGATAACGGCTACTGGGCTGTTGAGGAACATCGACGAGGTTTCAAGGAAAAGTATCGCACGGCAAAATACAAGGCACTGGAACGGCTGAGTCGGCTTGATCACAGGAACCTTCTCCATACAATATTCAGCAGAATCGTTGTTCTAAGGAATCAAGTTTTCCACGGTTGTGCAACCTTTGGACGAAGTTCTCTCGGTTGGAGATCTATCGAGACAGCAAATCCTGTGCTGCGTGCACTGGTCCCCACTTTCCACTCGTTAATGACTCAACACCCTGAATTTGTAATCTGGCCACCGATTCCCTACCCCCGACGGGGGTCTGAGCAACATCCAAAGAGGCTCGATGATTAAGGAGGACCTGGGTATGAAGGAACAACTTATCGTCGTGTTTCTGCAACTACCGAAGAGGGTCCGAGGCGCATCCCACTAGAGGGAAGGCGGCAGAATTTATGAAGGGGAAGATCTAATTTATGGAAACCCAAGTCCGCACGCCACAGATGGTGTTCATGCAACCCCAGCGGCTTGTAGTCCCGCTGTTCCAACGTCCATATGTGTAAGAAACGGGGTCAGGTCTTGCAATTAAACATTGTTTGGTAAGGAAAATGGGCGGGAGTCTGTGTGCTACGAACGCAACCATCTATGTAGGGATGGCGGCGATGCTTCACCCACGATGAGGGGAGGTCCCTCGAAGTCGGCGTACAGGCGCAGACTTCAAACCGCGGCAAGCGGCGTCG
>Ga0315278_10005505_pt1 | contig 11495 bp, 9 predicted proteins | sample YL17G06_0_MG_FD_203880 | JGI IMG/M metagenome (GOLD analysis project Ga0315278, IMG submission 203880) | Sediment microbial communities from Yellowstone Lake, YNP, Wyoming, USA - YL17G06_0 | ecosystem: Environmental > Aquatic > Freshwater > Lake > Sediment | place: USA: Wyoming | collected... | reverse complement strand
TATAACAAAATCAGCAGCAGCATAGATGGTAAAAAAGTAAATGAAAAAGTAAGGTCGATGCTTGAAAACGACATCAATATACTTGTTTTCAATTTTGTTGATATGCTATCGCATGCAAGAACTGATATAAGCATGATCCGCGACCTTGCTAACGATGAGCCTGCATACAGGAGTCTGACACGTTCCTGGTTTATGCATTCATCTTTGTACGAATTGCTAAAAACACTTGCCTTACATCCTGTCAGGGTTATTTTCAGCACTGACCATGGTACAATAAGAGTACAGAATCCAATAAAAATTATAGGGGACAGGAAAACCTCCCCAAATCTAAGGTATAAGATGGGCAGAAACCTTGATTATGATCCAAAAAAAGTTTTTGAACTTACCAGCCCGGAAAAGGCAATGCTACCTAAAACCAATTTGAGTTCAAGATATATTTTTGCCCTGAACCAGGATTTTCTTGTTTATCAGAATAATTATAACCATTATGCCGGTTATTATAAAGATACATTTCAGCATGGAGGGATTTCAATGCAGGAGATAATGATACCGGTTGCGTGTCTGGAACCTGTTTAAACAAAAGCTTTCTTTACCTGATGAAAATTTTAATAAAAGATAAAAGACATTTATCTGCTGCTGCAAAACAACTTCTGAAATATTCCGGTGATAAGAAGATATTTGCCTTTTACGGATCTATGGGTGCAGGTAAAACAACAATCATCAAAGCCATCTGTGAAAACCTGGGTGCCGTGGATATCGTAAGCAGTCCGACATTCACACTCGTAAATGAATACAGGACATCAAATGGAGAAACATTATTTCATATAGATTTCTACAGGATAAAAAAACAGGAAGAGGTGTATGATTTTGGCATTGAGGAGTACCTCACCGGTGATTCATACTGCTTTATGGAGTGGCCTGAGCTTATAGAAGAATTACTTCCTCCGGAGACATTGATTATCAGAATTTCAGTTGACAACAACGAACAAAGAATCCTTTCATTATCATAATTTTATCTGATTTTGCTCTCTCTTCCAAATTATTTACCTTTGAAGAAATAACTCGCTTACAATGATGAATGGAAAAGGCAAGAGCGGAAAAGTCAGTTTTGAGAATACTGTTTTCATGCCAAAAGAGGAACATCTTGAAACTGCAGTAAAAAACCGCAGGATTTCGATTGGTATTCCCTGCGACAAAAAAGATGATGAGAAAAGAGTTGCGCTGACTCCTGAAGCAGTTTGTTTGCTTGTTGAAAGCGACAATGAAGTTATTGTTCAGAAAGGAGCAGGACTTGGAGCAAATTACACTGATAAGGATTACAGCGAGAATGGAGCTATTATAAGTGACTCTCCTGCAAGAGTTTACAGTGCCGATGCAGTAATAAAGGTCGCACCGTTTGCAGAGAAAGAGACTGAATACCTTAAAGGAAATCAGGTAATCTTATCTTACCTTAATGTGCTTAAGCTTAATGAAGAAACGCTTGGAAAGCTCATCAGAAAAAAAGTAACAGCTATAGCTTTTGAAAAAATCCGTGACAGTAACGGGGAAATGCCTGTAGTGGAATCGATGAGCGAAATTGCAGGAATAACCTCGTTGCTGGTAGCATCTGAATATCTCAGTAATATGCATGGAGGCAAAGGGGTAATGCTTGGGGGTATTACCGGTGTCACGCCAACTGAGGTTGTCATTTTAGGTGCAAATACTGCAGGCGAGTATGCAGCCAGAGCAGCTATCGGACTTGGATCCACTGTAAAAATTTTCGACAATTCTCTGCCACGCCTGAGAAGGTTTCAGAATCTTCTGGGGCAACGTCTTCAAACTTCTGTCTTTCATCCACAGGTTCTTAAAAAAGCTCTTAAGTCAGCCGATGTGTTGATCGGCGCTATTGAACTCGAAGATCTCAGGCCCTGGTATTATATCACAGAAGATATGGTAAGGACCATGAAAAAAGGAGCAGTAATTATCGATTTGAGTATTGACCGTGGAGGCTGCATCGAAACGAGTGAATGCCGTGCCCTTAAGGATCCTGTATTCGAAAAACATGGGGTTGTTCATTTTTCTGCCTGGAATCTCCCGTCGCGTGTGGCTCGTACTGCATCTATAGCGCTCAGTAATATATTCACGCCTCTTCTTCAGAGCATGGCTGATGCAGGTGGAATAACACAATTGCTGAAGAATGATCAGGGGGTGCGAAATGGTGCCTATTTATATAATGGCATGCTCACAAATGAAACGTTAGGCCAGAAGTTCGGAATCATATCTAAAGATCTCGATCTTCTGATATCAGCCTTCTGATTATAAGGCAAACCGAAGTGATGCCTTATACAAACAAGTTTAAAAAATGCTAAATATTCATTATCGGAATCATGAAGAATTTCAAAAGATATCTTGTCACCTCAGCACTTCCTTATGCTAACGGCCCGATACATATAGGCCATCTTGCAGGGGTTTATGTACCATCAGATATTTATACCAGGTACCTGAGGATGAAAGGAGTAGACGTGATCTCTATTTGTGGTTCCGATGAACACGGGGTTCCCATAACTCTTAAGGCCCGCAAGGAAGGAGTAACACCCCAGGAGATTGTTGACAGATATCATACAATGAACAAAAAGGCGTTTGAAGATTTTGGAATTGCTTTTGATATCTATTCGCGCACATCAAATAAAGTACATCATGAAACTGCATCCGGTTTTTTCAAAAAGCTGTATGATAAAGGTGAATTCACAGAAAAAACATCTGAACAGTATTATGATGAAGAGGCAGAATGTTTCCTGGCCGACAGGTATATAATGGGGACATGTCCGCACTGCGGAAATGAGAACGCCTACGGAGACCAGTGTGAAAAATGCGGTACTTCACTCAGCCCCAATGAACTTATTAATCCTCACTCAACGGTAAGTGGCAGTAAGCCGGTATTGCGTGAGACACTTCACTGGTATCTGCCTCTCGACACATACGAACCGTGGCTTAAAAAATGGATTCTCGAAGATCACAAGGAGTGGAAAGTAAATGTGTATGGTCAGTGTAAATCGTGGCTCGATCAGGGTCTGCAGCCCAGGGCTGTAAGCCGTGATCTTGACTGGGGTGTGCCTGTTCCGGTTGAAGGTGCTAAGGGAAAGGTTCTCTATGTGTGGTTTGATGCCCCTATAGGATATATATCTGCGACAAAAGAACTCACTGCCGACTGGGAAAAGTACTGGAAAGACAAGGAGACAAAGATGGTTCATTTCATCGGGAAAGATAATATTGTATTCCATTGCATCATCTTCCCTGCCATGCTTAATGCAGAAGGGAGCTTTATCCTGCCAGAAAATGTACCGGCCAATGAGTTTCTGAATCTCGAAAACGATAAGATATCAACTTCAAGAAACTGGGCGGTATGGCTTCACGAGTACCTTGAAGATTTTCCGGATAAACAGGATGTTTTAAGGTATTCGCTTTGTGCCAATGCCCCGGAGACAAAGGATAATGATTTTACATGGAAAGATTTTCAGGCAAGAAACAACAACGAACTTGTCGCAATTCTTGGAAACTTTGTCAACCGTACTCTTGTGCTTACCAATAATTATTATGGAGGGAAAGTCCCCAGGAGAGGCAATACAGATAAAAATGATGATTCTGTACTGAATGATATGATAAGGATTAAGGAAAACGTGGAAACAAGTCTTGAAACATTCAGGTTCCGTGAAGCTTTAAAGGAGGCAATGAATCTTGCACGACTTGGCAATAAATATCTTGCCGATGCAGAACCCTGGAAGGTCATCAAAACCGATCCTGAACGTGTAAAGACAATTATGAATATTGCCCTTCAGATAACTGCAAATCTGACGATTATCTGTGAACCTTTTCTCCCCTTTTCGATGGATAAATTGCGCAGCTGGATTAATTTCAAGGAGATGAAATGGGAAGACGCCGGCAGATCAGATCTGCTTTCTCCGGATCATCTAATTAACAGACCGGGATTGCTCTTTGAAAAGATTGAAGATGAGGAGATCACACGACAGGTAGATAAGCTTCTTGCAACAAAAAAGACCAACGAGGAAGCCGGCATAGAAACCACACCCCCGAAAGAACCTGTGACATTTAATGATTTTGCCAGAATAGATATCCGAACAGCAACTATTCTTGAAGCCGAAAAGGTCCCTAAAACCACCAGGCTGCTTAAACTCAAAATTGATACAGGAATTGATATCCGCACAATAGTATCAGGGATAGCAGAGTACTATGAGCCGGAAGCTATCATAGGTAAACAGATATCGATTGTTGCCAATCTTGAACCACGGAAGATTAAAGGTATTGAGTCGAAAGGGATGATACTTATGGCTGAAGATAAAAATGGAAAATTAGTTATGGTTGCTCCTGTCGGTAAAGTGAGTAACGGGAGTATGATAAAATAGGCCTGGTGGGGTTAGATTATCTCTTTTTTGAAACCCATGTCCCCGTGAACTTTATAGCAATGCTGTCTTTTTTGGCAATAGCCGTATTCAGATCATTGCAACGGATTGCACATACTCTGTAAAAACCGTTACCGGCTGTTACAATCTCGGGAAAAAAACCTTCTTCTTTCAACATGTTTACCTGTGAAACAGCATTCTCCTCTGATTTGAAACTACCTGTGATCACGAAATATGCATTCGATTCAGAAGCAACAGGCCTAATGACTTCCGGAATATTGGTCTCATCGGAGATTGGTTTTGCTTTCTTATCCAGGTTTGCCGGTTCAACCCAATTGCCCTCATCCACGGCTTTTTTATTGCTTTCAAATTCTGCTGTTACCAGAGGATTCATCGTAGTTGTTTCTACCTTTGCTTTGAAGAGATCTGTTTTCAATGGAACCACAACCATAAGGGAGAGAAGAGGAATGATCACTGCCGCCCTCCAGAGTATTTTTCTTAAGGATGCCTGTTTTACAGGATCTTTTTCAACCCGTCTGATGATCCGCTTTCTTACATCATATCCTTCAAGTGGCAAACATTGAAATGGCTCAAGTCCGTAAGAATCAAGATGATAATTTATATTTCTGTCAGGTTCAAACTGAATATTTCCTTCATGGTTATTGATAAAGCTTCCGATATTATCAAAGACAACCTTTTCTCCTTTTTCAAGTTTTCTTCGGATGCCGGCAACAAATTCTTCAAGTATAATTCTGGCATCTCCGTAATTGACCATGGATATGGCGGAGATCCTCCCAACCAGAAGCCCATCATTATGATTCAGGTTCCTGTTAAATGATATCAACTTTACAGGTGGATAAAATGTGCCAGTGCTTTTGTCGATCCTTGCAGGCGTATAGTTTCCTATGAAGCCCCCAAACCCGGGTACAATAACACAATCATGTCCGAATAATAATTCCCTTATAAAAGCTGTTATATCCACTGCCACTTCTTCTTTTAATCAATACAAATTTAATAAAAAAAAGTTAGTTACACATAAATATCCGAAACTGGCGATCTTTTTAACTTTCATTCACTGCTGCGTCCCCTGCTTTTTTACCCCCCATGTGGGGGTTTGGGGGGGGTAAATAAGTAAAAAAATATTATCTTCGTATTTCCAAGTTTTCACATGCGATGAGAGAGATTCAAATGGTAGATCTTCGGGCTCAGTATGAGACTATAGGGTCGGAAATAGATAATGCAATAAAATCTGTTCTTTTATCTACGTCTTTTATTAAAGGTCCTGATGTTGAGCTATTTGAAGAAGAGCTTCAGAAATTTATGGGGGTTAAACATGTGGTTTCATGTGCTAACGGAACCGATGCACTTCACCTGGCAATGATGGTTCTCGGTCTGATACCGGGAGACGAAGTCATTACTACAGATTTCACTTTTATCGCTACAGTTGAGGTTGTAGCTTTGCTTGGACTGAAACTGGTTATTGTCGATCCTGAACCCGGAAGTTTTAATATTTCCGTTGAAGCTGTCCGAAAAGCAATAACACCAAAAACAAAAGCAATTGTTCCAGTCCACTTATTTGGCCAATGTGCTGAAATGGAAAGCCTTATGGAACTTGCAAAAAAGCATAACCTATTTGTTATTGAAGATGCCGCACAGGCAACCGGAACAGATTATCTCTTTAAAAATGGAACCACAAAAAAAGCAGGTACAATCGGGCATATAGGCACTACATCATTTTTCCCCTCCAAAAACCTTGGATGTTATGGCGACGGTGGTGCTCTTTATACAAACAATGATGACTATGCAGAGAAGCTCAGGAGAATTGCCAACCATGGAATGAAAGCAAAGTATTATTATGTTGACATTGGGATTAATTCAAGACTGGATACAATTCAGGCAGCGATCCTCAGAGTAAAACTAAAGTATCTTTCGAAATTCAATGCAGCAAGAAAAGCGGTTGCTGATATATATGATGAAGCTTTTGCCAGGTGTCATTCAATAACTGTTCCGGAAAGAGTTAGTTATTCTTCTCATATATTTCACCAGTATACTATCAGAGTAAAAAACGGGAAAAGAGATGAACTGAAGAAATTTCTTCTGTCAAAGAATATCCCTTCTATGATTTATTATCCCGGGCCACTTCATATGCAGGAAGCTTATAGTTACCTTGGATATAAAGATTATGACTTTCCTGTTACAACAGCTCTTTGCAAAGAGGTTCTGTCTTTACCGATGCATCCTGACATGGATCAGGAACAACTTGATTATATAATTGTTAATGTTTTTGAATTTTTCGATAAATAATTATAATGGAGAGGGAATATTTTGCTCACGAAACGGCTGTCATAGATGATGGCTGCAAAATCGGAAAAGGAACAAAAATATGGCACTTCAGCCATATAATGACAGGTTCGGAAATCGGTGAAAACTGTAATATTGGACAGAATGTTGTAATCTCCCCGGGTGTAAAACTAGGGAAGAATGTCAAAGTTCAGAATAATGTCTCACTCTATACCGGAGTCACTTGTGAGGATGACGTCTTCCTTGGGCCATCAATGGTTTTTACCAATGTTATTAACCCACGAAGCGCAATAATAAGAAAGGACAGTTACTATACCACTATCGTTGAAAAAGGCGCCTCAATCGGAGCAAATTCTACTATTGTCTGTGGAAATAAAATCGGTACCTATTCATTTATCGGAGCAGGCGCCGTTGTCACAAAGGATGTTAAACCTTATGCTCTTGTTGTTGGCAATCCTGCCAGACAGACGGGCTGGATGAGTGAATACGGGCATAAACTTAATTTTGACAATAACGGATATGCCTCCTGCCCGGAAAGCGGAGAGAGATACAAGATTGAGGATGGCAAAGTTTCTAAAATATTTTAGTATTTTTATGCACTTTTTTGATATTTTAGTATGACAGAGTCTCCAAAAAACTTCGGGATAATAGGTGTAGCTGGTTATATAGCTGTAAGGCATCTTCATGCAATAAAGGAAACAGGCAACAACCTCCTTGCCAGTCTCGACAGGTTCGATAGTGTTGGCCGAATTGACAGCTATTTCCCGGAAAGCGATTTTTTCGTGGAGTTTGAACGGTTCGACAGGCATTTTGATAAGCTCAAACGGACAGGAACTAAAATTGATTACGTAAGTATCTGTTCCCCGAATTATCTTCATGATTCTCATATACGATTCGCTCTTCGCCATCAGGCTGAAGCAATCTGTGAAAAACCGATTGTCCTTAATCCATGGAATATCGACGCATTGCAGGAGATTGAGAATGAAACCGGTCGCAAAATCTACACTGTTCTTCAACTTCGCCTTCATCCAAAAATAGTGGAGCTGCGGGAAAAGATCAGGAATGGACCTAAAGGTAAGGTTTATGATATTGACATGACTTATATAACAAGCCGTGGAAACTGGTATTCAATATCATGGAAAGGCGATATTCAGAAATCAGGAGGCGTGGCAACCAATATCGGCATTCATTTTTTCGATATGCTTAGCTGGATCTTCGGTAATACAAAGAAAAATATTGTTCATATCTCTGAACCACATAAAGCAGCAGGATACCTCGAACTTGAGAATGCCAGAGTCAGGTGGTTTCTGAGCCTCGATTATAATGATATTCCTGATTCAGTTAAAGCATCCGGTCAGAGAACTTTCAGGTCTATCACCGTCGGAGGAGAGAAGATTGAATTCAGTGAGGGATTTGCCGACCTGCACACACTTACATATAAAGAGATACTTGCAGGACGAGGATTCGGGCTTAAAGAAGCACATCAATCAGTCGAAACTGCTTACACAATCAGAAATTCTAAACCTGTCGGACTCACGGGAGACTATCATCCAATATTAAAAACAATATAATCTATGTACAAGAAACTTGTTAATAAAGAGACGAAGCTTTCAGTCATTGGCCTTGGCTATGTGGGCCTGCCGATTGCCCTTGAATTTGCAAAACAGATCAGTGTTGTTGGATTTGATATCAAACCCGCCAGGGTTGACCTTATGAAAAAGGGCATCGATCCTAGTAATGAACTCACCTCTGAAGCATTTAAGAACACTGATATTATTCTTACCAGCGATCCATTGGACTTAAAAGCTGCTTCATTTCATATTATCGCGGTACCTACTCCTACTACTAAGAATAACCTTCCTGACCTTACACCTGTACTTAAAGCATCCGAAACTGTTGGCAAAATCTTAAAAAAGGGTGATTATGTTGTTTATGAATCAACCGTATATCCCGGATGCACAGAAGAGGATTGTATTCCTGCACTTGAGAGATATTCTGGATTAAAATGCGGTACCGACTTTAAAGTTGGTTTCTCACCCGAAAGGATTAATCCGGGCGACAATAATCATACTCTCACCAAAATTGTGAAAGTTACAAGTGGCTGCGATGCTGAATCAGCTGAAAATATTGCAAAAACTTACGAATTAATCATCAAGGCAGGCGTTCACCGGGCAAGCTCAATTAAGGTTGCAGAATCGGCCAAAATCATTGAAAATACCCAGCGCGATATTAATATTGCATTTATGAACGAACTGTCAATTATCTTTAACAGACTTGGAGTCAACACATATGAAGTACTCGAAGCTGCCGGAACAAAGTGGAACTTCCTTAAGTTTTATCCCGGACTGGTTGGTGGACATTGTATCGGTGTAGATCCTTATTACCTCTCATTCAAAGCGAAAGCCCTGGGATATCATCCTCAGATGATTGATTCCGGAAGATTCATCAATGATAGCATGGGCGGATATATAGGAAAACAGACTGTTAAAAAAATAATAGCTGCAGGCAAGAATCTTAAAGGTTGCCGTATTCTGATGATGGGCATAACCTTTAAAGAAGATGTTACAGATATTCGCAATTCAAAGGTTTTGGACATCGTAAATGAGCTTGATGATTTCGGAATTTCAGTTGATGTTATCGATCCCGGAGCAGGGAGACATGAGGTCAAAGAAGAATACCAGATTGATCTCAAAGAACAACCTTCAGGAAAATACGATGCTGTTATACTTGCTGTATGCCATAAAGAATATTTAAAACTGGATGAATCATATTTTACACCTCTGTTAAATAAGGATGGGATCATTATTGATATAAAAGGTATTCTTCGGGGAAAAATAAAAAACCACACTTACTGGAGCCTGTAAATGAAAAAGAAAATCCTGGTAACAGGGGGAACCGGATATATTGGTTCCCATACATCAGTTGAACTAATAGAGGAGGGATTCGATGTAATCATTATTGACAACCTGTACAATTCGGAAGCAGATGTGGCAGATAAAATTCATTTAATAACCGGAGTTAAACCTCTTCTGGAAGTACTGGATCTATGCACACTGGAAAAACTTGACAGATTCATTCAGAATCATAAAGATATATCTGCAATTATCCACTTTGCAGCTTATAAGGCTGTAGGCGAATCAGTTAATAAGCCACTGGACTATTACCGGAATAATCTTTTATCATTGGTCAATATTCTGGCAGTGATGAAACGATATGACATCCCTGATCTGGTATTCTCATCCTCCTGCACCGTCTATGGTCAACCGGAGAAATTACCTGTGACTGAGGATGCTCCGCTTCAACCTGCCACTTCGCCTTACGGAAATACCAAACAAATCGGTGAAGCAATAATTCGTGATACAACTATCTCAGATAAGAATATAAATGCAATTTCACTTAGATACTTTAATCCGATCGGTGCACATCCGTCATCTCTTATAGGAGAACTGCCAAGAGGTGTTCCGGAAAACCTTGTTCCATACATTACACAGACAGGATACGGATTAAGAGATGAACTCAAAGTTTTCGGAGATAATTATGACACACCCGATGGTACATGCATAAGGGATTACCTTCATGTAGTTGATCTTGCAAAAGCCCATGTCATAGCCGTAAAAAGGCTTATTGAAGGAAGAAACAAATCAAATTATGAGGTCTTTAACCTTGGCACTGGTAAGGGTGTTTCAGTTCTCGAAGCAATAAAATCATTCGAGCGAGTTTCGGGAATTAAACTGAAGTACAAGATTGTAGGAAGAAGACCCGGAGATATTGAAAAAATATGGGCTGATCCGTCCTTTGCCAATAATGAACTTAACTGGAAAACTTTAAGTTCCCTTGATGAAGCAATGAAAACAGCCTGGGATTGGGAAAAGATTATCAGGAATAATAAATTATGATCATGAAAAAAACTATTCTCATAACAGGTGGTGCGGGATTTATTGGCTCACATGTTGTCAGAAGATTCGTCAGGAAATATCCCGAATACCTTATTGTTAATGCAGATAAGCTGACCTATGCCGGGAACCTGGAAAACATTACTGATATTGAAAATGAAAGGAACTATAAGTTTGAAAAAACAGACATAGTTGAAAAACAGTCTGTTCTGGATCTTTTCAAAAAGTACAACTTTGGCGGAGTAGTCCATCTGGCTGCAGAATCACACGTTGACCGTTCAATCACCGGTCCGGATGAATTTGTTTTTACTAATATCGTCGGAACTGTAAATTTGCTCAATGCGGCACTTAACAGCTGGAAGAAAGCATTCGAAGGAAAGCTTTTCTATCATATCTCGACTGATGAGGTTTATGGTTCACTTGGAAAAGAAGGTCTCTTCACTGAAGAGACTGCATATGATCCCAAAAGTCCTTATTCGGCCTCCAAGGCAAGCTCCGACCATATGGTAAGAGCATATAATCACACATTCGGACTTCCTGCCGTTATATCTAATTGCTCGAATAACTACGGGCCAAACCAGTTTCCAGAAAAGCTCATACCGCTTGCAATTAACAATATAAAGAATAATAAGCCTATCCCCGTTTACGGGAAAGGCGAGAATATCCGCGACTGGTTATATGTTGAAGATCATGCTTCAGCAATAGATCTTATCTTTCATGGTGGAAAGGTAGGAGAAACCTATAACATTGGAGGCAATAATGAATGGAAAAACCTCGATCTGATACTACTTCTCTGCAGGATAATGGACAAGAAACTTAACCGTCCTGCAGGAACTTCTGAAAAGCTTATCACTTATGTAAAAGACAGACCCGGGCATGATCTGAGATATGCAATTGATTCCTC
>Ga0315278_10005502_pt1 | contig 11499 bp, 10 predicted proteins | sample YL17G06_0_MG_FD_203880 | JGI IMG/M metagenome (GOLD analysis project Ga0315278, IMG submission 203880) | Sediment microbial communities from Yellowstone Lake, YNP, Wyoming, USA - YL17G06_0 | ecosystem: Environmental > Aquatic > Freshwater > Lake > Sediment | place: USA: Wyoming | collected... | reverse complement strand
GTCCGCACTGCACATCCAATTTATAAACATCCCCTGCACCTGGAATTCTTTTAGGGGCGGCCGCGGTATGGATGGTCGCCCCTCTGCATCTCATAATGGACTTTCTCGATAAGCTCAACCCTCAGCAAAAACGCGCCGTCACCGCCCCAAGTGGGCCGGTGCTCATTTTGGCCGGACCCGGCTCGGGCAAGACCCGTGTACTGACCCAGCGCGTCGCCTACCTGATCGGCTACGAGGGCGTGCGTCCCTACCAAATGCTGGCGGTCACTTTCACCAACAAGGCTGCACGTGAGATGGAAGCACGCGTGCAGAAAATGCTCGGCGAGGAAATGACGCGCGGACTCATGCTGGGCACCTTCCATGCCACCTGCGCTCGCCTATTGCGGCGCGAATCCGAAAAGCTGCCCTTCAGTGACAAGTTCGTCATCTTTGACGCCGACGACCAGGAGCGGGTGGTGAAGGCTGCCATCCGCGATCTCAATCTCAATGAAAAACAATACCGTCCCATAGCGCTGCATGCCGCTATCTCGCGCGCTAAAAATGAATTGATCTCTGCCGATGATTTCCCCATCACCACCTACCGGGACGAGGTCACCAAGCGGGTCTATAAAAAATACCAGGAATTATTGCTTCAATCCAATGCGGTTGATTTCGACGACTTGCTGCTTTACACGGCAAAGCTGCTCGAAGAGCAGCCTGACGTGCGCGAGAAATATGCCGGCCGCTTCCATCATGTGCTGGTGGATGAATTCCAGGATACCAACATTGCACAGTATATTCTATTGAAACATCTCGCCTCGGCGCACAACAATATCTTCGTGGTGGGCGACCCCGATCAGTGTTTTCCGGCTGGCACACTCATCCAAACTCCTGAAGGACAAAGACCGATCGAGTCTTTGCGGGCAGGCGATACAGTTTTAGCGGCAAGCGGACGAGGCTCCACGTTAGCCTCTCGTGTCAATCATGTTGGTCACCGCCATTTTGACGGTAAGCTGGTCCATGTTGTGACCCGCGGCGGGCATACTTTTTCGGCCACTCCAAACCACATGGTTTTTACGCATTTGGGCGTAAACCCTGGTTTGCATTATGTCTACTTGATGTACCGCAAAGATAAGGGCTTTCGCATTGGAATTGCCTCCCATGCCAGGAGCGACGGGGTGAATGAGGGTTTGCAGGGCGGCCTGCGGGTGCGAAGCAACCAGGAAAATGCCGATAAGGTATGGGTACTGAAAGTGTGCCAGGACCGGGATAATGCCCATTACTGGGAAACTTTTTACGCATTTAATTATGGAATCCCCACCACAGTTTTCCATGTCCGCGGACGACGGATGAGCATGTCGCAGGAAAATATCAACCGCCTGTTTTCTGAAATTGACACGACGGCCAACGCCCAACGATTGCTGACCGATCTCGAAATGGATGAACGCTACCCGCATTACACGCCACAAGGCACATTCCGCAACCAGGTGAACTTGCGCTATTTTGGTGATGGACGCACGACATCTCAATCGCCCTGGCATGCGCACCGCGTTGACCTCTGGAGCAGTGAGCAGGAATTAGGCGAACACCTTAAATCCATCGGCTATAATCCTCGCATTCGCAGCCGGCAGAATTGGCGCATTGGTCTGAATCGCCTGTGCTATGACGACATCCAGCTGACAGCGGAAAAACTCAGCCAGGACGCAGGGAATGCTGAGATTGTTGTTGGTGCGTTTCTTACAGACCGCGGGAGTTCGCCTCTCACGCCTCGCTTCAGCCTGATGCCTGCCAGCCATCTGCATTCCTCCATGATCGTGGCCGTCGAAAAAAACGGGTTTATTGTCGAAGATGAAATTGTCGAGATCAGCCGCGTGCCTTATAACGGTGAAGTATATGATCTCGAAGTGGACAATCTCCATAATTACATGGCAGGCGGCATTGTGGTACACAATTCCGTGTACCGCTGGCGCGGCGCGGACTACCGCAACGTGCAGCGCTTCGAACAAGACTTCCCCGGCGCGCAGGTCATCCTGCTCGAGCAGAACTATCGCTCGAAGCAGATCATTCTCGACGCAGCCATGTCGGTCATCGACCAGGCTCACCACCGCCGAAAGAAAAAACTTTTTACGGATCGCGGACCAGGCGACAAGGTTACATATTTTGAAGCGCTCGATGATTATGGCGAAGCTTCGTTTGTCGTGGACACCATCGCGCAACTGGTCGCCAGCAAACAGTTCGAGCCCGGCGACTGCGCCGTGATGTACCGCACCAACGCCCAGTCCCGCATCATTGAAGAAGCCTTCCTGCAGGCGCGGCTGCCCTACCGGCTGGTCGGCGCGCAGCGATTCTACGGGCGGCGCGAGGTCAAGAATATGATCTCCTTCCTGCGCCTGATCCACAACCCGGCGGATGAGATCTCGCTCGACCGGGTGATCAACATCCCACCGCGCGGCATCGGCGACAAAACCATCCTCACCCTGCACACCGCCGCCCGCCAGGCCGGAATCAGCCCGGGCGAGATGCTGCTCGACCTGTCACAGGGAGAAACATCTCCTTTCTGGAGTCAATTCACGGGACGCGCAGCCCTGCCATTGTCCGACTTCGGCGGGATACTGTCCAAGTGGCGTGCGCTGGCCGCCACGCGCAACGTTCCCGAACTGTTCGACCAGATCATCGAAGACACCGGCTTAAAGGAAGATCTCGACGATGGTACTGAGGAAGGCAAGGACCGCTGGGACAATGTGATGGAGTTGCGCCGTGTGGCAGACGAATATGCCCAGCGTGAGTTGGCGGAGTTCCTTGAGAATGTGGCGCTCGTCTCGGATCAGGATACGTTAAAGGAAGGCAACGTCCCCACCCTGCTGACGCTGCACGCCGCCAAGGGGCTGGAGTTCGGCGTTGTGTTCATCGTCGGGCTGGACGACGGCATCCTGCCGCACAGCCGCTCGTTCGATGAGCCGGAGGAAATGGAAGAGGAACGCCGTTTGTTTTACGTGGGCATCACGCGCGCCAAGGACCGGCTGTACCTCGTGCGCTGCCAGCGCCGCGGCGGGCGCGGTTATGCCGAGGAGACGGTCGGATCGCGTTTCCTGGAGGACATCCCGGCTCAATTGATCAGCGGGCAGGGTCGGGCTGGTGCATCACGAACCGCCCGCCGCCAGCAGGCGCAGACCTGGTCGCTGCCGACCCCCAATCGGCCCGCCCCGATCATCGAAGCGCGGTTCCGGGCAGGGACGCGCGTCAAACATTCCCTGTGGGGCGAAGGCATTGTGCTGGACAGCCGGGTGCAGGATGGCGACGAGATCGTGGATGTGGTCTTTGAGAGCGTCGGCATCAAGCGGCTGGCTGCCAGCCTCGCCAACCTGACCATAATGAGTTAATACTGGGGCGCCGAGGCGATTTGTCTCTGTGATCTTTTTATTTTTTGTGGCAAACTGGAGAGATCTATGGATTACGTCAACCTTGGTAAAAGCGGATTAAAAGTATCACGCCTGTGTCTGGGTATGATGACCTATGGCTCGCCCCAGTGGCGGCCATGGATTTTAGATGAAGCACAGGCGCAGCCCTTCATCGAACGCGCACTGTCGGCAGGTATCAACTTTTTCGATACCGCCGATGTCTACTCGCTCGGCGCAAGCGAGCTGGTGCTCGGGAATCTCCTCAAGAAATTGAATGTGAAGCGCGAGAGCGTGGTCATCGCCACCAAGGTCTGCTCGCCGATGAGTGATGAGGTCAACGACCGCGGGTTGTCGCGCAAGCACATCCTGGACTCCATCGACAAATCCCTGCGCCGCCTGCAGATGGATTACGTGGACCTGTACCAGATCCACCGCTGGGACTACAGCACACCCATCGAAGAAACGATGAATGCGCTGAACGACGTGGTGCGAGCCGGCAAGGCGCGCTACATCGGGGCATCCTCCATGTTCGCCTGGCAGTTCGCCAAAGCACAGCATGCCGCCGAGTTGCACGCATGGACACGCTTCGTGTCCATGCAAAACCATTACAATCTTGTCTATCGTGAGGAAGAGCGTGAGATGATTCCGCTCTGCCTCAACCAGGGCATTGGCCTGATTCCCTGGAGCCCGATGGCACGCGGATTCTTTGCCGGCGACCGTAAACGCAGTGGCGGTGGCGAGACCGCCCGCGCCAAGGCGGATCCCTTTGCCGATCAACTCTACTTCCGCGACGAGGACTTCACGGTCGCCGACCGCGCCTGGGAGATCGCCCGGGAGCACAAAGTCACCGGCTCGCAGATCGCGCTGGTCTGGCTGCTGAACAAGCCGCACATCACCTCGCCTATCATCGGCGCAAGCAAGATGGAACATCTCGACCAGACGATTGCCGCGCTCGAGATCAGACTCACCGCCGAGGAAGTCAAACGTCTCGAAGAACCCTACCAGCCGCACCCCGTGCTGGGTCATTCATAATTTCATTGGCTCTCCCGTTGGCGAGGGCGCGATCGGAGTAACCATGGATTGGCATCTTCTCTGGCAGATCTTCTGGCTCTTCACCAAGGTGGCGATGTTCTCGTGGGGCGGCGGCCCCGGCTCGATGGGACTGATGCAGCGCGAGACCGTCACGGCAGGCTGGATGCAGCCCGATGAGTTCGCCGACGGATTGGCCTTGAGCAATGCCCTGCCGGGACCCATTGCGCCTCAGGTCTCGGCATTTATCGGGTACAAACTTGCCGGCACGGCCGGTGCGGTCGCAGCGGTTTCTGGGACAGTGCTTCCAGCCACCATCTTGATGCTGGTCCTTGTCATCTACTTCTTCAAATTCAAGGACCTGCCGGCGGTCAAGTCTATGATCCAGGGCGTGCGCCCGTTCGTAGTCGGCTTGCTGGCATGGACCACTTACGACATGGCGCGGACGGTCTTCGGGGCAAGCAAACTCGGCTGGGGTCCGGCGCTGACGCAGAACTGGGACAAGGTGCTGATAGCCGTGGGCACGTTCATCATTCTCAACCTGACGACAATCAGCCCGATATGGCTGGTGGTGGTCACCGCGATTCTCGGGCTGATTCTCTACCGGAACAAATGAAGAACATTATCCTGCGCACACAGGGTGACTACTCCCCACGCCAAGAGGCGGGGGCTTCGCGGGTAATGCCCAGGGATTGTAGCCCCAATCCCAATAGGTTTATTGCGGCGTTCTGGTCTCTATCCAGGATGAGACCGCACTCCGGGCAAGGATGAACTCGAACGGACAAAGACTTCTCAACCATCGTTCCACAGCAGGAGCATTGCCTGGATGTGTTGCGTGGATCAACTACCACGACCACCCGACCAGCGTTCTCAGCTTTGTACGTGGTGTACGCGATCAGTTGATTCCAGGCCGCATCCGAAATGCTTTTCGCCAAACAATGGTTTCGAAGCATATTCTTTTCAGCCAGCTTTTCAAAAACGATCTTGCCGAAACTGTCCACCCATTCACGGCTCAGTTTGTGAGCGAAATCTTTCCGGCGGTTGGCAATCCGCTGGTGGATGTGCTGCACGGCTCTGCGATGCAGCATCCGTTCCGGGGTACCCTGCTTGGCCTTCGAGAGCTTTCGTTGGGCTTTGGCCAGTTCCTTTTCATCCCTGCGGAAGAAACGGGGATTAGGAACTTTCTCGCCACTGGAAAGCGTTGCATAACTCTCAAGTCCCATGTCCACACCCACCGCCAAACCATTGACTGGCAAGGATTCAGATTCGACTTCACAAGCGAAACAGGCATACCAGTTACCGAAGGCCTCTCGTTGGAGGGTGAGCGTTTTGATCCTGCCTGCTGCAGGACGATGCTGAAGGATCTTCACTGTCCCAATTTTGGAAAGTCGCAACCCGTTGTCCCCCAGCTCAAAACCAGACTGTTTGAAGGTGAAGCTATCGTACCAACCATAACCCCGAAAACGTGGATAGCCTGGCTTTTCACCCGCCTTCACCCTGGGAAAAAACGCCCTGAACGCCAGATCAACGCGCCCCTGGACATTCTGCAAGACCTGAGAAAACGCATCTTTCAATTCAGGGTGTTCCTGCTTCCAAACGGTGAGCAGTTTATTCGTGTCGTACAGCGAAAGTGGCTTCCCTTCCTGCTCCCAGGCCTTTTTACGGGTGGCAAGCGTCTCGTTGTAGACCCACCGGCACACTTCCAGCGTGTGGATCAGTTGGGTGCGTTGGCTTTTGGAGGGGTGCAGGCGGTACTTGTAGGTCTTCATTTCAACCTTCTTTGGGTGTTGCGTCTCTTGTATAGCACACACGTTCTGGCATGTCAAGTTTTGCACCTCGTATCCCCCTTGCTAAATCAAGGGGCTTTACAGCGTTGTTTGGTAAAATGAAGACAGCCAATAAGGAGGAGCACTTCCTTGACTGAGAAACTCAAAATTGTCATCCCCATGGCCGGACTCGGCACCCGCGTCCGCCCTCACACCTGGAGCAAGCCCAAGCCGCTGGTCAGTGTGGCAGGGAAGACTTCTCTCGACCATCTGCTCGACATGTTCCACAGCGTCCCTGACCCTAAAAATGTGGAATATGTCTTTATCGTGGGTTACCTCGGCGACCAGATCCGCGAATACATGAAGACCAACCATCCCGACATGCAGACCCACTTCGTCGAACAGGAAGAGATGAAGGGACAGTCGCACGCGCTCTGGCTGGCGCGCCAGTTCCTGACCGGTCCGATGGTCATGGTCTTTTCGGATACGCTCATCGAGACAAATTTTTCTTTCCTGAGTAATGAAAAGAACGACGCAGTCGTGTGGGTTAAGCCGGTGCCGGACCCGCGCCGCTTTGGTGTGGCGGAACTGAAACCAGACGGGCATGTCAAACGACTGATCGAAAAGCCGTCATCGCTCGAGAACAATCTGGCCATGGTGGGATGTTACTATTTCCGTAATGGCGGAGATCTGATCAGCGCCATCGAAGAACAGATGAAGCGAGGCATCCAGCTCAAGGATGAGTACTTCCTGGCAGACGCAGTCAATATTATGCTCGAACACGGCGCTGCCATGCGCACGGAACGTGTGGAAACCTGGTTGGATACCGGCACCATCGACGCCACGCTGGAAACCAATGTCTACATGCTCGAGCACGGGCGCGACAATTCCGTCGAGGCCGCCAAACGCCCCGGCACAACGATCGTTCCGCCGGTGTTCATCGCCCCCTCCGCGATGGTGGAAGACTCGGTCATCGGTCCGCATGTGTCGGTGGGAGCCGGCTGCGAGGTGCGCGGCTGTGTCATCCGCAACAGCATCTTGGACGAGGAGGCTTCCGTGACCGATTCGGTGCTGAGCGGCTCGTTCATCGGCCGGCAGGCGAAGGTCGTGGGACGTCCCACGACCGTCAACATCGGAGACAACTCCAGCATCCATCTTTAGTGACGAAAAGGGCGGGACGAGGTGACATCCAGTCCTGTCCTTTTTTTTGTATAAAGCCTTAAAATATTATGGAAGACTTGGTCGAATGCCGGTCGGAATCCAATTATCCCGAAAAGCCGGTGGCACTGAACTGGGAGGGCGCCCGCCATGAGGTGGACACCATCCTGAGCCAATGGCGCGATCCGCACGGGTTGCATTTCAGGGTGCGGACGACCGACGGGCTGGTCTTCGAGCTCGAATACGTATCCGCCGCTGAGGCGTGGCAGATCAAGCCAATCTAGGAGGACAGATGCAGGAAATCGGGAGCACACGATATCTCTCCAAGCGGGTCGCCGCGCTGAAGCCTTCGGGCATCCGCAAATTCTTCGACATCGCTGCTACCATGAAGGATGTCATCTCGCTGGGCATCGGCGAGCCGGATTTCACCACACCCAAGCCGATCCTCGAGGCAGGCGTTCGTTCGCTGCAGGCGGGTGAGACGCATTACACATCGAATTCCGGCAAGCTCGAGCTGCGCAACGCCATATCCGATCAGATATCCAACCGCTACGGTGTGCGCTATGACCCGATGAACGAGATCATCGTCACGGTGGGTGTTTCCGAGGCACTGTACCTGACCATGACTGCCCTGCTCGACCCCGGCGACGAAGTCATCATCCCCACGCCGTGCTTTGTCTCGTACCAGGCGGAAGTGTTCCTGGCGGGCGGCGTGCCGGTGGAGATACCGAGCAGACTTGAGGACGATTTCCAGCTTGACCCCGACCGCATCCGCGCTGCCATCACGCCGCACACCAAAATCATCTTCGTCGGCTATCCGAGCAACCCCACCGGGGCGGTTGCCGAGCGCGACAAGTTGATGGAAGTGGCAAAGATTGCCGAAGAGCACGACCTGATGATCGTTTCGGACGAGATCTATGACCGACTGGTGTACAACTTCGAGCACGTCTGCGTTCCGGCATTGGGTGAGAACATCAAGAAGCGCACCATCCTGCTGGGAGGATTTTCCAAGAGCCATGCCATGACCGGCTGGCGCATCGGTTATGCTGCCGGACCGGCAGACCTGATCAAGGGGCTGGTGCGCGTCCACCAGTACACCATCATGTCGGCACCGACCACCGCCCAGGATGCGGCGCTGGAAGGGCTGCTCAACGGGGATCCCTTTGTGGAAGAGATGGTGGCAGAATATGACCGCCGGCGCCGGCTGATCGTCGGCGGGTTGAACAAGCTTGGCTTAACCACCTTCGAGCCGCACGGTGCGTTCTACGCCTTCCCCAAGATCGGCGCCTCCGGCATGGACGATGAGACCTTTGCTGAAACACTGTTGAAAGAACAGCATGTGGCGGTGGTGCCAGGCAACGCCTTCGGCACAGGCGGCGAGGGTTTCGTACGCTGTTCCTATGCCACTGCCTATGAAAAAATCGAGGAAGCGCTGCGCCGTATGGAAAAGTTCATGCAGAAGCACGGATAACTTCAGCGGGCGGAGTTTTTTCCAAAGGGACCATCCGCTGGTTGATTCTGGCAAGGAGGTGTCTGATGAAGTTACTGGGCATTGATGTTGGCGGGAGCGGGATCAAAGGCGCGCTGGTTGAGACCAAAACCGGAGAGCTGGTCGCGCCGCGCCACCGTATCCCCACCCCGGAGGGCGCCAAGCCCAAAGCTGTGGCAAGTGTGGTGGGGGAACTTGTCCGGCACTTCGAGTGGAAAGGACCCATCGGTGTCGGCTTCCCGGCTATCATAAAGCATGGCGTGGCTTTCTCCGCAGCCAATGTCTCCAAAAAATGGATTGGCACCAACGCCGAAGAACTTTTCGCGGAGGTCACGGGCTGCCCGGTAAGAGTGCTCAATGATGCCGATGCGGCTGGTCTGGCGGAGATGCGTTACGGCGCCGGGCGCAAGCAACCCGGCACGGTACTGGTCATTACCATCGGCACCGGACTCGGATCTGCCCTCTTCAGGGACGGTCTGCTCGTCCCGAACACGGAACTCGGCCACATCGAAATGAATTGCGGCGACGCGGAAAGACAGGCCTCCGAGGCGGCCAAGATGCGCGATAAACTCTCCTGGAAGGAATGGAGCGCGCGCTTCAACGAATATCTGCAGACTCTTGAGAACCTGATCAACCCGGACCTGATCATCCTGGGTGGCGGCGCGAGCAAGGAATCGGAAAAATTCATGGACCGGCTTAACCTGCGGGCAACAATCCTGCCGGCAGCTATGCTCAACGAAGCCGGGATCGTCGGCGCCGCTCTGGCTGCAGAGGAACTGAAGAAAAAGAAGTAGTCGCTGATCTGGGAGGATCAACCATGCTCGTCCGTGTAGGAATTGAAAATAATAATGAAGGCCGCACCATCGTCTGGGCGGTTGAACACCCCGGCTGCTACGCCTACGGCGAGGACGCTGACCATGCCATCGCCAACCTGCCGGAGGCCATTCAGACCTACGCCGAATGGATCGGTCAGCACGAAGCACCCTGGCTGGCTGCGGATAAGATCGAGTTGATGATCGAGGATGAATGGGATGTCTACTTCGTCAACAACGCGCTGGAACGCGTGCCCCCCGGCGACGATTCTTACTCCATAGAAGCCTGGTTTCAGTATGACTGGAAACCGCTCAACGCGACAGACATAGAACGCGCCCTGAAATTAATGGCTTGGAGCCGTGCCGATCTGATGGACGCCCTCAAAGGTATCAGCCCCGAAAAACTTGCTCAGACCTACCCCGGCGAGCGCTGGAACATTGAGGGAATCCTCAAACACATCGGCGGCGCGGAGTGGTGGTACCTGGAACGCATCGGGTTTCCCAACCCGGCCAAGGAAAGCGACATACCTGCCGATCCTTACGAAAGACTGGAAGTGGTGCGGAATAATTTCAACTACGTCCTGCCCAAGCTGGAGGGGCTGCACATCGTCGCCGGCCTAGACGGCGAGTTCTGGAGCCCGCGCAAGAGCCTGAGGCGCGCCCTGTGGCACGAACGCGACCATACTGAGCATATAAGAAAGCTGTTGTAAGCGATTTTTCCCACTGAAAGCACACCGCAAACAGCCGCAGCATCCCGAAATGGGATTGGATTTATGTTAAACTAATACAGAGAACACCCAATGACCATTCAAAGCAGCGCTCAAATCGGAAATGTAATTCGCAATGCCGTTGCATTTGACGTCAAGAACTGGCAAGGTGGCATGATGAATACTGATTCTTTGATCCAGTCCGTCCAAGACTTTTTTACTGTTTTGGAGCAAAGAAAGATAGATTACGTCCTGGCCGGGGGAATTGCCATCCTTTATTATGTCGAAGGGCGGAACACCCAGGATTTGGACCTGCTCATGGCCGTCGCATCGCTGGAAAAGCTGCCCGAACTCAAAGTCTCAAACCGAGAAATGTATTTTGTTCGGACAAGTTACAACGAATTGCAGGTTGACATACTTTTGACCCAGAACCCCCTTTTCAAGAAAGTTCATAGTGATTATTCGAAGCCCCAACAATTTCTTGACCGCACTATTCCGCTGGCAACTGTGGAAGGTCTGCTGTTGCTGAAACTGTATGCTCTGCCCTCTCTGTATCGGCAGGGTAATTTTGCAAGGGTCGGCATTTACGAAAACGATATTGCAACCTTGATACACTATTGTCAGCCGGACATGCCTGCCTTGATCAACGAGTTGTCGAACTATGTGGATGCAAATGATCTCGCAGAAATCAAAGGCATTGTCTCTGACATTCAAGACCGTATTAAGCGTTTCAAAAACGAATCCCGCTAAGCAGGCGACCGTCACACCAATCAAGGAAACAACCAGGCTGGACGGCGAGTTCTGGAGCCCGCGCAAGAGCCTGAGGCGCGCGCTGTGGCATGAACGGGACCACATCGAGCACATCCGCAAGCTGCTGTAAACAAATAGGACGGTCTAATGCCCATTTTGAACTTCTACTAAGGCCCGCGCCTAGCAAGCTAAGGATGTTTGCTTTATGAACCAAGTGGATAATTATTTTGATGAGAAAGTGAAAAACGAATTCCTAGGCCTTGTTCAAATGTTGGAACAAGCAAAAGATTTTAAGCGTTGGGGATTTCAACAAATATTCCTTGGAATTTCCGAGAAATTTCCTCCCAGCGTTATTTACGATTCTGAATGGTGCCGCGTAAGGTTCATTTATTTTGAACCGGATCCTCGTGA
>Ga0315278_10005499_pt1 | contig 11500 bp, 10 predicted proteins | sample YL17G06_0_MG_FD_203880 | JGI IMG/M metagenome (GOLD analysis project Ga0315278, IMG submission 203880) | Sediment microbial communities from Yellowstone Lake, YNP, Wyoming, USA - YL17G06_0 | ecosystem: Environmental > Aquatic > Freshwater > Lake > Sediment | place: USA: Wyoming | collected... | reverse complement strand
ACCCTCTGGCCTTCGAATTTCGCAGATCCCCACACCCTTGCAAACTTTAGATTAAAAAGAAAATCCTTATGGATAAACTCGGCAAGGTCGAGTATTGTTGAACCTGATGGTATTGTAAACGGAGTCGAAAGATCAGGCTCTTTACCCGGAGGCTTCGAGTAAACCCTGATGATCCCTGCTATTTCAAATATTTTCCTCTTAAGTTCTTCAAGATTTTCTTTTTTCAGGGCAGATATTGCAATACATTGACAGGTATTCCCGTATTTCTCTTTTAATCTGATAAAACTCCCTTCTGTAACAGCCAAATCGTTTTTGTTAAACACTATAAGACCTCTTTTTGAAACGCCAGTGTTTGCTTCGTTGTCAGGCTTCTTGCTGGATAGCAGATGGATATTCCATCGTTGAAGCTGTTCGATGAGGAGTTCAGCCTGTATTTCAGGATCATCGATGATATCTAAAATCAAGAGCAGGGCATCAGTATAGCGCAAGATGCCGGAAACCCTTCCATCAGTTGACTCATTTCCAATTGGAGGCAGATCAACAAGCTGGATCTGAATATCTTCAAATGGCATCATGCCGGGCAAAGGAGTAAGTGTTGATATGGGATATTCTGCAATTACTGGATTAGCATTTGTAAGACATGCAAGGATAGAGGATTTCCCGGAGTTTGGAAACCCGACAATGGCTATCTGGGAGGCGCCTTCTTTCTGTACTGCATAGAGGTCACCCCTTCCGCCTTTCTTTTTACTTATGACATCTTTTCGAAGCTGGGAGAGCTTTCTCCGCAGATCTGCCCTCAGCTTGTCTGTTCCTTTGTGTTTTGGAATAGTTGATATGAGGTCTTCAAGTGCTGTGATTTTTTCTGTAGATGCAGAGGCCTGTTTGAACCTTTTTTCAGCCTCAAAATATTCAGGCGGAAGATTTGCAGGCATATTATTTACCCATCAAAGCAGAACTTTTTCATTGACCATACATGGTTATTATAGCAAACGAATTCTCTGTTGACCCAAAAACTGCATTTGGATAAAAAACGGCAGGCACATATGCCTACCGTCAATTGCATTTTTTGGGTTGAGGGAAATGACCTAAGTATATATAACAGCTTTCTGAAATCTTAAAAAGAATAGTGGCAGAAGTTAGACTTCTGCCACTATTAAAGGGGGGAGCTTTATATAAGTTTTTAGGAGTAATAAATTCATTTCTATTTTTTTAGACAGCGTATTGGAAAAAGACATTATTATATTAGCAATTGCTTAATATAATAATCAATAAAAATATTATTTATGCGTAGATTTGAAAAAGTTATTGCCTGCAGGAAAGAAATTTAAAAGGACAGTTAGAGTTTTTTGATGCACACACTGATTCTGAAAAACTTCAAGCCTTCGTTAACATTGTCTTTAGCAGAAATTATTGGTTCCTGTTTTTCATCCATAAGGATCATCATATTGTCCTTCATTACGATTTTTCTGATGGAGAATCCTTCAGGTAAATAGACCAGGACTGTATCTCCATTGTGTATTTCCTTATTCGGCTCTATTAATAACAGATCACACGTCTCAAGGCCACAGCATGACAACAAGCCCTTTGGTGTTATATAGAATGCATTAGGGTCATCAGTGGTAGCATACTCAAATGTACTTGCAACCAGTGAAGGGTAATCTAAATCAATACTTTCAACCCATGCATCAATTTTAGTTTCATCCAGGACCGGAACTTTTCTCGAAATAAGTATTTTTTCAAAGCTATCTGAATCGAGCATTAACAAGGTGTCCAGAGGAACTTCTAATGATTTCGAGAGTTTCAGGAGCGTTTCCCTCCCAGGCCTTCTTATTCCTGTAATCAGCTGACTTACATAGGCGCAGCTGACACCCATCCTTTGAGCCAGGGTTATAGCCTTTATGCCCCTCGTTTTCATAAGCTTTCTGAGTTTCTCGCCAAATGTCATCGGGTTCTATTATAATACATTTGATAAATTTTTTTAATTTTTAATTGCTTATTTTGCTTAATTATGAAAAATAATCAAAAATTTCTACCTGACATCTTTCATTCAAAGGACTGTCCATTGCTGAGGCAGGAATAGTTTCTCATATGTCATCAGTGCAAACCTGTCTGTCATGCCTGCAATAAAATCACATACCATCCGATGCCTGTATGCCTCTGTGCCCTGGTTTTTTCTTTCTTCTTTTGGCATATCAATAAATGCTTCCTGCATATGTTCAAGGTAGTAATTATATAATTCTCTCAGAATCTTTTTTGCCTTCCTGAATTCCTCTATTATTTTTTCACTTTCATAAACACGTTCATATAGAAAATCTCTGAGCAGGTATGTAACCGCCGATACTTCATCGCTCATGGCAGGTTCTTCAAGATCTGAATCGAGAGACCGGGATATAAAGTCTTTTACCATTGTATTTATCCTTTTTGCATGCGTCCCTCCGAGGACTCTAATGATCCTTTTCGGTATATCTGTCCCTTTGATAACACCCGCCCTCAGTGCATCATCAAGGTCATGGTTTACATATGCAATGATGTCAGACACACGCACAACCTGACCCTCAAGGGTTTCTGCCAGCTCTGCCTTTGATTCAGGTATTATGAGTCCCTTCCCCTTAGAGTGTTTCACTATACCATTCCTTACTTCATAGGTAAGATTCAATCCCTTACCATCCTTTTCAAGGAAATCGATAACCCTGATGCTCTGTTTATAGTGGTCGAACCCACCAGGATGTATCTCCCTTAAAATATCTTCACCTGCATGACCAAATGGAGTATGTCCGAGATCATGCCCAAGGGCAATGGCTTCTGTTAAATCCTCATTCAATCTCAATGCCCTTGCTACTGTCCTTGCAATTTGAGAGACTTCAAGCACATGGGTTAGACGCGTCCTGTAGTGGTCTCCACGGGGCGCAAGAAAAACCTGTGTCTTATGCTTCAGTCTCCTGAATGATTTTGAATGGATGATCCTGTCCCTGTCTCTCTGAAAACAGGTGCGGATCTCGCCTTCCCTTTCAGGTCTCAGCCTCCCCTTGCTCTCCGAACTCAAGCATGCCTTCGGATGAAGGATCTTCCTCTCAATCTCTTCTGTCTGCCTGCGTATGGTCATAGGACTTCTACTTTATTACCTCTACCCCCATATAAGACCTCAGTACATTGGGCACTACCACACTTCCATCCTTCTGTTGGTAGTTTTCAAGGATAGCCACGAGTGTGCGGCCGATTGCAAGGCCTGAACCGTTTAATGTATGCGCAAACTCTGTGCCTTTCTTTCCTTCACGTTTGAACCTGATGTTAGCCCTTCTCGCCTGGAAATCTGTAAAATTCGAGCAGGATGAAATCTCCCTGTATCTTTGCTGGCCAGGAAGCCACACTTCAATGTCGTATGTCTTTGCAGCAGAAAACCCCATATCTCCGGTACAGAGTGCTACAACCCTATAAGGAAGCTCCAGTTTCTGAAGGATATCCTCAGCATTATTTGTTAAAGCTTCGAGCTCCTGAAAAGAATCTTCAGGTTTTACAAATTTCACAAGCTCTACCTTATTAAACTGATGCTGTCTGATAAGACCGCGCACATCTTTCCCGTATGATCCGGCCTCCCGCCTGAAGCATGGAGTATGCGCCGTATAATAAATCGGCAGGTCCTTCTCATTCAGGATCTCATTCCTGTGGATGTTTGTTAGAGGAACTTCTGCTGTTGGGATCAGGTAAAACTCAGGATCAGCTATCCTGAATAACTCCATCTCGAATTTCGGCAGTTGTCCTGTTCCTTTCATGCTCTCCCTGTTGACAAGTATTGGAGGGGATACCTCTTTATATCCTTTTGAGGTGTTGAGATCAAGCATAAAATTCATTAAAGACCTTTCGAGTTTTGCACCATACCCTTTTGTCAGGGAAAACCTTGCCCCTGCTATCTTTGCTGCCCTTTCGAATTCAATAATATCAAGAATTTCACCGATATCCCAGTGATTCAATGGCTCAAAATCAAACTGCCTCGGCTCCCCCCATCTCCTCACTTCAACATTCTCTGTCTCATCTTTTCCAACAGGAACAGTTTTATCAGGGATATTAGGGACATTCAATAAAAATTCATTGGTATTTTCTTCCAGTACCTTTATCTTTTCATCAAGCTCCCTGATCTTGTCTGATACCCCCTTCATCTCCTCAATAAGATTTGAGGCATCCTGTTTCAGGGTTTTTAACTTTCCTATCTCTTCAGATACAACATTCCGTTTGTTCCTGAGTTCTTCTGCTTCCTTAAGGAGTATGCGCCTCTGTTCTTCAAACCCCAGAAACTCATCAAGGGGCATTGTGGAGTTTCTGTCCCCGAGAGACTTTTTTACAATATCAATATTTTCTCTTACAAATCTTGCGTCAAGCATTACAGCTTCTCCTTTTGAATAATCTGATATACTTCAAATCGAGGTAACACCTTCTATTTCCACAACCTTATTTCTTGAAGATATTCCTCTGAGAATTTTTATGGAAGTTTTTTTAATCCCGAATTCTTCTGAGAGAACCTCGATAAGTTCTTCATTTGCAGCACCTCCTACAGGAGGGGCATTAACTTTTATCTTGATTGCATCACCCACTACGCCTGATATGCCTTTCCTTGAAGACCTGGGCTCAACCTTTATTTTTAAGGTTACACCTTTTTTTGACTTTTGAAAGGGCATCTCCATATATGCTTAATGTTACCATAACATAGAGGCCCCTGCGGCTTTTTAAAAATCCTGTTTATATTTTTTTAAAAAAGGATCAGGTAAGGGAAGTCTGTGAAGGGGACAAATACGAAAAAAGATATTAATGATGCAATAGAAAATCTTTCATAGCATCAGAACTGAGGATAGGTTCATAACATACATCCTGCAGGCAGGGAATGACACAAGCCTTGTCATCACCATAAACTATGCTCATGTATGGCCTGAAGGATGATAAGGCTGTTTCAGCAAGCTGACTTTCGGGTCCTGTCTGCAAGGTAAGTTTAAGCATCTGAAAGTATGCATCAAGGGCGCAAAAATAGTACCCGGAATGGATAATCATATCCTTCGTGAGTATAGAGAAAAACTTCAAAGCTCTTTCTGCATAGTCCTGATATTTTTTATCTTGAGTCATGTAATAGAGTTTCAGTAAAAGTATAATGCCCAGAGAGTTTGCTGAGGGATGAGGAATGTCTTCAATCCCTTTGAGCCTTATACCGAGGACCTCTTCATCTGTATCAAAAAAACCTCCTGCCTCCTGATCCCAGAATTTCCCAAGGCATAATTTCATGAGGACTTCCGCGTCATTAAGATAAGACGAGTCACCGGTGACCTCATATGAGGCGATCAATGCTTCGACTAAATACAGATAGTCATCCAGCAGGGCTTTTATCCCTTGTGTGTGAAAAAGTTCATTCTTCACAAAATGGCTGTTCATTATCCTTTTGAGGCTCTTCAATGAAAATTCCTTCAGAAAAGGATCTTTTATAACCCTGAAAGCCTTCAGGTATGCTGAAATCAGCATGCCATTTAAAGATGTGTACATTGTTTTATCAATAGTCGGCGCTTCTCTTTTTCCCCGCTCATGCAACAATTTTTTCTTTCCAATATCTATTATTTCAGTTACCTTCTGCATATCCATCCCAAGTTTCTTAGAAATCTCTTCCGGATCATTTGCAATAAACAATACCTTTCTCGATGAATCATGGTGCATGGAACCTTTTTCGTGAAGGAGATGAAGAGATAAGACCCTGTATTCTTCAATACTCAGCGCTTTTTTAAAATCCTCGTCTGTCCAAGTAAAATATCCGCCTTCATCATCAGGAGTGACATCTGCATCCTGACTTGCGTAAAAACCGCCTTCCGGGTCAGACAATACATTTCTTAAAAAATGAATTGTGTCTTCTGCCACCTCCCTGAAATACCCCTCTCCAAGAACAGCGTATGCATCGATATAATTCCTCAGATGCCAGGCATTGTCATCGGCCATCTTCTCGAAATGAGGGATGGTCCATGCCTCATCGACTGAATACCGGTGAAATCCCCCTCCGATCTGGTCATGAAATCCGCCTTTTGCCATGGATTCGAGTGTTTTCCTGACCGCATAACCTAAAGATTCCATCTGTGTGAAGTGATATTTATTGATCAGGAGTTCGGTAGCCCCGGGCGCCGGGAACTTGGGAGAAGTTCCAAACCCGCCATTGCTCGTATCAAATTGAGTGAGGATCTTCATTACTGCTTCATCGGTAAAAGATTTTTTTATTTCACCTTCTTCTGTCACAGGTTTTGTCTTGATGGAATCCATTATCTTCCGGCTGTATTCAGAAACCGTCTCTCTCTTTGATTGATAGAAATCGGCAACAGCCTTCAATACCTTCCTAAAACCCGGCCTCTCTAAACTCTCTTCAGGAGGGAAATATGTTCCGCCAAAAAATGGTTTTTTATCCGGAGTCAAAAACACACTCAGAGGCCATCCACCACCAAAACCCATGGCAGAAACAGCATGCTGATATCTCCTGTCGATATCAGGCCTCTCGTCCCTGTCCAGTTTTATGCTGACAAAATGCTCATTCAGAAGCTTTGCGACTCCTTCATTTTCAAAACATTCCTTTGCCATAACATGACACCAGTGGCACCAGATGGCTCCTGAACTGAGAAATACAGGTTTATCTTCTTTACGGGCTTTTTCAAAGGCCTCATCAGACCATGGATACCAGTCAATTTTCTGTTGAGCAGCATGTCTGAGATAAGGCGATTTTTCCCTCTGGAGTCTATTCATGCAATATAATTTATTTCATCCTCGCCCCGACTGCTGACCAGTCGATATTTTTGAAGAATGCGCCTATATAATCAGCCCTTTTGAGCCCGTAATCGACCATGAAGGCATGCTCAAAGACATCCATGATTAAGATAGGATTACAGCCTGCAGGATGGGCGACATCATGTTCATTGATCCAGCAATTTATGAGTTTTCCATTTGTGATATCCTGATAAAGAACAACCCAGCCGATACCCCTCATGGCACCTGTTGACTTAAAGTCCTTTTCCCATACATCATAGCTGCCGAATTCACCGGCAAGCTTTTTGGCAAGGGGGCTGTTTTGGTCAAGAGGCGTTTTACCTCCGAGATTCTCAAAATAATACTCATGAAGCCTCATGCCATTGAATTCCCATCCCACACGTCTTTTCAACTCAGCGAATTCCGGGGTTCCTGTCTTGTCGTCTTTCAGCATCTGGGCCAGGGTATCAAGCACCTTATTAGTGTTTGTTACATACCCCTGATAGAGTGTGAAATGGTTCTTTAACAATGTCTCGCTGAATCCCTCCATCCCGATCAGTTTTGCATAATCTTTTGCCGTGTAAGCCATAGCTGCCTCCTTTTATTATTGTTTATTTTCCTGAAAGCCTGACTGAACAAGCCTCATCCGCCGTGCAATTTCTCTCAGGGCATCGGCAAGGCTCATACCTTCATCAGTCAATTCCCTGATTACTTCAGCCTTTGCGAGTTCATTGATGATCTTCTCACTGGTTGCATCCGTAAGGCACATATTTCGACCAGTCTCTATCTGCATAGCAATACAGCCTTCGATCTGGTCAGGCGTATATTTCTGTGCAATGTCTTTTATTAGTCTTGTATCCATAAATAGTAAATTTATTTTAAATATCTGTGCTCAAACAGGATTTTAAAATGAACTTTGATATAATGCTTAATAGATATTATATAACGAAAATGATAAATGACAAACTTTGAGAGGTAATTTTTTGGAAGGACCCAAACACAGATTCATTGAAACAAAAGAAAAGCTTGGGCTTATTGTTGTTATGACAGGCCTTGGAAAGGGCAAGACCACTGCTGCTTTAGGTGTTGCGCTAAGGGCAGCAGGATATGATATGAAAGTTTGCATCATAGAGTTTCTGAAAGGGGATATGTATTCCGGAGAGATTGACGGGATGAAGAGACTGTTCCCGAATGTCGAATTACATATAACAGGCAAAGGTTTCTGCGAGATAAAAGGTGACAAATATTCATTTGCAGAACACCGGGGTAACGCCCAGGATGCAATAAAACTCGCAAAAGAAAAGATGCTTTCAGGTGCATTTGATATCATGATACTGGATGAAATACATAATGCTGTTGAATTAAAGCTCGTTGATCTCCCGCAGGTCATAGAATTAATAGATATCAAACCTCTGCTGATGCACCTGATTCTCACAGGAAGGGATGCTCATGCTGAAATAATCAAAAGAGCCCATACTGTTACAGAAATGAAAGAGATAAAACACGCCTACCAACAGGGTATCAAACCACAAAAGGGGATTGATTACTGAAGTGGCAGCAGAATATATTTCGATATCCATTTCATTCAGTTCGAAAAGCTTTTGGCTGTAAAAATAGATATTCATCTTAAACTGTTACACTTGTCACTGAACTTTGACCAACTTGAAATGCGACCTCCACCGCGCAAAACATGAATATTTAGACGGTACAAATTTATACTTCAAATAAACATAATTATAGGAATGGAGATTAAAATAAACCCCACCTTATTTTGTGGGGGTTAAGAGATGGTTAGCAAGTTACGGCTTTGTATCAGAAAGCTACTTGTAATGTCAGTTGGATTCTCTTGTCATCTGATTTGCCATCCTGCTTATAATCGACAATGTCATAATCAAGAAGAACCATGTTTTTGTGTGGTTTGTCAATATGATAAGCAATGCCTGCTATATACCTTGAGTTTTCGTCATTGTCTGCATCATCATTCGGGTCAAAAAAATCATACCGGCCAATGATACTGAATTTTTTATGGGGTTTTATTTCTGCAAAGAAAGAATAACCATCCTTATCGAATTCGTCTGAGTCACTTTGATTACCTTTCCCCTTATAGTACTATCTGTGCTATCTATCCTTTCCCAAAAGGACAGGTGGGAAAGCAACAGACATCACATTTCATGCATAATCCTCCATGTCCCAGTTCGGCCAGTTCCTTTCGGCCAATTCTTTCACCGGCAAGAATCCTTGGGAGAATGATGTCAAAAATGGTTATCCGGGCGTACATTCCACATGCTGGAATTCCGAGGATAGGGATTCCAGCAGAAAGTGTCGAACAGGTTTTTCTGTCATTCTTCAGATATGCAACAAGGAACATTGCACCGGGGAGCACGGCAGATCCATAAGTTATTTCCTTTGCGCCAAGTCTTCTAATCGCAAATCTTGTCTTATCATCAGGATCAACTGACATCCCTCCGGTTGTTATGAGCAGGTCTGCTCCCCTGGAGATCAGATCTCTAAGCCTTGCTTCAATGATAACTTCATCATCCGGTGCATAATATATCCCGACTGTTTCCCCATTCAGGGATTTGATTTTTTTCTCTATGATCGGTGCAAAAGCATCCGTTATCAAACCGTTATAGACCTCATTGCCTGTTATCACAATACCGGCCTTTGGCTTCCTGATTTCTTTTACGCTGATTACACCCTGAGTCTCACGACATATCTGTACTGCCTGATCAATGATGTTTTTCTTTATTACCAGCGGTATTGCACGGGTACCAGCTACAGTCTGACCCTTTTTTACGATGGTACTGTCATGGAGGGTTGCACACATAACATCCCCCAGCATATTTACTCTCAGCAGCCCGTTTTTATTTATTTTCAGGAGCCCGTCCTGCTTTGCAATAATGGTAATTTTGCCTTCTTTCGGACTACCTTTTGACCTGACACCTTCGGACATCAGCGCATTAGCGAGAGAAACTGCGGCATCGTCTTCATGCATCTCGTCTTCTTTGACTTCAAGTATGAAGAGGTGTTCTTTGCCAAGACGTTGTAAATGGCATATATCCTGCTCCCTGATTATATGGCCCCTCCTGAAAGCAGGCCCCTTGAATTCTTCAGGCCGTATTTCGGTTATGTCGTGGGCGAGAACAGTGCCAACAGATTCCTGCACCGAGATTATTTTCCAGGAAGGTTCTGCCATATCATGGTTATTTTCTGCTTCCTCTATAAATCCATCAAATTGTTGTTCAAAATTCATATTTATCCCTGATAAATAGTTTCCGCAATATCTCTTTTTACTTCATTGTAGTAGCTACCCTCAGCACATGCTTTACAGAATACTTTCCCTTCACAAGAAATTTCTCTTGCATCCTGAATATATTCTCCACAAATTTCGCACATTACCCTGTATGCAGGTTTGCCCGGCATATTTTCAGGTTTTATGCGCACATCAACCTCTGAAAGGGAAAAGAGTTCATCATCAGGCATAATCTTGTATGCTTCAATCTGTGCCTCATATTTATCGTGAATATCCGGGAACAGCTCTTTTGCTTTTTGCCTCGATTCCTCTTTAGCAACTACTCTTACGGCTTTTCCTGTTGAAAGATTCAGGAACGTCGCTGCCATTTTCCCGTAGTCCATGAACTTGAGTGTCCTGTGTCCGAGGCTGCATCCGGTGACCGATTGGAGCGCGTCGGTTGCGCATCGGTCTATTTCAACAAAAACAATAAGATTTTTTCTATCTTTTCCCCTGGGGTTATGAATCCCGATTTCTTTGAGGCCGAGCAGGGACATTCTCACCCCGAGAACCTGACCGGGACAGAGATGCCCATGAGTCTTAACTGATTCATCAAGGAGCGTTTCAAAGCTGAGCAATTTTCACCATCCCCCAATCCTCATTTCATGAGGCAAAGTCATACCTTTACCAGCTTCACTTTCGTATCGTAGAACGATACGCTTCCGCCGACCGGATCGATCAGGCAAGTATTGTTTCGCAGTGAAGAATCTGTCCACATGGCGGCATTGGCGTGAATACCCTTAGCCCTGCTGGCGTCGCCCTTAATTTTTTTGCCGTCAATCTGAAAATCTGCAGCGCCTGTAGCCCAGTGGCCGAAACCGAGAGCGAAACTGATAACACCGGGGCGTATTCCTTCGGTGGTCAGGATTTTACCTGTCATTGTTTTTTTCTTTCCATTTTTAAAATCCCAGATACCTTCAAGATTTGTTGCACTGACAACTTTTACAAGATCACCTGTTTTAAGACCGAGCCTTTCCGCATCATGCGAACTGATGACGATACCATTTTCCTGCATGAGGGGATGAAGCCAGTACGCAGGTATAGTGCGAGATTTCGTATGGGTAATAGTACGGTTGGTAATCAGATGAAGGTCGTACCCCTGGGCAAGCTTATCCAGTGATTCTCCAATATAATTTGCTATCGGCAGGTAAGTAGCGATACCGGGATAGCTTTTCCCTGTGCCTGCATATTTCTTCCCGGCTGTTTTCTCCTGATACAGATTCAGAAGCGATGCATATTTATGCGCAAGCTTGTCACCATCGTAAGCTTTCTCATGCGGTTCGAACCTGCCTCCGCGGTTGAGGATATAGACTACCTTTTTCCAGTTGTCAGGACCTACAATTTCCTTCCACTTCTTTTCATCAAATACTGACTTATGCAGGTGACTTCTTGATTTCAGGAAAACTTCTATTTCACGGTCATCGGCATCCGGAACCTCTTTGCCGGGCTCCTCGC
>Ga0315278_10005498_pt1 | contig 11500 bp, 11 predicted proteins | sample YL17G06_0_MG_FD_203880 | JGI IMG/M metagenome (GOLD analysis project Ga0315278, IMG submission 203880) | Sediment microbial communities from Yellowstone Lake, YNP, Wyoming, USA - YL17G06_0 | ecosystem: Environmental > Aquatic > Freshwater > Lake > Sediment | place: USA: Wyoming | collected... | reverse complement strand
TGGGAAGGCCGCCGCTGGTTCGAGCGCTCCTAGGTTAGGCTTTCAGAATCGTCCACAGTCCCACTAGGATGAACAAGCCTCCTGCGCCAAACCGGACCGCCCTGGCCCACGCGTCCGGGATCGACTTCCCAACGACGACCGCCAGGAGCACGGCCAGGGCGGAGGAGAGGACGAGCGCGGCGCCCGCCCCAACCAAGACGGCCCACGGCCAGCGGGACTCGATGGAAAGAGAGAAGACGGCAAGCTGGGTCTTGTCTCCCAATTCGGCAAGGAAGATCAGGGCGAAGCTCGATAGGACGACTTTCAGCATGGAACCTCCTGAGCGGCATTCTAGCGGCGGACCGACAAAGCTCCAGCCCGTTCGGGCGGCGGCCTTGTGGTCCCAGGTTCGCAGGCGCTACACTTTGACCGGAGGAGCGTAAGATGCCCGCGAAGACCTACTATCAGTACTACACGAACGTCACCTATCGCACCTGCCCGGAGTGCCTGTCCTGGCACGGGAGGATCGACAAGGACGAGACAGGCTTCCCGGATCGACACGATGGCTGCGAACGGCGTCTCCTGCCGTTCGGGGCCAAGGAGCTCCGCAGCTTTCGCGAACGGGAGAGAGAGATGCGCGCTGCGGCAGAAGCGGAGCTTGACCGGCGAGCGCTCCTCTCGCAGGCCATGGCAGCCCTGGGAAGCGACGACGAGTCGGCTCTCTCTCTCTTCAGCCAAGCGGCGGCGGTCGATCTTCACGTCGCCGAGATCGAGGCGTTGTGCGCGGCGAAGCGGGACGTCCTCCAGACCGACTCGGCGCTGCGAGAACGCCTGCGGACGCTCTCTGTTCGCGCTTACTCCGACAAGTTCGGCCACCCTCGTTACGAGCGCCTGCCCGAGGTGATGCGCCTAGAACGGGAAGAGGACGGCATCGCGAAGATCAACGAGCTCTTGAGATGAATCCCCACCCCCTGACGAGCCAACAGCGTGGCTTAATCTGGCTCGTAGGACTCGGGCTCGCGGCGGCCGGGATCGCCTTCCTCGTTCCCGCGGGCCGTGCGCCTGCACTCCAGAGCCCCCAACCGATCGAGCTCGTCGACGTGCGCGTGCTCCTGCCGACGTTCCTCGATCCGACGCCCAAGGGACCCCTGGATCTGAACACGGCGACGGCCGAGCAACTGGACACGCTTCCGGGCATCGGCCCCGCCCTCGCTGCCCGCATCATCGCCTGGAGGGAGGCGCACGGTCCGTTTCAGATGGTAGACGATCTCACGGAAGTGAGCGGAATCGGCCTCAAGATCCTGGAGGGCCTTCGCGGAAGCGTGACCGTCTCCTCACAGAGGCCAGACGAAGCGCCGGCGCCCTAAGAGAGGGAATGGGGAAGGGCTAGTCCTGCGTGGTGATCGTGTACACCAGGGTCAGCCCGTAGTCTCCGGGCCGATGGGACTCTCCATTCGTCTCGATCCGGTAGTCGACGACCAGGGTCGCCACGCCGAATCCGCCGGAGACGAGGGTCTGGTCGGCGTTGCTGATTGGGACGTAAGAGCCGTTGTTCGCGCGAAGAGAGAAATCAGAGAGCGGCTTGCTCGTCGTCCCATCCGCGCTCCGTCCCATGTTCGTCTCCACGGCGTGCACCTTGACTGACCAAGATATGTTGCTCGCCGCAACGAGCGTCACCGCGCCGGGTATCTCGATATGACCCTGGGAGAAGTCGGCCTGGGTCGGCGATCTCAGTTCAAACCGGGACCCAGCCCCAAGGTCCGTCCTGTTGGTGACGGTGAGAGACTGGTAGGGCAACACCTTCCATCCGAGCGCGACGTTCACCGACGCGGACGTCTCAGCTGCAGCGCTCGCCGCAAAGAAGAGGACAACGCTGAGGCTTGCGATAGGGAGGAACTTCCGTGCCCATGCACCCATCTTCGTACTTCGGTAACCCGGCTGCCATCTCAGGCCCGTGGCTTTGCGTCCCCCGCTTTCTTTTCGCGAGGTTTGCCTTTGTCGATTCCGAAGCCTCACCTCCCGGTCCAGCCTAGTTGGTGTACGCCTGGATTGTGCCTAGAGAGGGCCGGGACTAGACATCCCGCGGGGGAGCGAGAAACGTCGGTCCTCTTGGTTGTCAACGGGTTCCCACCTCGCGTATAGTGCACAAGAGTCTGGTGTGGCGCCGAGGGGGCGCGCGGAAAGGAGGATCACCATGCGGCTACTTGGCATGCTCACGGGTGGCGGGATCGCGGCGTTCTTCTTCTTCACCTGGATCATCGAGATCCTGTGGAACTCGATCGTGGTGGGGCACCTGGGGTTCCCAGTGAAGCTCAACTACTGGCAGACGGCCGGCCTTTACTTCCTCGTCATCCTGTTCACGGCCTGGACGGGAATTGGCGCCGCCGGCAGGATCTGGCACCGAAGGCATCCTCGCGACTGATCGGAGGGACGAGCCAGCCTCCCTGTAGCCGCTCCACGCGGCACCGGCGAGCCTTCTCTCAGGTCCAAACAACCTCCCGACGAGAGAACCGCACCCGGCCAGAGAGGAGCCAGAGAAGCCCACGCAGAGCGGGCCTGGCGCAGGCGGATGCGCGCCGTGTGACGACTGAGAATCCCAGCTTGGGCTTTGTCGCCCTCGAGATCGGACGACGAGAACCCGCTCGGTATATGGGGCCAAGCCTCGCTTGCGACCGGTCGTCCTTCTCGGCGAGAATGGCACGATCCGGGACGTGCTGGCCAGAGATCCAAGGGAACACCACGGGTCTCACGAGCCAAGCTACAAGAGAGGGGTGCCACCATGACGCGACGGGAAGAGAGCCTCTCCTTCCTCGACGACCTCAACCCTGAGCAGCGCCAGGCCGTCACGCACGGAGACGGCCCACTGCTTGTCGTCGCCGGTGCCGGAAGCGGGAAGACGAAGACCCTCGCCTACCGCGTGGCCTACCTCATCGCCAAGGGGACGAACCCCGGCCGGATCCTCCTCCTCACGTTCACCCGCCGAGCCGCGCAGGAGATGCTCGCCCGCGCCGCGGCGACAAGCGAGAAGACGAGCCACGCCACCGGCCGGGTGTGGGGCGGGACCTTCCACGCCACCGCCAACCGGCTCCTGCGCATCTACGCCAAGGCGGCCGGCCTCCACAAGGACTTCACCGTCATGGACCAGGGCGACGCCGAGGACCTGCTCGACCTCGTCCGCCGGGATCTCGATCTCTCAAGCAAAGAGAAGCGCTTCCCCAGGAAAGCCACCTGCCTTGCTATCTACTCCCGCACGGTGAACGGGGTCGAGGACTTGAAAGGAGTCCTGGCGAAGCACTTCCCCTGGTGCGCCTCGTGGGAGAAGGAGCTGCGCCAGCTCTTCGCGGCCTACGTCGCCCGCAAGCAGAAACGACGCGTCCTGGACTACGACGACCTCCTCCTCTACTGGGCGCAGCTTGTCTCGGACCCCGTCCTCGCCGAGGAGATCGGCGACCGCTTCGACCACATCCTCGTCGACGAGTACCAGGACACCAACCGCGTCCAGGCGGCCATCCTGCGCGGCATGCGCCGGAAGAACCAAAACATCCTGGTCGTGGGCGACGACGCCCAGAGCATCTACAGCTTCCGCGCCGCCACCGTCCGCAACATGCTCGACTTCCCCAAGGAGTTCCCTGGGACGACCGTCGTCACCTTGGAGCGCAACTACCGATCGGTCAACCCGATCCTCGAGACGACCAACCGCGTCATTGCGAGCGCGTCCGAGCGCTACACCAAGGACCTGTGGTCGGTGCGCGGGGAGGGCGAGCGGCCCAAGCTCGTGACGTGCAAGGACGAGACCGAACAGGACGAGTACGTGATCGAGAAGATCCTCAGCCACTACGAAGAGGGAGTCCCTCTCCGCCAGCAGGCCGTCCTCTTTCGCGCCTCGCACCTCTCCGCATCCCTTGAGCTGGAGCTCAGCCGCCGCAACATCCCCTATCACAAGTACGGGGGGCTCCGGTTCCTGGAAGCCTCGCACGTCAAGGACCTCGTCGCCTTCCTGCGCATCGCGGAGAACCCCCGCGACGAGCTGAGCTGGCTCAGAACGCTCGAACTCCTCGAAGGTATCGGGCCGGCCACCGCGGGCCGGGCCGTGGAGCACGTGGCGAGCCACCGCTTCGACCCCCGCTCCATCGGCTCCTTCCCCGCGCCTGCGGCCGCGCGCGAGGGCATCGCCGGCTTCGGATCGCTCATGGAGGATCTCGCAAGCGCGGGAGAGCCCGAGCCTGGGTCGCAGGTCGAGCGCATCCGCGTCTTCTACGACCCGCTCCTCGAGCGCCGCTACGACAACCCGACCATGCGCTCGCGGGACCTCGAAAGCCTGGAGGAGATCGCTTCCGGCTACCGATCGCGCCGGGATTTCCTGGTCGACCTTGAGCTCGATCCGCCCACCTCGACCTCCGACCTTGCCGGCGCGCCGTACCTCGAGGAGGACTTCCTCATCCTCTCGACCATCCACTCCGCCAAGGGCTGCGAGTGGAAGGCCGTCTACGTGATCCACGCCGCCGATGGGTTCCTCCCATCGGACTTGGCCACCGGCTCGAGCGAAGAGATCGAGGAGGAGCTTCGCCTGACCTACGTCGCCCTCACCCGGGCGAAGGACTTCCTCTACGTCGTCTGGCCTCTGCGCTACTACCACAAGTGGTACGCCCACGGCGACGCCCACAGCTACGCGCAGCTCTGCCGCTTCTTCACCGACGACGTCCGGCATACGATGGACGAGGTCTTCCTCGCCCAGCCGGTCGAGGAAGAGGAGGCGCCATCACAGGTCCGGCCCTACGAGGACATCCCGGCCCGCCTGCGCGCCATGTGGAACATCGAAGAGTCCTAGTTCGAGAGATCCATGCCACAACCCGGTCCGTCCCGCCGCCGGAGCGCCCTTCCGACCGCACGGCGTAGGCCGGACGAGTGGTTTCCTTCTCTGTGCCGGAGCGCTACAATCGGCTGCGTCTAGGGGGGAACGATGGGACTTTTCACGAGGCTCGTCGCGGGCGGTGGAATCGCCGCGTTCTTCTTCTTCAGCTGGATCATCCAGATGCTCTGGAATAGCGTCATTGCCGGGCACTTCGGGCTTCTCCCCCGCTTGAGCTACCTCGAGGCCGCGGGCCTGTGGCTTCTCTTCACGCTCCTCACCGCCTGGAGCGGGATCGGCGTTGGCACGCCACTCGCCATCCGCTTGAGTGGGGGAGGGAGCTTGAAGGGGCTCGGCCACCGGATCAGGACGCGCACGATAAGCCGGGTTCGCAGTTTCATTCGCGGAGAGCCGGAGGTCGAGTGGCAGGACAGAAACGAGCGGATGGAAGAAAGGATCCGGAAGAGATTCTCCGAGTGGACCAAGGAAGACTAGAGCCGCCGTAGGCGACGAGGTGGAACCCATGATGGACGAGACGCTCCTGGGGATCATCCCGGACTTGAACTGGAGACGCGGGTTCCTCAAGTACGCCCACTCGACGCTCGTCGTCACAAACAAGAGGCTCCTCGTCGCCCTCCGCCCCAAGGAACGCGCCAAGGACCCCTCCGGCGAGATGTACCGCGCCATGGGCTTCGACGCGATCCACGCCGAGAGCCCCGGGAACCTCGCGATCGACCTCCCCCAGGTCCGCTCCTTCCGCGTGGAGAGCGGCGCGGCGCTTGGAAGCGACGACGCCCCGCACCCCGACCGCCTCATCTTGAAGACCGAGGTCGGCAAGGAAGTCTTCACCTTCGGCACCCACAGCCTGAGCGCGAAAGAGGCCAAGGTCCTGCTCGAGCCCCTTCTCCGCCACTGAGTCTCTCAGGGATCACTCGACCCGGATTCCGTTTCCTTGCCCCCTGCAGCGGAGAGCCACGTCGCGCAAGCTGCTTCTCACCGCCCAGTCTATCTGCAAAAGGGCCAACCCTTCCGCAGGGCAGAGGAGGGTAAGGCCCGGGGCCTGAGGAAAAGCATCTGCCGTTCAGACGGCGCCACCCAGTTGCCAGGCCTTTGCATCTCTCCTGGAGCACACTCGCGGAGCAGGCCATCCTGCGATATGATAGACTTGATACCATCATGAAGCGCGTCGTCAGCGGATTCGTTGCTTTCCCTTCGTCACGTCCTTCGCTGGTGGAGACCATCGAAGGGGCTATCACCTCGATAAACAGCGGTGGCACAGTCTCACTGGAGAGCTGGCAAGCAGTCTCCCGTGCCGGACGTGTCGTCATCGCGAACATCTGCGATGCCATCGCCCAGTGCCAGCTCTTCATGTGTGACCTTACGGAACTCAACTCAAACGTCCTCTTTGAGCTTGGGTACGCAATTGTCAAGGTGAACCGCCCCGGGATTGCCGGAGACCGAATTCCTTGAGAGGATGGGATCATGGCAAGATCTCCCGATCCTAGCATCCAACCTGGACCGTTCTGGAGGGGGCAGGACAAAGGGGAAGGTGTTATACTGAGAGGGGGCGGAGGATCGGTGACTCCCTGAATCTGGAGGAGGTTAGAATGGCGCAGAGAAGACTTGCGAATCTTGTCACCCTTCTGGAGGGGGCGGCGGCAGACCGTGATGTGAGATGGAGCAAGGCCCTCTGTGCCATGGTTGTAGCCCTCCTCGCCGTGGGGCTCGTCACTTTTCGGGGGAACTACGCGGCCTATGGCTATGAGTGCCCAGCGATCACGATCAGTTGGACCCCTACGAACCCGGTAGCAGGTGAGCCAGTGCATTTGGTCGCCACCTGCACGAGGCCAGGCGAGATCGCCTCTTGGGAGTGGAGCATCCGTGAGTACAGTCCTTATCCTCTCGCCTTCCCCAACGACATCATTACGGAGTACACCGGCCGCGAGATCACCCATACCTTCTCCTATAAGGGTTCGCACTTGGTCAAGGTCTGCGCGATCGAGAGGACCTACGGGATCAGGTGCCCCGACAACTTCTCGATCCAGATTGGGGGGGCTCCGCCCGATGTGAGTTTCACATGGGCTCCCGCTAATCCGACCGTGGGGGAAGAGACGGTCATCACGGCCACGGCCGTGGATCCAGATGGTGGCCCCATAGTGTACTGGTCCTGGAACTTCGAAGGGGCGCAAGGCAGTTGCGCTTCTGACGAGAACGTAGCAAGGTGCACGTTCACATCCAGCGAGTGCCAACGGGTGTTCTGTACGGCCGTTGATGAGACGGGGGCATACGGGATACATCGTGAGTACTGCATCCCAGTAGGAGATCCACCTTGCGAGTATGGCATCTACCCCTACAGCCGGGACTTCGAATCGTCGGAAGGCAGCGTCCAGGTCAATGTCACGACCCAATCTGAGTGCGACTGGACTGCATCGAGCCCCGAGGGCTGGGTTCATGTACTCCCAGCAAGCGGCACCGGCAACGGAGCGGTCACGGTGTCGGTGGACCCAAACACCGGACCTGTGCGCCAGTGCGACGTGACAATCGCTGGCGTGCCCTTCGGCGTCACCCAGAACAATCCCCGTACCTGTACGCATTCGGTTGATCTGGCCAGGAAGGACTTCCCCGCGCCGGGAGGCAGCGTCACTGTCGGAATCACGACGCAGGCAGGTTGCTCCTGGACTGCCAGCAGCGCGGGGTGCTCGGGGGTTTCCGTAACCCCCACACACGGTACAGGAAGCGGAGCGGTCACGATCACGGCAGAAGCCAATCCGGGTGAGTGGCGCTCCTGCACTCTGGACATCGCTGGAAACTCGTTCCACGTAACCCAAGAGGCGGCGCCACGTGTCTGCACTTTCGCGATCAGCAGGAGGAGCTGGGAGTTCTCTTCGACGGGCGGAGAGACCCTCGTTGTGACGGTGGACGCGCCGTCTCCGTGCAGCTGGGACGCGTCCTGTCACTGTGACTGGGTTACGGTACAGCCTCTCAGTGGAGTCGGGACGGGAATGGTCTTGGTGAAGGCTGATCCGAACCCAGGATCTCGGCGCGACTGCACCTTGTGGATCGCTGGCCGAAGCCTCGCCATCTCACAGCAAGGCGCAGCTGACGCCGAGATCCCTAACCTGTCGCTTCCTTGCTCCACTCCTTCGTGCTCTGGGGAAACAGGCAACATCAGCTTCTCCTGGTCCGCTACGGACGACGTGACTCCCGCGGCTCAGATCCAGTACAGCCACAAGCTGGACGACGGAAGTTGGACTTCCTGGTCTGGGTCGACGAGCAGGTCCTACTCGGGCGTTCCCGAGGGTACTCACACTTTCACCCTTCAGGCGAAGGATGCCGCTGGGAGAGTTGCGGAGAGACAGTGTACGTTCACAGTCGGGTGCAACGCGCCAGCCAATCCGTGCGCAAGCATAGGGGGCAAGGCCTTCAGCAACCCCACTTACCCATTGGTTGGCGAGGAAGCCATCCTCCATGCCGAGGTGCTTGACTGCAGTGACTGTGCGGTGTCTTGGGAGTTCGAAGGCACAAGAAAGGCCGGAAACGACGCCGTCTGGATCTTCTACTCACCTGGGATGCACAGCGGGCAGCTCATACTCACTCGTCCAAGCGGCTGCGAGGTCAGGCTCGCGGTGAACCACCTCGTGTCGGCGTACACAGCCGAGTCCCTGCCTGTTGACACGCCGGGAGCGATGGGCTTCACGAACTCGTTGCTGGGCCTAGTTCGGGCCAGAGGCACTCCAAAGGCGCCCGACGAGATCATGTCGTATGCAGATTGGCTGGCCGACCTGTCTGAAGAGGAGGAACGTCTCAACAGCTACAAGCAGCGGATCTTCGACGAGCAAGGCGGGGCAGTGTCCACGACATTGCCAGGTCAGGTAGTTGGGGCGGTGGCAGACCTGACCCCAGCGGGGCTGTTGTCTGCGGCGGTGGGAGGACCTTCAGCCGCAGAAGTGGAAGACTGGATCGGCGGGACGGTGGGCGGTGCGGCTCTGTGGTTCCTGAACTTCGAGGATGACATCGGGGCGTTCATCGGATCAGGGATTGATGCCTTCATTGGCCTTGGCGGGACTGCGCTGGACCAAGTGCTCACTCTGCTCAGCCAGGAAGCTGGTCAAGATGTGGCCGACTTCTACGCTGGCGTCAAGGCGAGTCTGCTGTTCACCTCGAGCGAAGTCCACGACGCTGCAGCGGAGTTCAGAGTCGAGCTTTGCCTGCTGATCGTGTCGGAGCTCGGGCGCCAGTTGACTGCCGAGGAAGAAGCGACGATACAGCAGGCGTTCGACGAAACCTTCGGCGCGCTCGGTTCCCTTTCCACCGACGATGTGGACGTGGTGCTGAACGCGAATGCTGCGCTAGCTCTCAAGCTTACCAAAGGCGCGGTGGTGAGCCCGCTTCAGCGCGCAGTGGAGAAGTTGCTCTTCCGGGATCTGATCATGGGATCGCTGAAGGGCTTCCTCGAGCGGCTAGTTCTGGACAGAGTGGGGCTTCTGCCATCTATCGCGGGGGGAATGTCAGAAGGGTTGCGGGGTAGCATCTACGCCCATGCCCCGGTGATCAACACGCTGGATCTAGGGCAGCGGACATTCAACTTGAACAACTACGCGAAGTCATGCGTACACCTAAAGGCCATCGGACTAGGAATCCTCTCTGGTCTCATCAAGGAACTAAGCGGGGTAGGTAACCTCGCACGGCAGTTCCGGACAGCGACTGCCAAGTTCGACTCGGCTCTCGCCTTCATCGCCAGCCTGCGAGCCTATCACATTCCAGCTTCGTACCAGCGGATCGTTGAACTCCCAGATCTCTACGCAATGACGGGTGAAGGGGCATCTGCGATGGCCAACGCCTACGAGGATCTTATCACCTACAACGCGCCCACCATTGAGGTCGCCGGATTCACGATTCTGACGGGCGAGAACGTTCGGGGCAAGGCTCAAAACTGGCGCTCGTATGCGCAAGAAGCCTCGAGCAGGGCAGAGGATGCGCTGAAGCTGTGCGATGAGGTCTTCGTGGCAGTACTCGGGCGGCCGGACGTGTACACGAACGTCGAGTTCCCGGAAGGATGGAGCGTAGAAAGGGTCTTGTCCGTGTATCAGGACCTGGCGGGCCCGTGATGGGGCTTCGGCCAAGAGGCACTGGCGCAAGCGCGTTGATGCCGCGGGGATGAGAGTCGACTACCTCGGTCACCAGGGTGGGCGATGTCGGAGCGGCGTTCAAAGACAGTCCACTAGAACGTACTCCGCAGGCGCCTCTGGCGGGGGCGGTAGGGGTCTGATCTTGACGTAGCAGTATCTGGCGCAGCACCGTTCTCGGTTGCGATGGCAGTGCGGGAATCAGGCGACACAGGTGTATGGGGTCGGCTCCTTCATTTCGACCTGAGGAATCGACGGCACATCTCCCGATCTGAGCTCTATGGTTCCTTCGGACAGAGGGTCACGAAGTCGATTTCGTTCGATCCGACGAGTGTCGCGCCAAGGGCCTTCCAGACGTCGTTCTGGCCGGAGGTGATCTGGACTCCCTCCGCCGCGCTGTGGGCGTCGGCGACGACGGTCACCGAGAACCCAAGCGACAGTGCCGCCTTGATGGTCGCGTCGACGCAGCCGACCGAGGAGAGGCCGGTGATGATGAGATCGGTGATCCCGCGGGCCTCGAGTTCCGCCTGGAGGGTCGTTCCCTGGAACCCGCTCGGGAACCGCTTCTGAACGACGAGCTCCCCGCCCTTGGGCGCGATCGCGTCGGCGAACGCCACGAGAGAGGAGGTGGGTGGGAGGCCTTGGTTATTGATGTGCTGGACGTAGATGACCGGGATGCCATTGTCCCGCGCGGCTTTGAGCAGGGGTTCGATCTTCGCCACGAGATCCTTCCCGTCCGACGTGAGCCAGGTGGCTCGGGAGAGGTAGAGCTTCTGAACATCCACGACCACGAGCGCCTTGTGACAGGCGGCACGAGCGCCCGACCCAACTACAGCGAGACCGATAAGCAAGAGAGCGATCCCTCCTAAGAAGCAAGAGCGCAGACTCTTCATCCGACCTCCCAGGCGCCGGCTGACGGTCCGGTGCCCGTCGAGTGTCCCAAGTGCCTCCAGATTGTAGGCAAGATCCGGCAAAGGACTTCCTCCAACGCGCCGGCTCCCTGTCCATCCAACCGACACTCGTGGACACATCGTGTTTTCGGTGCCCGGGGTGCTGAGGGTGCGATCTCTTGGAGGCCCTGCGCTGGCGCCGAAGGCAGATCCGACGTCTAGCCCTTGGCCAGCTCTCCGACCTCATCCAGGAGGCGGTCGAGAGCCTTGTGGTCGGCTCTCCGGTCGAACTTGCCGACCCGCAATGCATGGGCTAGATTCGCAGAGGAGGCGAGGAAGATGATGCTCAGCAAGGGAGGCGGGAAAAGGGGACACAAGAAGCAGGGGCCGAAGGGCGGGCGCAAGGGCTAGCCTCGCCGTTTCCGCCCGTGGCCGTGGTCGTCGAGGAATTGAAAGGGGCCTGCCAGTAGGAAGATCGCTTGTTGCTTTGCGGCAAAAGAGGTACCACTCCGCTGGCAGGCCCTCCACTCACTATAGACGAAGAACCTGACTGGGTCTGTACTAGGAGACACAAACGGAGGTGGAAGTGCCCCAAGCCGGAATGTGCTCGACGTGCCAACACTACGACGCGACAAAGGAATACGCTGCCGGAAGCG